>Ga0209062_1005197_pt1 | contig 12820 bp, 9 predicted proteins | sample Coa_R2_2_FD_187158 | JGI IMG/M metagenome (GOLD analysis project Ga0209062, IMG submission 187158) | Surface soil microbial communities from Centralia Pennsylvania, which are recovering from an underground coalmine fire - Coalmine... | ecosystem: Environmental > Terrestrial > Soil > Unclassified ... | reverse complement strand
GGTGCGTACCTCCACCAGGATATAGTCCCGCGAGTCGTAGCGCAACTCGCCCATGACGATCGGGCGCGATAGCGGGATGTCGCAGGTGATGGCCCTGACCTCGGTGATCTTCATCGGCAATCCTTGCGGGCACGGCGACCCCTACGCTAGGTCAGACCTGCGAGACAGCCAGCGCCGTCCCGGCATCGGTGACGCCGGCGCATTGTGTCTCCACCGCGCCGAGCGACTCATCCAGGATAGACACGATCTCGTCCACCTCCGCCCCGGTAGTAACCAGCGGCGGCGCCACCGCGACGAACCAGGGCGACGCGCGCAGGAGGAGCCCCCGCGCGCGGGCGGCCCCGGCCACCTCCAGGCCGGGCGCGACCTCGGCGGTGGCCGGGGCGAAGGGTGAGGAGCCGCTTGTATCCAGGACCAACGCCTGCAACATACCCTTCCCGCGCACGCGCTCGACCATCGGATGGCGTGCGGCCAGCGCGCGGAGGCGCTCTGCGAGATAGGCACCGACCTGCGCCGCGTTCTCGATCACCCCATGGCGCTCGATGTAGTCGAGCGCGGCCAGGGCCGCCGCGCAGGCTACCGGATTCCCGCCGTAGGTGTGCCCGGCGTGAAACTGCACACGGTCCGCCGGCTCACCCCAGAACGGCGCCGCCACGCGCTCGGTCATGAAGACGGCGGATAGGGCGGCGTAGCCGGCGGTCATGCCCTTGGCGCAACAGAGCAGATCCGGCCAGGCCCCACTGTGCTCCGCGGCGAACCAGGTGCCCGTGCGCCCGAAAGCGGTGATGATCTCATCGTAGATCAGCAGGACGTTATAACGGTCGCAGAGCTCGCGGAGGGCGCGCAGGTACGAGTCGGGCGGGACGACGACGCCCGCCGAGAACATAATGGGTTCGATGATAACGGCGGCGACGGTCTCCGGGTCCTCGAGGGCGATGGCCTCCTCGGCCAATTGCGCATAGAGCTGCCCCGTTTCTTCCGGCGAGGAGGCCGCAAACGGCGCGCGATCGGGGTCGGGCGTCGAGAGGTGGATGAAGCCGGCGGCATATGGTTCATATGCCGTTTTCCAGTGGGCCCAGCCGCTCGCAGCGAGTGCGTGCCCCGTACCGCCATGGTAGCCGCGATAGTGCGCAATGACCTTGTATTTGCCGGCATGTCCGGTTTGCCTGTGATACTGGCGGGCCAGCTTGAGGGCGGTCTCGGTCGCCTCGGAGCCGCCCGATAGGAACTTCATCGTGGTGTACTGGGGAGGCAGCAGGGCGCGCATCCGCTCGACCAGCTCGAGTGCCCGGGTTGTGGTCGCGGCAGTGGGTGCGCCGAAGGCCAGGCGGCCCAACTGGGCGGCAACAGCATCGACGATGTCGCGGTTGGCGTGTCCCAGGTTGCTGGTCAGGACCCCGGACGCCCCATCGATGTAGACACGGCCCCGGTCGTCGGTGAGGCGGATCCCCTCTCCTCGTTCGAGTATGAGCGGGTCCTCGGCAAAGGCCTTCATCTGGGTGAAGTCCACCATCAGGTGACGCACCGCGTCCGTGTTCATATACCCTCCTTTGCGAGACCTCTTGACTCCCCTCCAGGACCGCCGCCCGCCCGACGCTTCCCGTAGAAGGCGCGGCACAGCTCTGCACCCCCACAGCGATAGATTATAGATTATAGAACCCAGGCTGTCCACAGCCGTGGCGCGTTGGGGGCCGCATTGTCCGCCACGACACCCCGCCGGGCCTGCCACGCGGGGCCGGGGACAACGCCTGGGCCCGGAAGTCGGGCATGGGCGGATGCGCGGCGTGATCTGTCCGGCGCAGAGGGGAGCACCAACGGGGGCGGGGGAAGAGAGCGTGGCCTAGCGCCGGCGCAGATCATCGATGACTCGCCGCGAAGTCTCCATGGTGTGCTGCCGGGTCTTGAGTGCCAGGAGGTCGGCGTCGTGGGCGCGGCAGGCATCCAGGATCTCCTGATGCATCCGGATGGCGAAGTCCATCATCTCGGGGTGTGACAGCACGGAGAGAGCGGCACGAGTGCTGTTGTCCCACAGGTGGAAGATCTTCTCCTCCAGCGTCCGTCGGTGTGCCGCACCAAACACCACGGCGTGGAAGGCACGATCGGCGCCAAGGAACTCCTGCACAGCCCTGCGCCGCGCCGCCGATTTCATCTGCTCCAGATGATCTTCGAGGCGCGCCACATCCGTCGCGGAGAGGTTGGCGGCGGCCAGGCGCGCGGCAAAGCCTTCCAAAGCGTCGCGCATCAGGTAAATCTCTTCGATGTCGTCCGCGGAGAGCTCGGCCACGAAGACGCCGCGCTGCGGTGCGACGGTCACGAATTGCTCCACCGCGAGCTGGCGCAGCGCTTCGCGCACCGGCGTGGCCGATACGCCCAGCCGTCGGGCCATCTCTTCCTGATGGATGCGCTGACCGGGCCGCAGCGTCCCGTCCAGGATCAGCGCGCGGATGGCCTCGGCAACCACCTGGGGCATGCTGGCCCGCACGGCCTGCAGGGCGTGGGAGTGACGTTCTACTGTCGTGTCGCTCATGCGGCGCTCGTGGGCTCCTATAATTTATAGGATGTGGGCCTGTTCGGCTATAGTATACCCGGCCGCGGGCCGAGCATGGCCTCAACAAGATGTCATCGTGCCTATCCTTTGACGCCGGTCATGGCGAAGCCCTGCACCAGATAGCGCTGGAAGATCAGAAAGACGAGGATGGTCGGGATCATGGAGATCGAGGCGCCCATGAAGAGCAGCGGATAGTTCGGCTGGCCGTTGGCCAGGACGGCGCCGGCGAAGTTCGTCGCCCCCAGGGCGATGGTGTTCAAGGGTCCGCCGTTGGTGAAGATGAGCGGTGTGAAGTAGTCGTTCCATTTGTTGATGGCGCTTGTGCCGATGATCGTGCTCAGCACCGCCACCGTGGCCATGACCGGCTTGAGCATGGGCAGATAGATCTGGAAGATGATGCGCAACACACCCGCTCCGTCCATGCGCGCCGCCTCGTCGTACTCGTAGGGCACGGTCCGGATCGCCTGTCGCACGAAGAAGATGGCGTAGGCGTTGACCAGGCCCAGGGACAGCAGCGCCCACCAGGTGTCGATCATGCCCGACCCGCCCTGCCCCAGGATGTTGTTGCCGCCCAGCAGCGGCCAGCGGGCCACCATGATGTAGATCGGGACGATGGAGACCTGCCCCGGCACCATCAGCGAGGCCAGCAACAGCAGGAAGGCGACGTTCTTGCCGGGGAAGTTCAGTCGGGCAAAGGCGTAGCCCGAGGTCAGGGCCAGCAAGGAAGGGAAGAATGCGTACCACGCCGAGATGATCGTCGAGTTGCGGAACATGACGCCGAAGTCGGCGCCGGCGAAGACCGCATTCAGGTTATCCAGGCTCAGCCGCCCCGGGATGGGCAGGAAGATCGAGCGCGAGAATTCGACCAGCGTGCTCATGCCGGCCAGGAGCCCGTACACGAAAGGATAGGCCATGACCAGGCTGCCCACGAAGAGTATGGCATGGGTGGCGATAGACAGACCATGCCGGCGTACCAGCACATTCAATGAAGCCATGCCCCTGCCTTTCCTCAGTCGGTGCGGCGTCCCACCACGGTCAATTGAAACACGGTGAAGGCCAGGCAGAGCAACGCAAAGACCACCGACATCGCGCTGGCCAGGCCGAATGAACTGTTCAGAAAGGCATTCTTGTAGATGCTGTAGACGACAACCGTGGTGCTGTCGAAGGGGCCGCCCCGCGTCAGCAGTTGCACCGGCTCGAAGATCTGCATCGCCCCCAGCATGCCGCTGATCACGGCGAAGACGGTGACCGGGCGCAGCGACGGGAGGGTGACATATCTGAGCAGGGCCAAGCGGTTGGCCCCGTCGATCTTCCCCGCCTCGTACAGGGTTGGATCGATGCCCTGCAACCCGGCCAGGAAGATGATCATGGTGCCGCCCACGCCCTTCCAGGTGGAGAGCACGATGATCCAGAAGGTCATCCAGAAGGCGCTGAGCTGCCAGTTGATGGCAGGTTGGCCGGCCCAGCGCAGGATCGTGTTGAAGAGGCCGTTGGTGGGATCGAGAAAGGCATTCCACATCTGCGACGTAATGGCGAATGAGACGACCGCCGGCAGATACCAGATGGTGCGATAGATGCCTCGCCCGCGTATCCTGGCGTTGAGCAGCAGGGCGATGAAGAACGAGATGGCCAGGGAGGCCAGCAGGATGGAGCCGCCGATGTAGAGCGTGTGCACAAACACATCGCGGTACAGGGGAAAGTCCCACAGGAGCTTGTAATTGTGCAGCCAGACCCACTCCGGGCTGCCCGAAAAGCCGGTCCAGCGCACGAAGGAGAGGACGACCACGGCGCCCATCGGGATCAGGCCCATGACGGCGTAATACACCATGACCGGGCCGACCAGCAGCCAGCCCGTCAGGCCTTCCCGGCGGGCGCGGGTCCAGAATCGACCCTGCTGCCCCACCAACGGGGCAGCAGGGAAGGTCGGTTGGCCGGTCTGGCCGATCACGCCATTCGACATGCTATTGCGCCAGTTGGGCCTCGGCGTTCGATTGGGCGGTGGCGAGCAGGTTGGCGATCGGCTGGTTGGTGGCCAGGGCCGCCACCTGCAGGTTGTAGAAGATGTCCCAGATGTTCGCGGGATTGGCGGGATACGCCGGCAGACCGGTGATGCCCGGCACCTTCAGGCCCTCGGCGAAGACCGAGATCGGCCCGCCCGCCTTCATGACGTCGTTGTTGAGCACGTTGAGATTGATCGGCAGGCGGCCGGTGTACTTGTAATTCAGCCGGCTCGCCGCCTCGGTGCCGAAGATCCTGACCAGATCGAGGGCGGCCTGCTGGTTCTTGGAGGCTTTCATCACGGCGAACATCTGATTGCCGACCACCACGTTGGCCGGGTGGCCACCGGGCGCTACCGGCAGCGGCGCGACCCCGAAGTTCAGCTTGAATTGCTGTGAGGAGGCGATCTCCCAGGGGCCGTCGACCACGAAGCCGGCCTTGTTGGCCCACCACCCGGCGGCGAACCACTTGCCTTCGTCGGTCGCCGAGCTGAGTCCGGGCACCTGCGTGGCTGTGAGCTGGCGCAGGAAGGTGAACGCTTTGAGGTTGCCCGGGCTGTTGAAGGTGATCTTCATGCCGTCTTTGCTGGTGAAGTCGCCGCCCACCTGCCGCATGAACGGGGCCAGGCGGAACGAGGCGCCGAGGCCGGTGTTCACCTCCGTGGCCGTGCCGGAGATCCCGTGGCCGAGCGCGGCGATCTTCTTCGAGTCGGCCAGCCATTGGTCCCAGGTGGCCGGCGGCTTGTTCGGGTCGAGGCCGGCCTGCTTGAACAGCGTCTTGTTGTAGAAGAGCTCGAAGATGCCGGATTCGGCGGGGACGGCATAGGTCTTGCCATCATACATGCCCACGGAGAGTGTCGCCGGGGCGATCTCCTTCTGCAAGGGTCCCAGCTCGACCGGTACCAGGATCCCGTCGCGGGCGAACTCGGGGAAGAAATCCTCGCCCGTGATCACGTCCGGCCCGGTCCCCGCGGCCACGTTCAGCAGGATCTTCTGGCGCAGGGCGTCGCTCCAGCCCCAGTTCACCGGCTTGATCACGTAGTCGGGGTGCATCTTGTAGAACATGGCGAAGATCCGCTTGGTGAGCTGGGCATTGGAGTAGTCGGCCGGGTCCGTCTTCTTCGTCTTGTCGTTCAGATAGATGGCCGGGTCGACGTAGGGATTGGCGAGCGTCATCACCAGGACCTTCTTCGCGGCAGCCGCTGCCGTGGAGGCATGGAACGGCCTCGCGCTACCGGCGAGCACCGAAACCAGGACGACGAGGGATGCGAGGATGCGCAGAACACGACTCATGGGTCACTTCCCTTCTCATTCACGAGAAAATCAGGCTACTCTTGGCTGGTCCTTCAGCGGGCGCTAAAGTAGACTGTCGTGACAGTGCGAGGTATGTCCGCCTCAGTTGGCCGGCCGCCAGCGCGGCACACCCGCCGGACTGGCGCGCCTCACCTCCTTCCTCAGGGCCTCAGGCTGCTGTGCGGCGGTCGCATGGGCGCTCGTGACAGGGCGGACACGCTGCTTATTGATGAGCCATGGGCCTGGCTATAGACTATCGATGGATACGGACAGCGTAGCGCACCGTCGCCTCGTGGTTCCTATCCTAGCACAGGTCGTGGCGGCGTATCAAACCTCGCCAAACAGATGTGGCGGGCCGGTCGTGCGCAGCGTATGCTATGGATGGTTCGCATCTATAGTCTAGTCTATAAGGAGTCGTATCACGGTGAGCGTGAGAACCGCCGTGATCGGGTGCGGTGTGATCGCGCCCGTCCATCTGGAGGCAGGGCGGCGGCACCCCGACGCCGTCGAGTATCTGGGAGCGTTCGATAGCGACATCGCGCGGGCGATCACGGTCGCGGAGCAATTCGACCTGCCGTCCATCTATCCCAGTTGGTCTGCCGCGCTGGCCGACCCGCGGGTCGAGGCCGTCGATCTCTGCGTGCCGCACCACCTGCACCATCCGCTGGCACTGGAGGCGCTCGCGGCCGGCAAGCACGTGCTGGTGGAGAAACCGCTCGCGCCCACCACGGCGCTGTGCGCGGAGATGGTGGCCGGCGCCGCGCGGGCCGGGCGCGTGCTCATGCCCGTGCACAATCGCGTCTTCGAGCCCACCCTGATCCGGCTGAAAGAGATCGTGGAGAGCGGCGCATTGGGCGACGTCTACCTGATCAAGACGTCTGGCATCGAAGCGCCGGCTACGGTCGGCGTGCGACCGTGGCTCAACCAGCATCAGTTCGGCGGCGGCGTGACACTGGCGCAGACGGTGCACTTCGCCTATCTGTGCCGCTTCTACATGGGCGACGTGCGCAGCGTGGCCTGCCTGCACGGGCGACACCTCTTGCCCGACATGGAAGACGAGGATACAGCCATCATCATGCTGGAGTTTGCCTCCGGCAGCATCGGCGAGATGACCTCGACCTTCGCCCAGGAGGTCGGCGGCTTCGAGCACCGCGTGACTATCTACGGGCGGCGCGGGCTGGCCACGGCGACGCACGCGCTCCTGCGCGTGACCTCTGAGGAACTGTACGGCGACCAGCAACCCCACGACGAGCTACGCACGGGGCACCGAACCTCCGACGTCGCCTTCGGCGGGGTGCTGCAAGACTTTGCCCGTGCGGTCGAGGGTGGTGCGACGCCGGCAGTCGGCGCCATGGACGGCCTGCGCGCCGTGGAGATCATCGAGGCGGCCACGCGTTCGGCCCGCGGGCGCCGCCTGGTAGATCTTCCCCTGGCCTTAACCTGAGCTGGCGAACCCGCACCGCCCCCCATCTTCCAACCTGCTCACGGAATGGATACCGCGGGCGTCGGCTCGGCGATCATCTGTAGATAAGGCGTTGCGCACCTCCGGCCGATTGAGCGTGACGTGAAGCACCGCCCCGGCTCACTCCACCCGCGGGCGGCTGTATCCGCCCTGCGCCTGTTCCGCCTGCTCGGCGTCCTTGCGCGCACCCAGCCGCCGGAAGATGGCCAGCGCCGCCTCGAACCGCTCCCGCGCCGCTTCCCGCTCGCCCCTCCGCAGGTGCAGCTCCCCATACACCTGCAACAGGCGCCCCTCGCCGTGCGGATAGGGCATCGCGCGGGCCAGGTCCAGCCCCTCCTCCAGCGCCTGCGCCGCCGTCTCGGCGTCGCCCTGCCGCAAGGCTACCAACGCTTGGATCCGCAGCGCACCGACCAGCGGGAACCGGTAGCCGGCCGCCCGCGCGCGTCTAATGGCCGCCGCTATCGTCCGCCCGGCCTGCGCGATGTCGCCCAGGTCGAGGTAGGCCCAGGCCAGCGCGGGCAGCACGTAGGTGGTCACCCCATGTTCTTCCACACCGTTACGGTCCAGGAGCGGGAGCAGGCGGGCGTGGGCATCCCCAGGGCGGCCCTCGAGTAGATCACGCTCGGCCAGGTAACTCTGGGCGGTTCGCTCAACGGAGAGGCTGCGATTGCGGCGGACGATGGTGCTACACTCCTCCAGGTAGTCGCCAGCCTGTTCCCATGCCCCTTCGGCCAGGCAGACTCGCCCGACCTGGAGCAGCAAATCCCAGCGGAACTCGGGCATCGGCTCTAGCAGATCCTTGACGCGTTGGAAGTGGCCGCGGGCTTGATCCCAATCGCCCATGAAAAAGGCCAGGGCACCCAGCCGGATCGTCGAGGCAGCGATGTAGAATGGGTCGCTGAGCCGGTCGGCGAGCGCGAGCGCGCGGGCGGCGTAGGACTGAGCGGCGTCAAACTCGCCCCTATCTCCACACATCCATGCTGTGCACCACAGCGCAAACCAGAGGATATCGAGCCTGCCGGCCGCCTCCGCCAGCCGGCAGGCCTCGTGCAGCGCCGGCATCTCCTCGCTGTCCTGCCCCACGTGGCAAAGCACATAGGCGCGCGACATCTCGGCCTCGGCCAACATCCCGTCATCGCCGGCGGCGCGGGCAACCTCCGCGGCGCGCGTCGCCGCTTCCAATGCCGCGCCGAACTCGCCACTCTCACAGCGAAGGTGCGCCAGGGCCCAATAGAGCGCGCCAAGGCTGGCCGATGGCCCACGCTCCTCTAGCGGCGCGAGCAGCGGTTGCAGGAGCTCCACGCCGGCCGCGACATCTTCGACCCTTCCTCGGTCGGCATAGAGCTGCGCCATGCGCGCGGCCACCCGCCCCAGTGCCTCCACATCCCCGGCTGTGCGCAACGTCGCCGCTGCCCGCTCTAGCACCTCCAGCGCCGTATCGAGGAGTCTTGCCGTGGCCAGCACGTTGCCGAGCTTCTCGCGCACGCGGGCGCCATCCAGCACCCGCCCCAACGTGTCCAGTCGCTCGACCAGCTCCCGATAATGATCCGCCGCGGCGGCCAGCGCGCCGTGCTCTCGTGCGCTATCGCCGGCTAGCTCCAAGTAGAGCAGCGCTTTGTCCTGCGCATCGCTGCGCACAAAATGATAGGCCAAAGCGGCGACGGGCAATACGGCGCTCAGCGCGGATGCCTGCCGCTCCAGTGCCTCACCGATACGCCGGTGCAGCACCAGGCGCCGGGTCTGCCCCACGTCTGCCTCGACTACCTCCTGTATCAGATCGTGGGCGAACTGATAGCCTTCATCGACCTCCACCAACAGGCGCTCCCTACAGCACGTGTCCAGCGCCGCAAGTACCGCACGGTCCGGCTGCTCGACCGCGGCCGTGAGCAGCATGGGCGGTACAACGCGGCCGACAATCGCCGCGACGCAGAGCACCTCCCGGGCGACCGCGGGCAACAGGGCAACCCGCTGGCGGACGTTCTGCTCGACATCCCAGGGAATGGCCTGCTGCGGGACGTTTTCGTCATCCCGGCGCAGCCCCTGAGCGCAACTCACGACGAAGAAGGGGATGCCACCCGTCCGGCGGGTCACCCGCTCGGCAAGCCCGACGGCCTCCGTGCCATCGAGCAGTGCGGCGAGCACCTGGCCCACTTCGTCTACCCTCAAGGGAGCGGGCATGTGCCGGCGGGCCAGTCCGCCCCGGGCCAGATCGGCCAGGGTGTGGCCCAGCGGATCGTGCGCGTCGACCTCCGTATCGCGGTAGGCGCCCACCACGCGCAGCGGGCTCTCCGTCGCCCGCAGCAGCGTGGTGAGCAGGTCCAGTGCGTCTGCCCCCGCCCATTGCAGGTCGTCCAGTACCAAGAGCGTGCCCGCCGGCCCGGCCAGGTTGGCCAGGAAGCACGCCACCGCCTTGACCACCAGCCGCCGCTCCTGCTCCGGGGAGAGCATCCAGGAGGGCAGGGGCTCGATCGGCCCCTCCGCCAACTCGGGCAACAGGCGCACCAGCCAGGCGCAGCCTTGCAGCGCCGCGCGCACCTGGGCGGGCGTCCGCCCCCGCAGGCCACCCTCCAGCGCCTCCAACAGCGGCGCAAACGGCTCCTGGCCCCCGCGGCGCTGGCAGCCGCCCTCCAGCACCGTCCAGCCTTGCCCCGCGGCACGCCGCGCGGCCTCGCTCAGCAGGCGCGACTTGCCGATGCCCGGCTCCCCCGCCAGCAGCAACGCAGGCGGGCCTTCCCCTCCGAGGTGGCCCGCGAGCAGCTCTAGCTCGCGCGCGCGGCCCACCAGCGGCGGAGTCTCCGGGGATGCGCGGGGGGGCGGCCGATCTGGCCCGATGCCCCGCCCCCGCCGCCCGGCCGCCTCCAGCGCCGCGCGCTCCGCCGCCGCCAGGCCCAGGGCGTCGGCCAGCAGGGCCATGGTGTCGCGGTGCGGGCGGCGCGCCGCTCCCCGCTCTAGGTCACCGATGCTGCGCTGGCTGACGCCGGCGAGTTCGGCCAGCTCCTCCTGGCTGAGGCCCGCGGCCCGTCGGTAGCGTCGTAGCAAGGCCCCGAAGTGGTTTGCCTGTCCCGTCTCCATCGCCTGCCCCATGTCGCCGCCCCGTCTTCCCGTTCGCGTCTGCACCCCTCGACGCACACCGCTATGCGGGCCAGTATATGCGCCAGTATAACAGACCCCGCGAGGCGAAACTGCCTCGGAAGCTGCCCCTGAAATGGCCCATTCTGCCTGGATGGGCCCAGGTCGGCCCGGCAAACTGGGGAGAGAGGTGGGGGGACCGACCAGGGCAGGCGCGCCAATGATCCGGAGATGAGAACCCATGCAAGACGAGGACTCGCGACAGACCGCCCGGCTATCAGGCCCCTATCGCCGGCCCAAGGCCGCCATACTCGCGCTCCTGGTCCCGCTCGCGCTCAGCCTGCTGGCCATGCTCGCCTGGCCCGCCGCACCGCGCGTGCAGTCCATCGCCCTCGACGCCGCGCCCGACACCGTAGCGCTCGATCCAGGCGCTTCTCGGGCCTTCGTGGCCAGCGCGAGCGCCGGTGCCGTCACGATCCTGGACCTGAGCCACGGGCGCGTGCTGCGCACCGTGCCGCTGGGCGATCCTACCACCCTGGCCCCGCTGGCCCTGGCCCTCGCCCCCCACACCCACCACCTCTTCGTGGCCGATCGCATGGATCAGCCCACGCCCAGCGTCGTGCGCATGCTCGACAGCCGCGGCGGCGCGTTGCTGGCCACGGTCACGGTGGGCCATGAGGCCAGCGCCCTGGCTGTGGACCCTGGCCACGGGCAGGTGCTGGTGGCCGACGAGACCGACGAGACCCTCAGCCTGCTCGACGCGCGCACCGGGGCCTTGCGGCGTACCCTCCCATTGGGTTTGCTGCCCCTGGGCCTGGCCGTGGACGCGGCGCACAATCGCGCCTTCGTGGTCGGCCCGGCCAGTCCCGGCGCTTTGCCCCCGTCCGCCCTGGTTACAGACGGGCTGGCCGGGCTCGTCGGCGTCCTCGACACCCGCGGCGGAGCGCTCATCAGGCGCACCGTGGTGGGGAGCGGGCCGAGTGCAATGGCCGTTGATCCGATCAGCGGGCGCGTCTTTGTGGCCTGCGTGGGCGACGCCACCGTGCGGGTGCTCGACGCGAACAGCGGCGCCCCCCTGCGCACGGTCCAGCTCGACGCGGCCCCCTCCGCCCTGGCCGTGGACGCGCGGCGGGGCCGGGTCTACGTGGCCAGCGCCGCCGCCGGTACGCTCAGCCTGCTCGACGCCCGCAGCGGTGCGCTGCTGGCCACGCGGCGCGTCGACTCTTTCGCCAGCTCCGCCTATGCCCTGCCCGACGCCCTGGCCGTGGACGAGGCGCGCGACCAGGTCTACCTGAGTACGCTTGGGCCGATGGAGTGGGGGCCACGCGGGCTGACTCTGCGGGGGAACGGCACGCTCCACGTGCTGGATGCGCGCACGGGGGCGCCCATACGGCGGATCGCAGTGGGGGTGGCGCCACGGGCAATCGCCGTGGACGAGGCCAGCGGGCGCGTCGTGGTGGTCAACGGCGGGGGCGTGGTGCTGCGCGCGCCGGCCGGCTGGGGCGAGCCGTGGATAGGGCGGCTGCGCGCGTGGCTACCCTGGCTGGGCCGCTTCACCACGCAGGCACAGGTGCTCGCCCGCGTGCCGGGCAGCATAAGCGTGATCGAGACGGGGGCCTAAGCGGCCCACAGAAGCCACGGCAACCGCTATGGTACCCAGTTCTCAGCCCTGAGTCCAGGAACGGCGGCGAAGTCGTGGTCCGTGGTGAGCAGCGTCAGATCGTAGCGTAGCGCAGTGGCAGCGATGAGAGCATCGACGGTATGCAGCCGATGGCCTCGACGACGAAGGGCCACCTGGAGGCGTGCTGCGTCAAGGGCGTCCCGCTCATCCAGGTCGATTAGGACGAGGGCCGGACGGACGATCTGCCACTCAAGTTGGTTACGCGCTGTACGCGGCAAGACGCTGAACCCGTAGACTGTCTCGGTGATCACCGGCACGATAATGTAAATCGTTTGCCCATCGCGCTGAGCGGCCCCGACTCGTGCCCGGACCGGGTGACGCGGGTCGATCAAGCGTCCGGCGTGATTTGTGTCCAGCAGATAGCCGTTCACGCTTCGGCGGCCGAATCCTCAGGCCAGAGCGGCGTGCTATCCAACGATTCCACGGCTGCATCGACTGCCCGCCATAGGCGCTCATGCTCCTGATACTCGTCCGCGCTCAGCGGCTCCTCGCCAGCCACGCGCGCCATGAAGGCAGCAACGCTCGTTGGATCGGCAGCGGGGAGCGCCCGGCCCGGACCGCGTCGCTTGATGCGCATGACGAGGCGTTCGGCGGCATCCTCGGCATCAAGGTCTATTTCCGTCCCCGATGTAAGCTCTGCGTCGCTCACGATACCCTCCTCGTCAGACATGGGCCTGTGTCCTTCAGTGTACAATAGGGCAGCTACCCGGCAAGGAAGACCAGACGGGGAAGCGCGGGCGAGGACGCCCGCGCTCCGAAGTGCAGAGATT
>Ga0209062_1005194_pt1 | contig 12827 bp, 11 predicted proteins | sample Coa_R2_2_FD_187158 | JGI IMG/M metagenome (GOLD analysis project Ga0209062, IMG submission 187158) | Surface soil microbial communities from Centralia Pennsylvania, which are recovering from an underground coalmine fire - Coalmine... | ecosystem: Environmental > Terrestrial > Soil > Unclassified... | reverse complement strand
GGAACTGGCTGGCTGGCGCGAGCAGACAACAGGCTCCTTTACCATGACCATCATTGCAGGCGATCATTTCTTTCTCCAGAGCCATCAATCGCTCGTCTTGCAGGCTATCCGGCAAGCTCTCCTCCTCTAGCTCCATTTCTTCCCAGAAACAGCCTGAGCGGGGAAGTGAATATCACGAACGGGTTTTGCGCTTCCAGCCCAGGTAGCGGGCTATCAAGACATCAAAATAGCGCGCGGGAAGAAGGCGAGGGAGAATCCAGTTGCTCAGCGGGTGCGCCACTGCGGTAAACCCGTAACGGACAGGGGGATGAGGAGTCGTCAGCGCCTGCCAGACGATCTCGCCGAGGCGTTCGGGGGAATAGCCTTTGCGCCCTTTCTCGAGCATGAACCGGCGAAAAGGCTGCAACGCTGAGGCATATTCCGTGTGTTGGTAGGGAGAGATGTCCACCTGCTCCGCTTTATCCCAGATGGCAGTTGCAACGTCTCCGGCGCCAATGACGATAACATCAATGCCATGAATGAGCAACTCTCGACGCAGGCTTGTGGAAAAACCCTCTAACCCGAACTTTGAGGCATGGTAGGCGCCAAGAAAGGGGACGGCTATCTTTCCCCCGGTAGAGCTGATGTTCACAATACGGCCAGGTTTGCCAGAGCGCCGCTGATCGGCTCCCAGCAAACCCACAAATGCCTGGGTGACGATCAACGGGCCGATCAGATTCACCTCCAGCTGATGACGAAAATCATCGACTGACTGATACCTGAGCGGGGCGGGGATGGCAATACCGGCGTTGTTAACCAGGCCGAACAGTACTTCATCTTGCAGGCGATCGCTGACAATGGCGGCAGCCTCTTGAACCGCCCGCTCATCAGTGACATCGAACAGGAGCGGCGTGTAGGCCTCGCCCCATTCGGCCTGCAACCGCCGGGCATCTTCACTCTTGCGGACGCTTCCGAAGACATGGAAACCGTGCTGGATCAAGACCTTTGTGGTTCCCCATCCGATGCCAGAGGAAACTCCTGTCACGACGACCGATGGCATAACAAAAACATACCTCCCTGCTGCTACTATTCTTAGCACAAAAAACGACGGAGAGCAAGTGGAAGAGATGGCGTCTTTCTTTATACTTGCCCCCGATGATATTTTCCTACCCCCTCTGCCTCGTTTGCCGGGCGGATGAGAAGCGTGATGGCGGCCAGCAGCCACCACAATCCCTGCACCGTCGCCAGAATATCGACCACGTGCTGAATGGGAGCGAAGAGCGCGATGATTCCCAGGACGGCGAAGATGCCAGCCAGCGCCAGTGCCAGGTATCCGAATATCCGGGGAAGCACACGCGAACGGAGAATGACGATTCCAAGCGGCAGGAAGACGGCTGGAGCTGCTACCATGGAGTAGATGTGTTGCACGGCAGCGATAAGCTCAAGGCTGATCTGGCCCGTCGTTGCCGGATTCCCGTTCACCCCGCTCAGGTAAAACGTCACCTCGAGCAGGCTCGTCATCACCAGGATGCTGCCGCCAGCCAGGGTCATCCAGCCCACCAGGGATTTTGTCTCCTCAGTCAGGTGAACGAGGGCGAGGGCGAAGAGGATGATCAGGAACGGGCTGACCGCCTGGAGCCAGGCCCCGATGAGGATGGATGTGCGGTACTGGTTGGCAAAAGCGATCAACTGGGCGACAGTAGGGTCGGGTGGCGGACCGGGATTGATGATGAACGATGGAATGAGCATGATAACACCGATCATGCCACTCAGCGCACTCAGGATACGGAATAGCCGTGTAGACATAAAATGACCCCTTTCTGGTTTGCTTCCTCTATCTCGCATATGCAAAGAGGAGATAAAGTTTCTGCTCTCGAAAGTTCCGAATCGAAGTATAGTCGAAGTTGAGGTACGTTGAGATGTGTCCACCGGGCTATTTTTGCCTGCTGAAAGTACGATTCATCGTAACAGGCCGTGTCGGAAGCATAGCCAGAAGTCATGTGATTTCTGGCTATAGAAAATCCTACCTGTGGCATATTGTCCTGCGCGTGGCTTTCTGGTATGCTCACATAAACAGTTCGACACGTGATGTGTAGGTATTTCCGATCCTCCTCGGCTATCTGCCTTGCAGTGCTGTGCGAGCTATAGTCCGGGTCAGAAGAGAAGAGAGAGCGTTTTGCCAGTACATCAGCGCGCGAGGACAGTATGCAAACAGAAATGCGGGACGTTGGCATGAAACGGCCACACTGGAAGCGAAGGTGGGCCTGGTGGCTGATACCCAGACCTTTTTCTCTGGTATCCACGGCCTTTTACCTCTGCGTGTTCATCCCTTTTCTGGTCAATTTCGTCACCGGACAGCAGTATCAGGGTCAGTGGTGGCGCGTCCTTTTGATGATCGCTGCTATCGCTCTCTTCTTCGCCATTGATCGCCTGGAATACTGGTACTATGGTGAAGAGACGCCTGTACTGGCCGCTCTTGTTCTCCTGCTGACGCGCATTCTGCTGTATGAAGCCGTCGCCTGGCTCGATTATTTCAGCTTCTCCCCTGTTCTCGCCGTCTTCATGCCGGTTCTGGGCTTCTGGTACTTTGGGAGCGTCGTGGCCTATGGGTTGGCCTTTCTGGCCTGCGTAGACTATGCGCTCCACCACGTGGTGAATACGCCCGACTGGTTGAGCAATCCCTATGAAATCCATTCTGATATTCTCTTCATTCTGGCCCTGGCGTTTACCCTTGCCCTTGTGCATGTACTCGTCCGGGAAAAGGAGAGCCGTACCCGCAGCGAACGCCTGCTTGCTGCCCTGGAGGAGGCACACCGGCAACTGCGCGCCTATGCTGAGCAGGCGGAAGAACTGGCGACGATCAAAGAACGCAACCGCCTGGCGCGTGACATCCACGATAGCCTGGGCCATTACCTGACGATTATCAATGTGCAGTTGGAGAAGGCGCTGGTGTTCCGTGAGCGAAACCAGGAGGAGGCGGACCAGGCCGTGCGTGACGCCAAGCGTCTCGCCAGCGAAGCCTTGCAGGATGTACGTCGCTCAGTGAGTACCTTACGGGCGATGCAGGAGGCATTTATCCTTGTGCCTGCCATTACCAGACTGGTGGAACAGGTTCGTAGCGATCAACTTGCGATTGCGTTACGCATCGAGGGCAGTGAGGATGGCTATTCCAGGCAGGCACTGCTGACCCTGTTTCGAGCAGCGCAGGAGGGCCTCACCAACATGCAAAAGCACGCCGGAGCCAGTTCGGCACAGGTTGAACTCCAGCTGGGGCAGGACTGCGCCACCCTGTGTCTGACGGATAATGGGCGCGGGTTTGAACTGGAAACGCTTGCCACGCTGCGCGCAGACCGTGAGGGAAGCTATGGCTTGCAAGGGGTGCGCGAGCGCCTGGAACTGGTTGGGGGACGGATGCGCATGGAAAGTAAACCAGATGAAGGAACTTGCCTCTGCGTGACCATCCCGAAAGATCATCTGATGCGTGATAAGGGCGGCAGCGTTCAGGAATGAAAGGAGGAAAGGCGTGGACAAGCAGCAACAGGGGCCGGACGCAGTGCGCGTACTGGTGGTCGACGACCAGCACCTGATGCGTGAAGGTATCGCCTCGCTGCTGAGTATCCAGGAGGGCATCGAGATCGTCGGGACCGCCGCTAATGGACAGGAGGCGCTGGAGCAGGCGGTGAGCATGAAGCCAGATGTGATCCTGATGGATGTGCGTATGCCGATCATGGATGGAGTAGCGGCAACAGAGCAGGTTCTCCGTCAGGTGCCGGGCTGTAAGATTCTGATGTTGACGACTTTCGATGACGAAGAATACGTCATTGAGGCTTTAAGAAAAGGGGCAAGTGGCTATTTGCTCAAAGATATCCCCGTCGGTGATCTGGCCCAGGCAGTACAGGCGGTTCATCGTGGCATTTACCAGCTCGATCCCGCAGTGATGAGCAGGGTCATGACTTCTCTGATTGGCTTGAAGCGCATGGAGAGCCAGACAGCTCCATCCATGACTGCTGTGTCAGGAGGCGCCGCGCCATCAGGTTCTTTGAAACACGCTGGCCTGACCGAGCGTGAAATAGAGGTGTTACGCCTGATTGCACAGGGGGCTACCAATCGGGAGATAGCCGAGAAGCTGGTCATCAGTGAGGGAACGGTCAAAAACCATATCTCGAATATTCTCAGCCGATTGGAGTTACGCGATCGCACTCAGGCAGCCATTTATGCTCGTGAGCATGCGTTACTCTAAAGCGTTTTATCGTTCGTGGGAAAACATGATAATAAAAAATACACATTAGAATGGAACAGCTTGGCAACTAAAAATGGATTTAAAAATAAAGCTATTTACGATTGGCTATTACAAAACTGCGTGCTATAATAACTCAAGCTAGATCAGACTGCAGTTTTCAGAAACGAAGGAGAGAATGATGCTTTTTTTACATGCATGGTTCTGGCAGTATCAGAACCTGCTGAGCGGACTCCTCTGGGTTGTCCTGAGCGTTCTCGGCTTTTTCCTGCTGATCTTACTTTTCAACTTGCTGACCTATCCTCGGCTGCAAGCTGATGGTGCCTCTTCCCGCCCCTCTGAGCCTGAAGATCGACAGCGTGAGCCGCTGGTGTCTGTCCTTATTCCAGCCCGCAATGAGGAAACCTGCATTGAGGCTTGCGTGCGCTCCCTGCTGGCGCAAACCTACGAGTCGCTGGAAGTGCTGGTTCTGGATGACCAGAGCAGCGATGCCACCGCTGCGATCGTGCAGCGTCTGATCGATGAACTGCCCTCTGGCCAGCGGGGGCGGCTGCGCCTGCTCAACGGCGAGCCGCTGCCGGCGCAATGGATTGGTAAGAATTTTGCCTGCTATCAACTGGCCCTGCACGCCCAGGGAGAGTTGCTCTACTTCACCGATGCCGATACTGTGCATGCCCCTGGAACGGTTCGCGCGGTGGTCGATTGTATGCGCCGCTACAAGGTGCAATTGCTCTCAGCCCACCCTGAATATGTTTTTGGCAGCCTGGGAGAACGCTTGCTGGTGCCACTGCTCCCCTTCCTTATGCTGATCTTGCTTCCCCTTGCCCTGGTTCCCCGGCGCCCTGAACCGGCGCTCTCCAACGGCAATGGTCAGTTGATGTGCTTTGAGCGTACAGCCTATGATCAAATCGGGGGCCATTTCAGCGTCCAGGACAGCCTGATAGAGGATGTCGTGCTGGCACGCTTATGTAAAGCGGCGGGCTATCGAATGATCTTTGTCGATGCAAGCGCGCTTGTGCGCTGCCGCATGTATCACTCCTTCGCCGGGGTAGTAGCCGGCTTTTCAAAAAGTCATTTCGTCGCTTATCAGAACTCGCTCTTGAATGCGCTGGGCGCGATGGTGTTCATGTTGATGGTCTTTGTCGTGCCGTCTGTACTTGCCGTGCTTGCCCTCCTTGCCGGTGCGTGGTTCGTCTTTGCCCTCGCTCTGGCGGCTTTCCTGCTCGCGGTTGTGCTGCGTATACTGATTACCCTGCGCAGTAACCATAGAGAAAGGGTGTATATGCTCTTGCTCTGCTTCCTGCACCCGCTCTCTATCGTCCTCGAATGCCTGATCCTGCTCAACGCGATCCGCTGGCATTACCGCAAAGCTGGCATCATGTGGAAAGGGCGTTATTATAAGAGATGAAGGAAAAATGCTTGACAATGCGCATGAAAAGGTGTATCTTTAATACAATCAATCATAGACAGGCAACGCCTTGATCAGGATCAGTAGGTGTGGGCAAGTCGAGCAGCGAGCCGGGAGAGTGCAAGCCGGTGGATAGTTGCCGCGTCCGAACCCACCTGAGAGCGTCAGTGAGCGACAGGCGAAACTGACCGGAGCCTCACCGTTATCAGGAGCAGCGGTTATCCTCTGGATTTCTTATAGTCACAGACTGACCGCGTGAGTGGAGTTATGCTGTGAGGCGTAGCTCAAAGAAGGTGGCACCACGGGATCATCTCGTCCTTATGTAAGGGCGAGTTTTTTTATGCCTGAAAGGAGTATGTATGGCAAACGAGACAAAGTATGTCGAAGAACTGGTAGACCAGGAAGACAATTTTTCACAATGGTACAATCAGGTGGTACGCAAGGCGGAACTGGCCGACTATGCCCCTGTGCGCGGCTGCATGATAATCCGCCCCTATGGCTATGCCATCTGGGAGAACGTCCAGCGCCTGCTGGATGCGCGTTTCAAAGAGACGGGCGTCATGAACGCTTACTTCCCCCTGCTCATCCCGCGCAGCTTTCTTGAGAAGGAGGCGGAACACGTCGAGGGCTTCGCGCCGGAGCTGGCCTGGGTGACACGCGGCGGCGGCGAGGAACTGGAGGAGCCGCTGGCCATTCGCCCCACCAGCGAAACCATCATCGGCCACAGCTTCGCGAGGTGGATTCAGAGCTATCGCGACCTGCCCATCCTCATTAACCAGTGGAACAACGTTATGCGCTGGGAGAAACGCACCGCGCTTTTCCTGCGCACCTCCGAATTTCTCTGGCAGGAGGGCCATACCGCGCACCGCAGCGTCGAAGAGGCCGAGGAGCGCACGCTCATGATGCTGGAGGTCTATCGCTCCTTCGTTGAGGAAGACCTGGCGATTCCGGTGTTTGCCGGGCGCAAGAGCGAGAACGAAAAGTTCGCGGGCGCGCTGCGCACCTACTCTATCGAGGCCATGATGGGCGACGGCAAAGCCCTGCAATCGGCCACCAGCCACAATCTCGGCACCAACTTCGCGCAGGGCTTTGATATCCAGTACCTGGACTCCGACGGGCAGCGTAAATATGCCGCCACCACCAGCTGGGGCCTCAGCACCCGCGTCATCGGCGCCCTCATCATGGTGCATGGCGACAGTTCCGGCCTCATCCTGCCCCCGCACGTCGCGCCTTACCAGGTGGTGATCGTCCCCATCTGGCGCAAGGAGGCCGACAGGGCGGTGGTGAGCGAGCAGGTGGCGCGTATCGAAAAGATGCTCAAGGGGAAAGTGCGCGTCAAGGTTGACATGAGCGAGAACACCCCCGGCTGGAAGTTCAACGAGTGGGAGATGCGCGGCGTTCCCGTGCGCATGGAGATCGGCCCGCGCGACGTGCAGAACAACAGCGTTGTGCTGGTGCGCCGCGACACCCGTGCCAGAGAGATCGTTCCTCTCGAAGGGCTGGCCGAGCGGCTTCCCGTCCTGCTCGAAGAGGTGCAGCAGGGTCTTTACCAGCGCGCGCTTGCCTTCCGCGAGCAGAACACGCACTACACCGAGGACTACGAAGAGTTCAAGCAGATCATCGAGAATCGAGGCTTTGCCCGTGTGAAGTGGGCGGAGGACAGCGAGGCGGAACAGGCCATCAAAGAAGAGACCAGAGCCACCCTGCGCGTCATCCCCTTCGATCAGCCGGAGGGCGGCGTCCAGGGCCAGAGCATCTACACCGGCAAACCGGCCACCTGCGAAGCCATCTTCGCGCGTGCGTATTAACGGCTGGCCGTAATCCCGCAGGCGCCGATCAATCGGCGCCTGCGGAGATTGCATAAGGAGCAAACTGTGATTTCTTATGGAGATTTTGAGAAGGTGGATATACGGGTGGGGAAAATCGTCAAAGTCGAGGATTTTCCCCAGGCCCGAAAACCCGCCTATAAGTTGACGATTGATTTTGGCCCGGAGATCGGGCTGAAAAAATCTTCGGCCCAGATCACGAAACACTATACAAAGGACGAATTGCCGGGAAGACTGGTGATGGGAGTCGTGAATTTCCCGCCCAAGCAGATCGGTCCCTTCATCTCTGAGGTGCTGACCCTCGGCGTTCCCGATGGCGACGGCGGCGTTGTCCTGCTCGCCCCGACGCGGGATGTTCCGCCCGGCGGGAAAATGTTCTAAGCCGTCTGTTTGTACCGGTAATAGCGTTGCACCCATTCTTCCGACAGGGCGTCGGCCTGTCGTTTCATACGACGCTCGTTAAAGGTTGGCCTGCGAGAGAGAGGGATGTCGAGGTAGCGGAGGATGTCCAGCGCCGTTTCCTCGTAGGCCGACGCCAGTTGCTCGTAGATGACGGTGTATGGCTGAATGCGGTGTCTTCTGAAGTAACGCTGCCACGCCATCTCATCGGCCTCAATCTGGTGGACGAGGTGGTCGATGGCTGTGAAGTGAAACTGAGGTTCTCTCGAAGGCGGGAATGGATCGTCATCCTGCCGCCAGACCCAGGTCTGGAGGGCTTTCCAGAGCGATACTGCCTGCCTGACTTTATCCTGGCGCGTGAGCCAGATATAATGGAGATTGGGAAAGACGGTGGGAAGAAGGTTATTGCCTTTCACCTTTCGATAACGCGGAATCTCGCGCAGCTTGCTGATGAAGCCGCCGAAGTAGGCCCACATGATCTTCGCGCCAAAGACGCCGTTGGGAGTGGTGCCGCGCTTAAGCACCTCGTTGAGGAAGTCTTCATAGGGCTGCCCGTCCGCCTGTGGAAGAGGCAGAGCGGGTGGGGAGGAGTCGTTGAGATAGCTCATCACCTCCACCACGTTCAGCCCTTTGAAGTAGTCTTCTGGCTGACGGATACTGCCGCTCTTTTTGTGGATCTGGAAGTATTCTTCGGGCCAGCCCGCAAGGCCCGTGTTTTGCAGCGCCTCACAGAGCAGCGTGCTTCCGCTGCGCTGCGTCGCGCAGATGAGGTATGACGTGTGCGGTCGCATGGCAACCTCCTTCTGTCTTCCTGAAAAGACGGTAAAGACGCTTTTGTTGATTCGTAACACGGGTCAACGAGCAAAAGGTATACATAGACATGGAGCTATTTGCTCCCTTGAAAGAACACTGACAATGCAAAAGGGAAACTACCCGAATATTCTCTATCTTCATTCGCATGACACGGGGCGCTACGTTCAGCCCTATGGGTATGCTATTCCAACGCCTAACATTCAGCGTTTTGCTGAAGAGGGGGTGTTGTTTCGCAAGGCGTTCTGTGCCGCGCCTACCTGCTCCGGCAGTCGCTCCGTTCTCTTAACCGGCCAGTATGCGCACAGCAATGGCATGATGGGTCTTGCCCATCGCGGCTTCGCATTGCGCGACTATCAGCATCAACTTATCCACACGTTGCGCAAAGCGGGCTATTATTCGATCCTCATCGGCGAGCAGCATATCTCAAAAACTCCCGATATACTTGGCTATGATCGTGTCTTTGATATCAAGACATCGCACGTCGACGCGGTTGCTCCGGCGGCCATCAGCGTGCTGCGCAACCCGCCGGAGCGGCCTTTCTTTCTCTCTGTTGGCTTCTTTGAGACGCACCGCGAATTCTTTCAGCCTGCCGCGCCTGAAGAGGCCAATTACTGCCTGCCGCCTGCCAACTTGCCGGATACCCCGCAGACGCGCCGCGATATAGCCGCGTTTAAGGCCAGCGCCCGCGTTCTCGATCAGGGCGTTGGCGCGGTACTTGACGCGCTTGATGTCTGTGGGCTGCGCGACAATACGCTGGTCATCCTGACCACCGATCATGGCCTTGCTTTTCCGGGCGCGAAGGCCAACCTGTTTGACCGGGGTATCGGCGTGATGCTCATGATGCGCGGCCCCGGCGGCTTCGTCGGCGGCCAGGTCTGCGACGCGCTGGTCTCGCACGTCGATATCTTTCCCACGCTCTGCGATCTTTTGCGGATCGATCGCCCGCAGTGGCTGCAAGGCCAGTCTCTGCTGCCTCTCATTCGCCTGCAGCGTGACGAGGTGCGCGAGGCTATCTTTGCCGAGTTGACCTACCATGCAGCCTATGACCCGCAGCGCGCCGCGCGCACGCAACGCTGGAAATATATTCGCCGCTTCGGCGACCATGCCGGTCCCGTTTTGCCCAACTGCGATGATGGCCCCAGCAAAAACCTGCTTCTGGCCTATGGCTGGCAAGACCGACCTCGCGCCGTCGAACAACTCTATGATCTGGTCTTCGATCCCAACGAGATGTGCAATCTGGCAAACGACCCGGCCTACGCTTCCGTCTTACGGGAGATGCAACAACGCCTCGAAACCTGGATGATCGAGACCGACGACCCCTTGCTCCAGGGGCCGGTTCCCGCCCCCATCGGCGCCGCGTTGAACGACCCGGATCAGCTATCCGCCGACGACCCGACGCATGTTGTGGGGCCATCAAAATCTATCGCTGCCGACTGATAGTGTCCAGCCAGATCAATGCTATGAGAAAGTGGCCGCGACGTGTCATGCTGAACGCAGCGAAGCATCTGGTGCCACCAGGCGGGCGGCGTGGGCCACGTAGATGCTGAGCGCAGCGAAGCATGACACGCGAGGAGACGTTTTTTACGGCGTGACATGGCTGGACATCGGGAAAGGAAGGAGGTACCTGTGCGCGTTTCGCAACAACTGACAAAAACTTTGCGTGAGGCTCCGCGCGAGACGGAGGGAGGCAACCAGGAATGGCTGGTACGCGCTGGCTTTATTCGCCAACTTATGGCAGGCGCCTACAGCTTCCTGCCCATGGGCGAGCGCGTGCTGCGTAAGCTCACACAGATTGTGCGCGAGGAGATGAACCGCGCTGGTGGGCAGGAAATACGCATGCCCGCGCTGCAGCCGAGGGAACTATGGGAAATGCGGCCTGTCAGCGGCCCCAGTCGCGCCGAAATCTACGCGCCAGTTCTCTTCACCCTCAAGGACCGACGCGGGCGCGACATCGTGCTTGGCCCGACGCACGAGGAGGTCGTCACCCTGCTGGTATCTGAGTTTATTCGCAGCTACCGGGATTTGCCGCAGCGCATCTACCAGATTCAGACCAAGTTTCGCGACGAGCCTCGTTCGCGTGGCGGGTTGTTGCGCTCGCGAGAGTTCCTCATGATGGACCTCTACAGCTTCGACGCCGACGAGGCCGGGCTTGATCGCAGCTACGAAGCGGTGGCTGATGCCTATGTCGCGGCCTTCAAGCGCATCGGCCTGCGTTTCATCGCCATTCATGCCGAAAGCGGCGGCATGGGTGGCCGTGATTCGCAGGAGTTCATCGCTCTCACCGAAGCCGGAGAGGACGAGGCTCTTGTATGCAGCGGTTGCGAGTACGCGGCCAACGTGGAGAAGGCCGAGTTTGTACGCAACGAACTGCCTGCCGAGCGGGAGGCCGCGCTGCAAGAGGTCTACACTCCCAACTGCAAGTCCATTCACGACCTTGCCTCTTTTCTCAATGTGCCGGAGAACAGGACCATCAAGACTGTCTGCTACGTTGCCGGTGGCCGTATGGTGCTGGCCCTGGTGCGCGGCGATCTGGAGATCAACGAGGTCAAGCTCGCCAGCGCCCTCTACCGCGCCGGTCTCAACGCCACCGACCTGCACCTTGCCGCTCCCGAAGAACTCCAGCAGGCGGGTATCGTTGCTGGCTTTACCTCGCCGCTCAGCAAGGGGCCGGAAATGCTGATCGTGGCGGACATATCGTTGCAACAGGGCAACAACTTTGTCGCGGGCGCGAACCGCGTTGACTACCACATCAAGAATGTCAACTATCCCCGTGACTTCCGCGTTGACATCTGGGCAGATATTGCGTCTGCTTATGAGGGCGCGACCTGCGCTCGCTGTGGCGGTACGCTACACATCGTGCGCGGCAGCGAAGCGGGCCATATCTTCAAACTTGGCACGAAGTACAGCGACCTGCTGGGTGTGACCTATCTGGATGCGCAGGGCAACGAACACCCCATCCAGATGGGCAGCTACGGCATCGGCATTAGCCGCCTGATGGGCATTGTCGTGGAGCAGCGCCACGATGAAAAGGGCATCATCTGGCCCTTCAGCATCGCCCCCTACTCCGTTGCCCTGCTCGGCCTCGACCTCGACAAAGCCGAGACGCGCCAGGCTGCCGATCAGCTCTACGCCGACCTGATAGCCGCAGGAGTGGAAGTCCTCTACGATGACCGACTGGAAACGGCAGGTGTCAAATTCAACGATGCCGATCTCATCGGCCTGCCCCTGCGTGCCGTTGTCAGCAGGCGCTCGCTCAAAAATGGCGGCATCGAACTCAAATTGCGCTCACAGAAAGAGAGTCGCATCGTCCCGCCTGACGAAGCTGTGCCGGTCATTCAGGAGGAGATTCGTCAGGGCATAGCGGAAGGAGGGTGATTTCCTTCCTCATTATTTCGTCTTCACGACAATCACGATGGGCAGGGGCGTCACCGAGTCGATGTTGATGTGCTGGCTACCGGCGTTGACGTAGAGGCCGGTGGAGGCGCCGCCGTCGAGGTTGAGCGCGGTATCGATGGAGAGGTCGGAGGAGACGAGCAGGTCGGCCAGTTCGTCCAGCGAGAAGGCCATGCCGGGGCTGGCAATGAAGAGCAGCCGCCCCTGCTTATCTATCGCCACCACGCTGCGCCGCGAGCTTGCCGAGTCGGCGGTAAACTGCGTGCGCTTGCCGTGCAGCATGAGCAGCGGCGATGATTGCGCTGCCTGCTCCAACTGCTCATTGTTGGGATCATACGGGGCTTCGCTGAGCGAGCGCAGGCGAATCTGCCCCTGGCTGTTAACGGAGAGCATGCCGCCGAAGCCGCTATAGGATGTGCCGAAAGCCTGCCCGTTGGCGATCACCAGCCCCTCGGCGTTATTCTGCTCATCGAAGTAGCCACCGTTGATGATGGCCGTTGCATGCTCCTTTTTCATCCACTGGCTCATCGTCAGCGGATCAGAGGGCTGGTAGGCGACGCTCAAACGGATATGGCGCACGTCGAAGCGTACAATTGTCACCGTATCCTCATTATCGCCCGGACTTTTCCAGTCCTCATAGCGAATCTCGACGCCCGGCGCGGCCTGTATCCACGTGTTCAGCGCGGGCGTCCCCGAACTGTCAACACCGGAACCCGCTGACGAGGGAGTTGCGCCATTAAATGTCAGGGTACAGCTTGCCAGCACGCAGAAC
>Ga0209062_1005193_pt1 | contig 12828 bp, 11 predicted proteins | sample Coa_R2_2_FD_187158 | JGI IMG/M metagenome (GOLD analysis project Ga0209062, IMG submission 187158) | Surface soil microbial communities from Centralia Pennsylvania, which are recovering from an underground coalmine fire - Coalmine... | ecosystem: Environmental > Terrestrial > Soil > Unclassified... | reverse complement strand
ATTCGATAAAAGGGTAACCAGTCAAATTTGGGGAAGAACCTGAGTTGTAGATTGCGTTAATCAACTTGTGAGCAGCTTCCCCAGGTTTCATATTTGCGGGGAGTTTGACTTTTCCCCCAGTTGCTGCAAAAATTGCCTGGGAGTAGGTAGCGTAACATTTATTACTGGTTACCTGGAGATTATAAAAACCCTTTCCATTTGCTTTCCGCATGAGTACAGGCGTCGTAAAAGCAACGCAGTTTGGGTCTGCTGAAGACTGGGAGGATTGTGCATGTACAAGTTGGCCGCTAAAGCGTGGAAGGATAAACTTCCCTGCAACAATTCCTACTAACAGAAGCAGGGTGATAACCATGGGTACAACGTGAAATTGCTTCATGACTTGTTCCTTTCCTTCATGGGTCAGACATTTTCATCAGATGCCTGATTTGGTGGTTTTTTGTCGTGGCTCCGAGATTATCTGCGCTTTCCTGCTTTTAATGATATCATGTATATAATAAGATCGTCAATATGTCAATACGTATCGTAATATTTCAAATTGCAAATGTTGTGATGAATTTGGAAACAATATCATTATGGATTTGAATTCTTTGATTTCCAGATACGAAAAAATTTTGCCGCAGGTGCCACTTTGGAGAAATTGACTGTTCCTACGCTTGCAAATTTTTGCTTTGTATGGTATCCTATTTTTAGCAAGCTAAAAACTAGAATTCAGGGAGGATGAAAGATGGAGAAGCCGGTACAGGAATTGACGCCGCGTATCAGTGATTGCCTGAAGGTGATTTATGCAATGCAGGAGCGCGGGCAGAAGGTCTCCACCTCGGCGGTGAGCGAGCGGCTGGGGGTGAGCGATGCGACGGTGACGACGCTCTTTAAGGATTTTGCTGAGGCAGGCTGGGTTGAGCATATGCCGTATCGTGGGGTGCGGCTGACGGAACTGGGCGAGCGCAAGGCGAAGGAGGTCATTCGCCACCACCGCCTGCTCGAACTCTACCTGGCGCGGCAACTGGGCTACACATGGGATAAGGTGCATGACGAGGCCGACCGCCTGGAACATGTGATTTCCGAGGAGTTCGAGGATAAGCTGGATGCTCTGCTGGGCTACCCGACCGTTGACCCGCACGGTGACCCGATTCCCAGTAAAGAAGGCGTGATCGCGGCACGCGGGGGCCAGCCCTTGACGGAACTGGCGGAGGGGCAAACGGCCCTTGTGCTGCGCGTGCAGGCGCAAAACCCCGACCAACTCTGTTACCTGGGGCAGCTTGGCCTCTACCCGGAGACGCAGGTGCAACTGGTGAAACGCGCGCCGTTTGGCGGCCCGCTGCACATCCTCGTTGGTAGTGGAGCGCAGCAGCAGGCGCATATGCTGGGGCCGGAACTGGCCGAACATATTATTGTAACCTCATCGGCAGAGATTGAGGCTTTGCTTACTGAAGATTGATGGAAAACAGGGAATAGAGAGAAATCAGGAGCAGTTCTATGGCGTTGTTAACGGATCGAAGAAAGAGAGTAGAGTACGCGCTACCCTGGGGCATGTCGGTGCTGCGGGTCGCGAAGGGCATCCAGCAAAAGCGTTGGGGAGTTGGCCTGCGTGAGATTTTCGCCGCGCTTGGTCCCGGTTTTCTGGTCAGTGTTGGCTACATGGACCCTGGTAACTGGGGAACCAACCTGGCAGCGGGGGCCGGTTTTGGCTATCAACTGCTCTGGGTTATTCTGATCAGTAATATTATCGCTATCTTTTTGCAAATTGCCTCGGCCAAACTGGGGATTGCCACCGGCAAAAATCTGGCGCAATTAATTCGCGAACAGTTCCCGCGCCCCGTTGTGTTCTTTTTAGGCGTGACATCGGCCATCGCCGTCATGGCGACCGATCTGGCGGAGATTCTGGGAGGCGCGCTGGGCTTCAATATTCTTTTTCATATTCCCATGTTGCTCTCCGCTTTGCTCACAGGGGCCATCGTGATGGCCTTCCTCGGCCTGAGCCGCTTCGGCTTTCGGAAGCTTGAATATGTCATTATCGCTATGGTCTCGGTCATTGGCCTGGTCTATGTCTATGAAACGGCGCTGGTTCATCCCAACTGGGGGCTGGCTTTGCAGCATCTGGTGACGCCGCAACTTTCGGCGGGAAGCATTCTTGTCGCGGTCGGTATCCTCGGAGCCACCGTCATGCCGCATAATGTCTTCCTCCACTCGTTTCTGGCCGCCGAACGCCTGAGCAGCCCGAAGGCAAGCGAGCAGGAGCGGCGCAAAGTGCTGCTTCTGGCAAAGATCGACGCGGTTGCCGCGCTCAACATCGCCTTCTTTGTCAACGCGGCCATGCTCATTGTCGCGGGTACCGTCTTTTTCCGCCACGTCACTAACCCGGCTGATTTGAGCCTGCAACAGGCATATGTCACTCTCATCCCCGCGCTGGGTGTCCTGGCCGCCGCCGCGTTCGGCATTGGCTTGCTGGCTTCCGGCCTCTCATCGTCCACCACCGGCACGCTGGCCGGTCAGGTTGTCCTGCAGGGCTTCCTGAACATGCCTGTTGAGATGTGGGTCTGGCGGCTCATCACCCTGCTGCCTGCGCTGGCGACCATTGCCCTCGGTATCTCCCCGGTCGAGGTTCTCGTCATCAGTCAGGTCATCCTCAGCCTGCAACTGCCCTTCACCATGTTCGCCGTCGTCATCCTCAGTCGTCGGCAGAAGCTGATGGGGCCGCTCGTCAGCGGCAATGCCACCACCGCCTTCAACATCCTGATTGCTCTGGTCGTTACGCTACTCAACGTGGTGCTGCTGTATACGTTGATTTAGAGGTTATCAGCGCAATGGGTTATCCGTCCTATCAGATGATGGGTTGCTTGACGGATGCGATTGTTTAGGGTACTGTAGAGACCAGAAGGTCAGAGATAGAATGCTGACGATACCAGTCTGATCGAGGAGAGGCGCTGTGGAGATCATTTGTGCGCAATGCGGGGCAAGGTTGCCGCAAGAGAATGCTCGTTACTGTAATAACTGTGGAAGTCTTATTCCTTCTCGTTCCTCCGGCCCTGTGTCGTCACCTTCCATACAGAGAACCACGCCCTCTTCATCTGCGAGCGAGCGCAGCGGCGGGAGCAGGCCGCCTTTACGCGAGCAGATCGCGCAGCAGCCGCCCGCCCGTCCGATACGCCCATCCTCGCCAGATCATCCGCCTGCGTGGATGAGCGAGCTTGAGCGAAGCGGGCGCAGTCGACCCCCGAACGATCCTTTGCGTATGAAGCGATCGCTGGAGGCTGATGGGCGCAGTCAGCGTCAGGCTGACGAGCGTGAGGCTACTGTGCTGAACTGGCAGGAGAGGCCGTCTGCTCCGCGCCGAGAAAGGGAAGTTGAGGCCCGACCGCCCGCGCGCGAACAGGACGTGGCCGATAAACCAACACAGGCGCAAGTCCCGGCTGCTGAGCCGGTGCACCGCCCTACCCCCCCGGTGGCTGGAATGGCAGGACGCGAACTGCGGGTCAAAGTCTGGCCACAGGAAGATCGCACGCATGCTGAGGGCAGGCAACCCGAAAGGGAGCAGGGAAGCGGGCGGGGTACGCGCTTTGAGACAGAAACAGCGAATGCTGGCAGCGATATAGCCCTTGATGACCTGCCAACCAGGCCACTGGTCGCCAATACGCCTGCCTCGCCCGTACAACGGACTGTCAATCCTTCTCCCGTATCAAGACGGGCTGAGAGCATGATCGACGATGTTGAGCGATTGGATACGACGCCTCTGCTGGCGCCGGAAGCGGGTCGAGGTCGCCCTGCCTCTTCGGTAGCGCAGGTATCCGTAGAGCGGCCCGGCCAGGTTGAGCAGCGGCCCGGGCAGGCGGCGGGTAGAAGAGATACGCTGGATCGCCCATCGCTTCATTCAGTGCAGCCGGTAACGCCGCCCTCTCGTCCTGTCGTGGCGCCACAACAAGCGCAACAATCACAACAATCACAGCAGGCGCAGAGCAGGGGATTGGTGCAGAGGCCCGTTTCTCCCGTGCCGCCAGTTTCTCCTTTGCCCTCGACTTCCATTCGGGAACGCGAGCAGACGCCTCTGCCGCCGCTTCCCGGCCCGGCGAAAACAGGGACGGCCCGTCCTGCAAGGGGCCGCAAGCGCGCACCGCTTATACTGCTGGCAGTGCTGGCTATTCTTCTTGTCGGTGGCCTGGGAACCTGGATTATTGTTGCCCGTCCCTTTACCGTTCCGACCGTCACACAGCCTCAACAGACGTTCTCGAATACAAAACTGGGCTTCTCAGTACAATATCCGAGTGGATGGACGGCGAAGGTAGACGCGGGCAATGGAACGGTTCTCTTCTCCGATAGCAGTCATACCGGACAGGTCAAGATTCAGGTGACGGCGGCGAACGGCGATCCGGGCCAGTACCTCTCCAGAGAGGCGACTCAGCTTGGCATGACCGGCGTGAAACAGGGCAAGATACTCTCCTTTGCCGGAACTTCCTGGCAGCAGGTGCAGGGAACGTTGCAGGTAGCGGGCGCGAACTATACTGCCGTCCTGCTTGCTGCCGTTCACGGCGACCACATCTATACCATCATCCAGATGGCCCCTCAAGCCACGTATTCGGATGAAGAGCATATTATCTTCTCTTCTATGCGCGCGTCATTCCGCTTCCTGTCATAAGCCTTGCCTCAAATTCCTCTTCCCTCTAGGATTGCACGAGGAAGTTATGATATAATTGGCGCGGATAGATGAGCAAGGTAGCTCAGAAGTGCATGGACAACTATCGCCCTGGAACGCTTACTGCCAGGGATGCCGTGTGTGTTTTTATCCATTCATCATCAGCAAGACAAGAAAGGAGAGCGCAGCAGGAGAGAAACGCTGGCTGCGCGCGGACAGCATTTCTATGGAAGATATTCGTTTTGATCGCCATTTTCGGACGCCCTCTTCCGAAGGCTACTATATTATGGAAGGGTCTAGCCCGCAAAGCAGTACCCGGCTGGGGACGATCGATATTCACTTCACCACCACAAACGTTCACGGGACATTGATTCTTGAGCGTGAACTGGAAGAGGCCGAGATCGCAAAGTTGATCGAGCAGATTGATGAGGATCTCGTGCTTTCCGCCGATGTGCAGCGCGATGATTTCCTGGTCAGTGTCTATGTCGGCAAGGATGTTGGCTTCTATAGCGACGATTATTTTACTGAGGAGAGCGAGAGCAGCAGCGCCTTCGGTCTGGATGATGAGGAGTAGCTCTGCGCCGACTCGCCTGCTTGCCCATCCTCGCCCTTGAACTGCGTTCAGTCTTCTAGCAGGCCGCGCCGTATCGCATATTTTACCAGCTCGGCGCGGCTATGCAGGTTCAGCTTATCCATGATGTGCGTGCGGTGTGTATCCACCGTTTTGGGGCTGATGACCAGCCGTTCCGCGATCTGATTATTGGTATAGCCCTCAGCCACCAGCTTCAAAATTTCGCGTTCGCGCTCCGTCAGGCTGCTATAGCTATCTTTTTCCTCTCCTGTGCGCACGCGCTGCAGGTAATCGCCGACCATCACCGATTGAGCAGCGGGCGACAGGTAAAACTGGCCGCTTTGCACGACATGCAGGGCGGAAATCAACTCGGTATCGGCGGCTTCTTTAAGCATATAGCCCGAAGCTCCGGCGCGCAAGGCCTGGAAGACGTATTCATCGTTCTCGTGCATTGTGAGCATAAGCACTTTCGTTTCCGGCTGGAGCTTCTTGATCTGCCTGGTTGCCTCGATGCCGTTCATATCAGGCATCGTGATATCCATGAGGACGATATCGGGCTGCAGGCGCTGCACCTCGGCAATGGCCTGCCGCCCGTCATGGGCCTCGCCGATCACTTCCATATCGGGCTGCGCGTTCAGCATCATTTTCAAACCGGCCCGCAGGATGGTATGGTCGTCCGCGAGCAATATATGAATAGTCATTGACTTCTCAATCCTGTCCTGAGTGATAAATGGCTTCTCCGCTTTCCACCGGCGCCAGCGCGCGCAACTGGCCGGTGGAATAGCGTGGAATATGTACCGTGATGGTGGTGCCGTGACCGGGGCGAGATGCAATATCCAGCGAGCCATCCAGCAGAACGGCGCGTTCCGTCATGCCTGCCAGCCCCAGCCCGCGCTCGTTGTCCGGCGATTTGCGCAGCGCCTCAATGTCAAAGCCGATGCCATCGTCGCTAATGATTCCTTCGATCTCCTTCTCGCCTTCCTTGAGCATGATGCTGACCCGCTTTGCCTGAGCGTGGCGGGCAGTATTGGTCAGCGCCTCCTGCACAATACGGTAGAGGGCCGTCTCCATTTCGGCGGGGAGCCGCTCCTTAAAGCCGGAAGAGACAAAATCCACTTCAATCGAACACTTTTTTTGATATTCTTTGACATACCAGCGCAGGGCCGGGAGCAGGCCGAGATCATCGAGGGCGCTGGGGCGCAGGTCGATACTCAGGCTGCGAATGGCGCGCAGGGTCTGGTGTGCCAGACGGCGCGTATCGGCGATGCGCTCGCGGGCCTCTGGCGTGGTCAGAGACTCCTCCAGAACGGCGAGGCTGATTAACAGTGAGGTGAGAACCTGGCTGGTCTCGTCGTGGAGTTCGCGGGCGATGCGTTTGCGCTCCTGCTCCTGCGCATTGATGATCTGGCTGGCGCGCAGGCGGGTCGCGTCATCAATCGCTTCGAGCATCATGTTAAATGCCTGGGCCATCTGGTCCGCCTGTGGATCGGCCCCGGTGAGCCGGGCCCGCAGGGAATGCTCGCCCGACTGCACCCGTGCCATAACTTTTTGCAGCTCGGTCAGCGGGCGGAAAGCGATTTGCAGGACGACGAAGTTGAGCGCGACGCTGACCAGCCAGCCAATGGTGATGAAGGTGACAAGCGAGGCAGGCGTTGCCACCGGGCTGTTATTCAGGTGCGTAGCCAGCCACGTGCCGCCGGTCGCGCCCACGAAGATAATCAGACTGTTCGCGAATAAGACTTTATAGAACACGGGTAGGCCGAGGAAGGCTTTCGAGAGGGTGTGCCTCTCTTCGGCTGCTGCCTCCGTCTCCATGCGCTGTGTGCTGAGTTGTGCCATGTTGCTTGCTCTTTGTCTGAGAACGCAGAAATCTTTTGCGCAATATTCCTGCTTTATACAACCGGCGCGGGAACCCCCCATCTTTGAAGCGGGGGATGAGAGCGCCGTTACCTGCCTGGGGCAGGATGTGGGGCGGTTTCCCGCTTGCCTTCCTGCTCAGTTTGTGCTACCATAACGCTATGCATAAGATGTTTCAGTACCGGCTCTATCCGACGAAAAAGCAAATCAAAGCCTTGAATGACATTCTCACTGAATGCCGCTGGCTCTATAATCACTTGCTTGAGAAACGGAAAGCAGCCTATGAGCAGGAGGGAGCCTCTCTTAGCTACTATGGGCAAATCAAGACGTTGCCGGGGCTGAAGCAAGAACGCCCCTCGCTCCACAAAGTCCACTCGCAAGTGTTGCAAAACGTGGCGGTACGTATTGACCTTGCATTCCAGGCCTTCTTCCGTCGTCTCAAAGCTGCTGAGAAGCCAGGGTATCCCCGCTTCCGAGGCCGTGACCGCTATGATAGCTTCACGTATCCACAATCGGGTTTCAAGATCGATGAACAAGGCAAGCTCTACGCCTCTGGCATTGGACATATCAAGATGGTGTTGCACCGTCCCATCAAAGGCACGATCAAAACCCTGACCATCCGCCGTTCCTCGACCGGCAAATGGTACGCTTCCTTCTCTGTGGAAGGTGAAGCAGAAAGACTGCCTGACAATCCCACTCAGGTAGGCATAGACGTCGGACTCCACACCTTTGCCACGCTTTCCGATGGAACAGAGATAGACAATCCCCGCTTCTTCAGGAAAGAAGAGAAAGCATTGGCAAAAGTGCAACGCAAGCATTCCAAACTGACAAAAGGGAGTCCTCAGAGGCGCAAGCATCGCAAAGCCGTTGCCCGTGTGCATGAGCGGATCGCCTTCAAACGGGAAAATTTCACGCATCAGATCAGTCGAAAGATTGTCAATGCCTATGGCTTCATTGCCGTTGAAGACTTGCACGTCAAGCGCATGGTTCACAATCATTGCCTTGCCAAAAGCATTGCCGATGCCTCGTGGTCGCGTTTCTTTGCACAATTGTCCTGCAAAGCGGAAGAAGCTGGTAGAACCTTTGTCAGAGTGAATCCGGCCTCTACGAGTCAGACATGCAGCCAGTGTGGACACCGGCAGAAGATGCCACTCTCGCGTCGGATATTCGATTGTCCCTGCTGTGGTTTGCATCTAGATCGAGACCTCAATGCGGCCAGAAACATCAAAGCTGTGGGACTACACAGCGTGGGTTTGCCCCTGCAAGCCCCCGTGCTTTTGCCGGGGGAGTAGTCACGTACAATGTTATTGTATGGCTATGCATCAGGCATGTCAATAAGCTGTTAGTGGCCCTCTATATGACATGCGGGGGGATAGAATGCGTCTGAAATCAGGTGTTCGAGAAGCAAAAATCAGGTACTCACCTGATGCAGGGTGAGGGGCGTTGCCGTATGCTAAAAAGTGAACACCGGTAGCAGGTGGTGTCTATCGTATTTGTATGCTTTCCTCTTCCCTTTTCTTGCTGGTATGAATTACAATCAAGGAAGAGAGAGGTAAGGACAGAAACGGGGCAACTCGAAACTGGAAGATGATTGCTTCCCCTTTTGAGGGATACCGGCAAGCACGTTTCTATGCTATAATCTGCCTCATGAACGCTGTCATAGGATGGTGGTAAGCGAGGTTTTTGTTACCGGCTATTTTACATCCTGAGTTTTGATACTTTGAGGAGGCCTAGTTGAGTTCTACTTCGCGGAATAAAAGCTGGCTGGACACTATGACGCAGAAGATGGTGGAGAGCCAGGTGTGGCGCTCGATTTTCCGCCACGGCTACCCTGACACGCCGCTCAATCAGTCGCTGGTGATGATGAGCAACGTGTTTCTGCACCTGCACCCTGTCAAAGTCAGTCGCCAGGCGATGAAGATCACCTATACCTGGTGTATGGGCGGTATTTCCTTCTTCCTGTTCCTGGTGCTGACGCTCACCGGTATCTTCCTGATGTTCTATTACGTGCCGAGTACCAACCTGGCGTACCAGAACATCCAGCAGTTGAGCAGCGCCGTCTCGTTCGGCAATCTGGTGCGTAATATGCATCGCTGGGCTGCCCACCTGATGGTCGTTTCCGTCACGCTGCACATGATTCGGGTCTTCTATCATGGCGCGTATAAGCCACCGAGAGAGTTTAACTGGGTGGTCGGCGTCGGGCTGTTCTTCTGCACGCTTTTCCTGAGTTTCACCGGCTACCTGCTGCCCTGGGACCAGATAGCTATCTGGGCTATCACGGTAGGTACCAACCTGGCACCCTACACCCCCATTCTGGGCAACACCGTCTATCAGATTCTGGTCGGTGGCCCCGCTGTAAGCCAGGCCACACTGATACGATTCTACGTAGGACACGTGATCTTCTTCCCGCTGGTGGCGGCCCTGCTGATGGCTGTCCACTTCTGGCGTATTCGTAAGGATGGTGGGGCTGCTGGCCCGCCGCCTCCGCCACGCCGTCAGACGGAAGTGCAGGCCGAGCGTGTCGCCGCTGGCGCGGCTCGTCAGTAATGCAGGTAATCTGTTCGTTTGCAGTAGAGTAGACTGTATGGTGTTCATAGCTCGCTCGAATAGAGAGGATACCTGAAGATGTCAATTGAACAGAGAGATCCGAATGTGCAGGCGCCACCGCCCCAACCGGCGACGGCGACCCAGCGCCGCTATCGCACGCTGGCTGTGGTCAGGCAAGAGGCGATCACCCGTGTTGAGAAGCCACTGGAAGATTCGGTCTTTGTCTGGCCGCACCTGCTCGTGCGCGAGTTCTTTGCTGCCACTATCGTGATGGTCATGCTCACGCTGCTGGCCCTGGTGATTAACGCGCCTTTGCAGGACCCGGCCAACCCGAATGTCACGCCAAACCCGGCGAAGGCTCCCTGGTACTTCCTGGGCTTGCAAGAGTTGCTGCACTACTTTGAGCCGACGACTGCGGGCGTAATGGTGCCTGGACTGGTGCTGACCGCTCTGGCGCTCTTGCCCTACATCGACCGCAATCCGAGCCGCGCCTATGCCGACCGCAAGATCGCGATTGTGACGTTTACCATGTTTGTTGTCTTCTGGGCGGTGGTCACGCTGGCCGGCAGCTTCTTCCGGGGTCCCGGCTGGCTCTGGGTCTGGCCCTGGCAGCACCTCTACTTCGACCTGTAGTTCCGCCTGGAAAGGACCGAAAAGATGTCAACCGATATCAATACGCCGCCATTAACGCCGCAGCAGTACGAGGTCTTGCACGGCGGTGGGGCTGAGGCGGCAGAGATTGCGAAACAGCGGCTCTCGCGCCGCCGTTTCCTCCGCCGCTCCATGCTGGCCGTCTGGGGCCTCTCGGCGACCGCGAGTGTGGCTGGCGCGCTCTATATGCTCTATCCCAACCTGGCCGGCCAGTTCGGTTCGGCGCTAACGGTAGGAACAAAGGCAACGTTTACACCTGCTAAACCCGCCGAAGCAACCCTGAACTCAAAAGCGGTCTTTTATGTGCAGAACGCCAAGACCTATCTCGTTCATCTGGCTGCCGATACGCCTTTCCTGCTGAAGGGGACGAATCTTTCGGATCAGCTGAGCTATGAGTGGTGGGTTAAGGACTCTGATGGCACATACTGGGTCGCGCTCTACCAGCGGTGTGTTCATCTGGGCTGCACCGTTCCCTTCCGCGATGATTGCGATAGCTTCAAGTGTCCCTGTCACGGCTCGCATTATAACGTGGATGGTGAGTACCTGGATGGCCCTGCTCCCCGCAGCCTCGATCGCTGGAAAATGTCGTTCGACGGCGATAATGTCGTGGTAGATACGGGGACGCTCAACAATACGGTTCCGCATCCCGATGCCACTACGCGCATCATTCCCGTTCCGACTGTGGAATGCAGTGCTGGCTAACATCGCCCGGCTGCATGCAGCCCGCGTATATGGTTCAGTGTTTCGTATAGTGTAAAAAAGGTCGTGTGTTTATGATAGACCCCGTACAGGCTATTATAGGCATTGTCGTTTTGCTGATCGTGGTGGGCGCCTTTCTCTACCTGTTCCGTTCTCGCACCAACGCGGTGGAGAAGACGGGGTACGGGGCGCTCATCATGCTCGCCCTCGTCTCTCTCATGATCCCGGTTTTCTGGATTCTGGAGAGCAACGGCGAGGCCATGGCGAAGCAGCAGCAATTCAATGCAAATGTGCAGCGTGGAGCCGCGCTGTATGCCCAGTATTGTTTCCAGTGTCATGGAACCAAGGGGCAGGGACGTTCCGGTCCTAAACTGAATGATAACCCGACGGTGAACGGATTTAGCGATAATGATCTCATTCGCATCATCAGCGGCGGCATTTACAATACCGGCGATCCAACCTCGCCATTGATGCCTGCCTGGAGCCAGGATTATGGCGGGCCGCTGACGAGTACCCAGATTTCCTATTTGTTTGACCTCATCCGTTCTTCTGACCCCAGTTACGTCGCAAAGAATTATCCGGGCGCTCCAAATGGGTTTACCAATGTGCCAACGCTGATCCAGAGTGGCAACCCTTCTGGCTATGCGACGGCGGTGGCCCAGGAAAGCTCAGGACAGTTTGGCGCGCCGGTTGACATGACCGGTAAGACGGCGGTCACTATGGATATCATCAATCCGCCGTCCGGGGAGACCTGCACCCCCGCCTGCTACCAGTACCTCAACATCAAGGTCAAGGTGGGGACGAAGATTACCTGGGTGAATAAGACATCGGTTGGTCATACCGTGACGGCTTTGAAGGGGACTGACGTGAGCAATGAGCAGCCGGATAAGAGCCTCTTTGACTCCGGTCTGGCCACTCCCATCAATACCAATGCTTCCTATAGCATCACGGTGACGATGGCAGATTACAATGCCAATCCAAATCACGTGGTCATCTACTACTGTCTGTATCACCCGGCTATGCTGGCGGAACTGACCATTGTTCCATAGAGAGATGGTATCGTGGCTGCTCGGTCACGATACCATGTATTTGCTGATCTCAGGCCGGAGTATACTCTCATGCTCCGGCAGAAAGAAACGAATTATTGTGCTGGTCGTGTAGCCATGTTGTAACAGGCATGGGCGACGTGTTGAAAGGGATGACGATCCATGCAACAAGCGCAACCACGGGAGGTGCCGGAGAGAATTTCCTGGGCACGCGCCCTGATTTTTGCGGTAGGCTTTTTCTTTATTGCCGCCTTGCTTATCGGGCAAATCCCTTCCTATATCAACCTTGAGATGACGAGTTCCTCTCTGGTTGGTTTTGAGCAAGGGATGCTCGGCCTCGGCGCCGTTTGTATCGGTTTCTTCCTGGTCGTTCAGATTGTCGTTCTTCTGTTCGACCCCAAACCGCTCATTCCACCGGCCATTGTGGTGGGACTCGGCTTCATCGTCTTTGCTGGCGGTCTCGTTCTCTTATTATGGGCTGTGTTCTCCCACAATCAATATTTCCCTTCGGGTACCTTTAGCGCAGCTTCTGTCCTCGGCGGGAAATTTCTCTGGTTCCCCGATAACTCTATTGACTTTGTGATGATCGGTGCAGCTATTCTGGGGGTAGGCGCAGCCTGGATGTTCTACGGTGGCCTTGCCATGCGCGAACTGCGCAACCCTGACCGCCGTGATATGGGAACGACCCCCCTCATTCGCTGGCTGATTATCATTGCTGCCGTCTTGCTGATCGCCTTCATTATCTTCTTTACCCTGGTGAACGATCAGGGGCTGGCAAATGCCATCAATTCGGGCAACCTCAGTGGAACCCGGTTGATTGTCGATTCGAT
>Ga0209062_1005190_pt1 | contig 12834 bp, 13 predicted proteins | sample Coa_R2_2_FD_187158 | JGI IMG/M metagenome (GOLD analysis project Ga0209062, IMG submission 187158) | Surface soil microbial communities from Centralia Pennsylvania, which are recovering from an underground coalmine fire - Coalmine... | ecosystem: Environmental > Terrestrial > Soil > Unclassified... | reverse complement strand
CCTCCCAGAAATGGGTGATGCTATCGACAATGAGTACGGCATTAGCGCGCTCGGTTTCAATAACGGCCTGCTTTAAATCCTTAAAGGCACGCGTCCTTGCCGTGAATAGCTCGATCCCAGCTTTGTCAAATACCGGCTTTATCCAGTTCGAGCCGGTTTCGGTATCGAGGAACATTACGGGGGGCTTTTTTCCGGTCCGCTCTTTGACGAGCAGCGCAAGCCCGCTAGCGATGAGACTGGCCGTGTATGTTTTGCCGGACCCCTGCTCGCCATATATCCCCATCTTGAGGTAGGCTGCGGTCAGCTCTGACTTTTTGAAAAGCGGCTCCATTCCGCCTCGCCCTCCAGCACATTTGCGTTGGAGGCACAATACGATGTGTATCGCTTCTCTACAAAGAGAGTCCGGCCCGTTTTTCGTGTATATGGTTTACTTATGCTTTAGATGCTGCGGCTTTTGCCGATACAATACATAGGTCTGGTTGATAGCAACCACGCGGCCGATAATCTTGTCCTCCGGTCCCATTTCGTAAGCCTCGAAATGGCGGTTCAACGGCACCAGCTTCTCGATAGTGAGGCGGCGGCTTGGAATATATTCGCGCTCATATTGGCGGAAGATACTTTCGCTGTGGTTGCGGATCACCGCATAGACCAAATCGCCAGGCTCAGCACTCTCCAGCACATTGTAGAACACCGTTGCCCCCCGCAGAATGAAAGGGTAGGTCTCGCGCGTCATGGAATCATCCGGCTGTGTGGCAAAAAATACCGCCCCTTCGGCAATTTCAAACATTTCGTTTGGCATGACCCCTCTCAACGTCCCATCATCGAGATCGATATCGATGGACTGTTGCGAGCGCAGCAGTCGGCCGCTCCGCATAAGGAATAGCTCATAAGGACTTATCGCGTCAGTGCCAAAGACTTTTAATATCCGCTTAATTTTTGTCGCAGGACTGTATCCTTTTTGTATAGGTACATCCTCCTTCGTGAGGACATTTTGTGGAATTTCCGTTATTTCCTGCACACTTTCTGCGATCCGGCGCTTGCGTTCGCGATACTTGTCTTTTGTCTCGACGAATTGATCTGCATCTTCTGCGCCAAAAAAGCGCGCAAAACGCAACGCAGCCTCCTCCGTGATCCGGCGCGTGCCGTTCTCGTAAGCCGAATAAGTTGACGCAGACATGCCGAGCACCCTTGCTGCTGCCGCAGCCGTGCTATAGCCAGCCGCAATCCTGGCAGCCTCTAGCCGCCGCCACGGATGCTTGGTTTGTTGATTTGGCATTTTCTAACCATCCTCACCAAAAGTGGATCGAGCCGTATAGGGCAACCGTTGACCGCAGAAACGTTTCCCTTGTATTGCTCAATACATAATTTCTGTTGCGCACTAGATGCTAAGCGCAGCATAGCTGTTATTAGCACGGCATTTATTAATGATATGCATCGATTCTATTAAAATTTACAGACTACGCACCGCACAAACCATCTAACCTGCAACCACTACAACGTTATGACAACATGTCAACAGCGCCCCTAACAGAAGATCAGCTTTTGCAACTTTGGCAGGCATCGTTAAACGCCAGGCCTGTGCCGCGCTGGCTCACAGGCAGTGCCTCCCTTGAAAAGGAGGCCAACAGCTGTATGAACTGTCTCACCCGGATTGAGGCACCGAACCTATACTGTTCCAAGCGCTGCCGGCGCCAAGCGAGAGTGCGCCGGAGGCGGGCTAAGGCGAAAACATTGGTAAAGGTACAGGCCGTGCGATCCAATGCGTAATACAAAGAACGAGTCCGGCCAGGAAGAATTCCAATGGTTCCGCTATTGGAGTAAACACAAGCCGGTGAAGCGCGGATGGGAGGTAGTTGATGACCTTGCTTCATGCCACCACGGCGAATACGCCGTGTTGCTGCGGAGAAAGCCACGCAAATGCGCAAAGAAGTAATTGGCGATTGCGTGCTGTATAATGGCGACTGCTTAGAGGTTCTGCCAGAACTCTCAGGTCTTCACGCTTGCGTCACCGACCCGCCCTACCACCTAACAAGCGTTACTAGACGGCTTGGCAACAAGGATTCTACAGACGCGCGCGAGAGGACACAAACCCAAGGCGCTTATAACGGGAGCTGTGATGAGATTGCCGGCAGGTCGTCTGCCGGCAAGGAATACCCGGACAACCGTGGGCGGTGGCCGGCGAATGTGCTGCACGACGCCAGTATAGAAATTGTGGAGGCGCTGCCGTTCGAGTTTCGGCACGCCGTGCGCTTTTTTTACGCGGCAAAGGCATCCAAAGAAGAGCGCGAGGACGGCCTTAAGGGTGCCGGGAGGCAATGGGTCGACGGCAGCACAGTGGATACGCCGTACAATCGTGGCGCTACAAAGCGCGCCAATCACCATCCAACAGTGAAGCCTATCGCTCTCATGGCTTGGTTGTGCCGCCTCATAACCCCGCCAGCCGGTCGTGTGCTCGATCCGTTCATGGGGTCCGGTAGCACCGGCATTGCCGCCGTGCTGCAGGGCTTTGCGTTTGTAGGCATCGAGCGCGAGCCGGACTATTTCGACATTGCCTGCCGCCGTATCGAATCGGCGCTCAGGAAACCTGACCTATTTGCCGAAGACGCAACGGCGCAACGGCGTGAAGCAAGCAACGATATTGTGCAGGAACTCCCGTTATGAGCGAGCAGACCAAGAGTAATTTCGGGTCCGGCGGTCTCGCTGGAATGCCGGCCATTGCTCATCAAATCTGGAACGAGAAATACCGCTTCAAAAAGCCAGATGGAACGCCGATCGACACCACCATCGAGGATACGTGGCGGCGCGTAGCGCGAGCCCTAGCGCAGGCGGAGAAACCGATAGAACGCGCAACATGGGAGGAGCGCTTTTTTGCGGCACTGGAGGGGTTCAGATTTCTCCCTGGCGGGCGCATCCTCGCCGGGGCCGGTACAGGCCGCAATGTCACTCTGTTTAATTGTTACGTGCTTGGCACCATTACCGACAGTATGCCCGGCATATTCGATGCCCTCAAAGATGCTGCGCTAACCATGCAGCAGGGCGGCGGTATCGGTCACGATTTCTCGACGCTCAGGCCCAAGGGAGCGCCGGTGAGGGGCGTCGGCGCCGACGCTTCTGGGCCGCTACCCTTCATGGACTGCTGGGATGCAATGTGCAAGACCATCATGTCGGCAGGCGCGCGCCGCGGCGCCATGATGGGAACGCTTCGCTGCGATCACCCCGATATCGAGACCTTTATCGAGGCCAAGCGCGATCCTCTGAAACTGCGGAACTTCAATGTGTCGGTGCTGGTAACGCGCGAGCTAATGGAGGCGGTCGAGGCCGACGCCGATTTCCAGCTCCGCTTCGCCATGAAAACGTACAGAACAGTCCGGGCGCGCGAGCTGTTCGAGAAGATTACGCGCGCGGCTTACGATTGCGCAGATCCAGGCGTGCTATTCATTGATCGCGTCAACGACATGAACAATCTCGCCTATTGCGAGACCATCGCCTGCTCAAATCCGTGTGGCGAGCAGTTTTTGCCGCCTTACGGGGCCTGCCTGCTGGGCTCCATCAATCTCGCGGCGCTGGTAAAAAAGCCGTTTACGGATAACGCGCGTATCGACCAAGCCGAGCTTGCGGAGTTGGTTTTTATTGCCGTCCGAATGCTCGACAACGTTATCGATATATCGAATTTCCCCCTGGAGGCACAACGGCAAGAGGCCAAGGCGAAGCGCCGCATCGGCATCGGTGTGACGGGGCTCGCCGACGCGCTAGCTATGTGCGGACTCTATTACGGGAGCGAGATAGGACGCCGCCACGCTGCGTATTGGATGAGTCAAGTCACCCATTGTGCCTATAATGCAAGCTCCGAGCTGGCCCATGAGAAGGGCCGCTTTCCGGCATTAGTAAGCGAGCAATATCTCCAGCGGCCATTCATCCAGCACCTGCCGGAGGATGTGCGGTCCGCAATCGCCAGATATGGCGTGCGAAATTCGCATCTCACCTCCATTGCGCCAACCGGCACCATCTCGCTTTTAGCCGGCAACGTTTCCAGCGGTATCGAACCTATATTTGGCCTCGAATACCCACGCAAAATCCTGATGCCGGATGGCAGCAGACGCGAGGAGATCGTGCAGGATTACGCCGTGCGTAAATTCCGCACACTGCACGGCACGCAGGTGCAACTGCCGCCACATTTCGTGTGCGCACATGATCTGACGCCCAGCCAGCACCTGCTCATGCAGGCGGCGCTCCAACCCCATATCGACAGCGCAATATCCAAGACGGTCAACTGTCCGGAAAAAATGACGTTCGAGGAGTTCCGGGATCTGTATATAGAGGCGTACCGCCTCGGCCTGAAGGGTTGTACTGCATACCGTCCTAACAACATTACCGGAGTCGTGTTGGGAGACGCGCCGTCCAGTGACATCAGCGCCACAGCTAAAACGGAACTCCATTCGCCAGTTGCCGCACGTGAAAAAGCTCTGTCTGGAGTCACGTACCAGCTGAAATGGCCGCTGAGTGAGCATGCGATCTATATCACCATCAACAACCATGCCGGCCCGGCCGGCATACTCCGGCCATTTGAGATTTTCATCAACTCCAAAAATCTCGAACATTACGCCTGGACGGTCGCTCTTACCCGCATGATCAGCGCGATTTTCCGGCGGGGCGGGGACGTTTCCTTCGTGGTAGAGGAGCTGAAAGCGGTCTTCGATCCAAGAGGCGGAGCCTGGATCGGCGGCAAATATGTGCCAAGCCTGCTTGCCGCGATCGGCGAAATTATCGAGCAGCATTTCGATGACTGCGGCGCTCTCATAAAGGAGCGCGGTGCTAATCCAACGGCCGGGATGCGGTCATCGGATGAGCGGGATAGGACAGCACCACAAGCGGACCATATGGAACGCTTGGTTCCTATCCCGCAAACTTTTTGCAGCAAGTGTAGCTCGGCTAATGTCGTCCATGAGGAGGGCTGTAAAAAATGCCGCGCATGCGGGTATTCCACATGCGCGTAGAGGATAGAGCTTCTGACCGCTGGTGCGCCTGGTGCGGTGAGGAGATGCGAGGTAGACAAATTTGGAGGCGACAGAAATTCTGCAGCAGGGCGTGCCGTATAGCCTATTTTCGCGATATCGCGCCAAAGAGGAAGTGCCCGGTCTGCGGCACGCTTTTTCAGGCCTCCAAAAAAGGGGCACGCAATAATCCGCGGCAATATTGCTGCCGGTTATGTTACCGCAAAGATGCCTTTAGACTGCGAATGCAACTCGCCTCAAAAGTGCATAGGCTGCGCATAGCCGGTGTACCGTTCCGCGAAATCGCTACCAGGTTCGGACGCACCGCGGAAACGTGCCGTAGACTGTATCGCGAGTCATGTGAACCAAAGGTACCATGCGAGTCAGATACCACCGAACCGTGGACAGAAGAACGATTTGCTAAGGCATTCGCAATGTGGAAAGAAGACTATTCGGCCTCTAAGATAGCGGCGGCGCTGGGCGGTACGACCCGCGCGGCGGTGCTCGGAAAGTTTTATTCCCAAGGACTAACCAAACGCGAGTTAGCCGCCCGCGGCGAGCTGTTTACAAAAGGGACGCTACGTGATTAGCGTCGACCTAAACACAAACACTGCTATACGCACTGTCACTGTCACTGCCGGTCCGGTGCGCCTTTTGCCGCGGCAGGCGGAGATGCTGTTTGTACTTGCTAATGCGTATCCGGATGGCGTCAGTGGCGGTGAGATGGCAAGGCGAATATACGGCAGAGGCTGCATAGCTGATGACAGAGAAGTACAGAGGAGCCTTAAGCGATTTGCTGTTGCGCTTTCGGCGCGCATCGCGCCTCTTGGATTTGTGGTGGACGGCAAAGGCGGAATAGACGGCACCTGGTCTTTAAAAGACGTTGAAGGCAATACCACCCTATCAAAATACGCTGCGTTTCCCCGGAGAAGGCAACGTGCGTCATGGCAACATAAAGAGGAAGGAAAAGGAGAAGAGCCAATGATAAAACGTACACGTACAGTTGCGTCATTGCCGCGCAATGCAAAGTCATTGCGCGGCTTCGCATCCATGGACGCGGAAAAGCAAAGGGCGATCGCATCGAAAGGCGGGCAAAGCGTACCGAATGAAAAAAGAAGCTTCAGTCAAAATCGCGAACTGGCTGCAGCGGCCGGCCGCAAAGGCGGGCAAAATGTCTCCGGCGAGAATCGCAGCTTTTCTCGCAATCGCGAACTTGCGGCCGCGGCCGGGCGCAAAGGAGGCATAGCCAGTGCTGCCAATAGGCAGGATACTGGTCCAGTTACGAGTTAAAGAGAGAGGAAGTGGCGGTGGCTGATGCGGGTGCTTTCTGTGTGCTCTGGGATCGAGGCCGCTACAGTGGCGTGGGAACCGTTGGGGTGGTGCTTCGCTGCGTATGCAGAAATTGACGCATTCGCCAGCGCCGTGCTGGCTTACAGGTATCCGGAAGTGCGAAACCTTGGTGACTTCACGAAGATCCGAGCACAAGACGCCGGCGCAATTGACCTTCTTACCGGCGGTACGCCCTGCCAGTCTTTCTCCGTCGCCGGACTTAGAGGAGGACTGGATGACGACCGTGGCAACCTGGCGCTGGAGTTTCTTCGCCTTGCTCAGCGCACTCGCCCCCGCTGGCTGGTATGGGAGAACGTTCCCGGTGTTCTGTCGTCGAACAAAGGACGGGACTTTGGCGCCATCCTCGGGGGTATGGTCAAATGCGGGTATGGGTTCTCCTACAGAGTGCTTGACGCTCAATATTTTGGATTGGCCCAAAGACGCAAGCGTGTGTTCGTTGTCGGCCATCTTGGAGACTGGCGTCCTGCCGCAGCGGTATTATTTGAGCGCGAAAGCCTGCAGGGGCATCCTTCGCCGCGCCGCGAGGCGGGGGAAGATCCTGCCGGCACCCTTAATGCGCGCTCTTCAGCAGGCGGCGGACTCGGAACCGACTTTGAGTGCAGCGGCGGGTTAATTGCTTCGGGTCACAGTATGCCGGTTAGGGACGGTGCAATTGTGCAAGCTGCTGTAGTGCGCAAACTAACTCCGCGAGAATGCGAACGCCTGCAGGGGTTCCCTGACGATTATACGCTTATACCGATGAACAGACGCACGCGCGCAAAAGTAGAGGAATCCTTCGCAGCCTATATGCGGCGCAGCTACCCGGAGATGACAGATGCAGAGATTGCACGCCTTGCCGCCGATGGTCCACGTTACTGCGCGCTCGGCAACTCCATGGCAGTGCCGGTGATGCACTGGATCGGCAAACGCATACAGAAGGTGGAGCATATTCTATCGCCGGAGTGAACAGTGACAAAAGTAACAGAAGAGACCAAAAAAAAGCTGGGCATTGCATTCGCTAAAGAGGTTTTGCACTTGCAAATGATTTTGACGGAACTTGGAAAGGAGCTGGACCCCGAAATATGGTTTTTTGCGACCTTCGGAGCGTCGTTGTACTGTCTCTTGAGTAAGTTGAGTGTCGACAAGGAGAAGTTTATGAAGTTAGCTGGCGACGGCTATGATGCTATGCTGAAAGATGTGAAGCTGTGTGATGTACAGGGCGTAGGCGATGAATATAGCTCCGTACATTGACTTTACATGAAGTGCGCTTTTCTCGCAAACGTAACCAACGCAGAGATCCGCAAAGCCAAGAGCGGGCGCGATTATCTCAGCCTCACAGTAGAGGAGGCTGGCGATAGTAGCGGCGAGGCCGTGTGGGTAGCGCTATGGGATAGGGGGCGCATCGACCGCTTATGCGCTGCCGTTAAGCCAGGCAGCCAGGTCTATGTAGAGGGTAGCGTCAGGCTGCGCCGGTGGGATGACGAATGCGGCAACCATCGCTCCGCGCTTGCAGTATCGGCCACACATATCGAGGTGTTTCCTATACCACAGGAGGCAAAAGGCGGTGCGCGCCGGCAGATGCCGGCCAGGCGGACCAAGACTGCGCATGCAGCATTGGTACACTCACCGGCTTTGACGCCTGCGTCCGATTCGAAAGCTATACTTGACGCAGCGCAGGAACAGCTTGGCGGTATGCTACGTAAAGGCAGGTCCGATGTGGACGCTCCAATGCCAATAGCAATGCCGGAAAAGACGCGAAGCTGGCGCAAATATGAGCGCCCTTTCGATGACCCGCTGCCGTTTTGATATATGGCGGCCGTAACGCATTTTAAAAGAGTCTGTGCAGTATGGACGCACTCAAACTGGTTGAGGGGCGCGAGACCGGCGTCCTGACCGCTCTAGGCATCCAATGGCACAACCGCGCGCATATCCGCTGCCCGTTCCCGGACCACAATGACGCACACCCGTCATGGCGGTGGGATCATGCAAAGCAACGCTGGTATTGTACATGCGGCAGCGGCAGCGTAGTCGATGCTGTAATGCGTATGCGCCGGGTCACCTTTGCGGAGGCTTGTACTTTTGTGCGCGAGGTCTGCGGCGGCACGCCTTATGTTTATTCGCCCGCAGCGAATTTCGCGGAGAATAAACCGGCCGATACGGCTAGGAAATACATCCCGGCAACACACGCGCCCAAGCCGGCGGAACTGCATCACAGTAAGCTTGGCGCGCCGGTGCAGATATGGATCTACCACACAGCCGAGCGCTTAGTCGCCGAGGTGCGGGCGCGCTACGAATACACGGACACTGACGGTACAATATGCAAGGAAGTGCGTCCATGGACTTGGAACGGTACGCGCTGGATCAATAAAGCCGCACCAGCACCAAGGCCGCTTTATGCACTGCCAAGCCTGCTTGGCGATACGGATGCGCCCGTGCTGTTTGTGGAGGGCGAGAAAACCGCTACAGCCGCCGAAGAGCGCTTCCCGGATTACCAGCCAACCACAACGTCAGGCGGCGCGAACGCCGCCGCCTTCACCGATTATAGCCCGCTTAGCGGGCGCCATGTCGTTATCTGGCCAGATAACGATGCACCAGGTTACGGCTATGCGCAAAAGGTGGCAATGCGCCTGCATGAGATCGGCGCCGCTAGTATAGCCATAGTCAATATCCCGCACGGATGGCCGGATGGATGGGATCTGGCCGATCCGTTGCCGGACGGCGTTAGCGGCGCCGATCTGCCGATGCTACTAGCTACGGCAACGCCATGGCAGTCTGCCAGCGAAAATGCGCCGGCGGACACAGAGAAAGTGGTGCCCTTCCAAGGAGGAAGGCAAACACAGAGACATAAGCGTGCCTCCTTGCGGGTTTACAGCAACGATCGCATTAAAACCGAAGCGCCGCCGGCGGGCACAGAGGCATTTCCGGATGACGGCTTCCACCGCAACCCATGGAGCGGCGAGATCGTAAAAAGCGTGGAAAACATGCTCATCGCCCTGCAGAAATTAGGGGTTACGGTTAGTTACAATGAATTTTCCTGCCGCTATTATGTCGATGGATTGCCTGGCTACGGGCCGATGCTAAGCGATGATGCCCTTGACGCTATCTATGTAGAGATGTGGCGCAGATTCGGCCTGAAACCAGCCAGGCGAGACCTGGATGCTGTGGTCTTAAGCGAGGCGAAACGCCATGGATGGCACCCAGTGCGCGCCTATCTGGCCTCATTGGAATGGGATGGCGTCGAGCGCATGGATGAATGGCTCTGCACCTATCTCGCCGCAGAAAACGACGCTGCCGGCCTAAACCGGGCCATAGGCCGCATGATGCTCATTGCGGCTGTGCGGCGAATACGCCAGCCTGGATGTAAATTCGACCCGCTGCTTGTGCTCGAAGGGCCGCAAGGCTGCGGCAAAAGCTCCGCTGTAGCGGCGTTGTGCCCGGATCGGGCCTGGTTTAGCGACAGCATTAGCATGCATATGAGCACAAAGGAGGTGACCGAGATTATCGGAGGTAAATGGCTCGTTGAGCTAAGCGAGCTGTCCGGCATGCGGCGATCCGATGTGGAGCACATAAAGGCGCTCATATCCAGGCAAGTAGATGAGGCGCGTGTTGCCTATGCGCGCTCCGTTACCTCGCAGCCCAGGCAGTGCATTTTCATCGGCACGACGAATAAAACGAACTACCTGATGGATGATACCGGTAACCGGCGGTTCCTGCCGGTGCGGGTGGGGCAGATCGACATCGCAGCATTAAGGCGTGACCGTGATCAGCTATGGGCCGAGGCTGCGCATTTTGAGGCCCTCGGAGAGGCGCTGGAATTGCCCAAGCACCTCTATGATGAGGCAACCGCAGCACAACTTGCGCGCGAGGAAGAGGATGAATGGGAGGGCCTCGTGCTTGCCTGGCTCGACTCCAATTACCCCGCTTCAAAGGACGCATTTCGCGAGCAAAGGGTAACATTAGTGCAGGTTGCGACGGGGACCTTGGATATCGAATTGGGGAGGTTCGACAGCGTTTTACAGAAGAGATTGGCCAGATGTATGCGCAAATCTGGCTGGACTCGAGCTGTCAAATCAAACGGACATTGGTACTGGGAGCGCACCGCGAAAATGTGAACTTTTGTGGCGATTACGCGCCTTAGCAAAAATAGGTGTTTTTAAGTCCCTAGGTCCCGTAATGGTCACTAGTAACGTCCCCGCACGAAAGTGCCTATTTTGCTAGGGTAACCAGCCACCATAATACCCTATAGGGACCTTAGGGACCTTATATATATATATATTATAATATCACAAAGAGCACGTACGTCCGTGCGTCCACGCACGCGTACAGCGCCATAAATATCCCAAAAAAAAACGTCTATAGGAAATTGCGGTCCCTAAGTTCCCTAGGTCCCTAAAACCCGCACCTAAGCATGATAGGTGAGACTTCGCTGTATGCCGTCTGTGGCATGCACTGTCACAACACAACCTTTTGGGGTATAGTTGTGTCACAGACTACACAGACTACCTTTTACCATGTGTTATGTAAATGCAGAACTGAGGAGTTATGCAAAGCACTGCATCCGGACGTAAGCTCCGCAGCAAACTTAGCCGCCAGCAAAAGGAAGCTCTGATTCCTGCAGGGCCGGTAGCGCCAGAACGCAAGACCCACAACGACATCGAGACCCAGATCTTAACCGAAAGTGAAAAGGGGACTGCCTTGGTTGCAGGGCAGCGCGTGGCAACCCCTGTCACGCGGCTGCTGCGTGCCGGCGCGATATCGCTCCAAGAGGCGCAGGCAACACAGTTGTTTAAATCCGACCATGACGCCGCATATATCGCTTGCACAAATGTGCTGGCATCCATACAAGTCGACAATTGCGGGGGTAGCGAGAGCCTTGTGTTAGCGCAAATGCGCCGTGCGAAGCATGGACAGCGCTTTCGTAGGGCTCTCGCGTACTTAGGCGAGGAGCTGGACAAGGTGGCGGTGGCAGCGATCATCTGCGAGCACAATAAGATCCGCAGCGTGTACCAGAGCATAGGCCTCGATTGCCTTCCGAAGGAAAAGTCCAGAGCCGTGACGCAAGGGGCCGGCAAGGGCGTGCTGGTTATCGCCATTCGCAAATTAGCGAGTTTCTACGGTTACAGATCGCCCAACGCTTCACGCCCTATCCTCGAGGCAGCGTAGTCTTACCGGGCATTTGTGGATATCGGGTGTAACCGCTGGTATGCCTGTGCCAGGCGGCCCGGACTATACACCGCCGAAGCGATTCTTGGGCTGATGATGGGAAGCAAGGACGTATGCACAAGAAAATTCTGCCGCTATACAAAAATCAGCTTGCACTCGGCCACGCAAAGTGTATAAATCAACATGCCCTCGCAATTCCATTGCTGGGCAACCCCATCGTGACTGCGTAGCGACTTGGCCCCACAGAACCCCAGCCGGATGCCCCACAACCGGCAGGATCCTTCTGTGGGGTCTTTTCATAAGGAATCGGAGGTTCGCAATGCTATCATCTCAGGCGTGGGCTGTTAAGCGACCAAGTAATTGCGCTTGTTGATGCGTCGATGTATTCTGCGGCGTCTCGTCAATTGACACCAAAGGGCCGTTTAGATATGACAGACCGGGAGCGTAAAAGACAGCCAGTCAAGCCACAACAGGAACAACAGCCTGCTTCACAAGGCAGCGACATTCACCAAGGCGGCAATCCAGCCAATCCAGCCTCGATCGAGGAATTCGATGCCGCGCTTGCTGAGCTGAAGCGCGATATCGCGATTATCACAGGGGAGGAGCCAGATGGGCAGGCTTAGCGGTATCTTTGGCGGCGGCCAGGATAAGGGGTCCGGTGCTGGCAAGGGTGCCGGCAGTGATCGTGATTACCCTCATAAGGATTGGGGGGAGGCGCGGGATGAGGCGATCAATCGCGAGATCGACAAGATAAACCGCGAAATAGACACCGGCAAATGGAACGATAGTGATTGGGGAAATTACGGGACCGATGAGGCCGGTGGCGGCGGGAATTTTGTTCCTTGAGAAGCCATGGCTTGGGACCATGACCCCCCCCCCTTGACAAGGGATAATCATTGGAGTTAGATCTGTGCTACTCTCTTAGAGTTGTGACTACCTAGTGTTACGACTTAGGCAATATCAGCTCTAACCCCTTCCTCTGCTTAAGGACCGCCTCGGTTTCCGAAATTGAGCGCGGTCCTTTTGCCGTTTTAATGCCAACCACTGAAGGAATGAATGGCTACGCTCCATAAGGCAGCACGCGGTTCGCATGTGCATATTAAGCGTGCACACGCTGCTCACAAGAAGGCCGCACATCACCACAACGAGGCGGCAAAGTTCCACGAGGAGGCGATGCAGCACCTCCATAATGCTCATGGCAAGCACACTGATCACGAATCGCACAAAGAGCACGTAAAGGCTGGACGGGCTGCTGCCCGTAAGAAGGGCAGTAAAAAGGCCGCCCACTACTAAGTGCTTGTGCCGGTCCGTATAAGGGGGGGTTGAATGCAGACGGAGTCTGTTAGTACTC
>Ga0209062_1005189_pt1 | contig 12838 bp, 13 predicted proteins | sample Coa_R2_2_FD_187158 | JGI IMG/M metagenome (GOLD analysis project Ga0209062, IMG submission 187158) | Surface soil microbial communities from Centralia Pennsylvania, which are recovering from an underground coalmine fire - Coalmine... | ecosystem: Environmental > Terrestrial > Soil > Unclassified... | reverse complement strand
CGGTCATAATCAAGTAGTTCTCAAAGCTCGCCATACCATCCAGACCACAGTATTGGCAGCGGTACTGATCGCGCTCGAGAATCCGGCGGCCCTCGGCGGAGGTCAACGGCTTGGCCGTGCGGCCCAAGCCAAGCAGATTGAAAATCGGCATACGGTACCTCCCATTCGGCGTGTACGGGCGTATTATGTGCCGGGACGCGCGAAAAGAGAAGCCCCGGCCGGGCGCCGAGTGGACTTTCGCGGTCATTCCTGCACGAATCCGCCGAACCGGCGGGGCGCCATGGCGCTGGGCCCGGGGGGCCGGCGGCAGTTGGACACATGGGATGCCGGCGGGTCTGACCGCTACCGGGCGGCCGCCGTTCACCTGCTTACGCAACAACGAAGGCGACGGGTCTGAAACTTACTCTGGCATGACGTGAATGGGAGTCCATCGAGCGGCCAGATATTAACATGGAATTTGTGGAGTTTCCGAAGGCGTATGCCGCCGGCATTGCCATCGCGCTGATTGCGCTAACGATCACGCTTCTGATCGCCGTCTATTTCTATATGCAGGCCTCTTTGAGGGATTGACGCCCGGGGCAGACGATCGGAAGCTGGGGAGCTTTTCCAGCCATAGATGCCAGGGCACTTTCATCCAAAAGCCAACACCATTTTTCGCCTGGTGCTGCTTGGTTCTATGGCTGCCTTGACGTTGGTGGTGTGGGCGGGCGCGATGATTGTGCGGTCGCCGTACGAGACGCGGCAGGATCAGCCGCGGGAGCAGCCGGTGCCTTTCAGTCATGAGCACCACGCCGGCGGGTTGGGTATCGATTGCCGTTACTGCCATCCGGGCGTCGAAGATTCGAGCTTTGCCGGCATACCGCCGACTAAGGTGTGCATGAACTGCCATTCGGAGATGTGGGCGGTAGCGCCGGCGCTCGAGCCGGTGCGGGAGAGTTATCGTACCGGTAAGTCGATCCAGTGGACCCGGGTCCATGCGCTGCCGGGCTTTGTCTATTTCGATCACAGTATTCATATTCACCAGGGGATCGGGTGCACGGAATGCCACGGCCGGGTGGATCGAATGCCGCTAACCTGGCAGGCGGCGCCGCTCACAATGGCGTGGTGTCTCGATTGCCACCGCCACCCGGAGGCGCACGTGAGGCCGAGGGACCGGGTCTTCGATATGAATTACACTCACCCGCCGGACCAGGCGGCGTTGGGGCGGCGGCTGGTAACGGAGTACGGAATTCAGAGCAAGACCAATTGCTCCACGTGCCACCGATGACGGAGCGCGACGGCAATTTCGTCCCCCTGGAGGCCTTGCAAGGGCCGCAGGAAACGCGGGGGAGCAGCGGCGAGAGCCGGCGCCGATTCCTCGAAGTCATGGCCGCGCCGATTGCCATGATGGGCGCGGCTGGATGCACGCGCATGCCGACGCAGTTCGTCATGCCCTACGTCGAACCGCCGGAGGAGGCGATCCCCGGGAGGCCCTCGTACTACGCTACCGCGCGGCTGCTGAACGGTTTCGCGCAAGGTGTGGTGGTCGAAACGCATCTGGGGCGGCCGACCAAGGTCGAGGGTAATCCCGGGCATCCCGCGAGTCTGGGGGCGACGGACGTACATGGCCAAGCGAGCGTGCTCGACCTATACGATCCGGACCGGGCGGCGCGCCTCACGGAGTTGGGCGATAGCCGCACCTGGGACGACTTTCTGCTGGCCCTGGCAGCCGCAATAGGGCCGCTGCGCCGCAACGGCGGCGCGGGCCTTGCGGTGCTGACCGAAACCGTGACTTCGCCGACCATCGGATCGCAGATGGCAGCGATGCTGGCGGCGTTTCCGAACGCGCGGTGGTACAGCTACGATCCGGCCGGGCCGCACATGGCGCGGGCCGGCGCGCAGATGGCGTTCGGGCGGCCGCTGAACACGTATTACCGGCTGGACCGCGCGGCAGTGATCGTAGCGCTCGATTCCAATTTCCTGGTGCAAGGGCCGGGCAGCACACGCTACGCGCATGATTACGCGGCGGCCCGGCGGGTGCGCGGCAATCACACGGCGATGAACCGGCTGTACGCCGTAGAAAGCGAGATGACCTCGACGGGCGGGAAGGCGGAGCACCGGCTCCGGTCGCGCCATGGAGAGATCGAAGCGCTGGCGGGGACGCTCGCGGCTGCGATCGGCGCGGGCGGCATGGCGCCCGAGGGCAGCGCGCATGCGGATTGGGCCGGCGCGGTGGCGCGTGATCTGCTGGCACACCGGGGCGCCTCGGCGATCATCGTGGGCGATCACGCGGCGGCGGAGGTGCACGCGCTGGCGCACCGGATGAATGCCGCGCTGGGCAACACCGGGAATACGGTGATCTACACGGAGCCGGTGGAGCTGAACCCGGTGGACCAGATCGCTTCGCTGCGCGAGCTGATCGCGCAGATGAATGCGGGGGCGGTGCAGGTGTTGCTGATCCTGGGCGGCAATCCCGTATACAACTCGCCGGTGGATCTCGATTTCGCGGGCGCCTTGGCCAAGGCGCCGCACCCGATCCACGTGTCTCTGTATCGCAATGAAACGTCGGCGCGGTGCCGCTGGGTGATTCCCGAGACACACTATTACGAGGACTGGGGCGATGGGCGGGCATACGACGGCACGGTCACGATTCTGCAGCCGCTGATCCTGCCGCTCTATCCATCGCGGACGCACGCCGAGGTGCTGGACGCGGTGCTGCGGCAGCCGCCGCGGTCCACGTATCAAATCGTGCGCGCGTACTGGCAGGCGCACTCGGGCGCCGGGGATTTCGAGGACTGGTGGCGGCATGCGGTGCGGCCGGGCGTGGTGGCGAACTCGGCGCTGCCCCCGATTACGCCGGCGCTGGGCGAAGGCGCGCCCGCAGCGACGCCGCAGCCCGCGCCGGCCGCGGGCGGGCTGGACATCCTGTTCCGCACCGATCCCTACCTCTACGACGGCCGGTTCGCGAACAACTCCTGGCTGCAGGAACTGCCCAAGCCGGTCACGAAGATCATGTGGGACAACGCCGTATATCTCAGCCCGCGGACGGCGCGGCGGCTCGGGCTCGACAACCAGCACCACGTCGAGCTCACGTACCGCGGCCGGGCCGTGCGCGGCTCGGTCTGGATCTCGCCGGGACAGGCCGACGAGACGGTGATTGTCCATTTGGGATACGGGCGGACGCACGCGGGCCGCGTCGGCAATGGGCGCGGCTTCAACGCGTACGCGTTGCGCACATCGGACGCGCTCTGGGCGGGGACGGGAGCGCAGGTGCGGGCGATCGGCGGGTCCTACCCATTGGCGCAGACGCAGATGCACCAGATGGGCCAGGAAGGCTGCGCCATGGTGATCTCTGCGCCGGTCAGCCAGTACATTGCGGATCCGGACTTCGTGAACCGGAAGATCGAGACGCCGGACGGGGCGGCCACGCTGTATCCGCAATGGGCATTCAGCGGGTATTCGTGGGGAATGTCGATCGACCTTACCTCCTGCGTGAATTGCATGGCGTGTGTGATCGCCTGCCAGGCCGAAAACAACATCCCCGTGGTCGGAAAGGAACAGCAGCTCTTCAACCGCGAAATGCACTGGCTGCGCGTGGATGTCTATTACGAGGGCGAGGCCGACCGGCCGGAGCTGCGATACCAGCCGGTCCCCTGCATGCACTGCGAGAACGCGCCCTGCGAGTACGTCTGCCCGGTAGCCGCCACCACCCATAGCGCCGACGGGCTCAACGAGATGACGTACAACCGGTGCATCGGGACGCGCTATTGCTCGAATAACTGCCCCTACAAGGTGCGGCGGTTCAACTTCCTGCTGTTTCAGGACTGGATCACGGAGCAACTCAAGCTGCAGCGCAATCCAGACGTGACCGTGCGGAGCCGCGGGGTAATGGAGAAGTGCACGTATTGCGTGCAGCGGATCCGCGAGGCGGAGATCCGCTCGATCAACGAACGGCGTTTCATCCGGGATGGCGAGATCCAGACGGCGTGCCAGCAGGTCTGTCCCACCAAAGCCATCGTGTTCGGCGATATGAACAACACGGGAAACCAGGTGGCGCAGCTGAAAAACGAAAAGCTGAACTATGCACTGCTGGCGGAGCTGAACACGAGGCCGCATACGACCTATCTGGCGGAGCTGCGCAATCCGAATCCGGAATTGCAGCGGGGCGGTTCGGTATGAGGGTCGACGAGCTGCAGCGCAGGACGGCGCGGCCGCCGGAGCCCGGGGCTCACACCACCATCGTCGCGCCGGGCACCACATTCCACTCGGTCACGGCGCAGATCACGGACATCGTGCTCTCGCGCAGCGTCCCGGACCCGTGGTTCTGGACCTTCTGCGTGGCGCTGATTGCGGTCCTCATGCTGCTGATCGGCGTGACGGTCCTGATCAGCACCGGCATCGGCATCTTCGGCACGAATATTCCGGTGGCGTGGGCGTTCCCGATCACGAATTTCGTGTGGTGGATCGGAATCGGCCACGCGGGAACGCTGATTTCCGCGATTTTGCTGCTGCTGAACCAGCCGTGGCGGAATTCGATCAACCGGTTCGCGGAAGCGATGACGATCTTCGCGGTGGCGTGCGCCGGCCTGTTCCCTTTGCTGCACCTCGGCCGTCCCTGGGTGGCGTACTGGATCTTTCCCTACCCGAACACGATGACGGTGCAGCCGCAGTTCCGCAGTCCGCTGGTGTGGGACGTATTTGCGGTTTCGACGTACTTCACGGTCTCGCTGCTGTTCTGGTATCTCGGCATGGTGCCGGATTTCGCCTCAATTCGCGACCGCTCCAAGACCGGAATCGAGCATGCCATTTACGGTATTCTGGCGCTCGGCTGGCGCGGCGCCTCGCGGCATTGGCGCTGGCACCGGAGCGCGTCGACTCTGCTGGCGGGGCTGGCGACGCCGCTGGTGCTCTCCGTGCACACCGTGGTGAGCTTCGATTTCACCATTGCCATCCTGCCGGGCTGGCACTCGACGATTTTCCCGCCGTACTTCGTGGCAGGGGCAATCTACTCGGGATTCGCGATGGTGCTGGTGCTCGCGATTCCGGTGCGCCGGTGGTACCACCTGGAAAATCTGCTGACCATCCGGCACCTCGAAAACTGCGGCAAGCTGATGCTCGCGACAGGGCTGGTGCTGGCGTACACGTACGTGATCGAGCCGTTCACCTCCTGGTACAGCGGCGACAAGTTCGAGATGTTCGTGGTGCACAACCGCGCGACCGGCCCGTACGCGTGGGCCTTCTGGTCCGTCATGGTGCTGAACGTGGCGTTCCCGCAGTTGCTGTGGTTCAAGCGCTTCCGAACCGATACGCGGATTCTGTTCCTGCTCTCGATCGACGTGCTGGTGGGGATGTGGCTCGAGCGGTACATGATCATCGTCTCGGCGCTGCACCGCGACTGGATGCCGTCTTCGTGGGCGAACTTCGTCGCGACCGGGTGGGATAACGCGATCCTGTACGGCTCGGGCGGGCTGTTTGTGCTCCTATTCCTGCTGTTCTTGCGCTTCTGTCCGATGATTTCGGCCTCCGAAGTGCGCGAACTGCTGCCGTTTTCGCGGCCCGGCGGAGGAAGCGTGAAATGAGCGCGCGCCCCGAGCCCTACGGCGTGGCGGCGGAGTTCGAGACGCCCGACGATCTGGTGAACGCGGCGCGCGCCGCGCGGGAACGCGGGTACCGGCGGCTCGAAGCGTATACGCCGTACCCGATCCGCGAGTTGGACGATGTGCTTCCGATGACGAACTATCTCCCGATGGTGGTGCTGGCGGCCGGCGCGGTGGGCGGTTTCGGAGCGTTCTATCTCCAGTTTGGCATCGCGGCGCTCGTTTACCCGCTGAACATCGGGGGCAGGCCGCTCAACAGTTGGCCGCAGTGGATCCCGATCATCTTCGAGCTGACGGTGCTGTTTGCCGCGTGCGCGGCGTTCTTCGGCATGTTGTTTTTCGCCGGCTTCCCGGCCGTCTATCACCCATTGTTCCGCATCCCGAGCTTCCGGCGGGTGTCCGACAACGGCTTCTTCCTGTGCATCGAAGCTCGCGACCCGCGATTCGACGCGGTGGAGACGCCGCGCTTCCTGCGCTCTCTGGCAGCAACGAGCGTGTGGGAGGTGGACGATGAGTAGGGCATGGCTGGCGGCTGCTGCGATGCTGGCCTGCGCCGCGTGCCGGCAGGACATGTTCGAGCAGCCGAAGTACAGGGCGCTCGACCCGAGCGCCTTCTTCGCCGACGGCCGCTCGGCGCGGCCGGTGCCGCCCGGCACCTTCCGCTATGACGAACCGGAGCCGGGCGAGGCCGTCGAGGAGGGCACGAGCAACGGAACCTTCGTGGCATCCATCCCGCTGGCGGTGAACCACGATTTTCTGGAGCGCGGGCGCACGCGCTTCGACGTCTACTGCAGCCCGTGCCACGGCCGGCTCGGGGACGGCCACGGCATGATCGCCCAGCGCGGATTCCTCCAGCCGGCCGATCTCAACGGCGCGCGCGTGCGTAACGCGCCTCCGGGATACATTTACGCGGTCATCGCTCACGGCTACGGCTCGATGCCGGACTACGGGGACCAGATTCCGAACGTGCGCGACCGCTGGGCGATCGTGGCCTACATCCGGGCGCTCGAATTGAGCCGGCAGGCGACGCTGGCGGATGTGCCGCCCGAGCAGCGGCCCGCGCTGGAGAAGGGGCAATGAGCACGCCGTACGACCCCTCGCCGGAGCTCGAACGCACGTTGCGGCGCTGGCGGCCGTACGCGACCGGCGCGGGCGTGCTGCTGCTGGCGGTTTCGGCGATCGGCGCATTCATCAATCCGGGCGACTTCTTTCACAGTTATCTGATCGGCTGGCTGTTCTGGCTGGGCGTGGCGCTCGGCTCGATGGGATTTCTGATGATGCAGTACCTGACAGGCGGCGCGTGGGGCATCGTGACGCGCCGGACGCTGGAGGCGGCCACGCGGACGCTGCCGGTGGTGGCTGCGCTTTTTGTGCCGCTGGCGTTCGGCATGCCGTACCTGTACGAATGGGCGCGGCAGGACCGCGTGCGGGCGAATGCATTGCTGCAGCATCGCGAGGGGTACCTGAATCCGGCGATGTTCCTGCTGCGGACGGCGTTCTACCTGGCGGTGTGGATTGGCTTCGCGCATTGGCTGAACCGGTGGTCCGCCGAGGAGGACGAGCATCCCGGCGAACCGCTGCGAACCCGGCTGGCGCAGCTCAGCGCGGGCGGGCTGATTGTGTACGTCTTCCTGATCACGTTCGCGTCGGTGGACTGGGCGGAATCGCTGCAGACGGAGTTCTACTCGACGATCTGGGGCTTCCTCTTCGTGGCGGGCCAGGGGCTCACCTCGATCGCGTTCGCCATCGCGGCGATGTGGCTGCTCAGCTTCTTCGAGCCGATGGCCAGCGTGCTCCGGCCGTCGCATTTTCACGATCTGGGCAAGCTGCTGCTCATGATGGTGATGGTTTGGGCGTACTTCAGCTTTTCGCAACTGGTCATCGTATGGGCGGGCAACCTGCCGCACGAGATCTCGTATTACCTGCCGCGGTTTGCGACTTCGTGGGGATGGCTCGGTGTGGCGCTCATCGTGGCGCAGTTCTTCGTGCCGTTTCTGCTGCTGCTTTCGCGTCCGTTGAAGCGGAATGCGGCGCTGCTGACCGGCGTGGTCGCGATTGTGCTGCTGATGCGTTACCTGGACCTGGTGTGGATCGTGTTGCCGGGCTATCACAGCAAGGCATTCCAGATGACCTGGCTGACGTTCACGGCGCCGCTCGGGATCGGCGGCATCTGGCTGGCGGCGTTCTTCCGGGAATGGCCGAAGCTGCCGCTGCTGCCGGTGAACGCGCCGGAGCTGGGGGAGGCGCTGGCGCATGAGACCGAGTAGGCGGTTCGAACGCCTGGTGGCGCGCGCCGGGCTGATGCTGGCGATCGTCCGCGGGGTTCCGGCGGGAGTGCGGGAGTCGATCGAGGGCGAAAGCGAGCCCATCCATCCGGGGACGCGCGCGGAGCACCGCGATGTGAACGTCCGGGCGGTGTTCTGGACCGGCGTCGGGCTGCTGGTGGCGCTGTGGATCATCGTCCTGCTGATGTATCCGCTGTTCGCATTCTTTCGCCGCGAACGCGCGGAAGCGGAGGCGGCGACGCCCGCGGCGTCCCGCGGGCTTACCGTGCCGCCCGGGCCGCGGCTGCAATCCAATCCTCGGCGCGACCTGCAGGAATTCCGCAAGTACGAAGAGGGTCAGTTGAATGGATATCACTGGGTGGACCACGCGCGCGGCGTGGTCTCGCTGCCGATCGAGCGGGCCATCGAGATCCTGGCGCAGCGCGGCATCCCGCCGCAGCCCGCGCCGCCGGGCATGACCTATTTCGACCCGCGCGCGGGGACGCGGCAGACGGGGTTCGAGGGAAAGGTGGAGCCGGAGCCGAAATGAAACCGAGCGGTCTTGCGCGAACGGGGATCGGGTGCGCGGCGATGCTGCTGGCCGGCGCGGCGGCGCTTGCCGATACGGCGGACCAGCCGCGGCTTCCGAAGGTGCTCGATGGCGTCGGCCTCGAGCAGCGGCTGGATGCGCAGTTGCCGCTCGATGCGCAGTTCCGCGATGAGACCGGCCGCGCGGTGCGGCTCGGCGATTACCTGGGGAAGCGGCCGGCGATTCTGGCGCTGGTCTATTACCGCTGCACGATGCTGTGCAATTACATTCTGAACGGCGTGGTGGGCGGGCTGCGGCCGCTCGCGCTGCGGCCGGGCCGCGATTTCGACGTGATCGCGATCAGCATCGATCCGTCGGAAAACCCGCAGCTTGCGGCGGGCAAGCGCGAGCACTATGTGCGATCGTATTCGTCCAAGGCCGGGGTCGCGGGCTGGCATTTCCTGACGGGAGACGAAAAGGAGATCCGCGCCGTCGCGGATGCGGCGGGTTTCCACTACCGGTACGATCCGCAGACGAAGATGTTCCTGCACGCGAGCGGCATCATGGTGCTGACGCCGCGCGGGCGAGTGTCGCGTTATTTCTACGGCGTCGAGTACACGCCCAAGGACCTGAAGCTCGGGCTCATCGAAGCTTCGGGGAATCGCATCGGCTCTCCGGCGGACCAGATTCTGCTGTACTGCTACCACTACGATCCGGCAACGGGCAAATACGGCGCGGTGGTGACGAACCTGCTGCGGATCGCCGCCGCGGGTGTGCTGCTGCTCCTTGCGGTCTGCCTGACGATCCTGTGGCGGCGGGATCTGCGCGAGGCGCGGACATGAATTCGCTGAGGCTGCTGGCGGAATCGGCATCGACGTTCGCCACCGAGTGGAACTGGCTGTTCTGGATGCTGGTGGCGGTGTGCGGCGCGGTGGCGACGGGCATCGCTGTGCTGCTGATTTACTGGACGATCCGGTATCACCGCAGGCGCGCGGACGAGCTGCCGGAGCAGATCGAGGGAAACATCAAGATCGAAGCGGCGTGGACGGTGATTCCGCTGATTCTGTTCCTGGGAATGTTCGGATGGGGCGCGAAGCTGTATTTCGAGATCGAGCGGCCGCCCGCCAACGCCCGGACGGTGTACGTAGTGGCCAAGCAGTGGATGTGGAAGGCGCAATATGCAACCGGGCAGCGGGAGATCAACACACTGCACGTGCCGGTCGGAGAGCCGGTCCAGCTCCTCATGATCTCGCAGGACGTGATCCACAGCTTCTTCGTGCCGGCATTTCGCATCAAGCAGGACGTGCTGCCGCGGCGCTATACCGCGATCTGGTTTCAGGCGACGAAACCGGGCATGTATCACCTGTTCTGCGCTGAGTATTGCGGCACCAAGCACTCCGGCATGATCGGATGGGTTTATGCGATGCAGCCGCACGAGTTTCAGCTCTGGCTCGAGCAGGGCGGGGCGGAGGGGTCGCTGGCGTCCACCGGTGAGAAGATCTTCCACCAGTTCGGGTGCGCGAACTGCCACCACTTCGACACGCAGGGGCGCTGCCCGATGCTGCGCGATCTGTACGGGCGGCCGGTGCAACTGATGAATGGTCAAACGATTCTCGCCGATGAAACTTACATCCACGAGAAGATCCTGCATCCGCGCGCGCAGCTCATTCAGGGCTTCGACCCGATCATGCCGAGCTTCGACGGCCAGTTGACGGAGGAACAACTCGTGGCGCTGATCGCTTATATCAAGGCGCTGGGGCCGCCGCCGGGAACCGGGCAACCGTCTGCGCCAGGCACGGCGCCGCAGATTCCCGAGTACGAGAAAGGGATCACGGGCCCAAGGTCGACGTCCATTTCGGGCTCGAAACCGGGGGCAAGATGAGCGAAGGTCCGATCACCAGAGTCCGGGCGGCGGTGGCGCCCAGTTATCTCACTACGCAGCGCGGGATTCGCTCCTGGCTGCTGACCACGGACCACAAGCGCATCGCGCTGCTCTACACGTTTTCCGTGACGTTCTTCTTCCTGATCGGCGGCATCTTCGCGCTGATCATGCGGCTGGAGCTGCTGACGCCCGAGACGGACCTGGTATCGCCGCAGACGTACAACGAGCTGTTCTCGATGCACGGGATCATGATGGTCTGGTTCTTCCTGATCCCTTCGATTCCGAATACGCTCGGCAATTTCCTCATCCCGATGATGATCGGCGCCAAGGACCTCGCCTTTTCCAAGCTCAATCTGGCGAGCTGGTACGTGTTCATGTTGGGTGGGAGCATTGTCCTTTATGCGTTCTTTCGCGGCGGGGTGGATACGGGATGGACGTTCTATACGCCGTTCAGCACGGAATACTCGACGACGTACGTGATCCCTGCCGCGCTGGGCGTGTTCGTCTCCGGCTTTTCCTCGATCATGACCGGGCTGAACTTCATCGCCACCATTCACCGCATGCGGGCGCCCGGCCTGACGTGGTTCCGGCTGCTGCTGTTTATCTGGTCGCAGTACGCCACGAGCGTCATTTTCGTGCTGGCGACGCCGGTCCTCGCGGTCGTGCTGCTGATGGTCGCGGTCGAGCGGATTTTTCAGGTCGGCATCTTTACGCCGGCGCTCGGCGGCGACCCGGTGCTGTTCCAGCACCTGTTCTGGTTTTACTCGCACCCGGCGGTTTACATCATGGTCCTGCCGGCGATGGGGGTGATCAGCGAACTGGTGGCGGCGTTCTCGCGCAAGCCGGTGTTCGGGTATCTTTTCGTTGCCTTCGCCAGCATCTCGATCGCGGTGATCAGCTTCCTGGTGTGGGGACACCATATGTTTGTCGCGGGACAGAGCGTCTATTCCGCGATGTATTTCTCGATCTTGAGCTACCTGGTCGCGGTGCCCTCGGCGATTAAAGTGTTCAACTGGACCGCGACGCTGTACAAGGGGTCGGTCTCCTGGGACACGCCGATGCTGTACGCCATCGGCTTCATCGGCCTGTTTACGATCGGCGGGATGACGGGGCTGTTCCTCGCGGCGCTGGGCATCGACGTCCACGTCACCGATACGTACTTCGTGATCGCGCACTTCCACTACATCATGGTGGGCGGAACGGTGATGGCGTACCTCGGCGGGATGCACTACTGGTGGCCGAAGATCAGCGGGAAGATGTATCCGGAGGGGATCGCCAAGCTCTCGGCGCTGACGGTCTTCCTGGGCTTTAATCTGACGTTTTTCCCGCAGTTCGTGTTGGGCTACCTGGGGATGCCGCGGCGCTATGCGGCGTATCCGCCGGAATTTCAGTACTTGCATATTCTCTCGACCGCGGGTGCGACGATTCTGGGGGTCGGCTATGTCATGCCGCTGATTTACTTCTTCTGGTCCTGGTATTACGGCCCCGCGGCCGGGCCGAATCCGTGGCGGGCGACCGGTCTCGAATGGCAGACGACCTCGCCGCCGCCGCCCGATAACTTCGAGATTACGCCGGTGGTGACGCGCAAGGCCTACGACTACGCCGGCATGAAGGAGGAACTGCGGCTTGCCTAGCCCGACCGAATCGATGCTGCGCGAGCAGTACGGCACGCCGGAACAGCAGCGGGATTCCGTGACGGTGGGGATGTGGATCTTTCTGGCGACGGAGGTGATGTTCTTCGGCGGGCTATTCGCGGCCTTCGCGGTCTATCACATGTACTTCACGCGCGGGTTCAGCGAGGGCAGCGCGGAGATGAACATCGTGCTCGGCTCGATCAACACCGCGGTGCTGCTCACCAGCAGCCTGACCATGGCGCTGGCGATTTACCATGCCGCGGCGGGCCGGCTGGTGAGGACCTATTGGCTGCTGCTGCTGACGGCGTTCATCGGCCTGGTGTTTCTCGCGATCAAGTTCACGGAATATTATCAGCACTACCAGGAGCACAAAGCGCCGGGCATGTGGTTCGAATCGAACAGCCCGTATGCCTCGGCGATCGAGCTGTTTTTCGTTTTCTACTTCATCATGACGGGCCTGCACGCGCTTCACATGACGATCGGCATTGCGCTGGTGGTCATCTTTGCGATCCGGACGGCGGCCGGCTGGTTCAGCGCCTCGTATCACACGCCTCTCGAGGCGCTCGGCCTGTACTGGCATTTCGTCGACATCGTGTGGATCTACCTGTTCGCGATCTTCTACATTGTCGGATTACACAAGTGATATGTCCGCGCCATCGTTCCGGCCCAAGACTTACGTATCGGTCTACGGCGTGCTTCTCGCGCTGGTGCTGATTACCGTATTGGTCGGCTACGTAGACCTCGGGTGGGGCACGGAGTTCGTGGCGGTGACGATCGCCACGATCAAAGCGTCGCTGGTGGCGATGTTCTTCATGCACGCCCTGGCAGAGAAGAGACTGGTGTGGCTGGTGATCGCCGGGGCGCTGGTCTGGTTCCTGATTCTGGTGACGCTGACGATGGGGGACTATATTACGCGGAGCTGGCTGCCGTTCCCGGGGAAGTAGCGCCTGCGC
>Ga0209062_1005184_pt1 | contig 12843 bp, 9 predicted proteins | sample Coa_R2_2_FD_187158 | JGI IMG/M metagenome (GOLD analysis project Ga0209062, IMG submission 187158) | Surface soil microbial communities from Centralia Pennsylvania, which are recovering from an underground coalmine fire - Coalmine... | ecosystem: Environmental > Terrestrial > Soil > Unclassified ... | reverse complement strand
GACGAGGCGATCGCCTTCCTGGAGCATCGGACGTGAGCAAAGGCACGGACTACATCATGGCGGCACCGGGTGCATTCGAAGCGAGGTCGTGGGGCGACGAGTTCCGCGGGCGCAAGGTTGTGCTCACCGGCGCCTGCGGCGTGCTCGGACGGTGGATCGCCGACGCCTTCGCCCAGGTGGGCGCGCGGCTCTGCCTCAGCGACCGCGAGGGGGCCGGGCTGCGCGCGCTCGCGGACGCGCTCGGCATCTCGGAAAGAGGCGGTCTCACCCATCGGACCGAGCTCACCGATGCCACATCGATCGATTCGCTGGTCGCCGACGTGGGCGAGGCCTGGGGCGCGCCTGACGTGGTGGTCAACAACGCCGGCGTCTATCCCAGCGGATTCCTGATCGACATCGACGCAGCGGAGTGGGACCGCATCCTCGGCGTCAACCTGCGCGCCCCGTTCCTGATCTCGCGCGGCTTCGCCCGGCAGATGATTGCGGCGCGCCAGCCCGGGAACATCGTCAACATCTCCTCGGGCGCCGCGCGCAAGATGCGCCGGACGGTGGCGCCCTACTGCCTCTCGAAGACGGCGCTCGACCGGCTCACCAAGGGATTTGCGCTGGAGCTCGCGGAGTTCGGCATCCGGGTCAACGCCGTCGAGCCGGGCTTTGCGCCCGGCAGCACCGCGAGTCCCCTGACGCCCGCCCATGTCGATGCGACGCTCGGCCAGATCCCGCTCGGACGCGGTACGACCCAGGCCGACGTCGCCAACGCGATCCTCTACCTTTGCTCCGCGAAGGGCGGCTACGTCACCGGCGCGACGCTCAGCGTGGACGGCGGCAACTCCATCGGCAGCCTAGCGGTCTATCAGGACAAGAAGCGGCCGGGCTAGGGGAGCCGCTCCGCCCGTCCTAGAATGATCACGGCTCCGCCTACGCGCGCGGGCCGTTTCTCATTTCGCAGAACAATACGGAGCCTGCCATGATGGTGGTCAATATGCGGGTGCTGGAGCCCCTGGTCGCGCTCATCGCGGGCATCCTGATCCTGCTGGCCCCGCGCCTCCTCAACTACATTGTCGCGATCTATCTGATCGTGATCGGCCTCTCGGGACTGGCGCCGCATCTTATGAGATAACGGCGAGGGTCCCCTGAAAGCCGGAGCGGCCGGAGGTTTCCCCCCGGCCGCTCACGTCGTCCCCCCAATGTGCTCGCGCAACGCCTAGAGCGCGATCTCCACGCGCCGGTTGCGCGGCTCGCGCACGCCGTCGGGCGTCGGCACCGCCGGGTTCTGCTTGCCGTGCCATGACTCCGCGATCACGCCGTCTGGCACACCGGCCTTGACCAGCGCCGCACGCACGGTGTCCGCGCGCCGCTTGGAGAGCCCGATGTTGTACTGCTGCGTGCCGGCGAGATCGGTATAGCCCGCCACGGCCACCTTGGCGGAGCCCGTCGCCTTGTAGGCCGCGGCCGCATCCTGGACGACCTTGGCACCCTCAGGTGTCAGGTTGGACTTGTCGAACTCGAAGTACACCACGAACTGCCGGGCCGGTGGCGGCGGGGCCGCCGCAGGCGGAGGCGGCGGAGGTGCCGCGGCCGGTGGCGGCGGAGGCGGCGGTGGCGTGAAGTGATACTGCACGCCCAGCATGATGTTGTGGGTGCGGTACTCGGTCTTCGCCGTGATCGCCCCGATCGGCGTGTGGAACGTGAACTTCGGATCGGTCGTCGCGAAGTAGCGGTAGTCCAAGCTCGCCGAGAGGTTCGGCGTGAAGCTGTAGCGCACGCCCGCGATGCCCTGATAGGCGAACTGCCAGTCGCCGCCGCTGACCCTGGGGAAGCCGGACGCCGGAATTCCCGCGTCGCTCACCGCCACGTGCGCCGCGCCAACGCCGCCGCCGATATAGGGCGTCCACGCACTGCTGTTCAGGAAGTCATAATAGCCGTTCAGCATCAACCCGATGGCGTCGATGCTGCCCGTCGCGCCGAAGGTGTGCGGCGGCGGCAGGAACGAGCTCGTCACGGAGTTGATCTGGTTGCTGTGATAGTTGATTTCGCCTTCGACTCGGAACTCCGGAATGAACAGACCGGCGTAGCCGGCGCTCACGTCGACGCCGAAGCCGAGGTCCATATCCAGCTTCGCCGACGGATCGATCGAACCGCCGCCCTTCTTGCCGAGCAGCACCGGCCCGCCAAGCGCCGACGGCTGCGTGCAATTCAGTTCAAGGTTCGTGTCCGGCAGGCATCGCTGCCTCGGAACGGTGAAGTCTGCCGTCGGGTCCGGCATGAGCGTGACCCCGGCGCCCGCACCAACGTAAAAGCCCGACTGGGCGGTGGCGGCTGACGCAAACCCGACGGCCATTGCTCCGGCCAACGCAAGTGCGGCTAACCTTTTCATCCTCAATTCCCCTGAACGAACGGTTCTGCTCGGCCCCCAGGCACGGGCCGCGTCCATTTTTATCATCATTCGAAGGCCTTGCGCCGCTTCCTCAGGCGTCCGGGATCGCAGAATCTTAACTACTGTGGCATATCCGCAACATACGCCCCGACGGTTCTGTCGCCCCGGGTCCGAACTTCGATAAGCTCATCGAGATCAATTACTTGAGCAGAGATCTCTGCCCACTCCAACTGGTGCGAAATCACGATGATCGTCAGCGAGCCGAGCCGCTCTCGCAGCCGTCGGCAGACCTCGGAGGTGGTGGGCGCGTCGAGGCCCGTGGTGGCCTCGTCCAGGATGAGCAGGAGCGGCTCGTGGACCAGCGCCCGCGCGAGCGCCAGGCGCTGCCGCTGTCCGCCCGAGAGTTTGGCGCCCCGCTCGCCAACCACGGTCTCCATCCCTTCCGGCAAGGCAGAGACGAAATCCCAGGCGCAGGCCGCACGGAGCGCCTCCTCGACCCGGTCGGGTCCGACCTCGCGGGCGTGCAGGCGGACGTTCTCGAGAACCGATTGATTCACGAGCACACCGTCCTGGGGCACATAGCCGATCCGGCGCCGCCAGCGGGCCAGATCGATCTCCGTGAGCGGCGTCCCGTCGATCCGGATCTCGCCGGAGTCGGGCACGTAGAGGCCGCAGATGAGGTCCACGAGGCTCGTCTTGCCGATACCCGATGCGCCCTTGATGACCGTGAGCTGCCCGGCCTTGATCGCGAGGGTCATGTCCCGAAACACCTGCGTGGCGCCGAGCCGCAGGCTCACGCCCGCAACCTCGATTCCGCTCGCGAGCGTTGGCGGCTGGCGTCCGACGTGCGCCTCGCGCGCATGCTCGGCCCGCTCGATCGCATCCGCCACATACACCAGCGTATTCCCGGTGCTGACAACCAGTACATAGCCGCGCTGGATCGCGCCGATCCGCGAGGCGATTCGGTAGAGCAGGAATCCGATCGCCGCGAGCTCGTCGATCGGCACGGCAAACCACACCGCGGCGGCCAGCAGCACAGCCGCGATGCCGGTCACGATGATCGGCTCCTGAAGGATCATCGTGGCCTGCCCCGCCTCGAGCAGGCGGCGCATCGAGCGCCCGAGATCATCCGCATCGCGCTCCAGCAGCGGCCGCAGCAGCGCCTCCCGCCCGGACGCCTTGAGCGGCTTCATCCACGCGACGGCCTCGACCAGCCGGTTGGTGAGCGACCACAGCACTTCCGTCTTGCGATGACCGGCGACGCGCGAGAAGCGGGCGAGGCCGCTCAAAACGAGAGCGACGCCGGCGCCGATCGCCGCCGCCGCCAGTGTCAATTGCCATGAGACGACCAGTGCAAAGCAGACGAAGACGGCGACTTGAAGCGTGTCGGCCACCAGCCGCGCCGCGTGAAGGAACACCTCGGCGGCCCGCTCCGCCTCGCCGCCGATCGCTGCGGCGAGGCGGCCGGCCGGCTGCTCGACGAAATAGCTCCACCGCGCCGAGATGAGCGCGTTGATCAGGGACACCCGGAAGCCTTGCGCGATGCGAACGACCGCTCCGGCGACGTGCCGCATCACCAGCAGCAGCAGACCGGCTTTGAGCGCGATGACGACCACCAGCAGCCCGAGCAGCGTGCCGATCGTCGCGGGCAGGCCGAGCGCCGTCAGAGCCTCGAGCATGGCTCGGCTCGCCGCCGAGCGCCGCGCCGCGTCCTCATTGAGCGCAATGAAGAGCGGGAGCAGCATGGTGAGGCCGACGCCCTCGGCGAATCCCGCGAGCAGCAAAAGGAAGGGCAGCGCGAGGCGCCACGCGCCGCCCTGGCCTCGATAGACGCGCCACATGACCGCCGGGAGGCCCCGGCTCTCGCCGGATGAGGCAGGCGTGGCTGCCGTGGTTGCCCGATGCGCCATGCCGCGCTCTTTATCATCGCGCGCGGGCCCGTCAAAGCGCTGGGGTTCCCGATCCGGGCCGCTTGGCAGCGGACACCGCTTCGGCCACGCTGCGCGAGGAGCCGCGGCGGATGGGACGACCGGCAAGCGCGGGAGCAGCTTGATTGTGAAGGCGATCGCGAGCGCCGCGACCTGCGGCATCGGCGGGCTTCGGCGCACATCGGCCGGCGTGTGGCTCGTTGCAGCGGCGATTGCGGTAACCATCGCCGTGCGGCTGATCCCGCTTTATCTGCCGGCGGCCGACGCCTACGCATGGGGAGCGGTGCGGGCGGCGGCGCGCGCGGAGGTCCTGCGGAACGATCCCAGCGCCGCCGCGCTCGACCCGACGTCGCTCGACGCGGCGGTCGCTGAATGGAGCGCCCGTCACGCCGACGCTCTCGCGCCCGTCAAGCGCCAGGCCGAGCAGAGGTTCCTGGACGCCTATACGTTCCGGGGCGAGGACGGCCGCCGGCACGTCTACCTCGGCGATGAGGATGGCTACTATTGGCTGCAGCTCGCCAGGACCCTGCTCGCTCGCGGTAGCGTCTGCGATCGCATCGAGGGCGGCGCGTGCATCGACGCGCTCACGAACGCGCCGGTGGGACAGGCGATCGAGTACGTCCGCTCGCCTCACGTCTACGCGATCGCGGCCCTCGAGCGGCTGATCGGCTGGCTCAGGCCGGGCTTCCCGCTGAGCAGCGCCGGCGTGCTGGTGCCGATGCTGCTCTCGGCGCTCATGATGATTCCGGCATTCCTGATCGCCCAGAGCGTGTCCAACCGGTTCGGCGGACTGATGGCGGTGCTGCTGCTGTCGCTCAATTCAGTGATCCTGGCGCGGACGGGCGACGGCGACGACGACATCTGGACCGTGGCGCTGCCCATCCTCTCCACCGCCTTGATCACCGCGTCGTTCAGCCGGCGGGGCTGGCGCGGACGGCTTCTGCTCTCCGGTCTTGGCGGCGCAACCCTGGCATTGCTGGTCAATGCCTGGAAGGGATGGCCGCTGTTCGTGCTGGCGACGCTCGCGGGGCTCGTCGCGCTCGCGGCCTGGGCCCTGCTCTCCACCGTCATTGCGCGCGTGCGGGGGGAGCCGCGGAACTACACCCTGCTCGGCCGCGTATGTCTCTGCGCGCTCGCGGCGGCGGCGGGATTCGCGGGCGCGGGCTGGCTGCTGGGGGTCGAAATCGACCTCAAGCCCGTCATCGGCGCGCTCACCGGCCTGTTCTGGCACGCGCCCGCGGCGCCCGGCCCGGTCGACACCGCGCCGATGCCGGACGTCTTCCGCACGGTGGCGGAGCTCACTGCGGTCGACGCGAAGACCCTGCAACGGTCGATCGGTCCGGTGGCGACCGGTCTCGGCCTGCTCGGATTTCCGCTGGCGCTTTGGAGTCCGCGCGGACGCCGCGCGTGGGTCACGCTGGCGCTCCTGCTGTCGAGCCCGGGCCTGGCGGCGCTCCTCGGCGGGCTCGCCAGCTCGAGACCGCCGATGGTGGCCATCCCCGCTCTCCTGGGCCTGGCCGCGGCGCTCGCCAACTGGCTCGGCGTCAGTCCCCCCTCCGACCGCGCCGCTGCGACCGGGATCATCGGCCTCGCGTGGCTCGGTGCCGCTCTCTGGATGAGCTTCGAGGGCGCGAGATTCGTACTTCTGGCGGCCGTACCGCTCGCGCTCGCGGCCGGGGCCGCACTCGGGCATGTGGCCTCAGCCGTCGGCGCGCTCCGAGCCCTCCCGGCGCGCTACGCCCGGTCCGCGGGCGGGCTGGCTGCCGGCGTGCTCGGCGCGGCGGCGCTGGGACCGGTCGCTATCGCCGGCGTGGAGATGGAGCTCGCGCACACGCCCACCATCACGAGCGCCTGGACGGCGGGGTTCGACGCCATCCGGGCGCAATCCGATTCCGATGCCGTGCTCGACATTTGGTGGGACTACGGTCATTGGGCCAAGTACTTCACGCAGCGCAAGGTCGTGCTCGACGGCGCCTTGCTGCAGAACCGAGCGGTCTATTGGATGGCGCGCGCACTCGCCGCGACCAGCGACAGTGAGTCCGTCGGGCTGCTCCGGATGATGAACTGCGGTCTGGTGCCCGATCCCGACGGCGGAAGGGCAGACCGGCCCTATGACATGCTGGTCCGCTGGAGCGCGGACCCCGGATTGGCGTTTCGCTCCGTGACCCAGCTCTCGCGTTCGCCGCGCGAGCAGGCCGAGGCGTTCCTGCGCGGCGCGGGCTTGCCGACGGCGCGCGCCAAGGCGCTGCTCGATACGGTCTACTGCACGCCGCCTCAGAGCTTCCTCGTGCTCGGCTCGGACCTCATCGGCTCGCGGGGCTGGCTGCAGTTCGGCCTCTGGGATCCCGGCCTCGCCTATATCGCCCGGCTCGCGCACCACAGCAGCCTCGAGGCGGCGCTTCCCGTCATCGAGCGCAAATACGGGCTCTCGGAATCGGCGGCGCGCGGCTACTACGCGGCCGCCAAGCAGCTGCAAACCGAAGACGAGGAGATCGCCTTCGCGACGCCAGGCGGGCAGATGTGGTCTCGGGACTGGCAGGCCTGCACGCTGCGGGACGAGGCGCTGCACTGCGCGCTCGATGTCGGAGAGTTTGCGCTGGGCCCTCATCTCTTGGATCTCTCGGTCGATCCCCGGCATCCCGATCGGACGCGCATCCGGATGGTGCCGCGTCCGGGCGCCGAGCCCGTCGATGCAATCCCCGCCCTGGTGGAGATCGCGGGAAGCGGCCAGCTGCGGGACGTGCCGCTCTCCGAGGCGACCGTCAACCTCGCGGTCCTGGTCGATCCCGAGCAAAAGCGCGCCTTCGTCGGCACGCCGCGCGTGCTGCACTCGACGCTGGTTAGGCTCGCGCTGCTCGATGGGCGCTACAGCCCGCAGTTTCAGAAGATCTACGACCAGGTCGGAATCGACCGCAACCGAGTCACCGTCTGGAGGATCCTGTGGCAGCCGTGACCGGCACCGAGCCCGCTCCGCGCCGGCGCTCTTCCAGCAGCCGCTCGCAGGCCTCGACCACCGCAATCGCCGCGTCCGGACGCGCCGCCGCCCGCATTCCTGCGGCGGCGGCGAGCCAGGCCCCCCGATCGGCGATCGTGCGCGCTAGCGCATCGGCGAGCCCAGCCTCCTGCCAGTCCGCCTCGCGGACCCAGAGCACTCCCGTGCGCTCGGCGAAGACACGGGCGTTGGCGGCCTGATGATCGTCGGCGACGCCGGACATCGGCACGATCAAGGCGGGCAAGCCGAGCGCCGCGATTTCCGCGAGGGTTCCGGCGCCGGCGGCGCAGATCGCGAAATCCGCCCGGCGGTAGGCACTGGTCATGTCGGCCGTGAAGCGCTCGACCGTCGCATCGACGCCGGCCTCGCGATAGGCGCGCGTGATCGGCTCCGGGGCCTCGAGACCGGATTGATGGAGAACGCTGACGGCAACGCCGCGACGCGCGAGATGCGCGAGCATCGGCGCTGCCGCGCGGTTCAGGAATGGGCTGCCGCGGGAGCCGCCGGTGACGAGAATCCGCGCCCCGCGCTCCGGCGCCGCGACCCCGCGCGGCTCCGCAGCGAGCGCGCAGATTTCCCGGCGCAGCGGATAGCCGGTCTCGATCGATACGCGCCAACCTGGAAAATCGGTGGTCTCGCGAAATCCCAACAGGCGGCGGTCGACCCACAGCTGCACCAATCGGTTCGCCCGACCCGGAATGACGTTCGCCTCGAAGATCGCGGTGGCGATCCCGAGGCTGCGCGCCGCCAGCATCGGAGCCGCGGTGACATAACCGCCGAAGCCCAACGCGAGATCGACCTTCTCGCGCGCGAGCAGCCGTCTTGCCTGAACGAGGCCGCGCAGGAACGCGGCGTAGGAGCGCAGCCGGCCAAGACGCGTGACGACGCCAAACAGCGGCGCGCCGTCGACCTCGTGACAGGCGTAGCCGCGCTCGGCGATCAGCGCGGCCTCGAGGCTGTCGCGACCGCCCACGAAGAGGATCTCCGAGCGGGCATCGCGGGCGCGGTAGGCCTCCGCGACCGCGAGCATCGGGAACACGTGACCCGCGGTGTAGCCGCCGATCAAGGCAATGCGCGGCATCGGTCTCCCTGGGGCGGCTGGATGCCCATCCCCTGCATCCGCTTATATCGCGCGCCATGGCGGCATTGAAGCGCCCACGCGTATGCGTCCTGGTGCAGGGCGAACTTGCGCAAAGCCCGCGCATGCTGAACCACGCGCGCGAACTCGCGGCGGCCGGTGTCGAGCTGGACCTGGTCGGATTCTCGAGCGTGCCGCTGCCGCGGGAATTCGCGGCGGGCCAGGAATTCTCGGTGCATCGGATCGCACGCCTCGGCGCAGCGCGCTCGCGGACGCTGCCGCGCGCACTCTTCATCGCCGTGGCCGCGCTGCGCTCCCTCTGGCTCGCGCTGCGGCTCGCCTGGATTCTGCTCCGCGCCGTTCGGCGTCCAGTGGCGATCCTGGTTCGGATTCTGCTCCGCACCGTTCGGCGTCCAGTGGCGATCCTGGTTCAAAATCCGCCGGCGCTGCCGGCGGCCGTCCTCGCTGCGGTCGCTGCACGCCTTCGCGGCACCGCCCTGATCGTCGACTGGCACAATCTGAGTGCGGCCATGTTGGCGATGCGGCTCGGCCGAAGTCATTTCCTGGTCCGGGCAGTGGAGCGGGTCGAGCGCCGGCTCGCGGCCCAGGCATTCGCCAATCTCTGTGTCTCCGACGCCCTCCGCCGGCGCGTGGAACCGGATGCGCGCGGGCGCACCTGCCTCGTCCTGCACGACCGGCCTCGCCGGCAGCCCGTCCCGCTCTCGGCGGCAGATCGCAAGCGAATCCTGCAACATCTTGCGGCTGCGCTCGGCTTGGAGCCCGGCTTCGCCGATGGTCGCGTGCTGATCGCGACTTCGACCAGCTGGAGCGAGGACGAAGACATGACCATGCTGCTCGACGGACTGGCCGCGCTCGGTCACGCGCGCCTCCGGAGCTCCGCGCAGAGCCCACCGCTCGTGCTGATCGCGACGGGCCTCGGCCCTGGACGGCGGGCATTCGAGACCCGCGCAACCGAGCTTGCGACGGCAGGCGTACGTATCGTCACGGGCTGGCTCGACGACGACCTCTACCGCGACCTCCTGCGCGCGGCCGCGGTCGGCATCTCCATGCACCGTTCCGCCTCCGGTCTCGACATTCCCATGAAGATCGTCGACATGATGGAGGCGGGACTGCCCGTGCTCGCCTACGACTATGCGCCATGTCTCGCCGAGCTGCTGCCGCGCGAGCGCGCCGCGGGACTGTTCAGGACCGCGGCGGAGCTTTCGGAGCGCCTATTCGAGTTCTTGCAGGACTATCCGGATCTCGCCCGCCTCGCGGCGATCCACGCCGAGATGAGCGCCTTGGCATCGCCGTCCTGGACGGAGGAGTGGCGGCGCGTGATGTCTCCCATTCTCGCGGAGATTCGGCCCGGGTCGCCGGCAGGCCGGTCATGAGACGCGCGCTGGTCATCGATCCGGGCTTCACCGACCCCGGCGGAGGCGCCTGCGTCGCCGCCCATGTGCTCGAGGCTTTGCGCCAGCGCTTCGAGGTCACGCTGGTCTCCTGGGATCCCATTGACTTCACACGCGTCAACGCCGCCTTCGGCACTGCTCTCGATACCGCCCATTTCCGGCTGCGGCGCGTTCCCGGCATATGGCGCCGCGCGATCGCCGCGTGTCCCTTTCCGCTGGCTCTGCTGCGCCTCGCCCTGCTGACGCGGCGGGCTCGCAAGCTGCTGCGGCGCGAGCGCTTCGACCTCGTCGTCAGCACTACCAACGAGATGGACGTCGGCGTGCCCGCGATTCAATACGTGCATTTTCCCTGGAGTCATTTCCCACGCCCGCACGTCGACTACCGTTGGTACCACCTCGGCCCGCTGCTGACGCTCTATCGCCGCGCGGCAACCGCCATCGGCGGTAGCACGACAGACGGCATCAGGAGAAACCTGACCCTCGTCAACTCGTCATGGACCAAGCAGCGGTTCGAGCAATGGTACCGCGCCCCCGCGCGAGTGCTGTTTCCGCCGGTGCCGATCGATCGCGCTCCCCTGCCATGGGCCGACCGAGCCGACACCTTCGTGTGCCTCGGCCGCGTGTCACCAGAGAAGAATATCCACGGGGTGATCGGGATCCTCGCGGAGGTGCGCCGCCGCGGACATGCGGTCTCGCTGCTGATCATGGGGCAACGGCAATCACCGGCCTACGAGAGCAAGATCCTGGCCACCGCCTCTGCGCATCGCGACTGGATCTCCCTCGCGCTCGACGTGTCGAGGGCCGAGCTCGTCGAGCGCGTCGCGCGCTGCCGCTTCGGCATTCACGGCATGGTCGGCGAGCACTTCGGGATCGCCGTGGCGGAAATGGCGCGGCTCGGCTGCGTCTGCTTCGCCCCCGAGGACGGCGGACCTGCGGAGATCCTCGCGGACCCGGCGCTTCTCTACGCCTCGCCGGGCGATGCCGCCGACAAGATCTGCCGGCTGCTGGCGGATCCCGAGGCGCTGGCGCGGACGCGGGAGCGGTTGCAAGCCCGCGCGGCCGCCTTCACGGCCGCGCGCTTCACGGCGGAATTTCTGCAGGTCTGCTCGGAGTTTCTGGGGGAGACTCGAGACCGCGCCGGTTCAGCAGCCCCAGCAGCGCCGCCGTGACGGCAACGCCGGCGCCAAGACCGGCGACCGGCCACCAGATTGCCGCCACGGCGGCGGCAACCAGCAGCGTGCACCCCGCCAGGACCATGCCGACCACCGCCGCATGGTTGCCGTCGCGCGCGAGCGCGCGCTGGAAGAAGTGCTTCCGGTGGGCGCGCCAGAACGGCTCGCCGGCGACGATGCGCCGCGCCAGGGTGAGCGTCGCATCGCTCAAATAATAGAGCGACAGCACCAGGGCCGGGGCCCAGTAGCCGTGGCCCGCAAGCTCGAGCAGGAGCCAAGCGACGACGAATCCGAGGGGCACGCTGCCGACGTCGCCCAGGAACACCCGCGCCGGATACCAGTTCCACGGCAGGAAGCCCGCCGCCACGGCGGCCAGCGCCACACCCAGCAGGAGATAGCCCTCGGGCCCGAAACCCGTGAGCGCGCCGACCAGAGAGACACCGAGCCCGATCATCACGGTCTGACCGCCCGTCATGCCGTCGGCGCCGTCCATGAAATTGAAGAGGTTGACGAACCACACCCACAGGACGCCGGTCGCGATCTGGTCGAGCCAATGGGGCAGCAGGCCCTGGAACAGGGGTCCGCGACCGGGCCAGCCCAGGAGTGCCACCGCGACGGCCGCAATCTGGACCGCGAGCCGCAGCGTCACCGACATGTCCTTGAGGTCGTTGCGCCAGGAGACTGCCGCCAGCAGGAAACCGAGGAGCGAGATCCCGAGAATGCCGCGGGGGACGTATCCGAGCAGCGCGAGGGCGATCCAGATCGCCAGGAGCACGCCGACCACGGCGGCGCCCGCCCCTTTCGGAACCGGACGATCGTGCGACGACCGCTCGCCCGGTTGATCGATGATCCCGCGTGCGGAGAGCCAGTGCGTCATCGCCCAGGTGCCGGCCCAACTGCCGATCCAAGCGAGAGCGGAGACGATGAGAATAGCGGTCACGGTTGCGGCATCCCTGCGCCCTTCCCCTACATACACCACGGGACGGCGCAGGGTCGACTCAACGCCCCTCCTCTAGCGGCGCCGCAGCAGCGTCACGCCCGCCAGCACGAGCGCGCAGCCGAGGAGCTGCCAGCCCGTGGGATAGCTCCCGAACGCCGCCGCCGTCAGGATGCCGAACACCGGGATCAGGTTGAGGTAGAGCGACGACACCATGATGCCGATCCGCGACACGCCGTAGTTCCAGAGCAGGCCGCCCAGCAAGGTGACCGCTCCGATGAGCCACGCCAGGAACCCGAGCGTCGACGCCGAAGGCATGGCTCGCGGCGGAGCCGCGACGCCCATGGCTACGAGCGCGAGGTAGATGGGCACCAGCACCAGCGTGGCGCCGAAATAGCTCACGGCGGTGACGCGGTGCTGCCGCCAGTCGCCGAGCCACTCCTGCGCCTTGAGCGAGTACCAGGTCCAGGAGAGAGAGGCGACCACCAGCAGCCACTCGCCGCCGCGCACGCCGGCCTCCGCGGTCGACGACGTGGCGAGGGCCGCGATGAGCGCGCCCGCGGTGGAGAGCACGAAGGCGCTGACGGCGCCTTTCGGCAAGGGCTGGCGAAAGGCGAGCGCGGCGTAGATGGCCGAGACCGCGGGCGACGTGCTGGAGACGACGATCGCGGATACCGGATTGGAGAACGCGATCCCGATCGTATAGAGGAGCAGGAAGGCGGCGATCGCCGCGCCCAGAACCAGGCTGCGCCGCCACGGGATCGTCCGCAGCCAGGTCGGACCGTCGATCGCCAGAGAGAGCGCCAGCAGCACGCCGGCCGCCGCCGCGATGCGCACCGCCGAGAGCGTCCAGGCGTCGAACTCGTCCAGCACCACCTTGGCGGTGGGAACCAGCGTGCCCCAGACGAACATGTTCGCGACCATGCCGGCATGGGCGGCAAGCGCCG
>Ga0209062_1005182_pt1 | contig 12846 bp, 10 predicted proteins | sample Coa_R2_2_FD_187158 | JGI IMG/M metagenome (GOLD analysis project Ga0209062, IMG submission 187158) | Surface soil microbial communities from Centralia Pennsylvania, which are recovering from an underground coalmine fire - Coalmine... | ecosystem: Environmental > Terrestrial > Soil > Unclassified... | reverse complement strand
GCTTGACGGCTTCGCGCGATTCAGCCGAGATGACGAGCTCAATGCTGCGTTGAAAGGCGAAGTATCGACCCTGTGGGAGCAAGGGTCAAGCCGCCCGGAGTGGTGCTTCGTGGCCGAAGAAGACGGCCAGATCCTGGGCCGGATCTGCTATTGGGGCCTTCCGACATTCGGCATCCCATCCGTCATCGAATTCTTGCTCCTGCCGTGGGATGCCGACTATCGTGCTGTCGGACCGGCTCTCTTGCAGCATACGCTCGCCCAGTTCCACAGCCAGGGTGTGCGTACCATGGCGTATTTGCTTCCGATACCGTCACGTTTTCACGATTATCCGGCCCAGCGCGCAGGGCTTCTCGAGGCGGTTGGATTCAGCCTGACGCGAGAGGGAGATCGCTGGGAGAGCCTTGGTGAGCCTGTGCCGGTGCCGTTCGACCGCCTCTGGTTTCGCTCGGTGGTGGATGTTGGGGAGCCTGCATTCATTGAGGCCATCCGGCTGGTGACGGAGGGGACGTTGGATCGAAGCCTGCAAAATCAGCGGACAGTTCTGGGGCCTGAGCGTGCGGCTCGTGAAACCCTCCGGACTGCGCAGGCCCTGAGTTATGAGCCGAGTTGGTGGCACCTTGCCTATACACCTGGGGGTACTTTGGTTGGCCTCGTCATGGCGGCATGCAACGATGGAGGGCCGATCCTCTATCTCGTGGGTGTGGTGCCAGTGGAGCGCGGCCAGGGATACGGCTATGACTTGGTGGCTCATGGGACATGCGTCTTGCGGGCTGCAGGGTTCACGCGGATCGTGGCAGATTCGGACACGAGCAACATACCGGTGGTGCGAGCGCTGGAGAAGGCTGGCTACCAGAGGTTCCTCACCCGATTTGTTTACACCATTGACCTGACAGCACGCGCTGCCCTGCATCGCAAATAAGCTCCGGCCGCGACGGCGCGTCGCTGGCCCGCAACTTGCACATTTCGTACGTGGGGCTGCTGGCATTGTCGCCTCGGTTAACGAAAGGAGTTGCGGCCATGGCCGAGAAGATTGACCGGCGTGAGGATGTCAATCCGCGAGAAGGGCTGCGCGAGTACGGCGACGTGGACTTCGCCGATCCGGTGAACAAGAAATATCCCATCGACACGCCCGAGCACGTGCGCGCGGCCTGGAGCTACATCAACCACAAAGACAACGCCGCCAAGTATGACCCCGACGAAGTGCGGGAGATCAAGAGGCGCATCAAGCGCGCGGCCGAGGCCAAGGGCGTCGAGATCAGCGCCGACTGAAGGAATGGAGGTCAAGCGATGAACGAGCAGAGTGACATGCGCGAAGACGGTGCCTACCTCGACTTGCCGATCGAGCAGGTGTCCGAGGGCATGAAGGTCATGGACCGAGATGGAGTCAATGTCGGCAAAGTCGAGTACGTGGAGATGGGCGACCCGCAGGCCGTGACGACCGAGGGCAACGTGCCCAGGGAAACGGGAGGTTTGTTCGGCGGCGTGGCCGGGGCTTTTGGCGCCGAGCCTCCCGAACCAAAAGTACCCGAGCCGAAGCGGTCGCAGTTGATGCGCACTGGCTTCATCAAGATTGATGGGCCCGGCATCCTGGACAAAGATCGCTATGCCAGTGGCGAGTGGATCGCCGGCGTATCAGACAATACTGTGACGCTAAGTGTGCCCAAGGACCAGTTGATCGAAGAGGGTGTGTAGCGGTCGTTTTCCAGTCACACCCGCCGAGCAGACGGGCATCATGAGCTCCGGCTCGACTGCGACAGACCATCGTCATGCCGGCCGAATGTGGCTCACTGCATGAGTATGAGGCCGCGCCGGGTGCAACCCGGCGCGGCCTCCATGACTTTCGGCATTACCCGTGGCTGGGAGGTTGGTAGTTCGTGCCGTGGGCCTGCACTACTACTGCGGCGACCGGTAGGCCGATGCCGCCTGACCGGCCTTGCGCATCGCCTCGATTCCCTCATCGATAGAGATCAGCGGCGTCGTCTTGTACGCCTTGCAGGCTCCGCCGGCTGAGACGGCCAGTCCGATGGCCGCCGCGCTGACGTTATCGGGCGCTTCCATGATGAACACGACGTCGTAGTCGCCGAAGGCGAGGTAGGTCGTTTCAAAGCGCGCGCCCAGCCGCTCCAGGAGGGGTCGTACGGCCTCGACGCGATTCTGCGGGTTTTTGATCTGGGCGGCCCAGGCTTCCGGGGTGTACGCTACTTGCACGAGAAAGTGAGCCATGATCGTCCCCATCGCAAGGCTTGGTAACAGTTAAGAAATTAAGTGCCGGCCGGCAGCGTTCTGAATTACATGAACCGGTCCGGCCGCATCGGCAGTCACGTACCTGCCAGTTCTACTCTGATTCAATCCACAAAGCGACTTCGCCGGCCATCCCGGCGAAGGGGACGCAGGGTGCGGGGTCGGCGCGTGTGGGCAGCAGCGGGGTCCCGCACACTGCTATGGTGTCACACTCCCTGGCCATGGCTGCGCCCACGGGACCCGAGGGGAGGGGCAGCGCCGCGGCCACGGCGGCGCTGTGATGTACAGAGGCTACAGCCTCGTATCAGCCGCCGGCACCGACCACAAAGAGGTGCCGGATGACCGAACGACCATCCCCGCCAATGGTACGGCGCCTCGCGCATGTCATTCGGCGCCTTGGTCTCGCCAGCCGGCGCCGGGTGCTCGGCCTGGTAGGTAGCCTTACGCTCGTCGCCCTGCTCGTGTCGATCTTGTCTGTCTGGCACGGGGTGGCCGAACTGCTCGATCCGAGTGTCCCCCTGCTCTTCCTGGTGCCCGTGCTGCTTGCCTCGGCCATCAGCGGGCCGGTCGCTGGGGCGGTGGTCGCCTGGGCCGCCGTCCTGCTGTGGGACTGGTATATCACTCCCCCTCTGTACCGCCTCGACCCGTTCGATGATCCGCGCGACGGGCTGGCCCTGTTGGCCTTCCTGGCCGTGGCCGTGCTGGTCGGGCAGCTCAATGACGCCGCTCGCCGGCGGGAAGAGACGTTGCGCGGGAGCGAGAGCCGCTGGCGCACCCTGCTCGCGGCCGCGCCCATCGGTACCGTGATGGTGGACGCGCAGGGCCGCATCCTCAGAGTGGGCGCGCAGGGCCGCCACGCCGCCGTCAATGATGCCTACTGCGCCTTGACCGGCTACACGAGCGAGGAGCTTGCCGGTATGGAGATCTACGGCCTGCTTCCCCCCGAGCAGCGGGAAGCCTTCAGGCACGAGTTCCGCCGGATGGCAGAGAACGTGCGCAAGCAATGGGAAATGACGGTCATCACCAGGGACGGTGAGCGGCGCACGGTCCTGGCGAACGGCGTGACGGTCGGCGGACCAGAGGGGCAGCCGGAACGGCTCATTTTCGTGGTGGACATCACCGATCGCAAGCGGGCGGAGGAGGCGCTGCGATGGGCCAACGCGGACCTGAGCCGGGCCAACGCCGAGCTGGAACAGGCCACGCAGGCCAAGTCGGCCTACCTGGCCACCCTGAGCCACGAGATCCGCACCCCCATGAACGGCGTCATCGGCCTGACCAGTCTGCTCCAGGACACCCCCCTCACTCCCCAGCAGCGCGAGTACGTGGACGCCATCCAGGCCTCGGGCGAGGCGCTGGTCACCCTCATCAACGACATCCTGGACCTCTCCAAGATCGAGGCCGGCCAGCTCACCCTGGAGCAGCGTCCCCTCGACCTGCGCCGGCTGGTGCGCGAGGTGGTGGGCCTGTTCGCGGCGCAGGCACGGGAAAGGGGATTGGATCTGCGCGCTCAGATCGATGCGGCGGTGCCGGAGGAGCTGGTAGGGGATGCGTTGCGGCTGCGCCAGGTGCTGGCCAACCTGGTGGGCAACGCGATCAAGTTCACCAATCGGGGCGCGGTGAAGGTGCGGGTGGCGATGATTGCGCAGGACGAGGGGGGCGTGCTGCTGCGGATCGCGGTGTGCGACACGGGCATCGGCATCGCGCCGGAGGCGCGGGCGCGCCTGTTCGAGCCTTTCGCGCAGGCGGACCCCGCGACCGCGCGGCGCTACGGGGGCACCGGGCTGGGCCTGGCCATCTGCAAGCAGTTGGTGGAGTTGATGGGCGGGCGGATCGACGTGGAGAGCGCGGTGGGGCAGGGCAGCACCTTCTGGTTCACCCTGCGCTTGCCACGCCAGGTGGCCGCGGCGGAGCGTCCCCCCGCCGCACCTCAGATCGGACCGGGGTCCCGGACGGCAGAGGGAGCGGAGCGTGGGCGCGTGTTGGTGGCGGAGGACAACGCGATCAACCGGCTGGTGGCGGTGGGCCTGCTGCAGAGCCTGGGCTACGCCGTCGAGACGGCGGAGGACGGGCGGCAGGCGGTGGAAGCGGTGCGGCAAGGCCACTTCGACCTGGTGCTGATGGATGCCCACATGCCCGAGTTGGACGGCTTCGCGGCGACGGCGGCCATCCGCGAGCAGGAGCGGGCGGCGGGGCGGGGGCGGCACACGCCGATCGTGGCGCTGACGGCGGACGCGCAGCCGCAGGACGTGGAGAAGAGCCTGGCCGCCGGGATGGACGACCACCTGACCAAGCCGGTGACGCGCGAACGGCTGGCCGCGGTGCTGGAGCGCTGGTTGCCAACGGGCGCCGCGTCGGCGTAGCGCTGGCCTACTCGTAGCGCAGGGCCTGGGCGGGCGGGATGCGGCTGGCCTGCCAGGCCGGCAGGAGGGTGGCGAGGATGGTGGCGCCAAGGGCGGCAGCGGTCATGACGCCGAGCAGATCCCAGGGAATGGCAAAGGTCAATCCGCTGCGATACTGTTCGAAGAAGTTGGCATCGAATAGATTCTTGCTCAAGATCAGCCCCAGCGCGCCGCCGATGAGCACGCCCATGGCCGCCGTGAACAGGGCTTCCAGCAGGAAGGCTCCGCCGACCATACGGCGCGAGTAGCCCAGGGCGCGCATGGTGCCAACCGTGTGGCGGCGTTCCACCACCGCCCTGGCGGCGATCAAGCCCAGAGCCGCCACGCCCATCAACAGGGTCAGGCCGACGAAACCTTCCAGTACGACGCTCAGCACTTGCTTTGGGCCGAGCGCGTCGTTCACTTGCTCGGCCGTGATGCCGACTTGCAGCCCGTAGGGTAGGTAGGCCGCCTCGACCCTGTGCATGGCCAGGTGTCCGTCGACACCTGAGCTTGCCTTGAAGTAGTAGGTCGTGGACCCCGAATCCGGGAAGCCCGCGCCCGCGACATTCCGCTCCGGCGTGATGATGCCGTACGTGGCATAGGCCCTGGCGTCCACGATGCCGATGATGGTCAGCCGGACCGCACGACCTGCCGTCGGGTCGGCTAGCCAGACCGGCAGCGGTGGCATGACGGTGTCCTCGGCGCGGACGCCGTCCAGCACAAATAGTGGCGCTCCGCTATAGGCGGACGGCATGTCGGGAGGTGGTGCGGCGGCGGCACCCTGTTGGGTGAGGACGGCGCCGCTGTCGACGACGGCGAGATTGGGCCGCGTGCGCAGGGCCCGCCAGACCGCGGCATCGGAGTCGTAGCCCGTCGCTCGCGTGGACAGGTGCAGGGTCGTGGCTTTCAGGAAGCCATCGCTGACGCGGTTGAGGGCATAGAGGGTCCAGGTCGGGCGGGGAGCTGTCAACTGCACCACGCCGACGGGAGATACGGTGGCGCTGCCGGCGGCCGCCAGGGTGCCGCGTGGAAGATAGGGCAGCCCGTCCACCGAGCCATCGACCTTGGAGATCGCGCCGAAGGCCGTTGGCCCTTGCAAGTCGAAGCCGTTGCCCGCCATGCTCAGGTCGCCGAAGCTGCGCGTCGTGGCGCCGATGATCACCCCCATCACGGTCAGCGTGAAGGCTACCAGTGCAAACATGGCCAGCGCCAGGCCGCTGCGGCCCTTGTGATACAGCGCATGCGCCAGCGCGGCGCGGGCGGTGGCGCCGCGTCCAATCAGGCCCAGCGCGGCGAGGAGAGGGCGTAGCAACAGGTCGACGTTATAGATGCCGGCCAGCACCGCTCCCACCACCATCATCAGCCCGGCCACGAAGAAGACCTCGATGCCCTCGGTGAAACGCGGCCAGCCCCAGGCGTCAAACTGTGCGGCCGGCAACGCCCAGAAGACGGTCAGAGCCACGCCGCCCGGCGTCACCGCCAACCGATCGGCCAGGCGGTACGGCAGCCGCGGCAGGTGCAACAGGGCGCGCAGGGCCAGTGTGGCGCCGAGGATGCTCAGGGTAGCCCCGGCCGCGAATGCGAGTGGGTCCATCTCATCCAACCCAGTCCGCAGCAGCCACGGCCCAAGCGCGAGCAGCGGAAAGCCGCCCAGCACGAGGCGCCAGCCGAGCGCCAAGAACGCGAAAGGCAGGTCCAGCGCCAGGACGCGCAGGATCAGCGACAGCCGCCACCCGCGCAGCGCACTGAGCGTCAGCACGCCGGCCCGCCGGATGCGCCGCAGGGTCGCCACGCCACGGCCACGCACCTGTTCCGCCGGCAGCCCACGCAGGGCTGCCACGATGGTGAGGTTGCCGATCCACCAGGCTGCGATGGTGATGGTCAGCCCGGTGCACAGGGCGCCGAGACAGTAGGCCAGGGCCAGCGAGTGCGGTTGAACCTGTCCCGCCGTGCTGACGCCAAGGTAGACGAGCTGAGTCGACAGGATTGCTGTCAGCGTATTGCCGATCAGGAGGCCGGTGCCGACGCCGATGGCCGCGGCGCCAAGGTCGTAGATGACGCCCTCGAAGAGGAAGGACTGCACCAGTTGCCCGCGCGACATGCCCAGTGCCCGGTTCACGCCCATCTCCATGCGCCGCTCGGCCGCCAGCAGCATGAACACGAGCATGATCAGCAAGACGCTGATGCCCGCGGCGAACAGTGTGAAGAGCAGGAAGACCCGCGTGAAGATGTCCTGTGCGCGCGCAAAGGTGGTCACGCCGTCGCGTTTGACGGGATCGATGGCCATGTCGGGAAAGGCCTGCTCCAGCGCGGCCATGGCGTCGTCGGTGTTGTCGGCGCTGTGGGTGGCCGCGCCACGATTGGCCACGACAATGGCATTGGCCTGCCCCGGCCAGCCTTTCAACGCAGCGAGGGCATTCAGGCCCATGATGGCGACGGGCTTGATGCCGGTGATCCCAGGTGCGCGCACCAGTGCGCGCACGCGCAGCGTGCTGCGCATACCGTCGTGGAAAAGGTAGAGCCGATCTCCCGGACTTGGCGCCAGCGCTTCGGCCAGCTTGGGGTTGATCAATACGTCGTCCGGCCCCAGTGTGGACGGGCTGATCAGGCTTGTTCCCGGCCCATGGAGCGGCCCGAAAACCGGCGGAATGGTGGACGGCACCCCGATCAGGGTCACCGTGGCAATCTGGCGCGAGTCCAGATCCGAGAGCAAGTAGCCGGGCAGCGTGATTTCGGGCATCGCTCCCGCGATGGCGGGGCTGGCACTGAGTGTCGGGGCGGCACGATCGAAGCGTTCCAGGGGAAATGGCTGATGCCCGTACATCGCAGCGGTCTCGTCGGTTCGCCCGAGGGCGCCGACGGCCACCGCCTGGATCGTGCCGCCGATGACATCGCCCACGCCGAGCGCAGCGGTGATCAGCATGGTACTGAGCATGAGGCCGGCCGCTATCAGGAGCATCTGCAGCTTGCGCCGGCCGATGTTGCGCACGCCCAGCCGAAAGAGAAGCGGATGGCGAACCGCCAGACCGGCTAACACGAGCAGACCTGCGGCGAGCAGCCCCGCCAGCCACCGGGCCAGTTCGGCGGTGGGTTGGCCGAACAGTGTGATCATGCCCCTGGCAACAGATCTAGGGTTATCTCCGTCCCGCGTCGCGGGTGCATCGTATCGGCCACGATCGCGCCGTCGTTCATGGCGATGACGCGGCCGGTACGGGCGCTCACCTCGGGTGAGTGGGTCACGATGACGAAGGTCTGGCCGTGTTCCCGATTCAGAGCGCCGATCATCTCCAGGATGGCCTGAGCGGCATGGCTATCCAGATTGCCGGTGGGTTCGTCGGCGAAGATAATGCTTGGCCGGTTCACGAGCGCACGCGCTATGGCGACGCGCTGTTGCTGGCCGCCGGATAGCTCGGCCGGACGATGGCGCGCCCAGTTGGTCAGACCAACCTGGGCTAGCGCCGCCCTGGCGCGCCGCCGCGCCTCCGGCCCGCGCACCCCCGCCACCAGCAGCGGAAGCTCGACATTCTCCAGGGCGTTGAGCACCGGCATCAGGTTGAAGGACTGGAAGATGAAGCCCATGCGACGCGCACGGTAGGCCGTGCGGCCGCGGTCCGTCATCTCGTGCAGGGGCGTGCCCTCGATGCGAACCTCGCCGGAATCCGGCTCGTCGAGGCCGGACAGCACGTGCAACAAGGTCGTCTTGCCGCAGCCACTTGGGCCCATGATGGCCACCATTTCGCCTCGCCTGACTATGAGGCTCACATCGTTCAACGCCCGCAGCCGCGCCGCACCCGAGCCATACGTCTTGTGGAGGTGGATCGCCTGGATCAGCGGGACACCGTCGTTTTCCGCACCCTGCATACAGGTCATCATAGCAGCATCGCCAGTTGCGGGCAGACCATGCCCGGCGCCTTACCGAGAGATGGACGCCCGGTAGGCCTGTACGAACAGGGCCGCCAGACGGCGCGCTCCTTCGGCCGAGGGATGCAGGCCGTCCGGACCTATATACTCCGGATGCTGTGCCAGCTCCCGCCAATGCGCGTACAGGTCCACCAGCACCGCCCCATGGGCGAGAACGGCGCTGCTAATCTCCTGATTCCAGGCTGCCACGATTGCCGCCAGCCCTGGCCGGCCAGACAGGGCGGGTACCCGGGAGAGATCCGGTAGGTTGGCCACCAGCACCCTGGCCCGGGTTGAGCGGTGCAGGCTACCCAGCAGCACATCCAGGTCGTGGCGATAGTGAGCCAGTGGGACGCCGGCCGCGAGGTCGTTGACGGCCAGCCACACCGTCACCACGGAGGGATGGGCGTCGAGCGCGACCGGCAATTCGGTCATGATGGCCCTATGCAACAGGATGCCGGGCACGCCCAGATTGACGTAGTGCGTCCCGGCGGGCAGCGAGCGGACGAAGACGGCCGGCCAGGACTGCGTGGCCGGATCGTCAAGGCCGGTGCCGTAGCTGTCGGAGGCGCCGATGGCCACGTAGACAAAGCGAGGTGGCGTCGGCACCGGAGCAATCCCTGGCGCGACGGCCGGTGCGGCGAAAGGGGTTTGAGTCCTCGCGGAAACGGTGGCGACTATGGCGCCGGCTGCCACGAGTGCGAACAGAAGGGCCGATCGGACCCATCGGCTGCGCCCGGAGAAGATCATGATTGTATCGATTCCCTACGCACCATCAACAACACGATCCGTGCCATCAGCGGGGTACGGCTGGCCGGCTGGCGCGGCAGCATCACCGGTGCGGTGCTGCCCAGGTCCAGGTCGCTGTCGTCGAGTTGCTGGTAGTTCGGCGGCGTGTAGCCGTCACAGGTTTTCAAACCAACCTCTAGGCGACTTCGGGCACTCGGTCGTGGTGTACGGTTGGCGCGCGACGTTGTTGGCCCAGAGCACGGCGTTGGAGATGACGCGGCGCACGTTGCGGTCGTGGTAGACGGGATACGTCTCGTGACCCGGGCTGAAGTAGAAGATGCGGCCCTGTCCGCGCGTGAAGCAACAGCCGCCACGGAAGACCTCGCCGCCGCTGAACGAGCTGATAAAGACCAGCTCGTCCGGCTGCGGGATGTCGAAGTATTCCCCGTACATCTCCTGCTGCGGGATGATAAAGGCCTGTGGGATTCCCCGTGCGATGGGATGGCCGGGGTTAACCGTCCACACGACCTCACGGTCGTCGGCTTCGCGCCAGTGCAGGCAGCACGAGGTCCCCATCAGCCGCGTGAAGGGCTTGGACAGGTGTCCCGAGTGCAGGACGATCAGGCCCATACCGGTGCGGACCCTCTGGCAGACGCGGTCCACGACCTCATCCGCGACGAGCTGGTGTCCGGCGTGGCCCCACCACGTCAAGACGTCGGTGTTCGCCAATACCTCCTCGGTGAGGCCATGCTGGGGCTGCTCAAGGGTGGCGGTGCGTACCTGCACCGCGTCGCCGAGGTTCTCGCGAATGCCATCGGCCATGGCCTGATGCATGCCGTTGGGATAGATTTTCTGTACCCGTGGGTCTTCGCGGTCATGGATATTCTCGTGCCACACGGTGACACGGATGGCTGTCTCACTCACGATCCTCGCTCCTCGTCGACGACTGGACAGATACTGCATGCAGCTCGCGTGCCTCGGCGCTCCATCGGTTCGCTGCACATAGAGATATGGTACCACGGTGAACCCGACCGCCCCATCAGATAGACTGACTATATCGAGGGCTGACGCGATGACGAGCGATCTGGACCGGACATCCAAGACGGTACACTCCTCCGAGGCCGTCCGTCGCCTGCTCGCCGCCTGGCGCGGCGAGATCGAAGCGCGCTTTGTCTACGATCAACTGGCCAGGCGCGAGAGGGACCCACGGCGAGCGGAGATCCTGCGCCGCATCGCCGCGGGCGAGGCCACGCATCGTGCGCGCATCGAGGCCCGGCTGCAGGAGTTAGGCGTCCCCATCCCCGACCCGGCGACCGTACGCCCCTCGCCCTGGCTGCGCTTGCAGACCCGGCTGGCGCCCATCGACCGGCTGCTGCGCGCCCGCGAGGCGGCGGAGGACGACGAGGTCCTGACCCGTTATGGGAGGCCCACGGGCGATCCACAGACGGACGCCGTGTTGCACGAAATCCGGCGCGATGAGCGCTCGCACGCCCTGGCGGTGAACGACATGCTGGGCGCGCCGGCCGCGACCGACGCCGACACGTCCGACGTCCAGAGCCGCCTGGACCGCCTCCTGCAGCGCGAGACGCACCGCACTGGCAGCGGGTGGGTCTCCGACGCCATCTATGGGGCCAACGACGGGCTAGCGGCGGTGTTCGGCATCGTGGCCGGCGTCTCCGGCGCTACCGGTGCGACGGAGCGCAGCGTGCTCACGGCGGGACTGGCCGGCGCGGTCGCTTCCGCCCTGTCCATGGGCGTTGGCGCCTGGCTCGCCGCGCGCTCGACCAGCGAGATCGCCGAAGCCAACATCGCGCAGGAGCGGCAGGAGTTGGAGGAGCACCCGGCCGAGGAGAAGGAGGAACTCTCGCTCTTCTACCAGCTCAAGGGCTTGACCAAAGGGGAAGCCGACGACCTGGTCTCGAAGCTGGCCCGCAACCCCGCGGCCATGCTCAACGCCCTGGTGGCCGAGGAGTTGGGCGGCACGGAGCAGGGGGGCAATCCCTGGATGGCAGCGATCGCCGGGCTGCTGAGCACCGGGATCGGCGCCATTATCCCCGTGATACCATTCTTCTTCGTCGGGGGCACGACCGGGTTGGCTATCGCCTTCGCGGTGTCCCTGGTGGCTCACTTCGCGGTGGGCGCGGCGAAATCGCTCTTCACGCTGCGCAGTTGGTGGTCTTCGGGCCTGGAGATGACGGTCGCCGGGGTCATCGTGGGCGGCGGAACCTACCTCCTGGGCCTCGTCTTCAAGGTCAGCACATAGGCGTTGCCCCGGACTTGGGGGACATTGCCGGACGCGATGGGTCCCTGGAGTATCATCAGAGATGGAGCAGGCCGATGAGCGACGCGTTTGAGCGCCTGAGCGCGGTACTGGCAGAGTTCGACGGGCGGCAGACCAGCATCACCGACGCCGGTCGCGATAACATGCGCACGGTGAACCGCCTCTCGCGCATCTGTTCTCTGCGCCGGGTCGGCGGCGAGACTACCTTCCGGCACAACGTCTCGTACTACCAGGTCGAGGGCCAGACCCGTCAGATAGTCATCGGAGCTGAGCGCGCCGGGGGCGGCCTCTGGCGCCTGGTCGCGCGCTGGCGCGACGAACAGTAGTCGGGAGCATCGAGCTATGCCATTTAGCATGCCTCGTAGTCAGTACGCCGCGTTGTATGGGCCGACGGCCGGCGACTGCGTTCGCCTGGGCGACACGGATCTCTGGCTGACCATCGAGCGCGATGAGACCTCCTACGGCGATGAGATCCTGATCGGTTTCGGTAAGACCGTCAGGGATGGCAGCCTGGCCGTACCCCAGCGGGCCGGCGACAGCGAGCTCGACCTGCTGGTCTCCAATGCCATCATCGTCGATCCGGTGCTGGGCATCTTCAAGGGCAATATCGGCGTCAAAGATGGCCGGATCGTGGGAATCGGCCGGGCCGGACATCCGGACATGGTGGAGAACGTTGACCTGATCATCTCGACCAACACCTCCATCCTGGTCGGAACCGGATTGATCGTCACGCCGGGCGGCATCGACAGCCACGTGCACCTGATTACGCCGCGAGCCATCCCGGCCGCTCTGTCCAATGGCGTCACCACCATCGTGGCCATGGGCTCCGGCCCGACCTGGGATGTCGGGGTCAATCCGGCCTGGAGCATCGCGCGCATGTTCGAGGCTTTCGAACAGGTGCCACTCAACGTGGCCTTCCTGGCACGGGGAGGGGCGCGTCAGCCGCAGGGTTTGCAGCGCAGCATCGAAGCCGGCGCGGCCGGCCTCAAGATCCACGAGGACCTCGGGGCCTCCCCGGCGGTGGTCGACTGCGTGCTCGGCGTTGCCGATACGTACGACATCGCCGTGGCCATGCACACGGACGGCCTCAACGAATATGGCGCGCTGGCCGAAACGGTGGCAGCGCTCGGCGGTCGCGCCGTGCACGCCTACCACGCCGAAGGCGCCGGAGGCGGACACGCTCCCAACCTGCTGGAAATCCTGCGCCACGACCACGTGCTGCCGTCCTCGACCAACCCGACCATCCCCTACACGCGCCACACCGCCGCCGAACACGTCGAGATGATCATGACGGTCCACGCGCTGAATCCGGCC
>Ga0209062_1005181_pt1 | contig 12849 bp, 11 predicted proteins | sample Coa_R2_2_FD_187158 | JGI IMG/M metagenome (GOLD analysis project Ga0209062, IMG submission 187158) | Surface soil microbial communities from Centralia Pennsylvania, which are recovering from an underground coalmine fire - Coalmine... | ecosystem: Environmental > Terrestrial > Soil > Unclassified... | reverse complement strand
CTTGATCCACCCTATCACATTGTTTTTAACAGGGTTCGTCGAATTAGGCGTACTCATCGGTACTCCTCTCAGCAAGTGGATAGAGCGGCGACTGCACCGCTGAGCAACCACTGAAGCGCCCATTCTCGAACATGTTGCTTGATTCTGCACTAGCCAGATCGCGCACGCGCCTGCCAGGGCCGGTCCTGCATATGCTGGCAGGCGCGTGCGCTCGAAGTACCGGGGCCAGAATACTGATTTCGCCATTGCCACCGTCCTTCTGCTCTTGCTGAGCATCGGGCTTTTCGCCTTCTCCCGGTCAGAAAGTGCTGGGAGGTGCGTAGCGTCTCGATCAGAGTTACAGGAAGCCTTGAGATTGCATCATCTGGATATGTAGTCTTAAAGCCTCTTCTCTGCTTCCTTCTCTCCCTTATGGAACAAAGACTTTCATCAAGCAGCAACAGAGAAAGCAGAGCCAGGTATATGGTACAATAACAGGGCCGATTGTTGCGCCAACGACAGACTGGGACAATTGTCGTTGTGACGACGAGATGGAGAAGCTACGATGCGATATGGAGTCTATGTTCCCAATTTTGGACCTTATGCAGATGCGCATATGCTTGCCGACCTGGCCTGGGAGGCGGAGGAAGCAGGTTGGGATGGCTTCTTTCTCTGGGACCAGGTCTCGAAGACGACGCTGACACCGACCATTGATCCTATGGTTGACCCATGGGTGGCCTTGACTGCCGTCGCATTGCGCACGCGCACCATCCGTCTGGGAACGCTGGTCACCCCTTTGCCGCGCCGCCGCCCCTGGGTGCTGGCACGGCAAACCGTCTCGCTCGATCACCTGTCTGCCGGTCGACTCATCCTGGGAGTAGGGTCAGGAGGGGGCTATTTCGACTTCGAAGCATTAGGTGAAGTCTCGAACCCTGCAACGCTGGCGGCCATGCTCAACGAGGGTCTGGAGGTGCTGACCGGTCTCTGGAGTGGGGAGTTATATCACTACAAAGGCACGTACTATCAGATCAAGGAAGCGCAGTTCCTGCCGCGTCCGCTGCAATCCCCTCGCATCCCTATCTGGGTGGCGGGCATGTGGCCGGCCAGAGCGCCGTTGCGCCGCGCAGCCCACTGGGATGGCGCCATCCCCATTGGACGCGACCTCCCTCTGAGCGCGATGCTCACTTCCGCACAGATGCAAGACATTGTTCGCTATGTCGTCTCGCAGCCTGAATACGCTTCGCCCTTTGAGATCGTTCACTCGGGTCTCACCGACGGCAAGGATGCCGCCTATGACCGGGAGGTGGTAGCCACTTACCAGCAGGTGGGAGTCACCTGGTGGGTAGAAAAGATCCTGCCCGAACGCTGGGGGAGCTGGAACGCCTGGCCTCTTGAGGCGATGCGGGCGCGCATCCGACAGGGACCGCCCGGGCCGCCGTAGTGACCAACCTGTGACAGGTTTGTGACATTCAACCCTTTTCCTGTGATGTTGCGCTGAGAACTGTGGATTATGGTATGTATATGATAAAGAAGGAGTAAGAACAGAAGCGGAGAGGGAGATGAAGCATGATCGTTCACGAACGTCCAGATCAGCAACAATCCAGTGAAGCTGACCGTGAGCAGACAATGCCAGTACTGCCTGCGGGCAGCATTTATAGCGACGAGGAGAGCATCATCCTTGTCCCTTGCCAGAGGATGCGCCAGCGATTGCTCAACCCGCTTGCTTTGCTGCTCTCGCGTCTTGGCATCAGTGCGGATATGCTTTCGTATGCCTCCGTTTTCTTCGGCCTGGGCTTCTGCCTGCTGGCTCCGTTCCAGTTCGAGATCGCTTTCTGGCTGCTGGTGGCATCTGTAGTCTGTGACGGCCTGGATGGGGTCGAGGCAAGGTTCACCTGCACGAATACGACACGCGGCTCGTTCACCGATGTGTGCTGTGATGTCACAGTCGTCGCCCTGAGCGTCGCAGGAGTAGCATGGAAAGGGCTGATTCATCCCGTCCTGGCGGTTCTCTTTGTCTACTGCTATACCGCCCTGGCCATTTTTCTGGTGCTGCACCGCATGCTGCATGTCTCTTCCACAGGTATTCTGCGACCCAGCCGGTTGGTGTTCTTTGCCGCCATCGCCCTCTATTATCTCTTCCAGATCAATCTGCTCAATATCTTGCTCGCGCTGTATTTACCAGCCCTTCCGCTGCTAGTCTTGAGCTTCTGGCGATTGAGGAAGGCACTGTAAGAGAGACCGGCCCTGTCCAGCAGGGCCACCTCTTTGATGCCCGCTTCCTTCAAACGTGGCGCCAGGTGCGCCTGTTTCTCATAGTCGGCTTGATCCGCCTCTCCCACAACACCCGCAATTCTCGCCCCCGATCACCCTGTACAAAGTGTGATTGGTCTGTGAGATTACAGCCCCATACCGTGATTATCCGGTGAGATCACGCTTCTATACTGCTTCATAGACAGGCAAAAAACATTCATTCAGTGAATGGAAGGAGATACTCATGGCAGAAATAATGACGGCGCGAGCCACGCTGCTCACCGGCATGCACTTTGAGGGCCAGGCCGGTTCAGGTCATACTGTCTCGCTGGATGCTGCGATCCGCGATGGAGGGCAGGATAGCGGCTTTCGGCCCATGGAACTACTGCTGGTTGGCCTATCGGGCTGCACCGGCATGGATGTTATCTCAATCCTGCGCAAGAAACGCCAGGAGGTGACAGCCTATGAAGTTCGCGTCAGCGGGAAACGTGCTGAAGAACACCCGATGGTGTTTGAGGAGATTACCGTCGAACACATCGTCACCGGACATCACATCCAGCCAGAAGCAGTGGCTCGCGCCATTCAGCTCTCGGAGCAGCGGTATTGCGGGGCCGGGGCCATGCTGGGCAAGGTTGCCCACCTCACCCATACCTACCGCATTATCGAGGATGCGCAGACGCCGGCTGCTTCCCTCTCTGCTTCCTGAGAGCTTGCCTGCCACGACAGGACAGAAAAAAGAGAGCAACCGTATGGTAATTATCCCGCCTGCTTTCAGGTGGGATTAAGTCAAGAACACACAGGAGAACTATGATGGAAGAACGAATGTCGTTGATCGTCTTTTCGGGGACGGTCGATAAACTGATGGCAGCTTCTATTCTGACTACTGGAGCCGCTGCCATGGGCATGGAAGTCGAAGTCTTCCTCACCACATGGGGCCTTGAGGCTTTCCGCAAGGACAGCTACAAGACCAACATGCGCGTCAGCAAAGATTTCGAGGATTATGGCCCGGTCATGATGGAGCAGATGATGGCGAAGAAGGTTCCTTCGTGGATGGACAACTTCAAGGGCGCGAAAGAGGTCGGAGAGGTGAAAATCTACGCTTGCAGCATGACTATGGAACTCTTCGGCATGAAGCTGGAAGACATGGAGCCAATCGTGGACGACATCACCGGCGTGGCCACCTTCGTCGAACGCGCTAAAGAGGGGCGCATTACGCTGTTCATCTAATAATGCTTTCCGCTGGAAGAGATGATCGGAGCGATCATCCTTTCCAGCCACTAAAAAAGGAGTTGAGACTGATGCCAGAACAAACTGAGATTGCTGTTGATAAAGAGATTGATGCGCGCGGCAGCTTCTGCCCGGGGCCGCTGATGGAACTCATTCGCGGCATGAAGGCGTTGCCGGTTGGAGGAACGCTGGCCGTTCTCTCCAGCGATCCCGGCTCGGCCAAAGATATTCCTGCCTGGATTCAGAAGGCGCGACACGAATTTCTCGGGGCCTTCCCGCAAGATGGCTATACCCGCTTTGTTGCCCGTAAAGCCCATTGAAGGCAAGGCCTGAAGAAAGGAGGATCGGCGATGTCCCGGCGTATTGTGATTGTCGGCGGCGGCGTTGGCGGGACGATTACGGCCAACCTGCTGGCGCGCCACCTTGCCCCTAACGAGGCAGAGATCACGCTTATTGAAAGCACTGGCTCTCATGTATACATGCCTGGCTGGCTCTACCTGCCATTCAATCATGTCAATGCGTCAGGCGAGCAGATCGTGAGAAGGGAGCGCGACCTGCTTGCCAGACATGTGCATCACGTCATCGGAGAGGTCGATGGCATCGATGTGGCCAGCCACGAATTACATGTCCACCTCAGTGCAGGGCGCAACGAAATTGTTGGCACGGGAGGCGCGCTGGAAGCCATCTATACCTATGATTACCTGGTGCTGGCAACAGGAGCGCGGCTGGTCTCCTCCGACCTGGAAGGGTTGGATGGCACGGAAGGGAAGTGGCACCACTTCTACGGCACCCAGGGGGCGCTGCAATTGCGCCATGCTCTGCACGAGTTCGCAGGAGGGCGCATCGTCATTGCCGTGGGCGGCATTCCCTATCGCTGTCCTCCTGCCCCGCTCGAATTCACCTTCTTGCTCGATGAGTGGCTGCGCAAGCATAATCTGAGAAGCAAGACTCAGATCGAGTACCTCTTTCCTCTGCCGCGAGTCTTTCCAATTGAAAGCGTGGCCGAGGTAGTAACGCCCCTGCTGGAGGAACGCGGTATCGACTACAGCGTCTTCTTCAATGCCGAACAGGTGGATACAGAGCGCCAGATAATCTCTTCGCTGGAGGGAGAAGAGCGACCCTACGATCTACTGGTGGTGATCCCCCCTCACCGGGGAGCAAAGGTGATCGAGGATTCGGGTCTGGGCGACGAGCAGGGCTGGCTGCCCACCGACCGCCAGACTTTGGAGGTCAAAGGTCTCGAGGGAGTTTACGCGCTGGGCGATGCCACCGATCTGCCTGTCTCCAAGAGTGGCTCTGCTGCCCACTTTGAGGCAAAAGTCGTGGCACATCGCCTGGTGGCGCAGATACGCGGCGAACAGCCGCACGGGCAACATGCCAGCTACGACGGGGAGGTGATGTGTTTCCTGGAAACAGGCAACAGCCAGGCGACGCAACTGGTCTTCAACTATGAACATCCACCGCGTCCACCTCGGCCCAGCCAGTATTACCATATGGAGAAACAGCTCTTCAACCGGGCATACTGGTATCTGGTACCGCAGGGACTGGTCTGATATATTCACCCACTCAGAGAACGCCCTGTAGCAGGAAACGCGCATCTACGGGGCGTTCGCTCCTCCCTGCATTCGTCACGATGCAAAAATCACAGGGAGAAAAAGACACTAACGGACAAGAGTGAGGTGTTCTTCCTCAGCTTCAACTCCTGCACCACACACTCGCGCGATACGCTCGGCGAGCGACGGCTCTTGCCAGCCGGGTCGCGCCCGATGGCTGCGGTCTGCCAGCATATGCAGACCCCGGCAGGCGCGCGCGCGCCCCAGCCATCGCACCATCAACTCGTCTGCGCGCAAAGCCAGGCGGCGTCCGCGCACGTGCTGCACTATGCCCATGAGTGTCCATAGTCCAACGGCTATAAGAAATGCGGGTAGCGGTATACGATGCTGAAACCAGAGAACGAGACAGGCAACAGCCGCTAGCAGCGCAAGGCTCAGCAAGAGCAAATTGCCCACCATATACGGTAATTTCCGGGCGTAGAGCAGGCGGGCCATGCCTGTTGCCAGCAGGACATCGAGCAGTGGTTGCTCCATCGCCAGCATTGCCGACGCAGGCAAAATCAGCCTGATCTTGCCGCTGCCAGAGGGCGAAACATGCACGGCGGGAGTGCGTACCCGCTCTTTGAAACGGCAATCAAGCGTTGAGAGAGCAAACGGAGTACGGGCATCCCAGCTCAGACGCAGGAATGCCTCGGCAATGTAGGAAGGCGCTGATGGCCGCGTTCTGTACAGGCCGGAACCGCCAGAGTGTCTGCCTCTGGAGCGAGAATGAGAACGAGAACGGCTACGTGGCAGCGAGCCAAGCCGGGAGCGCACCTGCTGCCAGGATGAGGCGGGCAACGGGCGTTCCGGGAGCGCGGAACCATAATAGGCAGCAAGAAGCTCATCCACGTCTGGATATTCCTCTCTCTTTTGCCCCTGCTGAAATGATCGTCCCTCAGCCATAAGACTCACCTTCCATCATTGCTTAACAGGACACGCAAATGTTCGCGTGCGCGATTGAGCCGCGATTTGACCGTTCCCACCGGCCAGCCCAGCACCTGCGCGATATCGCCCTCCGTCAGGTCGGCACCATAGCGCAGAGCGATGACGCGGCGCTGATCGGCGTTGAGCCGGGCCAGCGCCTGCCGCACCTCCTCGCGCCGCGCGATTTGCTCCTGCATATCTTCAGCAGGCGCGACTGAGGCGGCATAACTCTCACGCTCAATAGCATCGTCGAGAGAAAGAGAGGACGGCTGGAGATAGCTACGCTGTTGCTCCATGACGTCGAGCGCGTGGCGATAGAGGATACGCATGAGCCAGGGGCGAAAAGGGCTGCCGCACTTAAAGCGAGGCAGCCCGCGCCAGGCCAGGAGAAACGCCCCCTGCGTAATCTCTTCAGCCAGCGCACGCTGGTGACAGAGACGCAAAGCAGCAGCCATCGCCACAGCATGATGCGCTTCCCAGAGCTGCTGGAACGCATCCTGGTCACCCCGCGTCGCTTTTGCAATCAGCTCATCCTCAATGGTCATTACCACATACGACCTCTCTTCTCTTCTGTAGATGTACTACGGAGAGAGATGGCCGAAAGGTTCCCGGAAACGAGAGGATTACCGCTCTTCGCAGTTTGCGGAAGAATAGAGAAATAGATATGATATTGCTGTATATGCTATCAAAAACAACTCGGCCATGCCATGAGTGGATACAGTGAAAGGAATAGCGAGATGTTTTATATCGGCTGCCCGGTCTGGGGATATAAAGAGTGGGTGGGGAATTTTTTTCCAACACATACACCGCAGAACGCCTTCCTGCGCCTGTATAGTCGGAAATTTAATACGGTCGAGGGAAACACAACGTTTTATGCCACCCCCGATGAAGAGACGGTAACACGCTGGCGCGGTGAGACGCCGGAAAACTTTCGTTTCTGCCCGAAAATCTCACGCGCCATCAGCCACCGGCCCGGCACAGGCTTGCAGGCAACGCAGGCGGAGACGCTGGCCTTTACGGAGCGCCTGCGCGGCCTGGGCAATCGCCTGGGACCGATGTTTCTTCAACTGCCCGCGACGTTTTCGCCGCAGCACCTTCCAGCACTGGAAACATTTCTGGGCTTCTGGCCCGCAGACCTGCAACTGGCGGTCGAAGTGCGCCATCCCGCCTTTTTCGCCGAGCCACACGAGGCAACGCTGAATGACCTGCTGCGTGCGCATAAGGTAGCGCGCGTCATCATGGATAGCCGCCCGATACGGGTAGGTTCCGGCGAGGAAAAGCGCATTATGCAGGCTCGCGAGCGCAAACCGGATGTGCCAGTGCATATCGCCCTGACCGCCAGTTTCGTCCTCCTGCGCTATATCGGCAATCCCTCGGCGGCAGTGAACGAACCATTTCTCAATACGTGGGCCAGCTACCTGGCGCAGTGGCACCGGCAGGGCATTACGCCCTACGTTTTCTGCCATTGCCCCTTCACAGTACACGCGCCGGAGATATGCGCCTCCCTGTACCAGAAAGTGGCAGATTTGACGCCGCTCCCCCCGATCCAGCCGCTTTTCGGCAACGAGGAGACGGCCATTACTGGGCTGGAGCAGGCACGAATGTTTTGAGGGCTGCAACATTGCTCGCGCCAGCTATCAATTTCTTGCGCGTCACCTCGGTGAAAATTTGCTTCGGCTTGCTCAGCGCAATCACCTTGCGATAAATCTTCACATACTTTTCCGCCATGACGCGCACCGAAAAATGGCGATCAATATGCTTGCGCATCGCTTCGCGGTCAATTTCATCGATATGCGGGATGAATTTGACCATTTCATCAACATCATGCACGAGAAAGCCCGTTTTGCGATGTACGATGATCTCCGGCGCGGCACCGCGAGCAAACGCGATGACCGGACAGCCCAGCGCCATTGCCTCAATCATCACCATGCCAAAGGGTTCCTCCCAGACAATAGGATTAAGAAAACCGCGCGCACCGCTGAGCAGATCAATCTTCTGCTCCATGTCGACCGGGCCGATATACTGTATCTGCTCACCGTCGATCATCGGCTCAACTACCTCCCGATAATACTTGCGCGATTCTTCGGCATGCTGATCAACAATACCGGCCAGAATTAAGCGGACACCGGCACGCCGCGCAGCCTCTATTGCCAGATGAACGCCTTTATCCGGCACAATACGCCCCAGCCAGACGAAATGATCGCCGCGTTCCTTCGGCACCGGCTTAAATGTATCCATAGGCAGGCCATGATGCACAACCCCGACAAAGTTCAACGGAAATGGGACTTCCCTGCGGGCGCGCTCACTGATTGCTACCACCGGCACACCGGCAGCCCAATCCATATAATACTGGTCGGCATCACCCGTCCAGCCATCGGGCAGATGGTCGAAAGGAAAACGGCTGTGTAACGTTGTCACATGCGGCGTTGCCAGCGACGCGGTCAGCGGGAAAATGTACAGATCGGCGCTCGACGAGAGATGGGTATGCACAATATCAAACTCATCTGCGTGAGCCAGCGCCTTATGCAGGTGGTAATATGCTTTAAGGTGCGCCGCCCAGGGTACACCTGAATCGATGAGAGAGCGAGGGAAAAACGAAACCAGCTTCGCTGATGTTCTGGCATCGCCGGGAGCGAATAACGTAACATCGTGCCCCTGTGCTACCTGCTCCTCCACGAGGTTCGATATCACAATCTCCGTCCCACCGTAATTTTTCGGCGGAATAGCGATCCATGGGGGCGCAACATGCGCTATCTTCATATATTTGTCCTTCAGTAGCAGAGCCACCATGCCTCTGCCGACCGTCTGCACACTGCAAACGGTGAGCAGCAAACATCTTCTCGTGGCAATGCTTCCACACTACCATGTACAAGCATCCAGGTATTTGATTCAATGTAGACCTCTGAATTGCTTCCCCCTAATATACGAACAACTCCCGTCAAACGGTTACAGTTCTTTGTGAGCATTCCTTCTGTATCCATCCCACAGCATCAATTACATTGCCGTTCCCCGTCAAGTCAGTATGTCCACTATTTTAACAGGCATCATATCCTCAAAAAAGGGAGGTATAGCAATTATAACTTAAATAGCCATCAATTGACGAGACAAAAGATTGATAAAGGGCAGTAAAGCAGGGAAGCATTAGCGGAGAGGAAGGGTAAAAACGGGATGAGAACAGCGGGAACGAGGAAGAAACGACATAAAGGGGAGGCTCAGGGTCTGCTCCTGGCCTCCCCCTTATGCGCAGAGAAGGAGAGAGGATAGCAACTCACCAGTGGACTCTGTTGAGTAACCGATCACTATTAAATTGTAAGAATACAGCAAATTAGGAGTATCCGCTCCACGGGTTACGCAGTGTGATAAGAACAACTAGCCATACCAGGCGACACGGAGCGAATGCCGCCGTTATCGTCCTATCACAATCCCCCCTTTATAACCCGATACACCAGGTATTACGCCAGTTTGTCACGTCAGGATTACCAGAATCAGGCCAGTTTCTCCCTTTTTTCCCCGTCTGCAGACCGGGTAACAACACATCTGCAGACGCATCACAAAAACGCGCTTCTCGCCTATGCTTGTAGCAACAGATGCGCGGCGATTGCGTTGCGCGAACAATACAGGAAAGCAAAGCGAGAAAGGTGGAAAAAAATGAGTACAGTCACTTTAGCGACCACTGAGGAAACACAACAGGGCAAGGGCGGCGTCGTGATGGATGTGATCGACATTACGAAAAGCTTGCCTCTCGGCCACGAACGCATCGAAATTCTGAAGGGCATCAGCTTCCAGATTATGCGCGGGGAGTTCGTCTCCATCGTTGGCCCGTCCGGCTCCGGGAAAAGCACGCTGCTGGGCATTATCGCCGGTCTGGACAATCCCAGTACCGGGCAGGTGTTGATCGATGGCGTGGATATCACGCGCATGAGCGAGGGCAGGCTGGCAGGCGTGCGCAATAGCAAGATCGGCATGGTCTTCCAGGCATTCAACCTGATCCCCACACTGACGGCGCAGGAAAATGTAGAAGTTCCCCTCTACGTCGGCAAGCACAAAGGTTCGCCCTCTGCACGGGCGCAGGAACTGCTAGGTCTGGTCGGTCTCTCGCACCGGCTCAATCATCGCCCCAACCAGATCTCCGGCGGCGAGCAGCAGCGTGTCGCCATTGCCCGCGCGCTGGCCACCGATCCGGCCATCGTCATCGCTGACGAGCCAACCGGCAATCTGGATGCGCGCAACGGCGACAATATCCTCAAATTGATTGCCGAACTGCGCGGGCGCACCGGCAAGACTTTTATCATTGCTACCCACGACCCCGTTGTGGCCTCACATGCCGACCGCGCCATCCGCATCGTCGATGGCAACATCGGCCAGATCGACTACGCAGGCGGGGCAATCACGCAATAACGATACAGACGGTATAAGGGCCTGACAGAAGGAAGGAGCATACAATCATGAAGGCTTCAATGTACTTCCACTACGCATCCCGCTCGCTGCTGCGCGGCGGGCAGCGCACTATCCTGGCGATCTTCTGTGTAGCCGTTGGCGTCATGGCTATCGTCGGCCTGCAACTCGTTGGCTACATGCTGCAAAACTCGCTTACGACCAACACCCGCGATACCAACGGCGGCGATATCGCCATCACCGCGCAAAGCATGCCGTTCAGAGCCAGCGATCTCGCCTTTTTCGACCGGCTCAAGCAGAATGGCACCATCACCAACTATACGGCCATCATCAGCGCCAATGGCACCCTGAACGCCACCGGCTCATCAACTCAGGAGTTCAGCCTTGAGGCGGTTGACCCGAACAATTTCCCGATTGTCGCCCCGCCAACATTTGTGACGCCGAACAATGGCAGCGTTGCCACCCTGCTTACGGGCAACCAGGCCATCGTCACGCAAAGCTTTCTCGATACCTATGCGAAAAGGGTGGGCGATAGCTTCACCATCTATATCAAGACAAAGGTCGGTTCGGGCGAATCACTGCCCGTCACCATTGCCGGAGTCGCCGCCAACACGGGCATCTTTGCCCAGGCCAGCAGCCTTGTGCTGGTCTCGTCCACCGATTACCAGATAGCAGCCTCGAACAGCCCTATCGCCTACAGCGCGGTCGATGTGACGACGGCGGATCAGGCGCACACGGACACGGCGGTGAAGGCCATCAACCAGCAATTCCCGTTCGCCGCGACACAGACGGTTGCTGACGCGCTCAAGGCCCAGCAGTCTTCAATCGATATGATCAACAAGTTCCTGGAAATTGCCGGTCTGCTCGCGCTCTTAATCGGTGGCGTTGGCATTGTCAACACCATGCAGGTGCTGCTCTCGCGGCGCAAGACGGAGATCGCCATGCTCAAGACAACGGGCTACCGGCGTGTAGACCTCTCCCTGCTCTTCGGGCTGGAAGCTGGCCTGCTGGGTCTGATCGGCGGCGTTGTCGGCGCGGCGGCGGCCATCGGCGTCAGCTACGTGGTACGCGGCCTGATGCAAAACCTGGGCATCGCCGTTCCCTTCCTGCTCAATCCCTGGACGGTCGCCGGTGGCGTCGCCATTGGACTGGTCACTGCCCTGATCTTCGGCCTGATGCCGATTGTGCAGGCGGCCAACATTCGTCCGCTGAATGTGATCCGCGAACTGAGCGAGGGACGTGGTAAAAGCGGCCTCTTCCTGACAGCCGCCCTGCTGCTCGCCCTCTCCGTCCTCTTCTGTGGACTGGCGATTGTGATACTGAACAACGATGTCCTGCTGGGCGTGGGCGCGGTCTACGGCACGTTCGCCTTCCTGCTCCTGCTGAGCCTGTTCTTCGGCCTGATCGTCTTCGCCATCAGCAAACTGCCGGTTCCCGAACACTTTAACCTCAAGCAACTTGCCCTGATCGCTGCTGGTCTGGCGGCATCTGCTCTGCTGTACCTGGTAGTTCCGGTGTTTGGCGTCCTGCTGGGCGTCGCTTCACTGGCAGGCATGGCCATAGTCCTCCTGCCGCGCGGCTGGAAAGTCAGCACAAAGATGGCACTGCGCAATATCGGTCGGCAGCGCACGCGCACGACAACTACTATGCTGGCGCTCTTCATCGGCGTCTTCACCGTCGGACTGGTGCTGGCGCTGGGCGTCGGCCTGCAGGCGCAGATCAGCGACTCGTTCGCGCAAAACCTGAGCTACAACGTTGTCGCCATGACCTCTGGAACGGACACAACCACGCTCCAGAGCCAGCTTGGCAGCATTCCAGGCCTCTCAAAGACCCGCACAGACACCCTGACGCAAATCACGCCGGTCGATATCAACGGGCAGCCCTTGCTGCAAGCCCTGCCAGCGGGCCACAGCCGCCAGGAAGTCCTCGGCTTCCTGAACACGATGGAAGGTTACGACCTGGCACAGACATCGCCGTCATCAACGATTGTCCACGGTCGCAATCTGAATGCCGGTGACGCGGGAACCGGCAACGTTCTGATCAGCGACCTGCTGGCAAGTGACGGCCCGTTCCAGATGCATCTGAAACCCGGCGATACCATCACCTTTGCCAGCGCGGACGGCAAGACGCTCAAGACCGTCACCATCGTCGGGGTCTATGCGCGCACCGCTACCGACCATGCCGGGAGTGTCCTCGCCTCGACGGCTACGGTGCAGGCCCTCGCAAAGGCTGGACTGACCACCGTCACCTATATGAAGATCGACAGCGCGCAGGTGAGCAAGGCTCTGAACAGGATTGGCACCATTGTGCCGAACGCCAGCGTGCAGAATCTGGGCGATATTGGAGCATATATTCAGCAAATGCTCAACAACATTCTGGATATGCTCGTTGCCATCGCCTCACTCTCGATGATCGCCGCCATCATCATCGTCGCCAACGCGGTAGCCCTGGCGATGCTGGAACGCAGGCGCGAACTGGG
>Ga0209062_1005180_pt1 | contig 12851 bp, 9 predicted proteins | sample Coa_R2_2_FD_187158 | JGI IMG/M metagenome (GOLD analysis project Ga0209062, IMG submission 187158) | Surface soil microbial communities from Centralia Pennsylvania, which are recovering from an underground coalmine fire - Coalmine... | ecosystem: Environmental > Terrestrial > Soil > Unclassified ... | reverse complement strand
CACGTTCAAAATGGCTGCCCTTGAACTCGATCATCGTGCTGTTCCGCCAGACCCGTTTCCAGCGATCATACCCCCAGGCCTCCGCCAAGGAAACTTTGCGACAGAACCGTCGAGAGCGCGGTATTGTCTGGCCTAACGTCGAGATGCGTCATCCCGACGTCATCGCCGAATACGTGAAGACTTACCATGAAGAACGCAAACGCTTAGCAATGGTCGCAGCGAAGCAACGTTCCCGCCGTGAGCGCCGCATTACCGAAATAAGGCGCGAGATCGATCGGCTTGTCGATGGAATCGCAAAAGGCCTTGGCGGTCCACACATCCTTGGCGACCGAATGCTTGACGACCGAATGAAGGTTTTGGTCCGAGAGCGTTCAGAGTTGACAGCCGAACTCGAGGCCGCCACCGCCGCAGAAAACGCCGTCGCTCTTCACCGCGCCACCCTCGCCCGCTGCGAACAGCAGCTCGCCCGTCTTCAGGAAGCCTTGGGGAAGGGCGTCCGGGAAGGCGACTCCGAAGCTGCCGGCGCCATACGCGACCTTGCCGAAACGGTTACGGTTTATCGCGATCCCTCGCGGCCTGCCGGCGTAGAGGTCGAGGTCGAGGGGCGCTTGACTGCGCTCTTGGGGAAACGGCCTTTCCGAACGGGATCAGGGGAGTGTGGGGAAAGATGGTAGCGGAGGAGGGACTCGAACCCCCGACACAAGGATTATGATTCCTCTGCTCTAGCCGGCTGAGCTACTCCGCCCCGGAGGGTGACGCAAACGAAGGGCGCCGAAGGCACTCCGATATGGCAGGGGCTTATGGGTGTCAAGCGCGCCTGCCGGACGGTGAGGGTAATTCCAGCCAAAATCCAAACGGGAGCGGAATGGAGGGTCCTATGGCCGCTCACCGCTGGGGAGCTTCCATCGATAAGGTCTTTATGTCTCCAAGAATCGCTTCGGGATCGAGCGACTGGTTCGAATAGATCTCGCGCACCCAGCCGCGGCTGTCGATCAGGAAGACTTTCAGGAGATGATTCAAAACAAGGCGTCCGCTGCCGGAGGCTTCTCTGTCAACGGAAATCTCTTCTCCCATGTCACGGAGTATGGGCTTTAAAAAGAAATAGGAGTAAGTGGTGAGAAAATGCCATGGGACGATGGCATGACCTTGCCCGTAAGCTTGTGCGAAATTCTTGAGAGCGTCAGGCGTGTCATGCAGCGGATCAAGGCTCAGGAACACGAGTCTGACCTGTCCCTCGAGGTCAGGACGTGCCAGCACGGCCTGGCGCACCTGCTCAAATGCTTTCCAGGCCAGCGGGCACCCGTTAGGGTCCGCGCAGTAGCTATAGAAAAACGCGAAAAGTGTGATCGCTCCGGTCGTGTATGTTGAGAGCGTTCGCGGGAAACGGTTGCCTTCAAGCACGATCCCGAAGGGCACGCGCTGGATATGATCGAGCGTGTAGCTGCCAGGTGCGGGCAAAGCGATACCTCCGCCTGCCTTTGCCGAGTGTGGCAGGCTGACCGTGGCCAGCCCTGCCAGGGTGGCAAAACCGCCGCAAAGCACCCCAAAGATGCGGGCTCTAGCGGTTCTCACTGAGAGGCTGCCCCGCTGGGGGTTTCGAGCGCAGCTTTATCCACCTGACCGGAAAATTTCATATGGTGCGGACGGCCCAGCTTCTCCTTCGTGAAATCGATCTCGAATTTGAGAACGAGATCCTTGCCATCCCAATCGTAAGCGCGCAGCACCTGCTCATTGTCCTCACCCTTCTTGTCCCAATTCGCAAGAAGCGAGGAGGTGATATAGACGCGCTTTCCATCCCAGCTTTGTGAAATCATATTGACCTGCTTACCCGTGACTTTCTCATAGATTTGCACGGGCTTTTGTGGATCTGAAATATCGAAGAGATGGGTCTTGCCATCCATGAAGGTGTTGACCCACAGGGTCTTGGCATCGGCCGAAATCGAAATATCGACGGGAAGCGGAATCTTTGCGGGATCGCCGATTGTCCCCGCTTCCTTCGCCTGCCATTCGCCGCTGGCATCGCGGCGAATGAGCCAGAGTTTCGATGTGAGCGCCGAGGCCGTGACCGCCCAATCATCGCCCTCTTTCAGCGACCAGCGGATTTCGAGCGGGGCGCCAGGAACATTAAAGATTTTTTCTGGCTGCAGGGATTTAAGGTTCCACAGCACCATCGTATTGCCGAAATGTTTCATTGCCTCGGCATCCTTGATGAGCTTGCCGAGATCCATCATGTAATTGTTCCAGCCGGTGAAGCTCGATGTCAAAAACACGTTTTTCCCCGGATTGATGGCGATGTCATAACCATAACCGTCGCCGCCATGATCCGCCGGGATCGGGTGCGCCGACAGGAATTCCCCGCCGTTGCTGTAGACTGCGAGGCCGGTCACGCCATCGCGGGTCTTGGTGTTCGACAAGGCGCCGATCACCATCCGGCCGGGAATGGCATAGAAAGTATGAGGGCCGATGTAGCCGGTCTTGTCGCTAAAGTCGGCAATCGTTTTGACAAGTTTGGGATGGGCGGGGTCGGTTCCGGTGTCGAAAATGAAGATTTTGCTGTCGTCGAGGCGGCCCGCCCAGAGATATTTGCGGTCATCGGTAAAGCCCATGTGATGCGCCTCGCCGCGGCCGCCAACTGAAACGCTGCTGATCACCTTGCCGTAGGTCTTCGAGCCCGGATCGGCATCAATCGTCACCAGCTTGTCGGATTCATCACCCACTCCCGGCTCCCCGAGCGTCCAGACATGAAGATAGGCTTCCTGGCCCTTGATGAGCGCCGCCGTATAAGGGGAAAGACATGTCTCGTCCGCCCGGGACGCTGGCGCCGCGATTCCCAACGCGGCCGCGGCCACGCCTGCCGCGAGCACATAGCAAGCATATCTCGACATCATTCCCTCCCTTTGTCCGGCTTATAATTATCTGGCTTATAATAGAACTCTCCGCAAATAGGAGAACGTTCAAAATACGCGAAATTTCCGGTTCTCGGGATAGCCTTGCGGCCGCAACTCCCAGCGCCTTTGCACAGCCGCCCGCCGCATTGACTTGATTTAGCCTATGCTTTCAAGAGCGGCGGTTTGGCCCATTCCGCCGGCAGGATTACGTTTATTGTGCCGCCAAACTTCTTCGCGGCACTTCAGGGCATTAGGCTCATAGGAGGCAGGCGCAAATTCGCTTTTTTCTTGTTTCTTGTTTCTTGCCTCGCGGATAGGAGGCGCAGACGGTGTCCTCACGCTACTTTTTGCGGCACTAAGCGGGTGCTCTCAAGGGCTCCCCGCGCGCCGGAGAAGCCCGCTTCCCCATATTCGGCATCCTCATTGACCTGCAGACATTATAGAGCGTCCGGCCCGCCAGAATATTCGCGGCGGTCAGCATACCAGTCATCATCGCGTGATCCTGATTGTTATATTTGTGCATGCCGTTGCGGCCGACGAGATGAAGCCCCGGAAAGCGGCTCTCGATTTCAAACCGGATCATCCGTACATTTTCGAGATAGGTCTCGTCATAAACGGGATAGGCCTTCTTTTGGCGTACGACGCAGGCATCAGCGATCTCTTCAAGCCGCATGAGGCCGATGGTGGAGATTTCGTGTTTGGCAAGCGTGATGAGTTCCTTATCCGTCATTTCCCATAGAGCGTCGCCTTCGCGGCAAAAATATTCAAGGCCAAGGCATGTCGAGGTCTCGTCGGGGATCATCTCGGGTGACCAGGAGCGGAAGTTCTGCACCCTGCCAACCTTCACGCGCGGGTCATGGATGTAGATCCAATTGTCCGGCCAGCTGCGCTGCGTCCGGCTGATCAGCACGACGGTAAGAAAATCGCGGTATTTGAGCTCCCGCGCATGGAGGAGCGTGAGGGGCGCGGGGTCGAGCGCGGATAGAAGTTCCGGAACCGGTGCCGAGGAAACAAGGTTGCGGGCCTCGAATGTTTCGCGCTTTCCATCACCGCTGATGGTGTCCACTCTCCAAATTTGACGTGTGGTATCGAGATGCAGTCTCTCGAATTTGCGGTCCATGATAATGCGGCCGCCGAATTCCTCGATTTTCCGGGCGGCGGCTTCCCACATCATGCCCGGGCCCCGGCGCGGATAGCGGAAGGATTCAATCAGACTTTTGGTGCTGGCGCCGCGAGGCGGCTTGATGCCGAGGGAGCGGCGCAAACCGTCGGCGAGCGCTTTCCACAGATTGAGCCCCTTGATTCGCTGGGCAGCCCAATCGGCCGAGATTTCATCGCAACTCATTCCCCAGACTTTTTCGGTATAGGTCTTGAAAAAGATCGAGAATAGCCGCTCGCCGAATTCATTGCGCATCCATTGATGGAATGTCTTGGGATCACGAATCGGAAATGCGCGGGCATAGGCATAGGAGGCAACGCAGGCGATGCTTTGCCAAAGCCCAAGATTACGCAACGCCTCGAAGGCCTTCAGCGGATAAGCATAAAACTTTCCCGCATAGTAGATGCGCGACAGGCGAGGCCGCAGGAGAAAATCGTTGGGAAGGATTTCATTCCAGAGATCCACCACTTCCCGCGACTTCGAAAAGAAACGATGGCCTCCGATGTCGAAGAGGAAGCCTTTGTAGGAAACGGTGCGGCTGATGCCGCCGACATATTGCTTGTCCTGCTCGATCACGATCACGCCATGGCCGGCCTTGGCGAGACTATAGGCGGTGGTCAGGCCGGCGGGGCCAGCTCCAATGACTAAGGTATCGACGGTCTCCAAGGGTCTCTCCGTGCTGCGCTATCAGCACGGAAGAGAACAGTTGAAGGTTAAGGCTGAACGCCTGGAATGAAGACAAGTCTAATGATCATAAATAAAAGCAATCCATCTTGTGAAATATATTTATTAAGAATTATTTATACATCTTAATCTAAGAAAATATTTGAATAAGGCAATAGTTTATTAGGATTATTAAGGAATGGCGAGGCTGCCCGGCTCTTCAGAAGAAAACGGCACGGGCAGTGAGCCTGGCTGCCGCTCGAAATTTTGCTTTAATTTGCCCGGAATAAAGCAAGATTAGGAATTGAGGGATCGAAGCGCGGCGAGCGAGGTCTTCTTTTGGTCACCTTTGAAAACGTCGGTTTGCGCTACGGGATGGGAGCGGAGATCCTCAAGGACATCAGCTTTACCATCGGCCCCCAGTCGTTTCAGTTCTTGACCGGCCCCTCGGGTGCCGGCAAGACAACTCTGCTGCGGCTTATTCTATTGTCGCTGCGGCCGACGCGCGGCACGATCTCGCTCTTTGGCAGCGATGCCCTCACCCTTGATAAAGCCGCGATTACCGGCCTCAGAAGACGCATCGGAGTCGTGTTTCAGGATTTCCGGCTGCTCGACCATTTGACGACCTATGAGAACGTCGCGCTCCCTCTGCGGGTGCGCGGCAAAGAGGAATCGAGCTACCGCGCCGAGGTAAGGGAGCTTTTGCATTGGGTTGGCCTTGGCGAGAGAATGCACATCCTGCCTCCGGTGCTCTCCGGCGGCGAGAAGCAGCGCGCGGCGATCGCCCGCGCGCTCATCGTGCGGCCGGAGCTTCTCCTTGCCGATGAACCCACCGGCAATGTCGATCCGAGTTTGGCGCGGCGGCTGCTGCGGCTCTTCACCGAGCTCCACAAATCGGGAACGTCCGTGGTGATCGCGACCCATGATCTTGCGTTGATGGATCAGTTCGATGGTGCGCGGAGGCTCGTCCTTGGCGACGGACGCCTTCACATTTACGATTGAGGCGCGCAATGAGTTTTTTCCCCGGAGCGCTCCGGCAGGTTCAAGCAGCCGCACGGAACGTCCGGCATCTGGCGAGGAGCCGTACCATCAGACGCGGTTTTGGGCGCGGCATAAAAAGCGATATGGCGCTCGTCCCAGCGGCCTCGATCGCCGGGCGGGCCCTCGTGACCGTCGTCGCCATCATGACCTTTCTTGCCTCGCTCACGGCGGGCGCCGCAATTCTCATCAGCAATAGTTCGCACGACTGGCAGGATGAGGTCGCCCGCGAGATGACGATCCAGATCCGCCCGGCCGCCGGCCGCGATCTCGATGCCGACACGGAAAAGGCCGCCGAGCTTGCAAGCAAGACGCCCGGCGTCGCATCTGCGCGCGCCTACAGCAAAGCGCAGGCCGAGGAACTCTTGCAGCCCTGGCTCGGCACCGGCCTTGATCTTTCCGAATTGCCGGTGCCCCGTCTCATTGTCGTTGGCCTCGACAAAGAGGAGCATCTCGACATAGAAGTTTTACGCAAGAAGCTTGCTGATGCCATTCCTGGCTCAAGCATTGATGACCACCGCTTCTGGCTTAAGCGTCTCGCCATCATGGCGAAGAGTGTCGTTTTCGCGGCAGCCGTCATCTTTATCCTCGTTCTTTCCGCAATGATTCTGGCGGTCGGCTTTGCGACCCAAGGGACGATGGCGGGTAACCGCGAAATCATCGAGGTTCTGCACTTCGTTGGCGCAGAGGACAGCTTCATTGCGCGCCAGTTCCAGAGGCATTTCTTCCGGCTTGGCTTGCGTGGCGGCGCTATCGGCGGCAGCCTCGCGATTCTCGCTTTCATGGCCTTCGGGACACTTGCGTCCTGGCTGCGGACAACGCCCGGCGGCGAACAGATGGAAGCGATGTTCGGCGATTTTTCACTTGGCCTCAACATCTATGTCGCGATTGCCTTCATCGCGGCGGGAATTGCGATCGTCACCGGATTCGTCTCCCGCACCATCGTCTACCGCCATTTGCGGGGATTGAGCTAGGAAGTGTCGGAGGTTGTGGCGTACCGCAAGCTGCTGCCAAGAACCAGGACTATAGGATCCCGTCATCTAATACGTGCGGGGAGGGCCCTTGCGTCCTCTTCGCTCACACCGCGAGGGAATGGCGTCCGTGGCCGCGAGCAAGATGGGCATCGAAATGCGCAGCAATAGTGCGCGTGAAGGGGCGGCCGCGTTCCGTTATCACAAAACCATCGCCGGTTGCCTGCACCAGTCCATCCTTATCGGCCTGCACCAGCAACGCAGCCTCGGCAATCACCGCCTGCGCCGCTGACCCGAAGCGCTGCGCGGCATCCGAGCGTTTGAAGGCGAGATCGCACATCAGACGCTCGATCACATAGGCGCGAATCATGTCATCCTCGCTCAGGGCCAGACCTTTTGTCACCGCCAATGTGCCGCTGGCGGCGCGCCTCGAATAGTCTGCGATCGCCGGGGCATTTTGAGCATAGCCCTGCGGCAGCCGCCAGATGGAGGAAGCGCCAAGCCCAATCAGCGCATCTGCGTTATCGTCCGTGTAGCCTTGGAAGTTGCGGCGAAGCCTGCCCTCCCGCGCTGCGGCCGCCAGTGCGTCATGGGGCTGCGCGAAATGGTCGATCCCGATCCTTGTATAGCCTTGACCGGCGAGAAACGCAGCCGCAAGTCCGGCCTGGTTGTGACGCTCGATCATGCCGGGCAGATCGGCCTCACGGATCATCATCTGATGGCGTTTCATCCACGGTACATGGGCATAACCAAACAGCGCGATACGGTCGGGCCGCAAGCGCATGACCTCGGTGAGCGTGCGGATGAGTTCGGCTTCATGCTGGCCCGGGAGGCCATAGATCGCGTCAATGTTCAGGGACGCAACGCCATGCTCGCGGAATGCCTCGATGACGGCGCGGGTTTCCTCCACGGTTTGGGCGCGATTGATTGCTGCTTGCACCTTCGGGTCAAAGTCCTGCACCCCGATGCTGACGCGGGTCAGGCCGGCCTCCGCCAAAGTGTCGATGCGGGCCCGGTCGAGTCCGCGCGGATCAATCTCGACCGCAAACTCCAAATCCTCGGCGAGGTTGAAGCGGCTGCGCAGTGTGTCCATGAGGCGGCGCAGATCGGCTGCCGATAAAATCGTGGGCGAGCCGCCGCCCCAATGGATATGGCGGACAATGGCCCCATGCGGGAGAGCGCGGGCGATGGTTGCAATCTCGGCGTTCAGCGCCTCCAGATAGCTCGCGACCGGCTGATACTGCCGGGTGATCTTGGTGGTGCAGCCGCAGAACCAGCAGAGCGTATCGCAAAACGGAATGTGGACGTAGAGGGACAGCGACGCGCCAGCGGGCAGCGCTTCCACCCATTGGAGAGCAGCGTCAGCGCCGATCCCTGCGTGGAAATGCGGCGCCGTGGGATAGCTCGTGTAGCGCGGCACCGGGGCGGCATAGCGGGTGATGAGGTCAGGCGTCACAAATTGGCTCCCGAATTACAAGCGTCGTACCGTTCCGGCAGCCGCTTCGTCTTGCGATATATCAACCGCGGCCGGAGCAGCCCTTCCGATACTCCCCTCAAGCCAGTGCTGGCGCGCCCGCGGCTCACTCCCCCCGGCATCGAATTTCGCAAATGCCCTAAGCTGACTGGAACTTAAGGGAAAGGACCGAGTTAATAACAACAATCCCCGGACCCGGAGGGGAGAGGGCCGGGTTCAGCAGCTTGAGACCGGCAGCGGCTTTCTGCCGATGGGCAGATTCGGCCCGGGCATTTCCTGATCGAGACGCGGGGCCAGCAAACCGGCGGGGGGGAAGGGCATGAGCACCGATATTATCTTTGAACCTCTAAAATGGCGTAACATCGAAATTAAGAACCGGATCTTCCGCTCCAGCATCAGCGGCCGGTGGGACAATGAAGATGGAAGTCTCACCCAGACCAGGGTCAATTGGGAAAGCAAGTTCGCCGAGGGCGGAGCCGGCGCCATCATTTCTTCTTTCGTCCCCGTGCTGATGGAAGGCCGGATCGCAGCCAACTACGCGACGATCCACCGGGATGATTTCATTCCGCTCTGGGCAAAGATCGGGGAGGCCGTGCACCGGCATGACTGCAGGTTCATCATGCAGCTTAGCCATTCCGGGCGCCAAATGGACATACCCGGAATCTCCAATCAGCAGAGAATTACTCGCAGCTCAACCAACAGGAAAGAGAGCCTGCACGGGTTCCTCACCCAGGCGATGACGAAGGAGGAGATCCATCAGACAGTCGATGCCTATGCAGCGGGTGCATGGCGGGCCCGCGAGGCCGGTCTCGACGGGGTCGAGCTCCACGGCGCGAATGGGTATCTGATCACTCAGTTTCTCAGCTCGGGAATAAATGACCGCACCGACGAATATGGCGGGGATCTCCGTAGCAGGGCCCGCTTTCTGCTGGAGATCATCCAAGCGATCCGCGCCCGCGTTGGCAGCGGATTCCATCTTCAGGTCAAATTCAGCGCTGTGGACCACAACAACGTCATTCCCTGGGAAAAAAAGGGGAACACACTCGAAGATAGTCTGCAGCTGGCGAAATGGATCGAGGAAGCCGGAGCGGATGCACTCCATATCTCGATTGGAAGCCTTTTCCCCCACCCGCTTAATCCGCCGGGGGACTTTGACTTCGACACGATCGAGAAGACCTACGACACGATGCTCTCCTCGGGCACATATACATTCAGAAATTATCTGCTGTTCCGCTACAAATTCCTGCGGCCGATCTTCCGCTGGGTGTGGTTCAGGATGAAGAAGGGCCTTCCCGTCGAAGGTGTCAGTCTCGAACATGCCCGCGCCATTAAAAAGGCCGTCTCAATCCCCGTGATCAGCACGGGGGGTTATCAAACCGCGTCCATTGTCAGGGATGCGATCACAACGGGTGCCGCCGATGGCGTCGCCATTGCCCGGGCTCTCATCGCTAATCCCGACCTGCCAAAACAATGGGAAGCCGGGCGCGATCAGCCTCTTGTTCCCTGTACGCATTGCAACAAATGTTTGCTCAATGACCCAAAGAATCCGCTGGGCTGCTATGAATTATCACGGTTCGGCGGAGACTATGAAAAAATGCTGGATGAAATATACTCCGTCTATCGCGTGCGTCCGGAGCTTGCTATCCCGTAAGGGTAAATCCGCTTGACGGTAAACAGGGAGGGGCCTGTGGAAAAGCAACGCAGCGGTTGGGCGCGCGCCGCCGTCATCATTCTCGCCTTGATTATCGGCGTGCCAGGTGCCGCCGTGCTGACGATTGGGGGCGTCTTGGCGTGGCGCTACCTGCGTCCAGAGACAACTCCTGAATACTCCAACATTGTCGAGCACTTCAAATACGGCTCGATCGGCAGTGAGGTCAGCGGCCTTCCTTATTGGGTATGGAAAGCGCTTCCCGATCTGTTTCCCGAAAAATTTAATGGCAAGGATTTGAGCGTCTTCGGCTTTCTCTACGAGATCGATTCCAGCGGGAACAAGCGGGATCTTCCGATTGGTCTCAGCCGGCGGACGATCCAGGGCGTCGAGCGGGCATGGTTCAATTGTGCGCTCTGCCATACCGGCACTGTGCGGGAAAACGCGAACGCCTCCCATCAGATCATCCCGGCCATGCCGTCGAACAATCTGGATCTCCATGCCCTCGTGACTTTCGTCGTCGAGATGGCGGATAGCCCGCAGCTTGGTCCCGACAAACTGATTCCGGCAATGAGAAAGGCAGGGGCAAAAATCGACTGGCTCGACGAACAGGTTTGGCGCTTCGCGGTGATCCCGAGGCTGCGTGAGGCACTCATAGAGCAGCGCGCCAATCTTGGCCCGCTTTTGGCGTACCAGCCGGCGTGGGGGCTTGGCCGCGTGGACACTTTCAACCCCTACAAGGTAATCCAGTTTCACGAGCGGTTCGAAGATCTGACCGACGCCGAAAAAATCGGTGTTGCCGATTTTCCCTCGATCTTCAACCAAGGCCCGCGCGGCGAGAAGAAGATGGAGCTGCACTGGGATGGCAATAACGCCTCTTTGCAGGAGCGCAATCTGAGTGCCGCCCTCGGCGCCGGAGTCACCGAGCAATCGGTGGATCATGCCTCGATCGGCCGGGTCGCCGAATGGCTTCTAAATCTTCATCCGCCGGCGAGCCCCTATCGTCCCGACCCCGTGCAAGTCGAGGCGGGGCGGCAAATCTATGCTGCCCACTGCGCAGCCTGTCATGGTTCGCAGGGATCCGAGGGTTATGTGTTCGAAGGGGCCGCGCTTGGCAAAGTCGAGCCGAACGCAACGCTCGGCGCCGATAAGTCCCGGCTTGACAGCTATACCGAGAAGCTTCGCGACTACCAGCTGACGCTGTTCAAGGATGTTGACGGCGGCAAGTACAGGTTCCGCTATTTCAAGAAGACCGACGGCTACGCCAATCTGCCGCTCGATGGCTTATGGCTGAGGGCGCCTTATTTGCACAATGGGTCTGTCCCGACGCTCGCCGATCTCCTGTTGCCGCCCGGTCAGCGGCCAGAAGCTTTCGTGCGGGGCTTGGATGTGCTCGACCCAGAAAAGGGCGGCTTCGAAGCGCCGCCCTGCACGCCTGGCCAGGCAGTCGCGGCGGGCGAGTGTTTTGACACCAGCCTCCGCGGCAATTGGAATGGCGGGCATGAATACGGAACCGATCTTCCCGCGAATGATAAGGCCTCTCTCTTGGCCTATCTTCTGACGTTTTAAGGCGAAGGACTCGATCCGCCGCGAAGGGGAGTGCCGGATGACGGATAGCAGCTATTTGCTTTGGTTCCGGCGAGTCATGTGGCTCGGCATCACGGCCAACGTGGCCGTTGCCATTTTCAGCATCGCGAAGACAGACACTGTTCTGGAGTTCCTGAAGTTGCCTCCGGCCGAACCTTTAGTTTGGCCGCGTTTCGCTGCTTTCCTCCTGATCCTCCTCTCGGGCTTTTACGTCCCTGCGGCAATCGATCCGCCGCGCAGCCTCTTCGCTGCGGTCTTCGCCGTCGTCTGCAGGTTCGGCGGTGTAGCTTTTTTCTCCATCACCGGAGGCCGCTACATCGTATTCGGGTTATTCGACCTCACATTCGGGCTGCCCGAGGCAATCCTGCTGGCTTTGGCCTTTCTTACGTCCCGCGGGACTAAAAAATAGGAAGACGATAATGAAAAGGGCCTTCTGGTTTGGCGCATTCGTGATCGTCCTCCTGGGAGGGGGCATCGGCTGGACCGTCTATGACAAGCTGTTCCGTAAGGAGTTTCCGGTTTTTGCGTCGGATAGCGACCATTTCAAATACGGATCGATCGGGAACGACAGTGTCAACGGCTTGCCATATCTTGTCTGGCAGGTGCTTCCCAGCATTTGTCCGGATCTCCTTCCCGGACCTGGCGGCTATGCCTCCCTTGGCTTTGTCTGGGAGCCCGGCCACAGCCGCGATGACGCGCCTGTCGGTATCTCGCGCGCCCGGATCGGCTTCGAGCGTGCGGCTATAAATTGCGCTTTCTGCCATCACACAGTGGCCCGCATGGATGCGAAGGCTTCTCCCGCCATTTATCCTGGCGGCCCCTCGAATATCATCGACGTGCAGGGCTATCAGCGGTTTCTGTCAAATTGCGCCGCGGATCCGCGCTTCACGCCCGACGTTCTGATTCCCGCTATTGAAAAAAAGGCGCCGCTGTCCCTGGCCGATCGCCTGCTTTACCGGTTTGTGATCATTCCAGCGACGCGAAAGGGTCTTCTTGAGCAAAAAGCTCAAATGGCCTGGACCGAGAAACGGCCAAAATGGGGAGCAGGCCGGATTGATCCGTTCAATCCGGTCAAATTCGGAATGCTTCGTCTTCCCGATGATGGCACAATCGGCAATTCCGACATGCAAGCCGTGTGGGGCCTCGATGCCCGCAATGCGATACGGCCGAACGCGCCTTTGCATTGGGATGGCCTGAACACATCCATCCATGAAGTTGCGGTGAGCTCGGCTCTCGGGGACGGCGCGACGGGGAAGACCTTCGACTTTGCGTCGATTGCCCGGATGGAGCAGTTCATGCGGAGCACCCCCGCGCCCGCGCCGCCCTATAAGCCCGATGCAGCGCTCGTCCAGAAGGGTGCCGCCGTATTTGCTGAGAATTGCGCCGAGTGCCACGGCAAGGACGGCAAGCGGACCCTGACCAT
>Ga0209062_1005176_pt1 | contig 12864 bp, 11 predicted proteins | sample Coa_R2_2_FD_187158 | JGI IMG/M metagenome (GOLD analysis project Ga0209062, IMG submission 187158) | Surface soil microbial communities from Centralia Pennsylvania, which are recovering from an underground coalmine fire - Coalmine... | ecosystem: Environmental > Terrestrial > Soil > Unclassified... | reverse complement strand
GTCCTTAGCGCCGCGGTTCAGCACGTCGATGTAGCCGGCCAGCGAGGTCAGGGGCGTACGCAGCTCGTGCGAGGCGTCGGCGGCGAACTGCCGCTGTGCCTGCCAGGCCGCCTGCAGCTTCTCGGCCATGTAGTTGAAGGACGTCGCCAGCTCGCCCACCTCGTCCATCGTGTGGTCGGTGCTGACGCGCTGGCTCAAGTCTCCGTCGGCGATCTGATGCGCGGTGTGGCCCATGTCGCGCAGTGGCTGAAGGCCGATGCGGGTGACCACGACGACCACCAGGCTTGTCACCAGCAGCGTGGCGCCGATGCCGATCAGCAGGATGATCACGAACCCGTGCAGCGTCTGGTCGGCAGCCGCCAGCGATGTCGTCAGCACCAGGGCTCCGACCAGCCGTCCCTGGATCGTCAGCGGGCGCAGCAGCAGCAGGAAGCGCTGGCCATTCGCCGTCACGATGGTCGAGTCCTCGCCCTGTCCTCGCGCGATGCCGCGCAGCTGCTCCACGGCTGTTTCGGACAGCCCCTGGTCCGCGGCGGTGCGGGATTGCCCGATGAGGCGGGCGTTCGGGCCGAGCACCCAGACGCCCACCCCGGTCGCCGCCGGCCGCTCCACGATCTGGTTCACGATCGTGCGCAGCTCGGCCTGCCGTCCGGCGCCGGCCTGCTGCTCGGCGACGAGGCGCTGCAGGGGCACCGCCTGGGTGCGCAGCAGCGTCAGCGCCTCATTGCGCAGATAGCGGTTCAGGCCGGCGTACAGGAAGCCGCCCAGCAGCAGCAGCACGATGGCCACGCCCAGGCCGTACCACAGCGCCAGACGCACGCCGAGAGACCGCATTCGACGCTAGCGCCTACTCACGAAAGATGTAGCCCACCCCTCGGACGGTCTGGATGAGCTTGGGCGGGATGTCCTCCAGCTTCTCTCGCAGGTAGCGGACGTAGACCTCGACGATGTTGGCGTCGCCCTCGAAGTCGTAGCCCCATACGCGCTCGAGAATCGTCTCCTTGCTGAGCACCTGCTTGGGGTTGAACATGAACAGCTTGAGCAGGTCGTACTCGCGTGGCGTGAGCTCGATGAGCCGCTCGCCACGCCGCACTTCGCGCGTGTCCTGGTCCAAGCTCACATCCCCGACGGTGATCACAGGCTGGCGGGTGGCCCCGCGGCGCCGCAGCACCGCGCGGATGCGGGCGATGAGCTCCTCGAAGCGAAAGGGCTTGACCACGTAGTCGTCGGCGCCGCTGTCCAGGCCGGCCACGCGGTCCTGCAGCTCGTCCCGCGCGGTGAGCATGACAATGGCGGCATCGCTCTGGGCGCGGATGCGGCGGCAGACCTCGACGCCGTTCATCCCGGGCAGCATTACGTCCAGAACGATCACGTCGGGGTTGAAGTCGCGCGCGAGGGCCAGTCCGTTCGGACCGTCACGCGCCGACTTCACGTCGAAGCCCTCGTAGCCCAGCCCCAGCTTGATGAAATCGACGATGCTGGGCTCGTCGTCGACGACCAGGGCTTTCAGCCGGGGGCCCGTGCGATCGACCGCCATTTGCGCCATGAGAATAGCCTGCTCGCGGACGCTGAAAATTCCCTGAGAGGGTGCTGAATCAGGCCCGAGAAAAGCTGAGAAGCGGCCTGCAAACCCGGTGCTATAGTCCCCCCTGGACAGCAACCTTGCCCACCAGCGTCGTCGAGGATTACCTCGAGCAGATCTACGTGATGCAGCAGAACGGGCAGCGGGTTATTGGCGCTCGCCTCGCCGAGCGCATGCACACGGCGGTTCCGACGGTCACCGAGACCATCAAACGCATGACCCGCGAGGGCCTGGTGAGCCAGGATGCCCACAAGGAAGTGCGTCTCACTGACAGCGGCCGGAAGGAGGCCGAGGATCTGATGCGCCGCCACGCGCTGTCCGAGCGGCTGCTGACCGATATCCTGGGGCTGAGCTGGGTCGACGCGCACGCCGAAGCGCACAAGTTCGAGCACATCCTCTCGCCCAAGGTCGAGGAGCGGCTGATCGCGCTGCTGGGCAACCCGAACACCTGCCCCCACGGGAACCCCATTCCCGGCATGGGCGACGGTGTGCCGCCCACTCGCGGCACGGCGCTGACGGCCCTGAACGAGCCCGGCACCTATCGCATCGTCCGCATCTCGGAAGACGCCGAGAACGACGTGGACCTCATGGCCTACATCGAGCAGCGCGGGCTCAAACCCGGCGCGGAGTTCCGGCTCATCGAGCGGGAGCCCTTTGAAGGCCCCGTTGTCGTGGAGGTGGACAGCCAGCGCTTGCCCATTGGCCCGCGCGTAGCCGCCGCCATCTTCGTCTACTAGAGCGCGAACGCTTCGTCTTTCTCCCGCTCTCGATCGGGCTGCCACACGGCTGGGATGAGCCGTTTGCGGCGGTCTTCGGCGGCCCGTGGCCAGAGGGTGCACGTCACCACGCGGTGGTGCTGATCCTCGTCCTCGCAGTAGGGACAGAACACGCACAGCCGCACGGCATCGTCCCGGCCGGCCAGCCATTTCCTGGGCAGGTCCGGATCGGCCAGCAGCGCCCGAGCCATGCCGACGGCATCCATTTTGCCCTCCAGCAGCATCTGCTCGGCGAGGTCGAAGGTCACGATCTTGCCGCTGCCAATCACCGGGATAGCGAATCCCGCCTGCCGGACGGCTCGGCGGATGCCCTCCGCCAGGTGCGCGTTGACGCCGAAGGGCGCCTTCTTGTCGCGCGGCATGCACACGTGCCCGCTGTGGCCGGTGTAGGGGTAGACGGCCTCGCCGACGGGCGGCTGCTTGGCGTCGTCGAACTTGCCGCCGCGTGAGACCGAGAGGAAGTCCAGGCCGGCTCTGGCGAACTCCACTCCGATCTGCTGCGCGTCCGCCAGCGTGTTGCCGTCGATGGAGCCGTCCTCGCGCTGGATGTCCTCGGAGCCCAGGAAACGGCAGCCCACCAGGTACTCGGCGCCGACCTGGCCGCGAACTTCCTCGATCACTTCTCGGGGCAGGCGTAGGCGGTTCTCCAGGCAGCCGCCGTACTCGTCCGGCCGCTGGTTGGTTATGGACAGGAACGAGGCCATGGTGTACGCGTGCGCGAAGTGCAGTTCCACGCCGTCGAAGCCGGCCTCCTTGGCTCGCCGGGCCGCCTCCCCGAACCAGATCGGGATCTGCCGGATCTCATCCACGCCCAGGTCGTGGATGGTTTGGCGGTAGCCGTACAGGAAGTCGTGCCGCAGGCGAGGGTCGGGCAGGTAGTCGAGATAGCCGGCTTCGAACTCCTCGTCCGTCTTGTCCAGGATGGTTTCGGGGAGCTGGCCGCGCTTGACGGCGCTCTCCATGAACTGGCGGGTGGGCTTGCGGGTGGCGATCTTCAAGAAGTCGATCAGCTGCGGGATGACCAGCGAGCTGCCGGCGGCGTGCATCTCGGACACGAGCTTCTTCAGGTCGGGGATGTAGCGGTCATGGCCCAGGCGCATAAGCGGGCCGCTGGCCACATCCCGAACCCCAATGGCCTCCAGCACGATCATGCCCACGCCGCCCATGGCGTAGCGCAGGTACATGCTCCGAACGTCCGGCGTGACCTCGCCCTGCTCCGTCGAGCGCCATGTCACCATCGCCGGCAGCCACAGGCGGTTCTGCATCGCCAGCCCGCCGCGCCCAATCGCGAGCGGCTGGAAGATGATCGACTTCGCGCGCTCGGGGTCGATCACCGGGCTTATTCGGGGAAGAAGGAGCTCACCGGCGCCGAGAAGCCAGGCGCAATCGCGTCCAGGGTAATGGCGTCGTCGCCGGAGTAGACGGTGTATTCGGCCTTGCCGGCCTCATATGCCCGGACGGTCTTCGCCTCGTAATCCACCAGCCACACGACCTTTGCGCCCGCGGCGAGGTATTCCGCTACCTTAGGTTTGGCATATGCCTCGCCGTGCTGCTCCTTCGAGAGGACCTCTACGGCGAGATCAGGCGCATGCTGAACCAACCGCCTGCCGCGGACCAAGAGCTCGTCTCGCCGCTGTTTCGTGATCAACGACAGGTCCGGGTCGCGCACCTGCTGGTGGTGCTCGCCAACGATGAAGCCCACGCCTGAGGCCATAACGACCGCTCTGATCTGCTCGGCGAAGGCCCTCAAAGCCCAGCCGATCAGCATGATCACCTGGGCATGGATCCATTCCGGATTAGGCACGCAAATCACCTCCCCGTCCACCAGCTCGTACCAGCAGCCTTCCTGGTCGAACTCCCCGCGGTTGGCCATCTCCTCGAAATCGGCCGGGGTGAGCAGCTTATGGACCACCGCCATGGGCCTAGGATAGCGGGGAGGCGAGCCCGCTCGGGCCCGCCGGCGTGCCAGCAGCGGTAGCATGCCCGGCATGCAGTACTGGAACCCCGAAGCCGAGACGCTAAGCCGAGACAGACTGCACGAGCTGCAGCTCGCCCGGCTGAACGAGCGCCTGGCCTACGTCTACGAGCGCGTGCCCTTCTACAACCGCGCCTTCGACGAGGCCAGGGTCAGGCCGGAGCTGAGCTCGCTGGAGGGGTTGAGCGGGTTCCCGTTCACGCGCAAGAAGGACCTGCGGGACAACTACCCCGCCGGGCTGTTCGCGGTGCCGCTGGAACAGTGTCTGCGCGTGCACGCCTCGTCGGGGACGCGCGGCAAGCCCACCATCGTCGGCTACACCCGCCAGGACCTGGCGGACTGGGCGGAGACCTGCGCCCGAGCCATTGTCTCGGCGGGCGGCCAGCCCGGCGACGTCATCCAGAACGCGTACGGCTACGGCCTGTTCACCGGCGGCTTCGGCTTCCATCAGGGCGCGGAGCTGATCGGCATGACGGTGGTTCCCACCTCCTCCGGCAACTCAGCCCGCCAGATCCTGATGCTCCAGGACCTCGGCGCCAAAGGCCTGTGCTGCACGCCGAGCTACGCCCTGAACCTGGGCGACACCATGCGCGAGATGGGCGTCGATGCCGCCGCCCTCCGCTTGCGGTACGGACTCTTCGGCGCGGAGCCCTGGACGGAGCAGCTGCGCCAGCAGATCGAGCAGGCCATCCCCGGCCTGCGGGCCTGCGACGTGTACGGCCTGAGCGAGATTGTCGGCCCGGGTGTGGCGGTCGACTGTTCCGAACGGAATGGTCTCCACATCCAGGAGGACCAGTTCCTGCCGGAGATCGTCGATCCCTCGACAGGCGAGCCGCTGCCGTCCGGCAGCGACGGCGAGCTGGTGCTCACCAACCTGAAGAAGGAGGCTCTGTGCCTCATCCGCTACCGCACCGGCGACATCTGCCGCCTGAGCGAGGAACCGTGCCCGTGCGGCCGCACCAGCGTCCGGATGTCCAAGATCAAGGGCCGCACCGACGATATGCTCATCATCCGCGGCGTCAACGTCTTTCCGTCAGAGATCGAGGCGGCGCTGCTGGCGGTGCCTGACGTGGCGCCGCACTATCAGCTGGTGGTCACGCGCGAGGGCGCCCTGGATGCGATCGAGGTCCAGGTGGAGGCGGTCGCGCAGGCGGCGGAAGGCTTCGAGAGCCGGCTTGCCCGCCAGCTCTACGAGATGCTCGGCCTGGGCTGCCGGGTCACGCTCCAGCCGGCTAAGACCATTCCACGGAGCGAGGGCAAAGCCATCCGTGTTGTAGATAAGCGGACCTAAGCGGCTTTTTCGAGCTCCTTCACTACCAGGTCGCCCATCTCGGTCGTCGGCACCTTGCCGCCGAGGTCGGCGGTGCGATGGCCGGCCTCCAGGACGCGCTGGACGGCGCCTTCAATCGCTTCGGCCGCCTTGGCCTGGTCGAACGTCAGCCGCAGCATCATGGCCGAGCTGAGGATCATCGCCAGCGGGTTGGCGATGCCCTTGCCGGCGATGTCCGGGGCGGTGCCGTGGATGGGCTCGTACAGGCCGAACTTGCCCTTGCCCAGGCTGGCCGAGGGCAGCAGGCCCATCGAGCCGGTAAGCTGCGACGCCTCGTCGGTGAGGATGTCGCCGAACATGTTCTCGGTGACGACCACGTCGAACTGGCGCGGGTCGCGGATGAGCTGCATCGAGCAGTTGTCGACCAGCATGTTGCTGACTTCGACGTCAGGATACTTCTTGGCCACGCCGGCCACCGTCTGGCGCCACAGACGCGACGTGGAAAGGACGTTGGCCTTGTCGACGGACGTCACCTTCTTGCGCCGGTTGCGAGCCAGCTCGAAGGCGGTCACCGCGATGCGCTCGATCTCCGGCTGGGAGTAGGCCATCGTGTCCACGCCCTTCATGACGCCGTTAGGCGCCTTCCAAACCTTGCTCGGCTTGCCGAAGTACAGCCCGCCCGTCAGCTCGCGGACGACAACCAGGTCCGTTCCCTGCAGCACCTCCTCGCGGATAGGAGAGGACTTGATCAGCGCCGGATTGACCTTGACCGGCCGCAGGTTTGCGTACAGCTTGAAGCCGTAGCGCAGCTTGAACAGCGCCTGCTCGGGGCGTACCTTGGCCTCCGGATCGTCCCACTTGGGCCCGCCGACGGCGCCCAGCAGAATGGCGTCGCATTTCTCGCACATGGCAAAGTCTTCATCGCGCATGGCGACGCCGTACTCGTCGATGGCAGCGCCACCGATCGTCGCCTGCTGGAACTCGAGGGACAGGCCGAACTTCGCGGCCGCCACATCCAGCACCTTCACCGCCTCGCGGCACACTTCGGGCCCAATGCCGTCGCCCGGCAGTACAGCAATCTTTGGCACCTGAAGATGGTAGCTGGATTGGGAGATCGCATAGCAGGCATGGAGCGCGGAGCACGGCCAAGGATTCCGCGCCGCTTGTTCGTGGAGCTCGCCGCGTCGCTGCTGCGGGGCGAGAGCCGCTCTGTGCTGGCCGACGCGCAATGTATGCTCGCGGGTCTGCCGCGAGAGCCCGTGGTCAGCGGCCTAGAGCACGTCCCCGCGTCCGGCGGCTTCGTCATCGTCGCCAACCACTACCAGCGCTGGGACCTGTGGATCGGTTGGGAAGGCGCGCTGCTGATGCAGGCCATCGGCCGGCCGATCCATTGGCTGGTGCTGCGCGAGCTGCGTCTGGCCGGGCATGAGCTGCCGCTGACACGACTCCTGTTCCGGCGCGTCGCCGCGACCTACGGCCTCATCCCCGTGCCTGCCACCCCTGCCGAGTCAGCCATCCGCTCGGTCCGCCATGCGCTGCGCCTCCTCCAGGCCGGTGAAGTGGTCGGGTTGTTCCCCGAAGGCCCCCACGGCCACGCCCGCGCGCTCTCGCCAGCGCTTCCGAGCGCCGCCAAGCTGGCCTTCCTCCTCTCCCGCCACGCCCCGCTCATCCCAGCCGCCATATACGAAAGCCACGGCCAGCTGCACGCGAAATTCGGCGACCCCTTCCAGTCTCAGGACGCCGGCATGCTCATGCCGCGGATCGCGCGCCTCCTCCCGTAACCACTCGCTACCAGCTTCCAGCTACCCATCACTCGATTAGCACTCCTCTTGACAGACTGCTAAAACAGTGGTATTGATAGATGTGCAATCAAGGTTACTGCCTGAGGAGGTAACACAAAGCACATGGCAACCTACCTGGAACCGTTCCGCGATTTCGTTTCCCTTCGCGAGGCTATGAACAGCCTTCTGGAAGACAGCTTCGTCCGCCCCTTCTCGCCTGCCAACGGGCTGGCCAGCCGGTCCGTGCCGGTGGACATCTGGCAGACGGAGAACGAGCTCGTGGTCCGCGCGTCCGTACCCGGCGTGCGCCCGGACGACCTGAGCATCTCGGTGCTGAATGGCGTGCTGACCCTCAAGGGCGAGCACAAGGCCGAAGCGGCGCCGCAAGGGGCCCACTATCTGCGCCAGGAGATCGCGTACGGCACGTGGGAGCGCTCGTTTGAGCTTCCGTTCAGCGTGCAGGCGGACAAGGCCGAGGCGCACTTCGAGCACGGCATGCTGACCGTCACCCTGCCGAAGGCTGAGGAAGCCAAGCCGCGGCAGATCAAGATCACGGCCAACGGCTCCCACGCGATCGAGGGCGAGAAGGTCTCGAGCTAACGCGCGAAAGTCGTTACAGAAGGGCGGGTCCACTGGGGCCCGCCCTTCTGTCTATCTGATCCGGGCGAAGATGTCGCCGCCCTCCAGTCGCACGTCGAACGTTCGCCTGGGCTCCGTCGGCACCTTCTCCAGCGGCTCTCCGGCGGTCGAGCGGAGAGGCCGCTTCAACTGCGCTTCGCGGATCACCTTTCCGGTCTCCACGTCGTACTGCGAGCCGTGCAGCGGGCAGGTGATGGTCTTGCCCTCCAGCGTCCCCTGGTGCAGCAGCGTCCGCATGTGGCCGCAGTGGTTGGCCATGACGTGCACCTGGTCGCCCACGCGCGCGATCAGCACCGGCAGGCCTTCCAGCTTGGAGGGCCGCATCGCGCCCTCGGGCACGTCGGCCAGCGTCCCGATGCGCTCCCAGTAGCCCACCAGGTAGCGGCCGGTGTGGGGCTCGAACGAGGTGATCTCCGGCTCGGCCGCGGCCTCCTCCCAGCTGAAGCGGACGATCGAACCCTTAGCCGGGTCCGGCTCCCAGGCCGACTGCTTCGTGAGCGGCTGGCCGAGGTAGGCCATCCGCAGGATCTTGATCGGATCGCCGTGGCTGACGCAGGCCACCGTTCCGCCCGCGTATTCCCGCAGCAGGTCGAACATCAGGCGCTGCATGCGCAGGAACACCTGCTGCACCGTCTCGTCGCCGGCCTCGGGGTCGTAGAAGTTGGGGTGGCGGGGCATCTTGGCCCACTCGTGCCCCTGGTAGTGCGTCCGCAGCTCGATCAGCTTGCGCGAGATGCGGATGGGGATGCCCGGATGCTGCTTGGCGATGACCCGCGCCGTCTGCCGGGCGCGCAGCATGGGGCTTGTATAGATGGCGGCCAGTGGCTCTTCGGCCAGCGCCTGCGCCGTGACTTCGGCGTCTTTCCAGCCCTGCTCGCTCAGGTGGAAATGGGGCAGCCGCGCGTAGAAGACGTTGCGCGGGTTATGGACGTCGGCATGGCGGACGAACAGGATGTCGGTCCTCGGCACCAATCAAAAGAGTACTGAGTACTGAGTGCTGAGCAGCGGCTTTCGGTGGACCAGCCCGCAGTGCCGCGCTCGCAGACGGGGCTCCGGTCGCCTGGGTTGGGGCTGCCTTGACTCAGCACTCAGCACTCAGTACTCAGTACTGTTACGGTGTGGCTGGCAGGCGTCAGGTAGGGGTGCTCGCCGGGGTCCGGCGGGCTCTTGCGGCGCATGCGATGCTGCCGGCCGGCGGACTTGGCCTGGTCGCCGTTTCCGGCGGCGCCGATTCCACGGCCCTGCTGCTCGCGCTCCGCCGGCTCGGCTGCCGCCTGCACGTGGCGCACCTGGACCACGGCCTGCGCCCGGAGTCGGACGCCGACGCCGAGTTCGTTCGAGAGCTGAGCGCACGCCTCGGTCTGTCCTGCACGGTCGCGCGGCGCGACGTGGCGGCGTACCGCGGGCGCCACAAGCTGTCGCCGGAAGCCGCCGCGCGGGAAGTCCGCTACGCCTTCCTGCGCGAGACGGCGGAGCGCGTTGGCGCGCAAGCCATCTTCGTCGCCCACACGGCGAACGACCAGGTCGAGACGTTCCTGCTGCGGCTGATCCGCGGCGCGGGACCGGCAGGCCTCAGCGGGATGAAGCCCAAGGACGGCCAGCTCTGCCGGCCACTGCTCGGCGTCTGGCGCGAGGAGGTCGAAGCCTTCCTTAAAGAACACGGCCAGGAATGGCGCGAGGACGCCACCAACAGCGACCCCGCCTTCCTCCGCAACCGCGTCCGCCACGAGCTGCTGCCGCTCCTGGTGAGCCTCAACCCCGGGGTGAAGGAGGTGCTGCGACGTGAGGCCGAGGCCATGGCGGACCGCCAGCGTGAGATCGAGGCCGAAGTGTTTCGGCGCCTGGGCCTCAACGCGCGGCAGATCGCCTCTGCGCTGGAGGGCAAGCCGGTGACCGTCGGCGGCGGGATCCGCGTGGAGCCGCCCCGTCCCCCGGCTCGCCCCTCCAAGATCGACCAGCGTCTGCCCGTGCCCGGCATGGTGCACCTGGCGGGCGTGGGCATCATTCGGTCGAAGGGCGTGCTGGTAAACGGCTGGCCGCAATCCGAACGAGGTGTCGAGTACGTGGACCTGGAGCTCCTGGGCGGCGAGCTCCGGCTGCGCTCGTGGCGGCCTGGAGACCGCTTCGTGCCGCTCGGCATGGAGCAGCCGAAGAAGCTGCAGGACTTCTTCGTCGACGAGCGCGTGCCGCGTGAGCACCGTGCTCGGGTGCCGCTGCTGGTGAGTGGCGATGCTATCGTGTGGGTCGTTGGGATGCGGATCGACGGGCGCTTCAAAGTGACGCCCAGTACCACCCGGGCGCTGCGCCTGCAGTTCGTGCCGGAGTGACCCCTCCCGGCGAGGTCCTTCTGTCCGAGGAGCAGCTCCAGCAGCGCGTCCAGGAGCTGGGCGCCGAGATCTGCCGCGACTACCAGGGCAAGGAGCCGCTGCTGGTCGGCATCCTCAAGGGCGCCGCCGTCTTCCTGGTGGACCTCATGCGCGCCGTGGACCTGCCGCTGTCGATCGACTTCATGGCCGTTTCTTCCTATGGCGCCGCCACGGAATCGAGCGGCGTCGTCCGCATCCTCAAGGACCTCGAGACGCCCATTCAGGGCCGCGACGTCATCCTGGTGGAGGACATCGTGGACAGCGGTCTGACCATCGCCTACGTGCTGGACATGCTGCGCCGGCGCGGTCCGGCCTCGCTGAAAGTCTGCGCGCTGCTGGTCAAGGAGAAGGCCGCTAACGCCGGATTAACCACGGATTATGTGGGCTTCACCATCCCCGACAAGTTCGTCGTCGGCTACGGTTTGGACCAGAACGAGCGGTATCGCAACCTGCCCTACCTTGGGCTTTTCGCAAGCTAGCGGTTGATATACTCGCCGCAAGGTCCCGTACCAGCGGTCCCGCGAGTGCACCCGAGCGAGTAATTGATGGATACCAAGTGGCTCCGTAACAGCTTCGTTTACCTGATCATCATGGTCGCCATCCTGGCGGTCTTCTTCACGATTTTCCAGCAGCCTGGGAAAGAGAAGAGCGTCCCGCTGACGGACCTGTACCAGACGATCGTGAACGACGCCAAGAACGGCAACAAGGACGCCGTCCTCATCAACGGCAACAAGGTGACGGTGAAGTCCCCCGAGGGCACCAAGACCTCGTGGATCGGCGACCGCACGGACGTGCTGCAGCAGCTGCGCGACCGCGGCGTGCAGGACAACCAGGTGTCGGTGGAATACCAGGCGCCGAGCCAGTGGGGCAACTGGCTGGGCCTGCTCGGGTCCTTCCTGCCGCTCATCATCTTCGGCGGCCTGCTGCTGTTCATGATGCGCCAGGCTCAGGGCACCAACAACCAGGCGCTGAGCTTCGGCAAGAGCCGCGCCCGCATGTTCCTGGGCAATAAGCCCACGGTCACGTTCGTCGACGTGGCGGGCGTGGACGAGGCCAAGCAGGAGCTGGCCGAGGTGGTCGAGTTCCTGAAGTACCCCGACAAGTTCGCGGCGCTCGGCGCGCGCATCCCGCGCGGCGTGCTGCTGGTCGGCCCTCCGGGGACCGGGAAGACGCTGCTCTCCCGCGCCGTCGCCGGCGAGGCGGGTGTGCCCTTCTTCAGCATCTCCGGCTCCGAGTTCGTGGAGATGTTCGTCGGCGTGGGCGCCTCGCGCGTGCGCGACCTATTCGATCAGGCCAAGCGCAACTCGCCCTGCATCGTGTTCGTCGACGAGATCGACGCCGTCGGCCGCCAGCGCGGCGCCGGCCTGGGCGGCAGCCACGACGAGCGCGAGCAGACCCTCAACCAGATCCTGGTCGAGATGGACGGCTTCGACACGAACACCAACGTCATCGTGATTGCCGCCACCAACCGGCCGGACGTGCTCGATCCCGCCCTGCTGCGCCCCGGCCGCTTCGACCGCCAGGTCGTGCTCGACCGGCCCGACATCAAGGGCCGCCGCGCCATCCTCGAGGTCCACGCCAAAGGCAAGCCCCTGGACAAGGAAGTGAGCCTGGACACGCTGGCCAAGCAGACGCCGGGCTTCTCAGGCGCCGACCTCTCGAACCTGGTGAACGAGGCCGCCATCCTGGCCGCTCGGCGCAACAAGAAGAGCATCTTCATGATGGAGATGGAGGAGGCCATCGACCGCGTGGTCGCCGGCCCCGAGCGCAAGAGCCGCATCATCTCGGAGAAGGAAAAGGCCATCACCGCCTACCACGAGGTAGGCCATGCGCTGGTCGCTCGGGCCCTGCCCAACTGCGACCCTGTGCACAAGCTGAGCATCGTCGCCCGCGGCATGATGGGCGGCTACACCCGCTTCCTGCCGGTCGAGGACCGCTACCTCTGGACCCGCAGCCAGTTCGAGGACAATCTCGCATCCCTGCTGGGCGGCCACACGTCCGAGGAGATCATCTTCGGCGAGTCCACTACCGGTCCGTCGAACGACATCGAGCGCGCCACGCAGATCGCCCGGCGCATGGTCACCGAGTACGGCATGAGCGCCAAGATTGGCCCCATCGCCCTCGGCCACAAAGAGGAGCTGGTGTTCCTCGGCCGGGACATCGGCGAGCAGCGCAACTACTCCGAGGCCACCGCCCAGGAGATCGACCAGGAGGTCCGGCGCATCGTCGAGCATGCGCACGACGTGGCTCGGGAGATCCTCACCCGCAACCGCGAGAAGCTGGTGCGCATCGCCGAGCGGCTGATCAAGGACGAGACCATCGAGGGCCCAATGTTCGAGGCGCTGTTCAACGGCGACGGGACTGCTCCCGAGATCGTCGACGCCCCGCCCGCGCCACCGGAAGAGCCGGCCGTGGACACCGGGATCGCCGCCAGCACCGCCGAGCCCGAAGCCGCGCCCCAGATCAAGCCCGAGC
>Ga0209062_1005175_pt1 | contig 12864 bp, 9 predicted proteins | sample Coa_R2_2_FD_187158 | JGI IMG/M metagenome (GOLD analysis project Ga0209062, IMG submission 187158) | Surface soil microbial communities from Centralia Pennsylvania, which are recovering from an underground coalmine fire - Coalmine... | ecosystem: Environmental > Terrestrial > Soil > Unclassified ... | reverse complement strand
GCCATATTGCGGGATGCGCCAATCCTCATTCTCGACGAGGCGACCAACTCACTGGATCCCGAAGCGGAAAAGATTGTGCAGGATGCACTGGAAGAATTGGCGAAGGGCCGCACGACGATCTGCATCGCGCACCGGCTTTCAACGATACAAAACGCCGACCTGATCGTGGTGTTGGACAAAGGAAGAATCGTCGAAACCGGGAGGCACGAGCAGTTGCTGCAAGCCCGGGGACTTTACTCAAAGTTATACGAACTGGCGTACGAGACGGCGGCTGCCTGATCCTGCCCTAGTGGCTCGAAGTCAGAACCAGGACCTGTTCGAGCGTTGAAACTCCGTCCCGGACCCGATCCAGCGCCGCCATGCGCAGCGTCCGCATGCCCTGGCCAATGGCGACTTTGCCCATTTCTCTGGAGTTGGCGCGGGAGATGATGAGCTTGCGCAACTCGTCGGAAACGGTCATTGCCTCAATGATGGCAAGCCGGCCTGCGTAGCCGCTGTTTTTGCAGCGATCACAGCCGCGGCCGCGGTATAGAGTTACACCATCAAAGATGCTGGGATCGATCGTGAGGTCCTGGTACATCTTCGACGGGTAAGTAACGGGTTCCTTGCAATGCGAGCAGATGCGGCGCATCAACCTTTGAGCGCACGCGAGAATTACCGAGGAGGAAATCAGGAACGGGGCGATCCCCATATCGTCCAGCCGCACGATCGCGCCAGGGGCGTCATTACAGTGCATCGTGCTGAGCACCTGGTGGCCGGTCAGGGCGGCTTCGACCGCAATTTCAGCGGTCTCGGTATCGCGAATTTCACCGATCATGATGATGTCGGGGTCCTGGCGAAGAATGGACCGCAGCGCATTGGCGAAGGACAACCCGATTTCCTTTTTCACCGGCACCTGGTTGATGCCAGGCACCTGGAACTCGACCGGGTCTTCAACCGTGATGATGTTGTAAACCGGGTTGTTCAGTTCGTTCAGCGCGGAATAGAGCGTCGTGGTCTTGCCCGAACCGGTTGGTCCGGTGACCAGGATCAAGCCGTGGGGAGCGTCGATGGCCGTCTTGAATTGCCGGAAAGTATCTGGATCCAGGCCGAGCTTGTCGATGCTGGCCGACAGGTTCGATTTGTCGAGCAACCGAAGCACGATTTTTTCGCCGTGCACCGTCGGCATGATGGACACGCGCAAGTCGTAATCTTTGCCGCCGACCTTGATGCGCATGCGGCCGTCCTGGGGCAACCGCCGTTCGGCGATGTCCAGGCTGCTCATGATTTTGAAACGCGATGCCAGCGCCAGCTGCATTTGTTTTGGGGGCGGTGTGGCGTCCGACAGAACGCCATCGATGCGATAACGCAGGCGCACGGTTTTCTCGAACGGCTCGATGTGAACGTCGCTGGCCCTGTCCTTGACTGCTTGCAGGAGAATGAGGTTGGCGAGCTTGATGACCGGGGCCTCCTCGCTCGAGGCGGCGAGTTGGTCGAGGTTGACCTCTTCCATCGCCTCGCGTGAAATCTCGACGTTTTCGTCGGTTTCATTCGTGTCCGCCTGCTGTTTGGCGGCGTCCTTGATAATGTCTTCCATGCTTCCGCTGCGCGAGGAGTCGACATGGTTGAGTTTATCGAGGATGGCTTTTTCGGAAGCAATGAGCGGGGAGACCTCGAGCTTGGTGATGCGCCGGACATCGTCGATGGCCAGGACGTTGAGCGGGTCGGCCATCGCCAGGAACAATTTGTTTTCGAGGCGTGAAACGGGGATGACCTTGTAATTGTTGGCCACTTCCCGCGGCAGCAAATCGGCCACCTCCATCGGAATGGTGACCCGGGGGAGATTGACCGGCGGCACATTGAGGACGCGGCCCATCGAAATGGCCATGTCCTGCTCGCTGACATACGACTTTTCCAGGAGGAGCTTGAGCAGCCGGGTGCCCTCCTTTTTTTGCTGGTCAAGCAGTTCTTCAACCTGCCGCGCCGTCAATAGGCCGTCTTCGACCAGTGCGTCGGCGATGCGTTCACCAAATGTTTTGACGGGGGGCATGGGTTGGGCTTAACGGAACGCTTTGCGGATGTACTTAACCAGTTCCATCGGCGGCACGAGATACCAGAGCAAGCGCTGCCCGCTGGCTGAAGCCAGCTCGCGTGCTGCCTGTTGGTTGAACGGATTGGCGGTGGCGACTAAAACCGATTTGCTCATCCGGTCAAACGGGAGCACGCACCAACGCTGGCAAGTTGCGCTCGGGAACGCCCGCGCCAGTTCGACGTCGATGTCGTAAAGCTGCAGCGGGATGAAAGCAAAACGCGATTTGTCTGAAAGCAGTTTCAATGACTTTTCGACCGGCAAAATTCCTTTGTCGGCCAGCACCGAAATGAATGGCTCGATCACGGTGCCGGGCGCGCTGTTGCCATTGGGCCAGCAAAGATCGAAGTCTCCCTGGCTAATCACTTTTGCATCGACGAACAACTTGTGCATCGTCCGCCGGCCATCCTCGGCCTCCGCCTGGGGCGTTTTTCCGGTGGCCACCGGCTTGGTGATGGTGATCGTGTCTCCTGACTTCCTGGCGGGCGCCGCTTCAGGAGGAGCTTCGATCGGAAAATTGTTGGCCTTGCTCTCGATCTCCTTGAGCGCTTCCTGGACATCCCGGTCGTTGGGATGGCGCTGAAGAACTGTTTCGTATTCGAGGATGGCAGAGGAGAGTTGGCCCATCTGAACGTACGCCTGGGCAATGCGCTTGGAGGTCCCCACCACGTCGTTTTCGCGGCCCAGCTTGGAATAGGCTTCCTTCAGGATTTCCAACGATTGGTAGTCCTGCGGTTGCGACTGAGTGATGACCTCGAACATCTCAACGGTTTGAGCCAGTTGAGCTTCCTCACTCGGAGTTAATGTGCTCGCCATGTAATGTCTAAATCAGCCCGATTGCCGCCTTTCAACCACTTCGCAACCCGTTTACAAAGCATCGCCAAGGCTGCGCTGTGGGGCCAGGCAGCTTCCCTAAAGCAAACTTCCGGCCATTTTATTTTCCGGAGCCATTTAGTCCGCCGTGGATTGGCCTTCCAAGGCCGGCCTGCTTGAAAACAAAGGAAATCCCGGCCGTTTTTTCGCCTAACCCGCTCAGAAACAAAGGAACGCATTTTTTCCAACCAACGCTCCGATGGCCTTTTATGAAAACCGGGCACGAACTCTGTGACAATGTCTCAGACACTTTTGCCCAGAATTCGCACCGCGAAAGTTGATTTATTAACTCAACTCACCAATTCTAATTGCGTCTCGAGGCGCCGTGTCCGGCGTATCGGGTTTGGACGAAGCCTCGGGCATACAAAACGAATGCAGGCATTTATCCCAGTCATGTCACCGGCACCCGGTGAAAGGTGCTGCCGGTTTGTGGGGGATCGATTGGAATTTCGACTGGCGGATCTCGAAGGCCGGCCGCCGCCGGAAGGGTGGCGCGCTTTCTTGCGCACAAACCTCGGCCGTGCCGCTGAACTCCGCCGGGAAATTCTGGAGGCGCACACACGCGCGCTCAACCCGGCCGGAGGTTCCTGGCGCGACGTGCCGATGGCTCGCGATGCGGATGGTTGGCGGCTCAACTTGCCTGTGGCGGAGGTTGGGTACTTCAAGGCCAAGGCTTACGCTGTGGATCCCAGGGGATGGCAACGCTGGCCCGAGGGCGCCGATTTCGGAATTTCGGTGCACCCTGACCAGTACCGGACTGGAAACACTTTATACTGTGCGTTTACGCGTCTCTTCGGAGACGCGGCCCCGGTCGACATCAAAGCAGACAAGGATTCCAAATTCTTTACCGGGTTGGATCAGGCAGGCTACACCGCAATCCCGCCCTCGGGAAAACTGAGAGACCTGACGCGCCAGCTGCCTCATATCATCCAGCGCCTCGGGTGCCGGATTCTTCAGTTGCTGCCCGTCAATCCCACCCCGACTACGTATGCGCGGTTTGGCCGTTACGGGAGCCCGTATGCCGCGCTGGACTTGACCGCAATTGACCCGGCCCTCGTCGTTTTCGACCGAAAGACCACCGGCGTTGATCAGTTTCGTGAACTCACTTATGCCGCCCATCTCCAAGGCGCCGTTGTTTTTTTGGATATCGTCATTAACCACACCGGCTGGGGCTCGGTCCTTCAAGAAACCCATCCAGAATGGTTTTTGCGGAACACGGACCAGACCTTTGCCAGCCCGGGAGCCTGGGGCGTCACATGGGAGGACCTCGTTGAGTTGAAACACGAGAACGTCGCGCTCTGGGATGAACTTTCAGAAATTTTTCTGACCTGGTGCCGTCGCGGGGTGGATGGATTCCGGTGCGACGCGGGTTACAAAGTGCCGGTCGCGGCGTGGCAATACATCGTGGCGCGCGTCCAGCAGGAATTTCCCGACACCATTTTCCTGCTCGAGGGGCTTGGCGGCGCCTGGGAAGCAACCGAGGCGCTGCTGACCGAGGGCGGCATGCAATGGGCCTACTCAGAGCTCTTTCAGAACTACACGCCTTTGGCGATTTCCGGTTATCTCGATCATTTTATTCGCCAATCCCCCCGGGTGGGCCTGCTCCTGCATTACAGCGAGACGCACGACAACGAGCGTCTGGCCGCGCGCGGCGGCACCTGGTCCCTGCTGCGCAACCGGCTCTGCGGCCTGGCCAGTGTCGGCGGAGGATTCGGCTTCACCTGCGGCGTGGAATGGCTTGCCACCGAAAAAATCCGCGTGCACGACCGCACCCCTCTGAACTGGGACAGCCCTGAAAACCTGGTCGCGGAAATTGCCGCGTTAAATCGGTTGCTGTCGAATCATCCATGCTTCTTTGACGGCGCACGGTTGACCCGGGTTAGCCCGCCCGAATCAGCCGTGTTCTGCCTGTTGCGCGAGTCCGAGGATGGAAGCGACCGGGTTTTGATTCTCGTCAATACATCGCCGGAGCGATCCGAGTCGATCGAACTGCGGGGCGAATCCGCGGTATCACGGCCCTCCGCCACTTTGCCCGCACAAGCTTCGCGATCGGAAAAAGTGACCGGTGGCGTTCTGAAACTGGCGCGCGGCTGTCCCGGCCTCGAGCACTGGGTTGATTTGTTAGACCAAAAACCTCCGGCCTCGGAGGATTTGGGCAATGGCAAGGTTTTGTTCCGGCTGCAACCCGGGGGTACTTTCTGTCTCTCACCCTCCGCTGAAGTTGCCGGTGGGGGTGAAAGATATCGTTCGGAGCGAGCGCGAGCCGGTTGGGCAATCCAGGCAATCAGCGCAATGCATCCTGCCGAGACGATCCCGTTTTTCGATTGGCGAAAACTGGCTCGATGTGTCGATGAAGATCCCGCGCGTTTCCTTGGCGTTCTGAGCGGGATTGGTCCCGGCAAGCTCTCCGCGGCCTTTGTCGACGAGTTGGGCGCTGGGAGCCCGTCGGCATTTCCCCAAGTAATTAACTGGTCGCTGTTGGATGCACGCCGCATCACCCTGGTTCCGCCCGGCCATTGGTTGCTCATTCAAGACACAGCGCCGTTTCGTGTTGCTCTCGAGTGTGGCTCGACCCGTCTCGCCAGGCGTGCCGGCTCAGTTTCGACGTCGATCGGCCACATCGCAGCTTTTGCCCCGCAGGAATCGTACGGGGATGCTTTGCTTCAACTTGAACGTTACGACCCGGGCCGCCCGCAATGTGAGGCGACCATTCGGTTTCTGCCTCCTACGCCGCCGAATTCAACGTTCGAAGACCGGTTCACAGCCGAGAACCTCGATCCCGCCGCTGTGGTTTTGCTCACCAACGAGCGTGGGGGAATGGCCAGGCTTTGCGTGGATCTGGGAAGGATCACGTCCAAGTACGATTGCGCGCTCGCCGCCAACCTCCACCCGTCATTGCCGGTCGACCGTCACGTTTTCGCGAAGCGAATCCGCGTCTGGGTGAATGCTGATGGGTTTCTCTCATCCCTGGATGCTCGCAATCTTCGGTGGTTCAAAGCGGGTCCCCCCGCGCTCTGGCATTTTGTGGCGAACGCCGGTGACGGCAGAACCGTCGAAATCCAAATCACGGCGCAGATGTTGCCCGGGCTCAACACGACAGTCTTCTCCTTCGCCCGCCCGAGCGCAAAGCAGGCGCGCGGGAAACAATTGCCCGAAACCTCGGACGTCCGCCTCACAGTCCGTGTTGATATCGAGGATCGCAATTTTCATTGGGAAACCAAACGAAATGGCGGCGCGGATTTTCACTTTTCGAGCCACACCGTTTCGCTTCCGGCCCGGATCGGCGCGAATTTGCGTCCTGAAACCGACCCCCATGAACTCCAGGGCGAACAGTTTTCCGGGTTCGCGTTTAACCCGGCATCAGATCGGCAACTGCGGGTATTTTCCACCGCCGGCTTGTATCACCCGGCGCCCGAGTGGAGCGAAAACATTCCGCACCCGGTGGAACAGAGCCGCGGCCAGACCGGAAGCGGAGACGCGTTCAGTCCCGGCTGGTTTGAGTTGCCGTTGGGAAAAGGCACGACGCACGACTTGATTCTGACTGCAGATGCTTCGGATCCGGCGCGCGAAACCCTGGCGTTTGCGCGGACCTGCTTTAGCAGTCAAAGCGATCCCGGCGCGCTCAAGGATGGACGCGCCGAACCGGGTTCAGACGTCGACTCCATCCAATTCGGTGAGCAGTTGATGAAAGCCGTCCGTGCCTATGTGGTCACCCGCGGCTCCGGCAAGACAGTGATCGCCGGTTACCCGTGGTTCCTGGATTGGGGCCGGGACACGTTTATTTGCGCCCGCGGCTTGCTGGCCGCCGGCATGAAAGCCGAGGTGCAGCAAATCCTGCTTACATTCGCCAGGTTCGAACGCGACGGCACCTTGCCTAACACGATCTTTGGCGAGGACGCTTCAAACCGAGACACCTCGGATGCGCCCCTTTGGTTTGGATTGGTGTGCGAAGAACTCGGTGCCGATCTCGATTCGCTGTCGCCCGCTCCGGGAAGAACCTTGCGCGACGTTCTTGAAAGCATCGCCTCGAATTATATTCGGGGAACCCCCAATGGCATTCGCATGGATCCGGACTCGGGCTTGATTTGGAGCCCGAGTCATTTCACCTGGATGGACACCAATTACCCGGCCTGCACCCCACGCGAGGGTTACCCGGTGGAAATCCAGGCTCTTTGGATTCGGCTGCTGCGGCAATTGGCCTCGTGCTCAAAAGGCGCACAACGCGAGAAATGGAAACGACTGGCAAGCCAGGCTTGCGCCTCGCTCGAAGGGAGATTTTGGCACGAGGACAAGGGCTATTACGCCGATGTGTTGATCGCTGGACGCGGCCAACCCGCGTCAGCTGCGGTCGCCGATGACGCGCTCCGGAGTAATTGTTTGCTGGTCGTCAGCCTCGGGCTCTGCGCCGGTGAGCGCGCCCGGCGCTGTGTTCTGGCCGCCTTGCAACACCTGGTCGTTCCGGGGGCATTGCGTTCGCTGGCCCCGTTGCCCGTCTCGGTGCCGCTGCCGAATATCGGCAATGACGGCCGTCTGCTCAATGATCCTCGTTTTCCATATTGGGCCCGCTATGAAGGCGACGAGGACACCCGCCGCAAACCGGCCTACCATAACGGCACTGCTTGGACCTGGGGGCTTCCGAACTTTTGTGAAGCCATGGCCCGCGGCTGGGACTTTTCACCCGAAGCGGTCGCGGCAGCGCGCGCGTACCTTGGTTCCGTTCGACAAGTCATGTCGAAGGGTTGCCTCGGACAAATCCCGGAGATTTTGGACGGTGACGCCCCTCACCTGCCCCGCGGTTGTGACGCGCAGGCCTGGGGTGTGACCGAGGCGTTGCGCGTCTGGAAATTGCTCCAATGAGGATAGTTGTCCTCGACGGCCACACCTTGAATCCTGGCGATTTAAGCTGGGAACCTCTAAAAACCCTCGGGCCGTGCGACGTTCACGAGCGCACTGCTTCGACCGAATTGATTTCCCGAGCTCTCGATGCCGGTATTCTGCTTACAAACAAGGTGGAAATCGGCGCCGCAACGATTGCCAATCTGCCGAACCTTAAGTTCATCGGGGTTACCGCGACCGGCACGAACATTGTGGATCTCGAGGCCGCGCGAAAAAGGGACATTCCCGTCACAAATGTTCCCAGCTATGGCACGGCGTCCGTAGCCCAGGCCACAATCGCCCTGCTCCTGGAATTAACACACGGGGTGGGTCATCACGCACAAACCGTTCGGGTGGGTCGCTGGTCCGCGAGCAGGGATTTTTGTTATTGGGACCAGCCATTGATTGAATTATTCGGCCTGACGATGGGTATCATCGGTTTGGGCAGCATCGGCCTTGCAGTTGCGAAGCTATCGGTTGCGTTTGGAATGACCGTGCTGGCGACCCCCTCAACGCGCAATCCCGCCGTTCCATGGGTCAAATACGTGGGCTTGGAAGAGTTACTTCGCCAAAGCGACGTGGTGAGCCTGCATTGCCCGTTAACTGCGGAAACGCGGGGACTAATAAACGCGCGGACACTAGGCTGGATAAAGCCCTCGGCTTTTCTGATTAACTCCAGCCGCGGGCAATTGATCGACGAGGCCGCTTTGGCCGAAGCGCTCAATGTGGGAAGGATCGCCGGGGCGGGCCTGGATGTATTAAGTCTTGAGCCGCCTCCGCCTGCTAACCCGCTGCTACAGGCCAGGAATTGCATTATAACACCGCACTTTGCGTGGGCTACTCGGGCGGCGCGCCAGCGGCTGATGGATGCTACGGTGAACAACGTCCGCGCCTTCCTTCAAGGCCGGCCCGTCAATGTAGTGAACTGAATCCTCGCCGGTTCCGCGGCTCATCGGGGACCGCCCCGCTGGAGCGGGTCCCAATACCTGGAGTTGATGAGCGCTTGGGCTGAGCGATCGGCCGGATTGGCGGGAGGATTGATGTTCTCGCTTTTGCGCGCTTCGGAATGGCCATCATTAAACGAGACGACTGCCATTCCAAGGTGGCGTTTCGGTTCAACCCCCTCGTATGTTGGAAACGAACTGTGGGCGACCACGGCGGGATCCATGCAGGCCGACTCCCACCAGAGACTGCTGCCCCAGAGCGGCGGGTTCCCGTAAGGCTGTTTGTCTCCAATCACCAGGTTATCCGAAGGTTGCCGCACACCCGAGCGTTTGAATGTATCCTGGACTGCGAACGCGATTCCGCCCACAACAATGCTGTCACTCCCGTAGGGGTGGTGTCCCAGGAAAAATCCGTTGTAGCCGTAGCCGACGCGATTGCAGTCGAAGGACCATTCCCACACGGTCCCATCATCCAGCCGTTTGCCGTTGATAGCAGGGTCGTGGAAGAGATTACTGCGTCCGTTGCCATACGTGACGATGGCCGTGCCCCACCAGTTGGTAAGAGATAACGTCGGGTCGTCGGTAGTGAGCCCCTGATTACGATGTGCCGGGAACGTGTCGTTGTTTTCCTCGGTATAAAATTGCATGAACAAGCCTATCTGCCGAAGGTTGTTCAGGCACACCGTCCGTTGGCCCTTCGATTTTGCTTTGGTTAAGGCGGGCAACAGCATTGCGGCGAGGATCGCGATGATCGCGATTACCACCAGCAGTTCGATGAGAGTAAAACCGCTGCTTCTCCGGTTGCGCGCTCTCCAGACAGACGTATTCATAGATGCGTCGAGACGATCGAGTCTCCAAGTGGCTTACTGGACTTTAGTATACGCCAACTCGGCCGCGCCGCAACACGGGTTGCAGGTTAGCGCGCCCGCCAGCCGGCCAGCCGGGCCGGCAACAAGACCACACCTTTTAGCAACCCGAACACGGCTCTCACCGCCGTTGACGCCACCCTGAACGGAACCAGAAGCAGCCAAGTCAGCGGAATGATCGCCAAGGCCGCGACCGCGACCGGCCAGCAAAGCACAAACAGGATGCACCAGAGCAACCAGGCTATTAACGTTTTCATCATACGTTCCCGCTCAATTCGCGTGTTCACCCGCAACGCAACATTGGAGTCGTAATGCCAATACCCAATCGCATTGCACGAAGTTTCAACTTTTCGGGAGAGCCGGCTTATAGCCGGCTTTAATCTCATAAACACCCGAATCGGTCGAAGCTTTTGTTAACCTAGCCCGATCGAAACCCGGCAATTCCTTGAGAGGTCGGTGTCGGAAGCTACACCATTTCATGGCCCGGCCCCGGACTTCCAGGCTTGGTTTTTGGGAGCAACCCAAGCATGCTGTTCACTCATGCAGTTAATCCGCGACATCTACGCCGCCAAACAAGGCACAGGCAAACCTGTGATTTCGTTTGAATTTTTCCCGCCGAAAACGGATGACGGCGACAGGACGCTATTTGAGAAAACAATACCGATGTTGATGAAGAGCAGGCCTGATTACTGCTCGGTAACGTACGGCGCGGGCGGCAGCACGCGAGACAAAACGTTGCGGATCGTGGATCGGATTCAAAGAGAGCACAAGCTCACCGCGGTTGCGCACCTGACCTGCGTCTGTTCCACGCGCGAACAGATACGCGAGTTGCTGAGCCAGATTAGATCCCTCGGGGTTAAAAACGTCCTGGCGTTGCGGGGGGACCCGCCGGGAGGCGGGGAGTTTGTTCCCACACCTGGCGGCTTCGAATATTCCAGCGAGTTGGTCCGGTTCATTCGTGAGCAGGGCGATTTCTGCGTAGGGGTTGCCGGGTTTCCGGAGGGGCATATCGCTTGCAAAGCGGGAAAGCTGGCCGACTGGCGGTATTTGGGCGAAAAGATCCAGGCTGGAGCCGACTTCGTTGTGACCCAACTTTTCTTTGATAACGCGGATTATTACGAGTTCCGCGACCACTTGGTTCGCAAGCATAACGTGCGCATTCCGCTGGTGCCCGGGATTGTCCCGATACTCAGCGGTTCGCAAATCAAGAGGTTCACCGCGTTGTGCGGCGCGCGCATTCCCGCTCCCCTGGCGGCCCAACTGGACAAACTGGGCGACGACGACGCGGCGGTGACACAGTTCGGTGTCGAATATGCAACGCGGCAATGCGAAGACCTCCTCAAACAAGGGGCTCCAGGCATTCACTTTTACACGTTGAACAAGGCGCAATCGACCAGCGCCGTGTTGCGCAACCTGGGCATGGCCGCCGAGGCGGCCGCCTGAGTGGACTCCTTTCAGACGGCGTAGCCGCGTTCGGCAAAGCGCCTCTACCGATTGTGCTTTCAATGCCCCGTCAGAATTATCCCCTTGATCTTTGGTCGCCGCTCATGGCTCGATCGTGCGATGTCGCATAGCTTGCCCAGCCGTGAAGCGGTTTCCAAATCGCTTCCCCGCGCGCCGCGGCCGGGCCGGGCCCTCGGGAACAATGCTCGAGTCGAAGCCCAGCCGTTCCTGAAATGGGCCGGGGGCAAGTCACAACTTCTCGAACAATTCGAGCCCTTTTTTCCGGAATCCATCCGTGGTTATTGCGAGCCTTTTCTGGGAGGGGGCGCCGTGTTTTTTCATCTGAAAGCCCGCTTTCCGAAAATGCGGGCCCAATTGCGCGATAACAATGCCGAGCTGGTCAATTGTTACCAGGTCGTTCGAGACCAGGTCCAGGACCTCATGCGCCGCCTGGATGCCCACCTCGCTGAATTTCGTGAAAGCGGCGAGAGCTACTATTACCAGGTGCGCAGCCTCAACAAAACCGATGCCGTCGACCGCGCCGCGCGCATGATTTTTCTCAACAAGACCTGCTACAACGGACTGTGGCGCGTGAACGGAAGCGGACAATTCAATGTGCCGATCGGATCTTATCGACCGGACCGCGTTTCCCTTTATGACCGCGGTAATCTCCTGGCCGCCAGTGCCGCACTGGAAGACGTGGATATTGCAGTCCAGGACTTTCGCAAAACTCTCGCCGGCGCTCACAAGGACGAGTTTGTTTACGTCGATCCTCCGTATTTTCCTTTATCCAGGACGGCCAATTTCACCTCGTACACTCGCGAAGTGTTCGGGCAATCCGAGCAGGAGGAGTTGGCGCGCCTGGTCTCGGACGCCGCCGCCAGGGGGGCCTTGCTCATGATTTCCAATTCGGACACACCCACGACGCGCAAGCTGTATGGGGAGTTTGATTTGCGAACCGTCCAGGCGCGCCGGGCTGTCAATTGCGACGGTTCAAAGCGCGGCCGTATTTCAGAATTGGTTGTCCTGACCTATGCGATTTAAACCTTCTCAGAGCGGCATCGCATGCCCGGCAGAGGATTAGCCGTCTCGAACGGCGACGAGCTCGTGCGGGCTGTGGCCCAACTCGCGTCAGACCTGGGCCTGGAATTCCGTGAACAGGTGCGCGTGGCCCGCCGCATTTGGGGCGCGATACGCCACATTGACGTGGTACTCACGCATCCGCAAACCCGCAAAACGCTCGGCATTGAATGCAAATATCAGGCAGTCCCGGGAACGGCGGAGGAAAAAATCCCCTCGATCATCACCGACATCGCCGCCTGGCCAATTCCGGGGCTGGTGGTTTTCGCGGGAGCGGGGTTTACCGAAAACATGAAACTATTTCTAATCTCGACCGGCAAAGCCGTCGAGTTTCCGGATCTGGAACCCTGGCTGAGGCTATTTTTCGGCCTTCCCCTGGCCTGAGGGTGGTTTGACGACAGCAACTTATGCGGAGTTCCGCATAAGGTCACGAAGCGAACCCGGCAACTACCAGGGATATTTTTTCGTACTTTTCCCGTTAACCCCCGAGAGTCCACCCGGCGCGATATTCCGTTCGCACGAATTTGTTTGCGTCCTCGAGATTGGTGAACCTGAGTTCTGCGGGATCCCAGAGCAACCGGCACAAAGTGAGGTCCTCTCGGAGTTGAACGCGCAGGGCGACATTGCCCAGAAGGACGGATTCGGCCAACGGCCCCGCCCAGTCAAAATTGGAGCCGGGTTTCTTGCCGCCTTTGCATGCTTCGATCCATTCCTT
>Ga0209062_1005171_pt1 | contig 12875 bp, 11 predicted proteins | sample Coa_R2_2_FD_187158 | JGI IMG/M metagenome (GOLD analysis project Ga0209062, IMG submission 187158) | Surface soil microbial communities from Centralia Pennsylvania, which are recovering from an underground coalmine fire - Coalmine... | ecosystem: Environmental > Terrestrial > Soil > Unclassified... | reverse complement strand
ACGTTGCCGTTGCGACGCGCAATGGTGAGACGATACGGCGAGAACGCACTCACGCGCCCTAACATCACGTGATGGCGATCGTATTGATACTGATCCCAGCCCGGCTGCCAGGTCGTATAGGGCGGGACTTGGTCGTCGTATTGAGCTGCCGCGGGCAAGGCCGTCAGCGCGCTGCCCATGATCAGCATCGCCGCCGCGGTCGAGAGCATTGATGCATAGAATCTCATGCTCGCTCTCATACCCACGCCGCAATGACGCGTAACCGGCGTTTAATCGTCCTCTTAGCTGGCGTTCCCCACGTAGATGAACCGGTTGGGTAAGTCCAGCGTGAAGCTGCGCCCCGCCCAGAACGAGTTGCCGACGTCGCAATCGTAAATCAAATCCGCGAAGCCGGCGTCGACGGCGTTCAGTTGCGTTGCCGGCGCTCCGACGAGCGTCACCGAGGCGACTCGGCCGCGCGTTGCGTTGCCCGAAAGCAGACCGTTTGCAGCGGCAAACGTTTTGTCCAGCGTAATCCCTTGCGAACCCGTATCGATTTCGCATAGGCCTATCTTTCCGCCGCCGAAATCGAATCGAGCGAAGAGCGCCAGCGCCATTCCGAGGTCGTCCTGAAGGACGAGCGGAACCCGCGTTTCCGGCCGCACGCGCTCGGGAAACGTTTGCGCGTCTTCGATGACGATCTGGTTATTGCGAAAGTCGAACGTCGTCGCGATGTTGCGAAACGCCGTTGCGGAGATCAACCCGCCGACGCCGGTACCGTCGAGCCCGGACCAGATGCCGACGTGCGGAGCGTCGATGGGGACGCCGGCCAGCGTAAACGAGACCACGATTCCGACGGGAAGGTCGACGCGTTGACCCGTCAGCCGCAAGCTGACGTACTTGCCTTTGACGATGACGAAACGCCGCCCCAGCTCGGTCGAGAGAACGTCGACGCCGGCACCGAGATTGACCAGCATCGGTACGGGGGCGGAGCCGTCGACCGAGCCTTGGACTTGAATCAGTCCGCCGTTGACTTCCGTGAACGGGATGGTCTCCACTGCGCGCGCCGGCCTGCAAACGAGTAAACCGATCGCGGTCAACGCCGCCGCAACGATGAATCTTCGCTCCATAAGCGAGCGATTCACCGTTGCCGGCTGCCTGCCTTGCAAACATCGTGACCAAAGTCACCGCCGCGAAAACGAGCGCGCCGGCAAAAAGATTTTGTCTTTTCCTACGTCGAAGCTCGCCGGACGTTACCCGGCGTCTGGAGGTTCCATGAGAGGCCTGAAAGTCTTACTCGTATCGGCTGCGCTTGCGGCAGCCGGATGCAACAGTACCAGTTCGGTCGTGCCGCCGCCGACCCCGAGCTCCGGCAGCCCGATCAAACATATCATCGTCATGGTTCAAGAGAATCGCAGCTTCGACAACATCTTCGCCGGCTTTCCCGGCGCCGATACGGCGATGGAGGGCCCGTGCAAACCTTCGCCCTGGTGCAAGGGCTCGCACGTCGTGCCGCTGCATTCGGTCAAGCTGGAGAGCAGCGGCAGCCCGGCGTTGGGCGTCGACATCGACCACAGCCATCACGGCTTCGAGATCGAGTGCGACAAGAACGCGTCGGGCGTCTGCCGCAACGACGGCTTCGGCAGCATCCGGTTCGGCGAGTCCGGGCAATCGGGACAGGCAAAGCTCTACCCGTACGCATACGTCGACCGCGCTGAGAGCAAACCGTATTGGGACCTGGCCAAGCAGTATGCGCTTGCCGACGAGATGTTCTTCACCGAGACCGCCTCGAGCTTTATCGCGCACCAGATGCTGGTCTCGGGGACGGTGCAGATCAACAAGGGAGAATGGCTCACGGATCAGCCGAACGGCTTTCCGTGGGGATGCGACGCGCCGCCGGGAACGCACACGCCGGTCATCTTCAGCAACGGCAAGTACAGCCCCAATGGGCCGTTTCCGTGCTACAAGTACGCGACGATGGCCGATTTGCTCGACACTGCGGGCGTATCGTGGCTCTATTACGTCGATGCAGCCGTGCCGCCCAACGTCTACGGCGACTTCTCGGGCGCCGTCTGGAACGGCTATCGAACGATCCATAAGATCTTCTACGGTCCCGACTGGAAGTCGCGCATCAGCCAGCCGAATACGAACATCTTCAAGGACCTCTCCGGCGGTACGCTTCCGAGCGTTTCGTGGGTGATACCGTCGCTCTACGATTCGGACCACCCCGCCAGCGGCTGCAACGGCGGACCGCTATGGGTGACGAAAGTCGTCAACGCGATCGGCACGAGCCAATACTGGAAGGACACTGCGATCGTTCTCCTCTGGGACGATTGGGGAGGCTGGTACGACAACGCACCGCCCACGCAGATTAATCCCAGCACCCTGGGCTTCCGCGTTCCGGCGATCGTGATCTCGCCCTACGCCAAGCCCGGCTTCATCTCCAATACGCACTACGATTTCGGCAGCATCTTGAAGCTGATGGAAGAGACGTTCAACCTCGGCTCGCTCGACGTGACCGACAAATCCGCGGCCTCGATGGAAGACGTCTTCGACTTCACGCAATCGCCGAATAAATTCGTGGCGGCGCCGCTTCCCAAGGCGATGCCCTGCGCGGGTCAGATCACCAATCCACGGCAGGTGCAGCAGCTGATCCAGCACGACGGGGGAGTCCCCGAATAACGGGTAACCTCCGGTCATGCGCCTTTTCGCCGACCGTGCCGAAGCCGGGCGGCGGCTCGCCGATGCGCTCGGTGAATACGCCGGCGACCGGCGCGTCATCGTGCTCGCGCTCCCGCGCGGCGGCGTGCCGGTCGGATACGAGGTCGCACGGCGACTGCAGGCGCCGCTCGACGTCTACATCGTCCGCAAGCTCGGCGTTCCCGGTCACGAAGAGCTCGCGATGGGCGCACTGGCCGCCGACGGAACGTGGGCGATCGACGAGGAGCTGATCGCCTCGCTCGGTGTCGGCGCGCCGGCGCTCAACGAAGTCGTCGAACGCGAAACCGCCGAGCTGCGCCGGCGCGAGCGAGCTTATCGCGGCGACCGGCCCGAGCCGAATCTCGAAGGTAGGGTCGTCATCGTCGTGGACGACGGTCTCGCGACCGGTGCGACGATGCGGACGGCCGTGACGTCCCTGCGCAAGCACGACCCGGCGGCAATCGTCGTCGCGGTTCCCGTTGCCGCCGCCCGAACGTGCGCCGCGCTGGAGAGCGTCGCCGACCGCGTGGTCTGCCTCCACCGGCCCGAACCGTTCCACGCGGTCGGGCTCTATTATTCCAACTTCGACCAGACGACGGACGATGAAGTACGGCATCTGCTGACGCAGGCGCGCTCGTCCGAACAGGGCAGCGCTGCGCCGCGGAGTATCACCCCGTAATGAACCGCCCATCGCTGGCCGCCGCGGCCTTCGCCCTGACGCTCGCACTCGGAGCCGGGGTCGCTTCCGCGCAAACGATTCTGTACACGTTCACCGGCTTGCGCGGCGCGGTGGACACCTGCAAATGGTTCGACGACGATATCACGGACCGTTCGATTTCGTCGCTTACACGTCAGACCGATCTGCTCTACAACCGCATCGCGCTTCCCGTGGGAGCCGACGTGGCCGTCCGCGGAACCGCGATCACGCAGCAAGGCGAACAGCTCGTCGATTTCCACGTGAACGGCGCGCAGATTTGCACCGCGGGCGAAGCCATCTACGGCCCAACCCCGACGCCCTCCGCCTCGCCCTAACGCCGACTCCTCGTTTTTGTCATCTCCCCCTTTGTCATCCTGAGCGCAGTCGAGGGATCACCTCGCATCCCAACTCTCGGCGCCGACCGGATATAACAGCATATTCCGCCGGAAACCGGCGACGCGGCTCGCAACGACGTCCGCGTTCGACTCGAACGCGATCGGAACGACCGGCACGTCGGCGCGAACGATGCGTTGCATCGCGATGAAATCGCGCCGGCGGCGTGAAACGTCGGGCGTGACCGCCTGATCTTCGAAGAGTCTCTCGAAGTTTCGATTGCAATAGTTCATCGAATTGTTCCCGTCCACGCCGCGCTGCGAGCAGGCAAAGATTACCGATTGCTCGGGATCGGCCGCGCCGATCCACTGCGCCGCCGCCAGCGTGAAGTTGCCGGTGCGCAACGGACCGTCCGGCGCGTTGAAGAGCGCGGCGGAGTATGGCTTGATCGCGGTTGCTATTCCGGCGCGCCGAAGCTGCTCTTGCTCGACGACCTGCATGCGCGTTCCACGCTCGGGCGCGAGTGCAATGGTCAGGCTCAATGGCCGGCCGTCTTTCGTCCAGCGTCCCTGCGTCCAATGCCAGCCGCCGGCTTGCAGTTCGCGCGCGACGGCGCCGGGATCTCCGGCGGGCCGCGCCCCATCGTGCCACGCGAAGACCGGCGGAAGGAATGAATCGGCCGGCGTCAGCGCGCCGAACGTGCCGCGAATGATCTGCGACGGATCGAGCGCTGAGGCAATGGCGCGGCGCACGTGCACGTCGTCGGTTGGGAATGCCGCCGTCTGCATGAGCAAGAAGTACGCGCCGTTGAGCGGCGTCAGGACCACGCGAGCGTTGCGCAAGCCGCGCGCTTGAGGAATTTCGGCCGGCGCGATCTCCGCAACGTCCACGTCGCCTGCGGCGAGCGCAAAAAGCGCCGCCTGCGTCGTGGGAATCAGCTCGAATTCGATCCGCCGCAACCGGGGCCGCGGGCGGAAATACGCGTTGGGCTCCAGCACGATCCGGTCGGCGCGCTCCCAGGCCGTTACCCGAAAGGGTCCGGTGCCGAACGGCCGGGCGTTCCAGCCGGCGTGCGTGACGTCCGTCGAAGAGAACGCGTGCGCCGGCAGAATTCCGAATGCAAAGTCTGCCTGCGCGAAGAGTTCGGCGACGGCCGCGTTCCAGCGCCGCCGCGGCCGCACGACGACGGTATAACGGTCGGGCGTCTGCAGCGAGACTACGCGCCGGTAGGCGTCCACCGAGAGCACCGGATTGCGCGGATCGAGGATCGCGCGAAAGGTGAACGCAACGTCGGCCGACGTCAGCTCCGTTCCGTCGGCGAAACGAACGCCCCGGCGCAGGCGATAGACGATCGTCTTGCCGTCGCGCGAGATGTCGCCGTTGGCCGCCGTCGGCACGCGCGTGACGAGCACGGGAATCAGCCGGTTCTCGGCCGAGAGCCCGACGAGCGTCTGCGTTACCAGCAAATCGTATCCGATCGTATCTTGATCGTGTGCAAGCAGCGGATTGAGGGAGCTCGGGTCGACGTTGTCCGCAATGCGCAAGACGTGCGGCTCGCCGGTCGAGGCGCCGCGCCCGCACGCGGCCGCCAGGACGACGGCGAGCGCCGCGGCGGCGCGCCGTATCACGCCGGCCGCACGCGGAAGGCCACGCTGATGCGCGGGCCGAGAGCAGCCCTCGTCTTGGGGATCCCGTGGTCGTAATGCAGCTGCGTCTCGTAGCTCATCACGAGCAAGCTCCCGGCTTCCAAGTCGAGGTCGAGGACTCGGCGCGGCTTGGTCTTGCTGCGAATCGTCATCAAACGCGTCGAACCCAACGAGAGCAGTGCGATCGGAAACCATTCGACGATCTCGTAGAGGTGATCGTTGTGCGGAGCGACGCTGTCGCGCCCGTCCCGATAGAAGTTGAGCCCGACCCGGTTAAACGGCGTTTGCGTCGCCTCGGCGGCGCGGCGCGCGGCGTCCCGCAGTGCCGCGGGAACGTTCGGTTCGCCCAGCCGGTAGCTCGCGACCAGCCGCGGTACCTCCACGTCGCGATCGTACATGCGCCGGCGCTCGGTCTGCCAGCTTACCTCTTCGCGCAGCGTCTCGAACCATCGGTGCGCCGTATCGAGATCGACGAAACCCGGCGTGTAGACGATGCTGCCCGTCGCGTCGTCCACCAAAACGCGACGTCCGGCACCGAAGAGGCCGAGTTGGGTCAGGGGTAGAGGCCGCGGAGTTTCGTCGCCTCGGCGACGCGCTCGACCGCGACGCAGTACGCGCCCTTGCGCATGGAAACGCCGTGGCGTTTTGCCTGTTCGTACGTCTCGCGAAACGCTCGCGTCATCTTCCGCTTGAGGCTCGCGTTGATTTCGTCCTCTTCCCAGAAGTTCGCTTGCAGGTCTTGCACCCACTCGAAGTACGAGACCGTAACGCCGCCGGCGTTGGCAAGAATATCCGGCAGCACCATGATGCCCCGGTCGAAGAGAATGTCGTCGGCGTCGGGCATCGTCGGGCCGTTCGCCGCCTCGGCGACGATGGACGCGCGAATGCGCGGAGCGTTCTCCGCGGTGATGACCTTCTCGAGTGCCGCCGGCACGAGGATGTCGCAGTCGTACTCGAGCACTTCTTTGTTGTCGGTTCGCTCGCCGCCGGGAAATCCGACGACCGACCCCGTCTCGAACTTATGCGCGGTCAACCCGTTGACGTCGAGGCCGCGATCGTTTGCCACGCCGCCGTGCGAATCGGAGACGGCCACGATCGTATAACCGTGCTGCGCCATGAGCTGCGCGGCGTACATCCCGGCGTTGCCGAAGCCTTGGATCGCGACGCGCGCGCCTTGCACGCTCTTGCCGTGCGCTTCCATCGCTTCGTCGACGACGTACATGCAGCCGCGCGCGGTCGCTTTGTCGCGACCCAGCGAGCCGCCGATGGCGACCGGCTTTCCGGTGACGACGCCCGGAATGGAGTAGCCGTGCTGCATCGAGAACGTGTCCATGATCCATGCCATGATCTGCGGCGTCGTATAAACGTCGGGTGCGGGAATGTCTTTCTCGGGACCGATGATGATGGAGATCTCGGTCGTGAAGCGGCGCGTCAAATTCTCCAGCTCTTGCAGCGACATCTCTTTTGGATTGCAAATGACGCCGCCCTTGGCGCCGCCAAACGGAATGTTGAGCAACGCGCACTTCCACGTCATCCACATCGCGAGCGCTTTGACTTCGTCGAGCGTCACGTCGGGATGGAAACGGATGCCGCCCTTTCCGGGTCCGCGCGAGAGGTTGTGCTGGACGCGATAGCCGGTAAACATCCGGAACGCCTCGTTGTCCATACGAACCGGGACCGATACTTCGAGGACCCGTTTGGGCTGCCGGAGGAAGCCGTGAATCGATTCGTTCAAACCGATCAGGCGGCCGACTTCGTCGAGCTGGCGCTGCGCCATCTCCCAGACGTTTTCGCGACCTTGAACCGCCGATAGATCTTGCGTCATACGGTTCTAATACAGCTCCTTTTCGGCAAAGTCCGTCCGGCCGGGCCGCGGTGAAACCCGCGGCCCGAGCCTAGCGGCGGTTTAGTGCGGGGGACCGTACATGGTGGCGCGATACGCCGGCAAGTGCGGGTTCTTCCAGTGCGATCCGTCCTCGAATACAATCTTCAGCGGCACGCACTTCGCATAGCTCGTCTGGATTGGAAACACGTTGGGACTCAAACCGAACTTGTGCTTGATCTCGGCGCCCGGCGAGAACGTCCCGACGTCCTTCACCTCGGCGACGAGGCTGCCGCGCACGAGCAGACCAAACTCGATCTGCTTCATCGTCACGTTGGTGACGTTGACGTAATCGATGCCGAGCGTCGGCTCGTTTTGCACCGGATACTGGTAGTAGGTCGGCCCGTATACCGACGGCCAGCCCCAATAGCGGCCGCCGTAGCCGTAACCGTAGGGATAGTATCCCGGCGTGTAGCCGGACCAGTTGTACGAGACGTTGCGCTCGGGATTGCAGGCGTTGACCTGGATCGGATGCGGCGTCTGTACGTGCGCCGCCTCCGACATTGCCACCGTCTTGGTTGCCGCCGCGGCCAGGACCGGGAGCGCCGCGAGCAGGCACAGTCCTGCGACGCCTCCCAAAAAGCGTTTGAGGTTCATCGTTGTGTGAGGCTCCTTCTAAGAATGCCGGGGAGTTGCCTGAGTTCTTCAAGCAAAAGGGCGGCGCCTTGGCGCCGCCCTTCCCGAGTTCCGGGAGCCGCTTTTACTGCGGAGGCCGTCCGCGGTCGTGCGAACCGCCGCCGCCGCCGCCACCGCCGCCGCCCGACGGATGCGGCGCCGAGTAGCCGCCGCCCGACGGATGCGGAGCCGAATAGCCGCCGCCCGACGGACGCGGAGCCGAATATCCGCCGCCGCGACCGTACGCCGGGGCCGAGGGGTACGAGCCCCGTGAGTACGACGGATACGACTGGCGCGAGTACGACGGATACGACTGACGCGAGTACGACGGATACGACTGCCGAGATTCCGACGCATACGGATTGCGCGATTCCGACGGGTACGACTGACGCGCATACGAGGGATACGACTGACGCGCGTACGAGGGATACGATTGGCGCGATTCCGACGCATACGGATTGCGAGCGCCGTAGCTGTCGCGGGTACCGTACGTATCGCGCGCACCGTAGGAGTCGCCGCGCGACGACGCGCCGCGATCGTATGCCGAAGCCGATAGGTTACCGCGCTGCTGCGAGAAGCGATCCCACGAGCTCGAGGGTCCGCGATCGGTACCTGGAGCGTCGTTGGCGCGTACGTCGTTCGCACGCATGTCGTTGGCACGCATGTCGTTCGCACGTACGTCGTTGGCGCGTACGTCGTTCGCACGCACGTCGTTGCCACGTATCTCGTTTGAGCCGCGCGCTTGGTTGAAGCGATCCCACGATCCTGCCGGTACGTTCTCGTGCCGCGCACCGATCGTGTCGCGCGAAGCGGCGTGACCGCCGTCGAGCGTGCCGCGGTCGTTGAGGGTGCCTCGATCGTTGAGCGTGCCGCGATCGTTCTCACGGGAGACCGGAGCGTTGTGGGCTCCCGATTCGAGCGCTCGCGCGATGCCGCGCTGCTGCGCGTCGAACGAGGGCCGCGCCGCCAGCGTACGGTTTGCCGTCGCGAATCGCGGCGAGTCGAAGGCGCGCGAGAGCGTCACCGGTGCCGAGACCGTGCGGCCGCCGAAGCCGAGATTATCGCGCGTCGGCGTCACCGGCACCGCGCCATGAATCATGCCGACCCGGCTGCCGATGTTGTGCTGATTGACGGTGAAGGTGTGGCCGTGGATCGTGCCGTGCTGGAAGTCTCCGACGCGTACGCCGTGCACGCCGCCGTGCGGGAAGTACCGGTAGATATTCGTGACGTTGGTGATCCGGGTAACGTTGACGACGTTGCCGCCCCAACCCCAGCCGCCCCAGCCCCAGCCGGGCCAACCCCAACCGTAGCCCGTCCACGCCCATCCCGGATACCACGGATAGTACGGCGCATACGGAGCCAGCGGATACCAGCCGATGTACGGATAGCCCCAGCCGTAACCGGGCGAGCCGAAGCCGAGTGAAAGATTCCAGCCGGCGCCGCCGACGTTAACTCCGAACCCGAAGAAGCCGACGAGAGCGGGAGACCACGCCGGCGTGACGTTGTATGCCGGAGGATACCACGCCCAGCCGTAGCCGTTGGCATAGAACCAGCGCCCGTAGTGATACGGCGCCCAGCCCCACGGCTCCGAAGCGACCCAAGTCCAGCCGTAGCCGTCTTCCCAGGTCCACGAGCCGTCGGCATAGGGCGACCAGTTCGAAGTTTGCTGCGGCACCCAAACGTTGCCGTAGCCGGCGACGTCCTGCCATTGGCCGTACGCGCCTAAGTTGTCGTAGCCCGCGATATCTGGATTCAGATTCGGGCTCGCGCTCAGCGCCGCGACCATCGTCTGATCGCGCTTGGCGTTGAAGTCGTCGAACGAATCGTAGCCGACTTCCGTCGTGAACGCGATCGACGGATCCGACGCCGAACCCCGAGCGACCAGCGTTCGGCCGGTATCGAGCGCGTACGTCCGCTGCGGCGTAACGACCTCGGCGCTGCCGCGCCGCGCCGTCACCCAGCTGGAGCCGTCGCGCCCGATCGAGATGCGATAATCGCCCGCGTTCTGCGCGCGCACCGTCACCGACGGCGTGTCGACCGAAACGATGCCGTCCCCGCGGACGAGCCCCAGTTCGATCGTGCCGTCGGCAAGCTGCAGCTGCCGGTTCTGCGGATCGTCGTTCGTGATCCGCGCCTGGACGTTGCCGCCCAGCCGGACCGCGGTCGCGCCGTCGAACTGAAGCTCGCCGCGCGAACTCGATCCGGTCGAAATGTAATCACCCGGGAGCAGCGGCGCGTTCACCACCGCGGCGACCTGCTTGGAGCTGTCGCCGCGCTGAACGACCATCGAACCCTGGACGATGCTGACCCGGCTAACGCCCGGCCCGCTCTTATCGGGCGCTTGCTCGGCGAAGGCCGGCGAAACGCACGAAAGCGTCATCCCAATCAAGGCGACGCTCGAGATACAACGAGTTATCCACTTGGTAATCATTATTTGTGCATGTCCCCTCACCAACATTGAACCGGAAGCCGCGACCCATAGCATCGAATCCCGATTAGCGTACCATTAAGCCCGCATGAGAGGGAACGCGAGGCTCGGCTGAGCGCCGTGCCGCCGAACGAGCATGAATTCGGGACAGTTGAGCCAAGTTTACCGTAGGAGGTTTAACGTCAATGAGAGACTCCGATAAAGGAATCACCCGTCGTACCTTCGTGACCAGCGCCGTCGTATTGCCCGCGCTCGCGGGATTGCTCCTCGCCGAAACGACCACCGCTCGAGCCAAAGGCTCGCAAGCGCAGTTCAAGTACCAAAACTCGCCGCACAACGGGCAGAAGTGCTCGCAATGCACGTTCTTCATTCCGGGCAGCTCGTCGAAAGCCAACGGATCCTGCAAGATCGTTGACGGCAGCATCAGTCCCAACGGCTGGTGCACCGCCTGGTCCGCCAAAAAAAGCTAGCACCCCTTCTGTCATCCTGAGCGAAGTCGAAGGACGAGCGTAGTCGAAGGACGAGCGTGTCGAAGTACGGCACGCTCTCCCCTCGTGTCATCCTGAGCTTGTCGAAGGACGAACGGCGACATGGGGCTCTCCCCTTGTGTCATCCTGAGCTTGTCGAAGGACGAGCGTGTCGAAGTACGGCACGCTCTTCCCTTGTGTCATCCTGAGCGAAGTCGAAGGACGAAGTTTACTATGGTAATCGAGGCCCGGGGCGACAACGAGATGCGCTAAATAAGGCCGTTAGGGTATCTCGAAGAGGCCGGCGGCGCCAATTCCCCCTGCCACGCACATCGTCACGACGACGTACCTTACGCCGCGGCGTTTGCCTTCGATCAGCGCGTGCATCGTCATTCGCGCGCCGCTCATCCCGTAGGGATGCCCGATCGAAATCGCCCCGCCGTCCACGTTGAAGCGATCGTTGGCAATGCCCAGCGTGTCGCGGCAATAGACGGTCTGCACTGCGAAGGCTTCGTTGAGCTCCCATAGCCCGACGTCCTCGACGCGCAGGCCGTGCGTCTTGAGCAGCTTCGGCACTGCGTAAATCGGCGCGATTCCCATCTCGCCCGGCTCGCACGCGGCAACGGCGTAGCCGCGATAGATTCCCATCGGCGTCAGTTCGCGCTCGCGCGCGAACTCCGCGTCCACGATTGCGACGGCGGCGGCCCCATCGGAGAGCTGCGACGAGTTGCCCGCCGTGATCGAAGTGTCGGCGACGCCGGGGACCGCGCCTTTGAGCGAAGCCAGACCCTCGAGCGTCGTGTCGGGGCGATTGCCCTCGTCGCGTTCGAGTTCGACGCGTCGCTCGCTGACCGCCCCCGTCTCCTTGTTCTGCTCGTATTTCCAGGACGGCATCGGCACGATCTCGGCGTCGAAACGCCCGGCGGCTTGCGCCGCCGCGGTGCGCTGTTGGCTCTGCAGCGCGTATTCGTCTTGCCGCTCCCGCGAGACGTCGTATTTCTTCGCGACGAAATCCGCCGTGAAGAGCATCGGCGTGTAGAGATCGGGCGCATGCCGCAGCAGCCACTCCTCGGTGAAGAAATGGAGGTTCATCTCGTTTTGCACCATGCTGATCGACTCGACGCCGCCGGCGACGATCGCCGATGCACCGTCGACCACGATGCGCTTGGCGGAGATGGCAATTGCATCCAAGCCCGAGGCGCAGAACCGGCTGACCGTCTCGCCCGGTACCGTCACCGGGCATCCCGCGCGCAGCGCCGCGGTACGCCCGACGTTGTTTCCGGTGGCCCCTTCGGGCAAGCCGCATCCCATCACGACGTCGTCGATTTCGGCCGGATCGAGGCGCGCGCGTTCGATTGCGTGCTTGACGACGTGCCCTGCCATGGTCGCCCCGGGCGTCTGGTTGAAGGCCCCGCGATACGCGCGGCCGATCGGCGTACGGGCCGCCGAAACGACGACCGCTTCACGCATGGACTGCCGTACCTACCGGATGCGATTGCGCGTACCACATCGGGCCGCCGTAATGCGGCGGGAATCCGTAGCCGTAGACGTAGACGATGTCGATGTCACCCGGACGCAATGCGACGCCTTCCTCGAGCAGGCGGCGCCCCCGCTCGACCAGCGCGCCGAGAAGCCGGTCGCGGATCTCCTCGTCGGAAATTTCACGCGGGGCGATTCCGGCCTTGCGCGCCTCTTCCGCGAAGATTTCCTCCACTTGCGGATCGCGAATCGGCTCGCGCCCCTTTCCGACCGATTTGTCGTACTTGAAATAACCCGCCATCGTTTTCTGGCCGAGGCGATTCATCTTCACCAACCGTTCGAGCACGTTGGTGCGGCTCAGCGCCTGTCCGCCCTGCGATTGCGCGATGTGCCAGCCGATGTCGAGGCCGGAGAGGTCGCTCATCGCAAACGGACCCATCGGAAAACCGAACTCTCTCATGACGGCGTCCACGCGCGCCGGCGCGACGCCCTCTTCGGCAAGCGCGTTGGCTTCGCGTAAATAGTCGAAGATCATACGGTTGCCGATGAAGCCGAAGGCGTTGCCGGACAGGACGGATTTTTTTCGCAGCCGCTTGCCGAGCTTGAATACCGCCGCGATGGTCTGCGCCGAGGTCTTCTTGCCCCGCAC
>Ga0209062_1005168_pt1 | contig 12878 bp, 12 predicted proteins | sample Coa_R2_2_FD_187158 | JGI IMG/M metagenome (GOLD analysis project Ga0209062, IMG submission 187158) | Surface soil microbial communities from Centralia Pennsylvania, which are recovering from an underground coalmine fire - Coalmine... | ecosystem: Environmental > Terrestrial > Soil > Unclassified... | reverse complement strand
CGTGTGGATGCGCACCTTGGTGCTCGAGACGCCCGCCGCCTCCGCCGCGGCCTTGCGCGCCCGCGTCTGTACCTGGCTCGGGACCCAGACATCGACGCCGTCGGCCGTCACCTCCGCCGTGCAGTTCATCGGCTCCATCGTCGCATGGGCGAGATAGGGGAGGCGGTATTCGGCATCGATCGTCTTGGCGGCGCCCGCCGCGGCGCGCGCGACATCGCCTTGGGCGAAGGCGCTCTTGGTCTTGCCGTCGAGGGCGCTCGTGAACTGCCGATCGATCGTGGCGCTGGAGACGGCCGCCGCCGGGCCGTCATCCCAGACGATCTCGAGCGCGCGCAGGCCCTTCATCGCGCGCCATGTCGAGGATGCCACGACGGCGACGCCGCCCGGCACCGGCAGTACGGCGGCGACGCCCGGCATCTTGAGCACGGGGGCGGGATCGAAGCTCTTGAGCTTGCCGCCGAAGACGGGGCAATTGGCGACCGCGGCGAAGAGCATGCCGGGGCGGCGCATATCGATGCCGAAGGTGGCGCTGCCATCGACCTTGGCGGGGAGATCCGGCCGCGGCAGGGATTTGCCGATGTAGCGCCAGGCGCCGCGCGGCTTGAGCGCGACATCCGCCGGCGGCTCGATCGCCGCGGTTTCGCCGGCGAGCTCGCCATAGCTCCGGCGACGCCCGCTCGCCTTGTGGAGGACGAAGCCGTCCTCGGTCGCGCATTCCGCCGGCGAGACGCCCCAGCCCTTGGCGGCGGCGGCCACCAGCATCGCGCGCGCCGTGGCGCCGGCGCGCCGCAAGGTGACGAAGCCATCGCGGATGCTGCTCGAGCCGCCCGTGAATTGCTCGGTTGCCATCGTCGCGGCCTTGGTGACGAGCCAGTCCTTGGCCGTGGCGAAGGCGCCGGCATCGGCGGCAAGCTCGGCATGGCCCTCGGTCAGCAGCTCCTTTCCGCCATAGACATTCTTGAAGGCGTCGTCGGCCGGGCCGGTCTCGACGCGCACCGCGCGCCAATCGCAATCGAGCTCTTCGGCGAGCAAGGTCGCAAGCCCGGCATGGGCGCCCTGGCCCATCTCCGAGCGGCCGCAGACGACCGTCACGCCGCCATCGGGCGCGATGCGCAGCCAGGCGTTGAGGGCGCCCGCCGCGCGATCGGTCGCAGCCACGCCCGGCGGCGAGGATCGCAAGAAGCCGAAGCCGATGACGAGACCGGCGGCGCCACCCGCGACGAGGAAACGGCGGCGATTGATCTCGGGAAGCCTGCTCATCCAACCGCCTCCGCCGCCATATGGATCGCTTGCCGGACGCGCTGATAAGTGCCGCAGCGGCAGATATTGGTGATCGCCGCGTCGATCTCGGCATCGCTCGGCTTGGGATTGGTCTTGAGGAGCGCGGCGACGGCCATGATCATGCCGGATTGGCAATAGCCGCATTGCGGCACCTGCCCCGCGAGCCAGGCGCGCTGCACGGGATGGCTGCGATCCTCAGACAAGCCTTCGATGGTGGTGATCTTGGCGTTGCCCACCGTCGAAATGGGCAGCGCGCAGGAGCGCTGCGCCTCGCCATCGACCAGCACGGTGCAGGCGCCGCATTCAGCGATGCCGCAGCCATATTTCGTTCCGGTGAGATTGAGGCTGTCGCGCAGCACCCAGAGGAGCGGCGTGTCGTCCTCGACCTCGACGGTGTGCTGCTTGCCGTTGACGGTGAGCGTGACCATGCGCGGCGTTCCTCTGTATAGTGAAGTAATCACTCTATTATTTGAGCGCTTGTCGCGTCAAGTGTCTGTCTAACCTAATTTGCAGCGCTCAACGGCTCGATCTCGCGGTCGATGGATTTCCCAACGGCTCGCCGTGCCCGCGCGAGGTCGTAATGCTGTTGGATGTTCAGCCAGAATTCGGCGGAAGTGCCGAAAAAGCGAGCGAGCCGAAGCGCCGTATCGGCGGTGATCCCGCGATCGCCGGAGAGGATGGCGGCAATGCGCGTGAGCGGCACGTTGATGCTCTTGGCGAGGCGATAGGCCGTCAGCCCCAGCGGCTCCAGAAACTCCTCGCGCAGGAAAGCGCCGGGAGGTACCGGGGCGATCGGTCGTGCCCCGACCTCGACCACATCGGAGAGGTCGACAAGACCGGCTTCCAAGGCGTCGCGGCGGATCTCAGTGGTAGTCGCAGAACTCGACTTTCTCGGCATGGCCATCGCTCCACACAAAACAGATACGCCACTGATCATTCACGCGAATCGAATGCTGCCCCCTTCGATCTCGTGCGAGCGCCTCCAGCCGGTTGGCGGGAGGAACGGAAAGGTCGGAAAGCCGGACAGCGCTGTCGATCGCCATAAGCTTGAGATGAGCACGCCTGACAACATCGGGCGGCAGACCTTTGATCAGCTTACCGATGAAGACTGCCGCGGTGCGCTTATCACGAAAGCTCTTGATCACCTACAAGATAGTAACGCACTCCGTTACTAGTGGCAAGCTTGTCGCGGATGTTTCAATTCGAATTGTACCGCAAGTTCGTAGCGTCGGGGCGATCGTCAAGGGAGAGCCGTACAAAGATCTCCTCTGCCACGATTCCAATGGCGCGTTCGGCGTCGGCTTGGGGCACGATTTTGGCAGCCATCAGTTCATGCACCGCAAGTGCCGCCACGGACCGACTCCATGCTTTGTCTATTTCGCCTTGGTCCATGGCGATGGCTCCGATCCTCAGGGTGGCGGCAGCGCCCGCAATCTCGCCGACTCACCCGCCCCTATACGGATAGCAGCGGGCGCGATCGAGGTTGAGGCCGTAATGGCGGGCGAGCGCTTCGATCGCCTCGCCATGGGCGGGATAGGGGTCGCTGTTCTGGGTGCCGACGATGATCGGCCGGAAGCCGGGCTGATCGCGGCCTCTGGGCGGCAGCATCGCGGTCGCGAGCCCGTTGCCGTCCTGGTCGCGCAGCGTGAGGAAGAGCGGCATCTCGCGCTGGAGATGCGCCTTCAACCCGATCTCCTGCTCGATGAAGCGGGAGGAGGGCGGCTGGAAGCTCTGCGCCGCCTTGGCCTGCTCGCTGCAAAAATACTTCTCGACGGCGTGGCGCATCATCTTCGATTCGTCGGCGGCCTCGGCCTCGGTCTCGATGCGGAACCAGGTCTTCCCCGCCGGAGCGTCGCATACATGCTTCATGCATCCTCCGAGCTTTCCTGTGAAGCTGGGCGCCATGGGCACGGCATGCAAGAGACCGCGACCGCAGGTCACGGCGATCTCGCGCCGCGGTCTGATTGGTGGCACTATAGCCCATCCGACCGCCGCGGGACGCCATGCAATTTCCACAGCGCGAGAGCGAACGCCAGGAAGATGCCGATCGCTTCACCGCGAGCCTTGCCGGCTTTGCCGCCGCACTCCTCATCGGCGTCATCGCGCTCTGGGTGGTGGAGAAGCTCGCCCAGCAATCGAAGCTCGAGGATTGCCTGCTCCAGGGCCGCATGAATTGCGAGCGCGTGGAGCTGTCGCCGATGCCTTAGCGGCTGCGGCGGCTCCCCCCATGATCGACAAGCTCGAATTCCTTCTGGCGCTGGCGCGCGAGCGGCATTTCGGCCGGGCGGCGGAAGCCTGCGGCGTCACTCAGCCGACGCTGTCCTCCGGTCTGAAGCAGCTCGAGGAGACGCTCGGCCTTTTGCTCGTCACGCGCGGCTCGCGCTTCCAAGGTCTGACGCCCGAAGGCGAGCGCGTGCTCGATTGGGCGAAACGCATCGTCGGCGATGTCCGCACCATGCGCCAGGAGGTGCGCGCCTTGAAGCAGGGGCAGCTCGTGGGCCAGCTTCGCATCGCCGCGATCCCGACCGCGCTCGCGATGGTCTCGGCGCTAACCACGCCCTATCACGAGCTGCACCCGGCCATGCGCTTCACCGTGCGCTCCTGCACCTCGATCGAGGTGCTGTCCGCGCTCGACGATCTCGAAGTCGATGCCGGGATCAGCTATCTCGACAACGAGCCGATCGGCCGCGCGCGCGCCATCCCGCTCTATCGCGAGCAATATCGCTTGCTGATCTCGGCCGATGCGCCGCTCGGCAACCGCAAGCAGGTGACCTGGGCGGAGGTCGGCGGCGTGCCGCTCTGTCTTTTGACGCCGGACAATCAGAATCGCCGCATCATCAATCGCCTGCTGCGCGAGGCCGGGGTCCTCGATCCCGCGCCGACGCTCGAGGCCAACTCGATGATCCTGCTCTTCTCCCATGTCCGCACCGGCCGATGGGCGAGCGTGATGCCGGCGATCCTCGCACAGACGCTGGGCTTGACCGGCGCGGTGCGCTCGATCCCGATCGTCGAGCCCGCGGCCGTGCACACCATCGGCTTGATCGTGCCGGACCGCGATCCGCTTGCACCCGCGACCGCGGCGCTGGTCGATCAGGCGCTCCGCGTCGCGCCCAAGCTCGACAAAGAGCTCGCGGCCCGTCGATAGAAAATCTCTATCGACTAACGGGATCGCCCCATTGATTTCACGAATTTATCCGCCCCTAATTCTTCCGTCGATTGACGGAGCGAATGATGGCGGCTCACGAGACATGGAGCGACGCACGCGGCCGCGAGATCATCGCCGCGCACAAGGCGCAGGAAGGCGCGGCGCTGCCGATCCTCCATGCCGTGCAGGCGGCGTTCGGATATATCCCGCGCGACGCGGTCCCGCTGGTGGCGGATGCGCTCAACCTCACCCGCGCCGAGGTTCACGGCATCGTTACCTTCTATCATGATTTCCGCGAGAGCCCGCCCGGCGCCCATGTGCTGAAGCTCTGCCGCGCCGAGGCGTGCCAGTCGATGGGCGCCGATGCGCTGGCGGCCGAGGCGCGCCAAAAGCTGCGCGTCGAATGGGGCGAGACGACGACCGATGGCCGGGTGACGCTCGAGCCGGTCTTCTGCCTCGGGCTTTGCGCTTCCGCTCCGGCGGCAATGCTCGACGGCAAGGTGGTGGGCGCGCTCGATCGGGTGCGGCTCGGGACGCTCCTCGACCAGGCGATGCGGGCATGACGCCGCGGGTCTTCGTGCCCCGCGATGCGGGCGCGCTCGCCCTCGGCGCCGACGATGTCGAGCGCGCGATCATCGCCGCCGAGCGCCGCCGCGGCCTCTCGATCGAGATCGTCCGCACCGGCTCGCGCGGCCTCTTCTGGCTCGAGCCGATGATCGAGATCGCGACCTCTGAGGGCCGCATCGCCTATGGACCGGTGCGGCCCGAGGATGTGGAAGCCTTGTTCGATGTCGGTTTGCTCGAGGGCAAACCGCATCCTCTGCGGCTTGGCCGTCCCGAAGAGATTCCGTTCTTGAAGCGGCAGACGCGGCTCACCTTCGCGCGTTGCGGCATCGTCGATCGCCTCTCGATCGAGGATTACCGCGCCCATGGCGGCTTCCGCGGGCTCGAGCGCGCGCTGGCGCTGGGGCCTGGCGCCACGGTCGAGGAGGTCGTGAATTCCGGCCTGCGCGGGCGCGGCGGCGCGGGTTTCCCGACCGGAGTCAAATGGCGCACCGCGGCGCAAGCCACGGCGTCGCAGAAATACATCGTCTGCAATGCCGATGAAGGCGATTCCGGCACGTTTGCCGATCGCATGATCATGGAAGGCGATCCTTTCGTGCTGATCGAAGGCATGGCGATCGCCGGGATCGCGGTGGGTGCGACCAAGGGCTATGTCTATATCCGCTCGGAATATCCGCATGCGATCGAGGTCCTGGGCCGCGCCATCGCGATCGCGCGGCGCGCGGGGTATCTGGGCGCCCGCCTCGCGGACTCGGCCTATGCCTTCGATCTGAAGATCCGCGTCGGCGCCGGCGCCTATGTCTGCGGCGAGGAGACGGCGCTGCTCGACAGCCTCGAAGGCAAGCGCGGCATGGTCCGCGCCAAGCCGCCGCTCCCGGCGCATAAGGGCCTTTTCGGCCGGCCGACGGTGATCAACAACGTGATCTCGCTCGCCTCGGTGCCGATCATTCTCGCCGAAGGCGCCGCGGCCTATCGCGATCTCGGCCTCGGCCGCTCGCGCGGCACCATGCCGATCCAGCTCGCCGGCAACGTCAAGCATCGTGGATTGTTCGAGGCCGCGTTCGGGCTCACGCTCGGCGAGCTCGTCGATGAGATCGGCGGCGGCACGGCGACGGGGCGCCCGGTGCGCGCGGTGCAGGTCGGTGGTCCGCTCGGCGCCTATTTCCCGCGGGCGCTCTTTGCGACGCCTTTCGATTACGAGGCGTTCGCCGCGAAAGACGGGCTCATCGGCCATGGCGGGGTCGTGGTCTTCGACGACACGGTCGATATGGCGCGGCAGGCGCGCTTTGCCATGGAGTTCTGCGGCATCGAGAGCTGTGGCAAGTGCACGCCTTGCCGCATCGGCTCGGTGCGCGGCGTCGAGGTCATCGACCGCATCGCCAAGGGCGAGCGCCGCGGCGAGAACCTGGCGCTTCTCGCCGAGCTCTGCGAGACCATGAAACTGGGCTCGCTCTGCGCGCTGGGCGGGTTCGTGCCTTATCCCGTGATGAGCGCGCTCACCCATTTCCCCGAGGATTTCGGCATCGCTCGGGATTCCGCCGCAGCTTGACAGGGATGATTGCGCGTTTGCATCGCCCCACCTCACCCTCCCGCTTCGCGGGTCCCTCCCTCTCCGCCCCATTGGGGCGGAGAGGGCCGGGGTGAGGTGGGGCAGGAATAACGCAGATAGAGAGGAAGACCGCCATGACTTTGGTCAGCGAGATCGATTACGGCACGCCGCGCGTCAAGGCGGAGAAGAGTGTCACGCTCACCATCGACGGCTTCGTGGTCGCCGTGCCCGAGGGCACGTCCGTCATGCGCGCGGCGATGGAGGCGGGCATCCAGCTGCCGAAGCTCTGCGCCTATGACATGGTGGACGCTTTCGGCTCGTGCCGGCTCTGCCTCGTCGAGATCGAGGGCCGTGCCGGGACGCCCGCCTCCTGCACCACGCCCGCGGCGCAAGGCATGGTGGTGACGACACAGAGCGCGCGGCTCAAGAAGCTCCGCCGCAATGTGATGGAACTCTACATCTCCGACCATCCGCTCGATTGCCTCACTTGCGCCGCCAACGGCAATTGCGAGCTTCAGGACATGGCGGGCGCGGTCGGCCTGCGCGAGGTGCGCTATGGCTATGACGGCGCCAATCATCTGAAGGCGGAGAAGGATCAATCAAATCCCTATTTCACCTTCGATCCCAGCAAATGCATCGTCTGCTCGCGCTGCGTGCGCGCTTGCGAGGAGGTGCAGGGGACCTTCGCGCTGACGATCGACGGGCGCGGCTTTGCCTCTCATGTCGCCGCCGGCATGGACGAGCCGTTCCTCCAATCCGAATGCGTCTCCTGCGGCGCTTGCGTCCAGGCCTGTCCCACCGCGACGCTCATCGAGAAATCGGTGATCGAGATCGGCCAGCCCGAGCATTCCGTGGTCACGACCTGCGCCTATTGCGGCGTCGGGTGCAGCTTCAAGGCGGAGATGCGCGGCAACGAGGTCGTGCGCATGGTGCCGTGGAAGGATGGCAAGGCCAATCACGGCCATTCCTGCGTCAAGGGCCGCTTCGCCTGGGGCTACACGAACCATCGCGACCGCATCCTGAAGCCGATGATCCGCGAGAAGATCACCGATCCCTGGCGTGAGGTGAGCTGGGAGGAGGCGATCGGCCGCGCCGCTTCCGAGTTCCGCCGCATCCAGGCGCAACACGGCAAGGGCGCGATCGGCGGCATCACCTCCTCGCGCTGCACGAACGAGGAGACCTTCCTCGTGCAGAAGCTGGTGCGCGCCGTCTTCGGCAACAACAACACCGACACTTGCGCGCGCGTCTGCCATTCGCCGACCGGCTATGGCCTCAGCAAGACTTTCGGCACGTCGGCCGGCACGCAGGATTTCGATTCGGTGGAAGAGGCCGATGTGATCCTCGTCATCGGCGCCAATCCGACCGATGCGCATCCCGTCTTTGCCTCCCGCATGAAGAAGCGGCTGCGCGAGGGTGCGAGGCTCATCGTCGTCGATCCCCGCCGCACCGATCTCGTACGCTCACCGCATATCGAGGCCGCATATCACCTGCCGCTGCGGCCCGGCACCAATGTCGCGGTCTTGAACGCGCTCGCCCATGTCGTCGTGACCGAGAAGCTGGTCAATGAGAGCTTCGTGCGCGAGCGCTGCGAGACCGATGCCTTTGCCGAATGGGCGGCCTTCGTCGCGCGGCCCGAGAACAGTCCCGAGACGGTCGCGGCCTATGCGGCGGTCTCCGCCGAGACGATCCGCGCTGCGGCGCGGCTCTACGCGACGGGAGGCAATGCCGCGATCTATTACGGGCTCGGCGTCACCGAGCACAGCCAGGGCACGACCGCGGTGATGGCGATGGCCAATCTCGCCATGGCGACCGGCAATATCGGTCGGCGCGGCGTCGGCGTGAACCCGCTGCGCGGGCAGAACAATGTGCAGGGCTCCTGCGATATGGGCTCCTTCCCGCATGAGCTCTCGGGATACCGCCACGTCTCCGATACCGCGACGCGCGCCATGTTCGAGCGCGATTGGGGCGTGACGCTCGACCCCGAACCGGGCTTGCGCATCAACAATATGTTCGACGCGGCGCTCGACGGCTCGTTCCGCGGCCTCTATGTCCAGGGCGAGGACATCGTCCAGTCCGATCCCGACAGCAAGCATGTCGTGGCGGGGCTCACGGCGATGGAATGCGTCGTGGTGCAGGATCTCTTCCTCAACGAGACCGCCAATTACGCGCATGTCTTTCTTCCGGGCTCGACCTTCCTCGAGAAGGACGGCACCTTCATCAATGCCGAGCGGCGCATCGGCCGCGTGCGCAAGGTGATGCCGCCGCGCGCCGGGCTTGCCGATTGGGAGATCACGCTGGCGCTCGCCAAGGCGATGGGCATGCCGATGGACTACGCGCATCCCTCCGAGATCATGGACGAGATCGCGCGGCTTACGCCGACTTTTGCCGGCGTCACCTATGACAAGCTCGAAAAGCTCGGCTCGGTGCAATGGCCCTGCAACGACAAGGCACCCGAGGGCACGCCGATCATGCATATCGGCGGCTTCGTGCGCGGCAAGGGCAATTTTTACATCACCGAATATGTGCCGACCGACGAGAAGACAGGACCGCGCTTCCCGCTCTTGCTCACCACGGGCCGCATCCTCAGCCAATACAATGTCGGCGCCCAGACGCGGCGCACCGAGAATACGGTGTGGCATCAGGAGGATCTCCTTGAGATCCATCCCCATGATGCCGAGCAGCGCGGCGTCCGCGACGGCGATTGGGTCAGGCTCGAAAGCCGCGCCGGAGCCACGAGCTTGCGGGCGCGCATCACCGAGCGCGTGGCGCCCGGCGTCGTCTACACGACGTTCCACCATCCGAGCACGCAGGCCAATGTGGTGACGACGGATTATGCCGACTGGGCGACGAGCTGCCCCGAATACAAGGTGACGGCGGTGCAGGTCGCTCCCTCGAACGGGCCGACCGAATGGCAGAAGGATTATGAGGAACACGCGCGCGCGAGCCGCCGCATCGCGCGGCCCGAGATGGCGCCGGCCGCGGAATGACCGGGCGCTTCGAACCGGTGCGGCGCGTCGGACGCACGCGCTGGCGCCAGGGCATGGCAGCGCCGGGCGAGCGCGCGATCCCCGAGGAGGTCGCGGTCGCCTTCACCTATAACCGCTTCGCCTATGCGGTGATGATGGCAAGCCCCGCCGATCTCGAGGATTTCGCCGTGGGCTTCAGCCTCTCCGAGGGCGTGGTCGCCGGGCGCGACGAGATCCGCGATATCGAAATCGTCGAAAGCGAGCTCGGCATCGAGCTTCGGCTGTGGATCACCGAAGAGCGCATCGCCGCCTTCACCGAGCATCGCCGCTATGTCGCAGGCCCCACCGGCTGCGGCTTGTGCGGCGTCGAGAGTCTCGCCCAAGCGATGCGGCCGCCGCGCCGCGTCGCCGGCGGCTTTCGCGCCGCCGCCAGCGAGCTTGCCGCGGCGATCGCGGCGCTCCCGGCGCGGCAGCGCTTCAACCGCGAAACCCATGCCGTCCATGCCGCGGCGTTCTGGGAGCCGGGCCGCGGCATCGTCGCGCTGCGCGAGGATGTCGGCCGGCACAACGCGCTCGACAAGCTCGCGGGTGCGCTGGCGCGGGGCGGCGGCGCCGCCGCGCGAGGGGCCGTGCTGCTCACGAGCCGCGTCTCGGTCGAGATGGTGCAGAAGACGGCGGCGCTGGGCGCACCGATCATCGCCGCCGTCTCCGCGCCCACCGCGCTCGCGCTCCGCACCGCCGAGGAGGCGGGGATCACGCTGGTCGCCGTCGCCCGCGAGGACGGTTTCGAGATCTTCACCCACCGCGAGCGCATCGCGCTCGAGGAGACCGAGCATGTCGCCTGAGAAGCTCGTCTATATGGCCAATCAGATCGGCCGCTTCTTCGCGCATCAGCCCGAAGCCCAATCGATCGCCAGCACCGCCGACCACCTCAAGAAATATTGGGAGCCGCGCATGCGCAAGGCGATCATCGCGCATGTCGGTCAGGGCGGCTCGGGGCTCGATCCGCGCGTGAAAGAGGCAGTGCTGAGCTTGGGATCCTGAAGCCGCGCTGTCGCTTCGCTCGGTCGATCGCCAGCGAGGCGAGCCAGCTTGCGGCAAAGAGGGCGATGACGAGGCAGCCGAGCGTCGCGAAATTATCGTTGAGGCGGCGCACGGCGCTCCAGAACGGTCCCGTGAGATAGAGTTCATCGGCGGCGAGGCCAAGCATCTCGATGCTGCCGATCACGACGGCGACTAGGACCGAGGCGAAGGTGACGGTCAGGTTGTACTGGATCTTGCGCAGCGGATTGGCGAAGGCCCAGCCGTAAGCGCCGAGCATCAGAACGCCATCCAGCGTGTCGGCCAGCGACATGCCGGCGGCGAAGAGCGCCGGAAAGACCATGATCGACCAGATCGGCAGCCCCTTCGATGCTTCCGTGGCGGAGAGGCCGAGAAGCGCGATCTCGGTCGCGGTATCGAAGCCCAGCCCGAACAGCAGGCCCAGCGGATACATGTGCCAGCTTCGCCCGATGAGGCGGAAGACCGGCCGGCACAGCCGATTGAGAAACCCGCCCTTCGCCTGCAGCGCGTCGAGATCCTCCTCGATCAGTCCGCCGCCCCGGCGCAGCCGGCGGGAAACCCGCCAGAGCTGCACTAGCACGAGGGTGTTGGCGGCGGCGATGCCGAGGAGGAAGAGGGCGGAAACGCCCGTGCCGATCAGCCCGCCGATCGGCCTCAACGGGGCGAAGCGTGCCTCGATGGCGTTCGACGACAGGGCGAGGGCGGCCGAAGCCGCGATCACCACCGTCGAATGGCCGAGCGAGAAGAAGAGCCCGACGGCGAGCGGGCGCCGGCCCTGCTGCATCAGCTTGCGCGTCACATTGTCGATGGCGGCGAGGTGATCGGCATCGACGGCGTGGCGCAAACCCAGCGCATAGGCGAGGAAAGCCGTGCCGAGGAGCAAGGGATGGCCGCGAAAGGCAAGGAGCGCCCAGACCCAGGCCAAGAGGTTGGCGCCGGCAAGGCAGGCGAATAATCCGACGACCTTGCTGCGCAATCTGCCGCTCAAAACGCCGCCGTCAGCGTGAAGCGGGCGGAGGTGGGCTCGACCTCCTTGAAATGGATGTCGAAGACCGGCGCCGCCTCAGTGGCGAGGCGCGAGGGATAGAAATAATCGATCTGATGCGCATGCGCGTTGAAGAGGTTGAAGATGTCGACGCCGATATGGATGCGCTCGGAAAGCTGATAGCCGATGCGCGCGTCGAAGAGCGCCGTCGGGCCCGAGCGCACGGTGCCGTCTTCGATGAGGGGACGCGGCCCGAAATAGCGGAAGCGCAACCCGCCGTCCCAGCCGCGGAGATGGTGAACCGCGAGCTCGGCGCCGGCGATGATCTTGGCGGCTTCGGGGACGAAATTGCCGGGATGCCCGGGCTCGACATCGGCGGCGCCGTCATCGGCATCGGTGAAGCGCGCGCGGGTATAGGCGAAATCGCCGGTGAGCGAGAGCCACGGCAGCGGATCGTAACTCGTGCTGAGCTCGATGCCCGTGCGCCGGCTCGGCCGGCCGGCGCTGGTGATCGCCTGGTCGCCATTGAAGGTCGCCTCGCTCGCGAGATCGAGGACGAAGAGCGCGGCGCTGGCGCTCAGCTTCGGCAGGATCTCCGAGCGCAGGCCGATCTCGTATCCCTCGGCCTTGGTGAGGAGCGGCGTGCGCGACTGCGCGACGGTCGTGCCGGTCAACTCGCTCGTCAGCGCATCAACCGTGCTCAAGGCGCCGCGCAGATCATTGCTGTGGAAGCCTTGGCCGTAGCTGAGATAAAGCTCGGTGCGGCGCCACGGCCCGAAGATCGCGGTGGCCTTGGGGCTGACCAGACCCTTGGCCGTCGAGCCCGAATTGGCGGTGAGCGGGCTGCTCGTATCGGAGCCATAGAAGAGATCCCCGCGCAGGCCGGCGATGGTGCGGAACATCTCCGCCCATTGCGTGCGGTTCTCGACATAGAGGCCGCCGCTCGTCTCCAGCACGGTGTCGTCGCGCACCGTGCCGGTCACGACGGTGGCGGTGGTCTCCGCCAGTCCCAAACGAATGTCGTCGGTGCGGGTATCGAGCCCCACCGTCGTCGCGCTGTCGCGGCCCAACAGCGTGCCGAAGGCGGTGTAGCTCGCCGCGCCGCCGATGATCTTGCGCCGCTCGGCCTGTTTGAATTGGTCGCCGAGCTGACCGGGAAAGGCGGGGTTCGACGATCCCGGCGGGAAGAGCACGAGGAAGTCGAAATCGTTGAAGAGGGTCAAGGTCTCGCCGATCACATAGGCATTGGCCTTGATCTGGCGCCGGTCGTCGGTGTCGGCATAGCGCGCGGAGAGGCTGTAGCGCTGGGACGCCCCGCCATCGGTC
>Ga0209062_1005166_pt1 | contig 12884 bp, 9 predicted proteins | sample Coa_R2_2_FD_187158 | JGI IMG/M metagenome (GOLD analysis project Ga0209062, IMG submission 187158) | Surface soil microbial communities from Centralia Pennsylvania, which are recovering from an underground coalmine fire - Coalmine... | ecosystem: Environmental > Terrestrial > Soil > Unclassified ... | reverse complement strand
GGGATTACAACCGGCCCTTTCATGTGACCAACTTGTTCCGCGATCGCCCCAGCGGGTTCACGATCTTCCCGGTGGGCAAGCAGGCAACAACTTGCCTGATCATCCAGCAGCGGCTGGCCGCCGTCGGCCCCGGGCTGCGGGGGCGGAAAGTGGCGATCTCCCTGTCGCCGTACTGGTTTTTCGAGGGACTCACGGCCTGGGCGGGGGGCTACGCCGGCAATTTCTCCGCCTTGCACGCCGGAGAATTGGCGTTCAATACCCGGTTGAGTCTCCCGCTCAGGCAGGATGCGGCGCGGCGGATGCTCCAGTACCCAGAGACCGTGGCGAACCGACCGCTCCTGCGGTTCGCCCTGGAGAACCTGGCCGATGGCTCGCTCCTCAGCCTCGCCTGCTATGACGCGGTCCTCCCCTTGGGAATGGTGCACAACGCGATCCTCCGCTACCAGGATCACTGGAACGTGGTGTGTTATCTCTGGAAACACCCCAAACGGACGCCATCTCCGATTGCGCCGCCTGGCGGCCAGCAGTTGGATTGGCCGGCGCTACACCGGCAGGCGGACGCATGGTACCGTGCTCATTCCAACAACAACGAGTTCGGGCTGGATAACCAGAGGTGGGACCGGAGTCTTCGCCAGGAAACGCTCCGGAAAAAAGACACCCGGTCGGACCAGGCCTTTCTCTGCGCTCTCGAGAGGAACCAGGAGTGGGTCGACCTGGAGCTGGTCCTCCGCGTGCTGACCGAGTTCGGTGCCCAGCCGCTCCTGCTGAGCGTACCGATCCACGGCGCCTGGTATGATCAGTGTGGGATCACGTACACTGCCCGAAGGGCCTACTATCAGAAGCTACGCGAGATCTGTGCCCGCTATCACACGGCGGTCGTCGATTTCGCCGACCACGATGCCGATCGGTACTTCTGCATGGATTACGTGGGGCACCTGAGTCCCAGTGGATGGGTGTGTTACAGCCAGGTCCTCGACGGTTTTTTCCACGACAGGATCCCACCCCAGGCCGAGCTACCCCCTGCGCGCGTGGCGAGCCGACGGTCCGAAGCGGGTCTCCCGTCCCGGCCGGCTCACGCACTCCATTGACCCGAGCCAGGACCTCCCGGGTGAATCCCAGGGTCATTCCACGGAAAAGGAAGAGCCATGATTTTTCGAGATCGATTCTCCAAGTATCGTACTCTGTTGAGCGAATGGCTCGCTTTGCCATGGGTCCGCTTCGTGGCCTTGACGGCGTACTACCTGGGGATCCTGGTGGGGCTGATCGCGCTTTACGGTCGAGGGGACTTCTCCACACCCCCTTTCATTTACCAGAACTTCTAGAGTCTCGGTCCGGAACTGGCGCGCTGGGTGCGCGCGGGTCTCGAGACCCTTGGCCCTGGCTTCTCCTTCCCAACTGCTTGCTTGCGGCGCCGCCGCGTTTGAGTCGACCTCCCTAGAATCTCCGCCCCGTGCGGGCATTTTGGGAATTCCAGATCTGAGATCTCAGATTCCAAATGGGGATGAATCGGGAATCCGTCATTCCTCTTGGGTTGTCCCAAATGACAGATCTCAGATTCCAAATGGGGATGAATCGGGAATTTGGAATCTGCCATTCCGATTGAGAGTCTGTTCCGAAAGGGTCGGAGGTCGATTTCGTAGGGTGGGTGAAACCCACCGATCATCAGTATTACCAGGGCTTTGCGTTGGTGGGTTGCACCCACCCTACAACCGTCAGACCCGGCTTTCGGAACAGACTCTGAGTTGCGGCCGAGGGCCGCGATAAGGGAATCCCGCATGGAAATCATCGAGCGTATCGAGCACTGGGGCAAGATGACCCCGGATCGCGCGGCCTTCATCAGTGGCGGTCGAACCCTCACCTACGGGGAATTGTGCCACAGGTCCAGCGCCCTGGCCGCGCACCTGGCCGGCACGCTCCCGGAGAAATCGCCGGTGGTCGTTCTGGGACACAAGGAGCCGGAACTGCTGATCGCCTACCTGGCCGCCATCAAGTCCGGGCGTGCCTATGTGCCGGTGGACACGGCCGTGCCCCCGCAGCGGATCGAGCGCATCGTGGCGGCCAGTGGCGCCGCGCTCACCCTGTCCCCGGAGCAGGTCGCCGGGCTCGCCGACGGACGAGAGCCAGGCCCCCGGCGGCGGCTGGAAACTGATGATCATTATTACATCATGTTTACGTCGGGCAGCACCGGAGAGCCCAAAGGGGTCCCCATTACCTATGGTTGCCTGCAAAGTTTCCTGGAGTGGATCCTGGCGGAGCATGCGTTCGAGGAGGGCCAGGAGGTCTTCTTGAACGTCGTCCCCTACTCGTTCGACGTTTCCCTGATGGATACCTACCCGGCCTTGGTGACGGGAGGGACGGTGACCAGCGTGACCCGGGACGAGATCGCGAGCCCACGGCAACTGTATCAGCTCCTGGGCCGCTCGGCGTTGACAACCTGGGTGTCGACGCCTTCGTTCGCTCAGATGTGTCTGGTCGAACCGGCGTTCAAAAGGGAGTTGCTGCCTCGGCTCAGGCGGTTCTTGTTCTGCGGCGAGACGCTGGCCCCGGAGGTCGCCTCTCAACTCCTGGACCGCTTTCCGGATGCGGAGGTGTGGAACACCTACGGCCCCACCGAGGCGACGGTGGCCACCACGTCGATCCGCATCACGCGCGATCTCCTCAATCGGTACTCCCCGCTGCCGATCGGTTACCCGATGCCGGGCACGCGCGTCCTGGTGATGGACGAGCAGGGGCGCGAGGTGCCCGCGGGCGAGCGGGGGGAGATCATCATTTCCGGTCCCAACGTCAGCCCCGGGTATCTCAACCGGCCCGACCTGATCGAGCAGGTGTTCTTTCGCCTGGATGGCCGGCGGGCTTACCGGACTGGCGACTGGGGCCGCTACCGCGACGGCATGCTCTTCTTCGAGGGCCGGATGGACAACCAGGTCAAGCTGCACGGCTACCGCATCGAGCTGGCCGATGTGGAAGCGAACCTGCGGGCCCTGCCGGGGGTTCGCGATGCCGTGGTCCTGCCCGTGCTCAGGCAGGGGGTCGTCGATTCCCTGGCTGCCTTCGTGATCCTGAACGAGCGGCCCCCGCGCCCGGACTTCCAACTGGCCGCCGAGCTGAAACTCCAGTTGACCGAACGGCTGCCTGCGTACATGATCCCCCGCAAGTTCACCTTCCTGGAGAGCTTTCTGATGAACGTGAACGGTAAAGCGGACCGGCGCAAGCTGGCCGAGGCCCTGACATGATCCCGTACGCGGATTTCCTTTATTTCGGCATCCTGCTGTACATCGCCCTGCCGACCGTGGTCATCCGGCGTTGGCTCGGCTTCTCGCGCGCGTGGGTCTTGCTGGCGACCGCGGTGATGCTGATGCTCCAGTACGGGACTCTCACACACGCCCTGCCGGTCAACGTTCCCGAGGGAGTTGGCCTCACCGGCGGCTTGGCGCTCTCCAGCACGGTGGCGGAGGTCCGGGAACTCTGGGTGGTGCTCGCTTGCGGACTGTTCCAGTGGGCCGTGGCCCGGTGCTCCCTCTTCTTGAGGGCGCGCACTGCCTGGTACTGGCCCTACCCGATGGCCTTGCTCTTGACCGTGCTGCCCCTGGTCGCGGCCCGATTCCTCCCCCTGGTCATCCCGGGCTCTCACCTGGGATTCCTGGGAATCTCGTACATGACCTTTCGCAGCCTGGACGTCATCTTCGGCATCCAGGATCGGCTGATCCAGACACTGCCGGTCGACCAGTTCCTGGCCTTCCTCTTCTTCTTCCCGACCATCTCGTCGGGCCCCATCGACCGCTACCGCCGGTTTCGCGACGACTGGAATCGCCCCCATCCCCCGGCGGAATTCTGGAAGGACCTCGATGGGGCTGTCCACCACATCTTCACGGGCTTCTTGTACAAGTTCATCCTGGCGGCCCTGATCAAGAACTCCTGGATCGACCGCCTCGCTGTCGGCGGTTTTCTCAACACCGTGTCCTACATGTACGGGTACAGCCTCTACCTCTACTTCGACTTCGCCGGCTACAGCGCCTTCGCCGTCGGGGTCAGCTACCTGCTGGGAATCCACACGCCCGAGAACTTCAACCGCCCCTTCCTGGCCGGCAACATCAAGGACTTCTGGAATCGCTGGCACATCAGCCTGTCTTCCTGGTTAAGAGATCATGTTTACATGCGATTTATGTTGATCGCGACCAAGGGCCGCTGGTTCACCAGCAAGTACACGGCTTCCTACCTGGGCTTTTTCCTCGCCTTCGGGCTGATGGGGCTGTGGCATGGGATCGAGCCCTACTACTTGCTTTATGGTCTGTACCATGGGGCGCTCCTGGTGGGGCATGACCTCTTGACCCGGTGGAACAAACCGCGGCGGGTGTGGGGGGACGGGCCGCTGTGGCGGGCGCTGGGGACCTTGGTCACGTTCCACCTGGTCTGCCTGGGCTTCCTCCTTTTTTCCGGTAGGATCGGTCCCACGTGGAAGCCGGTCGGCTCCGTTCCACCGGTGACCCGGTAAGCTGCGCCTGCCGCGTCGTGCGAATTCCCGTGCTGGAGGGATTCTTCCGATGACGATTTCTGATCGGGTCCTGGACGTACTTGTCGGCGTGGCCGAGATCGAGGATCTGCGGCACGACCCCGACGTTCGCCTGTATGACCTCCAGATCCTGGATTCGATGAAGACCGTGGAGCTGATCGTCGCGTTCGCGGCCGAGTTCGGCGTCGAGATCTCGCCTACGGAATTCGACCGCGAGGACTGGGCGACGCCCCGCAAGATCATCGCCTACATGGAACGCAAGGTCGCCGCCTGAGGGCACCCCTCGGCTGGCGTTCACGGACCACGGACTCCGGCCTCACTCACGAGGCCGGGGTCTGGGAAGTCGTCCAGGAGAGATAACGGTCGATGATGTCCTCGATGGGGCCGTCGGCCACAAGCCGGCCCTGCTGGATCCACAGGCCCCGCGTACACAGCTCGCGGAGGGAGTCCATGTTGTGCGAGACGAGGATCACCGCCTCGGCGCGATCGACCAGGTGCCGGAGCCGGGCCTTGGCCTTCTCGAGGAAGGCGGCGTCGCCGACGCCCAGCGCCTCGTCGATGAGCAGGATATCGGGGTGCACCTCCGTGGCAATGGCGAAGGCCAGTTTCATGTACATGCCGCTGGAGTAATACTTTAGCGGCATGTCGGCGAACTCGCGCAGGCCGGTGAATTCGTAGATCCCGTCGACCTTGTCCAGCATCTGGGCCCGCTTGAAGCCCAGCATGGCTCCGTTGAAGATGATGTTGTCGGTTCCCGAGAGCTCGGGGTTGAAGCCGGCGCCCATCTCGATGAGGGGAGCCACGTTGCCCCGGATGGTCACCTGGCCCGAGGTCGGCGGGTAGATCCTGGCCAGGAGGCGGAGCAGCGTGCTCTTGCCGGCGCCATTGCTGCCGACCACCCCGGTGCGCTCGCCGGACCGGATCGTCAGGTTCATGTCGCGGAGGGCCCAGAACTCCGAACGGTCCACTGCCGGCTCGCGACGCAGCACCAGGTCGAGCACAGCGCGCTTGAGCGAGTATTGCTTGTCGGCATAGTTGATGAACCGCAGTGAGACATCCTTCAGCTCGATCAGTGGGGTCGGGACCGTGGACCTGCGCTGCAGCTCCAGTACTCCGCCCCGATCAGAGTCGGAAGACCATCTTGTCTTCTTGGGACTTGAATATGGCATAGCCGACTCCCAGGCTGCTCGCCGCGAGCACGGCCGCCGCGGCCATCAGGCCGAACCGCGGCCATCCCTCCGAGCAGAACACGTCGTGGAACAATTCGATGAAGTAATACGCCGGGTTGAATTGGAACAGCCACTGCGCGCCTTCGGGAAAGAGCTTGCTGTCGACCGGGTAGAGGATCGGCGTGACGAAGTACCAGGCTTGCAAGAACACCGAGATCAGGTGTCCGCAGTCGCGAAAGAATGTATTGGCCGTGGCGACGATCAGGCTCAGGCCGAGGGTGAAGACCGCGAACAGGGCGATGATCACCGGCAGGAACAGCATCGCCGGTGACGGCCGGGCGCCCAGCGGCCAGAGGAGCAGGAACATGGCTCCCAGCGAGAATGTGAAGGTCGCCAGGCCGCTGAGCAGCCGTGCCAGGGGGAAGACCAGCTTCGGCAGGTAAATCTTCCGGATCAGGCCCTCGTTGGCGATGATGCACATCGCGCCTTCCGTCAGGCCGTTGCTGAAGAAGTTCCAGGGGAGCATGCCCGCCATCAAGTAGAGCGGATAATTCGCAATCTCCCCTTTCGCGAAGAAGTGGGAGAAGACGACCGAGAGCGTGCCCAGCATCAAGAGCGGGTTGAGCAGGGTCCAGAGGAACCCCAGGATCGAGCGCTGGTAGCGGACGCGCAGCTCCTGGACGACCATGTTCTGGACGACCGGCCAGAACGCCGCCAGCTCGCGACGATCCGCGGTCAGCCGCGCCCACCACCAACTGGGTCCGCGCGGCGTCGGCGGCGGTGGAAAGTATTCCGCGTGCGGGAGTTTAGCACCGGCGGCTGTGCGAACATCCATGTCTGGAGGGGTCCCATCCCTGGCGTGGATCCCGATCGGGACTCGACCCGACCCCGGCTCCGACAGCGAGGCATCTTACGGCGAAGCCCGGCATCACGGAAGGTCAACCCCCGGAGATCGCCACTGGCCAAGGGCAGCCCGGGGCGGCTGCCCCACCTTAATCGCGGTCGTCCGATCGGGACAGCGCCCGGACGCCAATCCGGGTCGCCAGGCGCACCTTCTGGCTGTTCGGGAGCTTCTGAATGTACTGGGAACGCAGCGCTCCGAGCCACCGCATCTCGCGGCCCTCATACGAGACGATGACCTGCGTCAGGATCGGGCCGGGAGTGGCCAGGGCACGCTGAAGGCCCGGAAGAACATCGGCATTGCGGGCAATCTGGTTGAAGCCTAGCCCCACCGCCTGCGCAAACGCGGCGTAATCGATGCGTGCGATCTCGGTGGCGGTGGTGCGGCGGTAGACCGGCTCCTGGAGCATCCGCATGTAGTGATACGCTCCGTCGTCGAAGACGAAGCACTTGACCGGCAGGCCGGCCCGGGCTGCGGTGGACAGCTCGATGGCCGACATCAAGAAGCAGCCATCGCCCGTGACCGCGACGACCTGGCGATCGGGGCGGACCCTCTGGGCCCCGATGGCTGCGGGAATCGACCAGCCCATGCTCTGGTTGTCGGCGGGGGTGAAATAGCGGCGCGGGCCCTGGACCTCGATCGCCTCCGAGGCCCAGTGCGTCGCGGCGGTCACGTCAACGAAAACCAGCTCCTCGGGCCCCAGCACGGCGCGCAACTGACCCAGGAAGAACATCGGATCCACGCACCGCTCGACCCGGACGGTCAGGGCCTCGCAGCGGTCAACCTGCCGCCAGCGCTGGATGTTCTGCCAGAGCTGGGGGCAGGGCCCGCGGCGGATCGCCGCGGCGTCGGCCACCAGGCGATCGAGGAAGAGCCGGGCGTCGGCGCAGACGCAGACGTGGGTCGGGAGGTTCCGGCCCAGGTTTTGGGGGTTGATATCGACGTGGATCAAGGCCCCCGGCTGGGGGATGGCGTAGTTGGCCGTCGAGACCTCGCTGTAGCGGACGCCGACGGCCAGCACGAGGTCGACATCCTTGAAGGCCGCCTCGGCCGCGCGGGTCCCTTGCTTGCCGTAACCCCAGCCCACGGCCAGCGGATGCGCGTCGGGAATGCATCCCTTGCCGCTGACCGAGGTTGCCACCGGCGCCTGGAGCAGCTCGGCGACCGCGGTCAGCGCCGGTACGGCCTCGACGCAGCCCAGCCCGGCATAAATCCCGACCCGCCGGCGACGGTCCGACAGGTGCGCCAGCGCCCGCGCGTAGGCGGCTTCGTCGAACGGCACAGGGTAGGGGGGAGGCATCGGCTGGGAGTAATCCCAGACCTCGGCATAGAGCGGGAACGGGATCACCACGGCGGCCGGCCCTGGCTCGCCGGCCCGGGCGACCCGGAACGCCTGGAAGATCGCGCCGGGGATCTCCGCCTGGTGGTGGACCTCGATCAGGTCCTTGACCACCGGGCGGACAATCGCCGAATTCGCCAGTCCATGCACCTGCCCGACCGGTGCCTGGGCCGAACGGTCGATGTCCGTGATGATGCCGATGACCGGGATGCTGTCATGAAGCGCCTCGCCGATGCCGGTCAGGCTGTTGGTCAGGCCCGGACCGGGGACCACGGCGAAGACGCCGACGCCGCCGGTGGCGCGCGCCGAGGCGTCGGCCATGACGCTGGCCGATCCCTCGTGGGCGACCAGCAGGTAGGGCACGCCCCGCGCCTTCAGCGCATCCCACAGCTCGTTGTTCTGGGCGCCCGGGATGCCGAAGACGCAGGGCGCACACTCGCAGGCCAGCGCCGCGGCCACGGCCTGGGCGCCGGTCATTTTCCCCTGGACCCCCGGTCGCTTCACGAACCGGCCCAGCTCGACATGGCCGGCCCGGGCCGGCCGAGCCGGTCCCCAGGCGGCCGCCGCCGCGACGGTCCCCGCCACACCGCAGGCGCCGAGCACCTCCCGCCGGTTGAGCTGCCCTGACACGAGGCGCCTCCTCCTCCCTGACCGAGCTTCCCCGCCGAAACAATCCTGGTCCGGCGCTGCGATCGGCGGTCGCGCCGTCGCCGTCTCGATATCGGCGTACGGGGCCGGCCGGCTTCGTCCTCGAACCCACGCGTGGCCCCGAAACGCCGTGCCCAACCCGGATCATCCGCACAATCGTTGGCACGCCCCGATTCCTCAAAGCCCAGGGTGAACCTGAAGTCCGCCAGAGTCGCGGGCTTCGCGCGTTCGGAAGGAATGCGCGCCGGTCCGGAACGCCTCGGAGGGGCGGCGGTCAATGGCCAGGGGTGAAACCCCTGGAGAACCCGAGACGGGGTCCAAGATCGTGGGCGTTTTTCTGGTGTCGAAGCCCTGGAAGGGCGGCAGGGGTGAAACCCCTGGATGATTGGGCGAAATCGTCGTTCCGTCGCCCCTCCGGGGCGAGGACATCCTCTCCGCAGAGCCTCCCGGCCTCTCCGCAGAGCCTCCCGGCGGGCCAGCGGCAAACAGGGTGTTCTCCTCAGTTTGTCCGAACGCGCTTACGGCAATGAGGCTCGCCCGGAAGTGAGACCGAGCAGCTTGTCCTGGAGACCGGAGACGCAGAGGCGCGCGTTGACGTATCGGGGGTCGAGACGTAATGCGGTAGACGCTTCGCCCAGTGCCTTCCTCAGCGCGCGTTCGATCGCAGGGTAATCCTCGACCTTCCACGCGTTCTTCGATTCCTGCGCGAAGGCTTCGCTCAAGACCAGGTGGAATGTCGCATTGTCGGGATCGCTTCGTAACAGTCTGTTGGCGAAGGCGTGAAGACACGCGGCGGTCCGGCGGGCATCGTCGAGGAGGCCGGCCTTTCGCTGCTCCGCACCACGCCCGGCGGCGATATTCGCCACCCGGAACGCCACGGTTGGGAGCAAGGAATGGGCGAGGCCGAGCGCCTCGCATCGCGATTCGAGCGCCCGGATGACCTGATCCGCGTGGGCGTCCGGGTCGAGTCGGCCCAGGGGTTCGCCGGTCGGATTCGGACCGGACGGATACGGGTTGACGTCGCCGACAATCCAGTCGACCACGGACACTTCGATCAGCTCCGGGAGACCTCGATGGGCCGGGAATCGCTGGATCGCGGCGCGGAGTATTGCGATCGCGCCGTCATGGGCCGCCAGCTCCGCCCGGCCCAATGCCGCAAGCAGTCCGATCGCCGGGTCGCCTCCACCGGAGCCGCCGGGGTGCTCGAGCATGCGAATGTGCGTCTCCAGCAGCGCCCGCCGCCGTGCTTCCAGGCCGTGGCGACCGAGCCGTCTGGCGATTGTGAGCCGCGCACTGTGGAGCAGGACGATCGCGTCCAGGTGCCGGGCGTCCACCCAGGTTCTCAGCGCCTCCGCGGCCCGTTCGACCCAGACCACGGCCGCATCCAGGTGCTCCTGCTCGAGGTCGACCCAGCCGAGTTCCATCAAAGCACGGGCATACGCCTCGTCGATATCGGGGTCGACGGCGGCGTTCCTTCGCCGCTCCAGCAACTCCAGGCTGTCCATGAGCAACGCGCGGGAGTCGGCGTACTTGTTCCGGGGTCGGAAGGCTTCCGCCAGTTTCCGCTCGAGGTCGCAGATCGCCACGAGGTTCGAGGTGGCGAACTGTCGATGCCGGCGGAGCTTGGCGGTGAGATCGCGTACGACGTGGGACGCCTCGTCGAGACGTTCGGACGCGAGCATCTGGGGTGCATCCACGGTCGTGGCCAGCAGGCCGACGAGATCGTGGACCGCGCCGGAGGTGGCCTGGTCGCTCTCGACGGCACTGGCCAGGGCCTTCTCGGCCCGCGCGCGCTCGGCTTCGGAATGGCGCCAGAGCGTGAGCAGGCCCACAAGGCTCGACGCCCCGGTGAACGCGAGGATAGACAGGAGCGCCGCCAACGCAGGCTGGCGCAGGCACCAGCGCCCGGCGCGCTCCAGCGGCGAGACCGGACGCGCCCGGATCGGGAACCCATCGAGCCAGCGCTGCAGGTCGTCCGCCAGTGCACCCGCTGACGCGTATCGCCGCCGCGGGTCCTTCCGCAGACAGGTCAGGGCGATCGTTTCGAGGTCGCGCGGCAGGCCGGGGACCAGCGTCCTCGGCGGGGCGGGCTCGCGCGTGCGCACCAGGTCGAGCGTCTCGATCACCGACGCGGCCTGGAACGGAGGACGCCCGGTCAGGAGGCTGTACAGCGTGGCCCCGAGGGCAAAGACATCGGCGCGCGGACCGATCCCGGCGCGGTCGCCGACAATCTGTTCCGGGGCCATGAACGAGGGGGTACCCCCGACTCCGATCGGACCGGTCGCCGTCGCGCCCGGGTCATCGCCCGCCCGCGCGATGCCGAAGTCGGCGAGCATGGGCGTGATCTGATCCCAGTCGCCGTCGGGCGGGCCATCGAGCAAGATGTTCGAGGGCTTGATGTCCAGATGCAACATCCCGGCGCGATGGATCTGGTCGACGGCCTGCGCCACCGCCGCCATGAGCCCCGCCGCGACCCGCACCGGCAAGGGGCCGCGGACCCGCTCCGCCAGGCTGCCCCCGGCGATCAGGTCGAGGACCAGGTACAGGCAGCCGTCCCATTCCCCCGCCTCGTGGAGCGGGACGACGTTGCGATGGCGGACCCGCCCGATCGCCCGCGCCTCACGCAGCCATCGCCGGCGATCCGCCGCACTGATCCCAGCACTCGCTCCAACGACCTTGATGGCCACGCGGCGGGCCAGTTGCGGCTGCCACGCCTGATAGACGACCCCCATGGCACCGCGCCCCAGCTCGCGCTCGATCACGAAACCGGGGATCGTGGGGGGGTGCTCCGGCTCCGCTGGTCGTGAGGGGCCGCATCCCTCCGACCCGTACCCATCCGCGGCCAAGCGTTCCAGTACTTCCTGACAGTTCGCGCAGATCTGGACATGAGCTTCCAGCGCCGCGAAGGGCGAAACGCTCGACGAATCGCAGGCCAGCCGATGGAGCGTCTCGGGTGTGGGACATGCGGACATGGGGGAACCTCGGGGCCGTCTGAAGGCAAGTTGCAATCAATCTTCGATCCGTCAGATTTCTGGCGCGAGCACCTGCGGTTCGGCCAGGAACCGTTGCCCTTCTTCGCGCAGCATCAGTCCCACCCGCTTCTCGGCGGCGAAGGCGGCGTAGTAGGACATGCCCGCGGCTGCCGCGGTCTCGCGGACGGACTTCCCCTCGATGGCGATGTTCCAGAAGACCTGCCAGGTCCGTTCGCTCACACGACGCCGGACCGCCTCCTGGACTTCCTCGGCCTGACGGAGCAGGACCGTGCGTTCCGGCGCCGCGCCCTGGTCGACCTCGATCCCGGCGGAGGCCTCCTCCCAGAGCGAGCCGGCCGGCTGGTCGGCGAGCCACTCCGCGGCATGGGCCTTCTTCTGGCGCAGCAGATCGATCGCCCGCGACTGGCACAACCGGCGGAGCCAGCCGCGAAACGTCTTGCCGGGGTCGTAGCGGTAGGTGCGCATCCGCCGGGCCAGGTCGATCCAGACCCGCTGGCAGAGATCTTCCGTGGACTCGGCGTCGAGCCGGTATCGACGGCAAGAGGACCGGATGACCGGATCATAACGCATGACGAAATCGATCCAGGCCTCGCGATCGCGCCAGTCGCCGAGGCGGTTCAGGAGCGTCGGATTGGTCGTGCCCGCGTTGTAACCGACCATCCGGGTCACCTCCGGTCGAACGGGTCGATCCCAACCCGATCGCCACGGGCCGCGTTAATACCCTTCGTACTTACTTGTGGAGAGTCTTCACTTACAGACGGTGCGGATCGGCTCAACTTGCGCGAAGGCATCCTCACCCGCCGGATCTGGGTCCGGAGGCGAAGTCCTCCATGCATTGACTCGTGGTTCTGGTGACTTTACCAGGCTCGCGGCACTCCGGCAAGAACTGAAGGCGAAACTCACCGTCGCTTCCGGATTGAGGCCGGGACCGACGGCAGTCGCGGTTGCATCCAATCCGTTCAACAGCCAATTGATCCGCCAGAACTTGGTACGAGAAAGGGGAGGGCCCCTGGAGGGCATCCGCCATGCCTACACCAGGCCGTGACCGAGCGACCGATCGCTTGTCGAACCCCGATTCTCGCTCGGCCGAACGATCTGGCGCCCGCTCGGCGCGTGCCCCGATTGCCGTCCCACCGTGCGACTCGATCGCCACGGGGGCGGCCAAGACTCCCGCGCAGCGCGGCGGGCGTAAGCGGCGGACGGCGCGGCCCTCATCTCGCGTCCGGTTCCGGCCCCAGGTCGGCCTCCTCGAACAGCGCGCCCTGTTGAGTGCCCTGCCCACGCTGACGGCGCTGAGGGCCACGACCGCTGCGGCGGCCCTGGG
>Ga0209062_1005163_pt1 | contig 12888 bp, 10 predicted proteins | sample Coa_R2_2_FD_187158 | JGI IMG/M metagenome (GOLD analysis project Ga0209062, IMG submission 187158) | Surface soil microbial communities from Centralia Pennsylvania, which are recovering from an underground coalmine fire - Coalmine... | ecosystem: Environmental > Terrestrial > Soil > Unclassified... | reverse complement strand
GCTCTTTACAGCAGCGAAGCAGTTCAAAGCCCGGTTCGTGCTGGATGAAGAACTTACGCACGTCGCGGCCGGCGTGCGCAGTGTCCGACCGTCTTTCCTGATCGTTGATGACGCCAACTCACGTTTGGATTTTGTCAAGCGGCTCAGGGTGCTGAGGGAACAAATTGGTGCAGGTTTCAAAATCGTTGCCAGCTGCTGGCCGGGCCAGGAGGACGCCGTCTGCGCGGCTCTCCAAACATCAAAGGAGGAATGTCTAATCCTGGAAGGCTTGACTCAAAAGCAGATAAAGGAAGTCATCCAGGCGCAGAAAATCCTTGGTCCAGAACATCTCCTTGCCGAGATCATTCATCAGTCGCATGGCAAGCCCGGGCTTGCCGTAACCCTCTGCCGATTATGTTGGGAGTCGGGGTCCAGTCGCGAGGTCATGCTCGGAACGGCATTGGCTCGCGATGTAAGGCTGTCTTTTGAGCCTATTCTTGGGCGAGCTGCGACTGATTTCCTTGGCTGCTTTTCGATTGGTGGTGATGCAGGCATGTCGCTGGAAGCGGTTGCACGTTTGCTGGGCAAGAACGTCTTGGAGGTCAGACGAACTGCCGAACAGCTTTCCGCCGCGGGTGTGTTGGATGTTTTGCCGGAGAACAGAATTTCGGTTAATCCAGCGCGGCTACGCCAGGCTTTAGTCAGGGATATTTTCCTAAAACCACCTGCTCTGGACTTGGCTGCCTATTTATCCGAAGCACCAGACTACGGTGCCGCCACCCGTGTCCTGATCGAAGCGAAGTTGATAGGCGGAGTGTTGGACGATGGGCTCCTGCTAGAGCGATTGCAGACATTAGCGGGCACTTACGAGCAATCCGCTTTCGAGGAGTACGCACATTTAGGCCGGCAGCAGGCCGAATGGGTTTTGGAGAACTTCCCAGACAGGATTACTCGCGTAGCCGCGCCAGCCTTGAACAACACCCCCGAAAAGACGCTGCACCTGCTTTTTGACCGCGCCGCCAATACTTATAAAGAAAGAGCATCCCAAGCTTGGTCCCTTAAGGCCGAAGACGTGATGCCTGAAATCAAAAGATGGATATCGGCCGCAAAGCCAAATGAAGACGATGCTTCCAAAAGGCGGGAACTGCTGGCTGTGTAACGGCGCGAAATAATTCGTGGTGTTAGAAACGTGACGGTGACGGATTGGTTCGTGGGAGAGGACCCGTGGTTTCGGATTAAATCTGCGATTGCATTTCCGCGCTGATTCGGGTTTTGAGGCAGGCATTCAAATCAGAGAAGACAGTTTCAAAGGCGAACGTCCGGAGTGTCCCGGCAAGTGCTCGTGCCGGCTGCACCGGCACGGCTGCTACCATCGATACAGCAAGCCTGAAGGTAATGAGCGAATCGCGGTGCAACGGTATTGGTGTCCGAGTTGTCAACGAACCGTTTCGGTGTTGCCGGCCGACCGGTTGCCTTACCGACCGCTGGAGGTTCCACGGGTGGAGGCCTTTTTCAATGCGCAGGCGAAGGTCGGTTCAGGTCCCGACCCTCCACCTGGCCAGCTCGAAGCAGATTGCCTGCGTCGAGCCTGGACTCGATTCCAGACCAGAGTCTGCAGTTTGAAAGAAGCCTTTGGTCTGTTGATTAAGAGCGTGATTTCCGGTCCGACTCATCTGTGGCAACAGATGCGTCTGGCCAAGAAAACACTGGCCGACATTCTGGGGTTCCTGGCTCAAACTGGCAATACCTCGCTATTGGGCGATTACCGTTGCGTGCGGCGACCGCCTTAAAGTGGCCGATTGGTTCGAGGCGCCGCCGGCCACGATAGTTGGGCCAGCCATCCCACATAACCGTTTGTTTTTCTATTGGCTGGAGCGCGCCCACAGTAGCGCGCATGAACTCACCATCATCCAACTCACGTGCCGAGGCCCGCGCTTTGGCCCGTTTTAGTCTCATTAGCAGGATCCAGGAGCTCTTGGCGCAGCACGTACCCCTGCGCGTAGCCCTGGAAACGGTCGCCTCGTCTTCACCGCAATTGGCCCGCGACGGTTCAAGCCGTCCCTTGCCGATGCGCACGCTTGAAGACTGGTGGTATGCTTACCAGCACGGCGGGTTTGCGGCCCTGCATCCTAAGGGCCGCTGCGATCGCGGCGTGCCCCGCAAGCTCACACCCGAGCAGGAACGGCTGATCGTGGCCCAAGTCAAAACCCATCCGGCCATTTCCATCAAGGTGCTCTATAGGCAGTGGAAGCAACAGGACCCGGCGCTGCCGGCCTTGAGCGCCATTTACCGCCTGCTCCAGCGCCACGATCTAACTCAGCGTTCACGCCATTATCTGGTGCGTCAGTCCATTGGCGGGCCCACTAAAGCCTTCGAGGCACCGCTGGTTAACGAGCTCTGGATGGTGGACTTCTCTCCGGGGCCCTTCCTGCAGCTAACCGGCCACAAAAAAGCCATCCCCACTCACTTGTGTGCCATCATCGATGACCATTCCCGGGTCGTGCCGCATGCCGCTTATTATCTGCAAGCCGATACGCGTTGTTTCCAAGCTTCAAGGAAGCCATCCGCCGCCGGGGCATTCCTCGTAAGCTCTACACCGACCAGGGCGCGCCCTTCACCAATGAGCACACCCAGGTCATCTGCGCCAACCTGGGCATCCGTCTGCTTCACGCCAAGCCCTACCACGCGTGGAGCAAAGGCAAAATCGAGCGCTTCTTCCACACCCTGCAACAGGACTTTGAAGCGAGCCTGCGTTTGCCGGGCCACAACGTCAGCACGCTCGAAGAGCTCAACGGCCGGTTGGCCGACTGGCTGCAAACGCTCTACCACGTTCGACATCACGAGGGCATCGGAATGAGCCCGCAAGAGCGTTTCGCTCGCGGCAGCACGCAGGTGCGCACGCTGGACCCGCACACCGACCTGGAGCGGCTCTTTTATGCCCAGGTTTTACGGGTGGTGCGCAAAGACGGCACCATCCGGCTCAACAATGACCTTTATGAAGTGGACCTGGCGTTGCGCGGCTTGGAAGTGCGGCTGCGTTTTGATCCCTGGACGCTGGCCCGCGTGGAGGTCGATTATCGCGGTCAGGCTTTTGGCCTGGCTCGCAAAGTCGACAGGCACCTCAATAGCCAACTGCAAGGAGGAGGCCCCTATGACAAATGAAGCCGAACTGAGCCTGTTAGCCCGACAGTGGGGCGCCACCGCCGTGCCCTTTGGCTTGGTCAATGCCAACGACTGGCTCCAAACTCCAGGTGCCCAAAAAGCCCTGGCCGCTCTCAACCAGACTGCCGCCCTGCGTTCGGTCATGCTTTTGTGCGGAGCCAATGGAGTCGGCAAAAGCCCATTGGTTGGCCGCTGGATGCGTTCGCTCGACACGCGGCTGTTTCATCCACTCTGCCTGACACAAGCCACCTTGAGTGGCACCGGCATCCTTTCGGCATTGGCCACCAAGCTGGGCAAGCCAGCTTCCTTCCGGCGCGAGCGCAATCTCCAACTGATCGAAGACGCCCTGGACCAACTGGAGCGACGCATCCTGGTGGTCATCCTGGACGAAGCCCAAAACTACAGCCACGCCACCCTGGAAGAAGTGCGGCTGCTATTGGGACTCAATTTGCCTGAGCAGCCAGCATTTGCTCTGGTCCTCCTTGGCGACGAGTACCTGCTGGCCAGCTTGAAACTGCGCAATCAACGCGCCCTCTACTCCCGGCTGGCCTGCCAAGTGAGCTTGGAACCTTGGAGCCCCGCCCAATGCACGCAATACCTCAACACGGCTTTGGGCGCCGTGGGCTTGAGCAGTTCGCTGCTGGAAGCCGCGGCCGCTGAATTATTAGTCAACGCCAGCGCCGGACTACCTCGCAGCTTATGCCTGCTGGCCCGCGCCGCCTGGATCAACGCGGCCTTGGAAAAGGCCCAGAAGGTCACCCCCGCTCACGTCAATGCCGCGATCCATCAGGTCCCTTGCGTGCCGGGATTGCTAGGACCCAGCTCTGCGGAACCCACCAGTGCATGAGCCCACTCCAGGAACAAATCGCCGCCGCCCACCGCCTCTACTGCCAGCTTACAGGTCAAAACCTGAGACTGGGATTTGACCGGGAGCGCCAGTGGTATGAGTGGTTTGGTGCCGGCTTCACCCTCCAGGACCTGCGTCGGCTCGTCGCTTATCTGCAACGTGAAATCCGTGAAGGCCGCCGCAACGTTGGCGCGCTCAAGCTTTCCAACCTGCTCCAACCGGATCGCTTCGAAGAAGATCTCAACATTGCTCGGGTGCGCCTGCAGCCACCCTCTCCACCTGTTCCCAAACCCCCGCCTCAACTTCCAGAAAACCAGCGCGAACTGCGCCGAATCAAATGCCTGGAGCGCTTGCGCAAAATTAAAGAGCAGTTGTGCTAAAGGTGTCGAGCCGATCCGCCGGCAATCCGGAATTTAAGCACCAACCACGAAGCTTCCACCACGAGCCAATTTGAGAAAAGTCCCACGAATTAACGTGCAGCGTTACAGGCCTCCTCTCCCCGGCCCTCTCCTCCAAAGGAGGAGAGGGGGAACGCATTTCGCACAGCAATTCTCGTAGAGCGAGGAAACTGTGCCGGTGTTGCTGCCGCGCGCCTTATCTCTTCTCCTGAACCGAGCGGAAGAATTTCTCGGACCGTCTGGAGGGATCGTGCCCGTGCTAATCATGGAGACCTTGTGAACGGGAACAACACCCGGAGGCGAACTCGGGGAAGTAGTCCGGAGCCCTGCCGAAAACAAAAGAGCCGCCCGAAGGCGGCTCGTGCAAAGTAAGACTAAGTAATCTTTACTTCCTACGACGGAAAATCAACAGAGCGGCAGCTCCGAGACCAGCCAAAGCCATGCTGGAAGGTTCAGGAACTCCAACTGCTAAAGCATTGAATCCAGTCTGGATGCCGGTTGTGCCGCCAAACAGGTTATATGCCGGAGAAGCAGGGGATCCTGCGCCGCCAGAAATTCCTGTCGCAACGGGTGATATACCGAAGTTGCCGGTCTTTCCACCGAAGTTGCCAGCCAACCACGAACTTTGGAACGTAGCCCCCAAGCTTGAGGACCACATCGCAACAGCGTAGTTTGTGGTCGAGCCAGCTACCCAGGCAGTGACAGGAACACTTGTGCCGCCGAAAAAGCGGCCAGCCGTCGCCAGATTGGTTGCATAAACGCCAGCGAACGTAAACGCATCGGGATTGCTGCCGCTGCCAATCAACAGTCCGTAATACCAGGAACCAACCGGGCCGCTAGCAGTAGCGGTTTGGTTATTGATGGTGGCGCTGGTCAACGTGCTGTTGTTGTTCAGGAAGTTGACCAAGCCCTGGGCGAAAGCACCAGTGGTCAACGCACTTAAGCAGAGGATTGCTGCTAGTTTTCTCATATTATGTATGATTGTGGTTTAGTTGTTGATTATTCAGTACTGAATCGTATGCCTTACGGGAGGCTCTGCGCCCAATTGGCGGATGTTGCCTGGGGATTATAGAAAAAGAATCCCTGGCCAATCGAGTAGCTCGGAGCGGACTTCGGATTAAACCCGGCGTCCAACCAACCCAGCGTGGCGTCGTACGCCGAAAATATGTATTTGGACGTAGCGTTGTCCCAAGTCAAAACCTGCATACCGTCCAACTTCGGCAGGCTCACAGGGTTTGTCGTGATGTCAGGAACATTCGCCGGGAGTGGTGAGCCCACCAAAGAATAACCCGATGCAAGGCTCAAGGTGTTGGTGCTGCTCGGTCCGGGAACAACCTGGCCGACGAAAGTGATATTTGTGGCACCTGCCCCTGGGTTATAAAAGAAGAAGCCCACGCCAGGAGGCAACGATGGCGGCGCTGACGGAGCGAAACTCGAATCCAGCCAACCCAGCGTTGCATCATACGAGACAAAGTTAAACTTCGTTCCGTTCCAAGTGAGAATCTGCTCACCGTCGATCTGTAGACCGATTTCGTTTGCGCCGTTCGTGGCGCCAGCGCTCAACGGGTTTGCCAGTATGCTGTACCCGGAAGGCACAGTCACCGTGGCGTAGCCGACGATATTGAGCGAGTAAACGCTCGTTTGCGCCATCGCGGAGATGGCACTGGCTGCGATAGCAGCCACACTAAGTAGTGCTTTTGTTCTCATGTTTTGTAGTTTGTGTTTTACCGTGTGTGCGACAACTATTGCAAAGCAGCAAGGCCGTGTCAACGCTTTTTGGAAAATATTTTGAACGTTTTTTTCACGGGTCTTGCAGTCCAAAATCTGCTCCAGCCAATGGTTTGGGCAGCCGTCGCCCCACATTCATTAGCAGTTTTCGAGCCATGAGTTGTCACGCGGTTTTCGATAACGCTAAATAAGGCTCACCGCGATGGTTTCGACCCGTTTGGGGGTTTAGGAACCGGCAATGCAGGCAACCTGGCGACCCAACTATAAGGGTGCCAAGGGAACTCAGGTGATTCCAGCCAATCCCCCAACGCGTGAAGTTCCAGCGCCGTCAGCCCGACGGTGGAAGAACGGGTGAGAGAAATTGTGTGAGGTCCGGTCCGGACCGCCAAGGTGTAGGTGGGGGCGAGAAAGGCACCCATGCCCCTGAACCAGTTCACCGACGCGATGTTGTCCGACAATTGATCGCGGCGCAGGATCACCCGTGACAACTGGCCGATGTACATCCACGCCTCGACGCGCGGACCGGTAATCTCCCGATCGAAATAGACAGTGTTTGTTCCTTTGAGCACCTCGGCAATCGTGACGGAAGGCGAGAGGCCGTTTGTGAGCAGGTACGGAGAAAGCCCTCCAAACAAGAACGAATTATTCGCGACGCGAATGGACTGTACAAACGGAGTGATGATTGGAGCTCTCCAAATCACGCCGTCGGAATTAGCAGAGCGTTCCCAGTGTCCCATTCGGTTTGACGCGAGCATTGGATTCATGCTTTGCATCAGCTGGGCTCCCAGGCTGGGCATCACCTTATCGGCATGGGCTAATGGCGCCGCCGCATAAACCAGGAACGGGGATCCGCTCTGAGACCAGGCAAAGACCTGGTTGGGAGTTTCGGATGGATGAGCGCTCTTCCACCAATCGAGTGAAGCCAGCCAGTCCTTGATTCCGCGCACCGCGGTAAAACCCTGGATCGGTTCATGTATGAGGTTTGTCGGAATATCCCAGGCATCGAGCTTGATTTGCAATGGCGTGGGAAAGGTGAGCCTGGCGCGCGTGGAGAGTTGGTCGCCGCTGCCAACCGCATCGAGCGAAATCTCCGGCCATTGTGATGGCAAATCCCAGTCCCATGAAAAGGCAGACGAAAGCCTGGGCAGATCGACTTGGGCCTCGATCCAATCACTGCCGGCGGCCGTTGCGAATGGGACCTGGGCACGCTGGACACGGGCCAGGACATCCGAGAGGACGACGTTTTGGTCGGGGGAAAGTCCGAGAATTGTCCATGCGCCGGCGTGAGTGAATTCGATATGGCGGAGGTAGGGTGGGAGTTGGGTGGCGGAGGATTGAATTTGCCAGCCGGTGGAGGGGGGGGCGGCGGGGGTTTTTCGAGCGGCGGCGAGGGTGCCGAAGACGGCTTGGAGATTGGAGTCCCATTCAGCGGCGCGTTTCGGGTCCAGCAGGACCGCGAGGGCGATTTGGGGAGAGCCAGCCTTGGGCTCACGAATTTCGAGGTAGAACTCACTTTTGACGAGGTCATCAAGCAAGGGGCGCACCAAGGCGGCGGAATGGTTTTGGCGGACCAGCGCGGCGAGGTTGGTGCCCGGCAGGAGGCGGTTGGTGGCCGCGGCGCGCCAGGGCGCAAGAGCCAATTTATCCAGAGTTTGGCTTTTAAGTTTTTCGGATTCCGCCAAGCGCCAGATTTTGAGAAAGCCGGCGCCGTTGGTTTGTTGAGCGATGCGGTCCATCCCGCGCCAATGAATCGCGGCTATGGGAGCGGCCGGATTGATTTTTCTTTGGGCAGCGGCGGAGGTGTCTGATTTCCCGCAGCCACTCTGCAGCAGCAAAAATGAGCACGCCAACGCGCAAATCCCAGTGATTCTCATGAACATTGCCCGGCAGCTTGTACTAAAATCGCGGGTTCGGCGCAAGAAAGGGCTGGGGGCGGTCCGGAACGCCTGTCTTGCCGAATCAATTTGCGGTTGTGTTCACGGGCGCTTTGCAACTCAATATTCGCGAATGCGTCGAGATCTGTGGACAGGCCTGGCACTGGCCGTGATTACGCTGCTGGTATACTTGCCGGTCAGGAATCACGATTTCATTTTCTACGACGATCCCCAGTTCATCACCGAGAATCCCCAAATCCAATCCGGCCTTAGTTGGAACACGATCCGCTACGCATTCACCACTCCGGTGGCGGGAAACTGGCACCCGGTGACGACGCTCAGCCATGCATTGGACTGCGAATTATTCGGCGTGAGCCCGGGCGCACAGCACCTGGTCAACGTCCTAATTCACGCTGCAAACGCGCTCTTGCTGTTCTTGTTGCTGCAGCAATGGGTCCAAACGGCTTCGACGGGCGAAGCGGCCAGATTGAAAAACCCCGCGGCGACTGCGGGATTTTTGGCTGTGCCCTGGACCGCATTGTTTGCGACGTTGTTGTTTGCGCTGCACCCATTGAGAGTTGAATCCGTGGCGTGGATCGCCGAGCGCAAGGATGTGCTCAGCGGTTTTTTCTTTCTCCTGACGCTCTGGTTTTATACGCGGTATACGCAAGCGGCGGCGGGGCCGAACGACGGTAGATTGGGTGATGCCGGAGCCGGCAGTGGCGGCGGCGCAACGAATTACACCCTGGCATTGGTCAGTTTTGGCCTTGGGCTCATGAGCAAGCCCATGTTGGTGACCGTTCCATTTGTATTGTTGCTCATTGATTTCTGGCCTCTGCGGAGGCTGCAATGGCCTTTGCAGAAAGGCGCCCGTCCAAGCTTGCCGACGCTGCTGGGCGAAAAGATCCTGTTCCTTCTGCTCGCCGCGATCGACTGCGGTATCACGGTGACGGTGCAAAGGCACGCCGGAGCGATGCAAGTGATCCAGCACGTCAGCCTCTCTGAACGTCTGAGCAACGCCGTTGTCAGCTGCCTTCGTTACCTGGGTAAATTGTTTTGGCCGGCCGACCTGGCAATCGTTTACCCGCACCCGGCGCGGCATTACCTGCTTACGGACCAGTGGCCTGGGTGGCAAATTGGGGCGGGCGCGGCAGCGTTGATCTTGATCAGTGTGTTGGCCGTGATTCAGTTGCAGCGGCGACCCTATCTTGCTGTGGGCTGGTTCTGGTTCGTAGGGATGCTGGTCCCGGTGATTGGACTGGTCCAGGTGGGGGAACAAGCCATGGCAGACCGCTACACGTACCTGCCGGCGATTGGCCTGGGAATCGCCCTGGCATGGGGTCTGAATCAGGCAATAACGTCTGTTTCGGAAACCGGCAATCGGACAATTCCAGTTTGGGCGGTGGCGACTCTGGTCGTGGCAGCGGGTTTGTCATGCGTAACAGAGCATCAACTCGGCTATTGGCAGAATACGGTGTCGCTGTTCGAGCATGCGATCGCCGTTACAGCCGACAATCCGTCGGCGCAATTTGCCGTGGGCGTAGGTCTCGAAGGCCAGGGAGAAACTTCCAAAGCAATGGTTCGATACCGGGTCGCGGTAGCAATCGACACCAATTATGCGAAGGCGTATTACAACATGGGCCAGGCCTTTCGCAAAACGGGCAAGTGGCCCGAAGCGACACACTCCTACCTGGAAGCGGCGCGATCGAATCCAAACGACGTGGCGACGCAACTCAACCTGGCGGCGGCCTTGTCAAGAATGGGCCAGCCGCGGGACGCGCTGACCCATTTCAATGCGGCGTTGCGGCTTGAACCCGACTCGACTGAAGGCCTCAACAACCTGGCGTGGCTGCTCTCGACCTGCGCCGACCCGGTGGTGCGCGACGGCAAACGCGCCGTGGAATTGGCCGAAAAGGCGTGCGCGTTGACGAATTTCAAAATGCCTGTGTTTGTTGGCACCCTGGCGGCGGCGTACGCCGAAGCGGGGAGGTTTGGCGAAGCAGTGACCACCGCCCAAACCGCGGCTTCGCTCGCCATGCAAACCGGCGATTCCAACGCGGCCTCGAGCAACCAGGAACTCCTGAAACTGTACGCCGCGAACAAACCGTACCGCGAAGAAGTTCAAAACGGAGCGGTGAGCACCAACAGTAAACCGTAGCGGCAGTTCCTGTTCCCGGCTTTCCCTTCGACTGTTTCTAAAGAAACTTTCCCGGGTTCAGGATCCCTTTTGGGTCGAGGGCGTTTTTGATGATTCTATGGAACTGGCGCGCTTCCGGGCTGACCGCTTGGTTCCACCACGGCTTTTTGGCGAGCCCAATGCCGTGCTCGCCGGTAATCGCGCCGCCCCAGCGAATAACCTGGTCAAAGAGCTCATCGAGGGCGGCATCGCTGCGGCGCTTGGCGCCCGGTTCGTCAAAGTTCACCATTACATTGGTGTGAATATTCCCGTCGCCCGCGTGACCGAAGCAGGCGATCGGCAAGCCGTGCTTTTTTTGCAAACGAGCGGTGAACGCAAAAAGATCTTCGAGCCGGCCGCGAGGCACGACGATGTCTTCGTTTAGCTTGGTCAGGCCGGTATCACGCAACGCGTAGGAAAACTCGCGCCGAATCTGCCAGACTTCCTCGCATTTTTGTTTTCCAAGGCCGACTTCAATGAACAGGGGCCGAAGCGCGGCGATGATTTTTCGAAGCGTGTTCACCTCGCTGCGCACCGATGCCCGCTGACCGTCCAATTCGACGATCAGATGGGCGCGGCATCCGCGCAATCGCTGGCTGCCGGTTCGCTTGAACGCCGCAGCCAAGGTGAACGAGTCGGCAATTTCGAGGGCCGCCGGCAGAAACCCGGCCGCGAGGATCGCGTGCAGCGCGCGCACGGCGGTCTGCATCGAACCAAACCCGACAGCCAGGCAGGCGCGGAAAGGAGGCAAAGGAAGCAGCTTCAGCGTGGCTTCCGTAACCACGCCGAGCAATCCCTCGGAGCCCACAAAGAGGCGGTGCAGGTCAAACCCTGTCTTGTTCTTGTGCGTCCGCCCTCCGAGCTTTAGAACCGTGCCATTTGCGAGGACCACTTCGAGCCCGAGCACATAGTCGCGAGTGACGCCATATTTCAGGCACCTGGGGCCGCCGGCATTAGTTGAAATATTGCCGCCAATCGCATTGTCTTTCCTGCTCGCCGGGTCAGGCGGGTAAAAGAGTCCGTGTTTCTCGACTTCATCGGCGAGGTGCTGCGTATTGACGCCAGGCTGAACCACAGCAACGAAATCCATCGAGTTGATTTCCTTGATGCGATCCATTTTCGACATGGCAAGCACAATGCCGCCGCGGACGGGCACGCAACCTCCCACGTATCCGTGGCCGGCGCCGCGCGCGGTTACGGGCACGGCATTGCGTGAGGCAAAGCGCAAAACGGCGGAGACCGATTGGGCACTTTTTGGAAACACAACCACGTCGGGTTTGTGGCTGGCAAACCATTTGTCGCCCGCGTTGTCGCTCAGGACTTGAGAAGAATCCGAAACCTCGTCAGGGCGCAGGAGCCGGCGTAAAGAGTGTGTTAGGCTGGGCTTAATATGAATTTCCGGCGGCGTGTTATTCCGCGCCGTCGATGGGGCTGCTGTGGTTGAGGAACTCCAGGGCTTCCTCGGTCTCTTCACCGGGCACCTGCACCAGGATCCCGCCGGCGGCCAGCGCATAGCCATCCATGCTTAAAGCCGATAATTCATTGGTCACCACGGCGTGGAACCCCGCGGCTTCGAGCCGCGAACGAACCAGTTGAGCATCGGCCGGGTTAAATGCTCGATACACAGTCCCAATTGCCATGGCATAAACCTAATCGAAAATGGCGAGAGAATCAAAACTTCTGTAACGCCGCCTCGTCACTCTGCACCCACTGGGCTGGGCCGGTGTTCGAAAGCCTGTCCGGTCAGGCCTGCGGCGTGACCGGGCTTCGGGTCTCGGGCAGGAGGGCGGCCGTCTTCAAATCGGCGAAGATGATAATTCCTGCGCCGGTTTGGATGAGGCTCTGCACTTGCGCATCGACTTGCTGGCCGACGTGGGCTTGGGCATGGTTGACCACCACCATGGTGCCGTCCGGGAGGTAACCCACGCCCTGCCCTTTGTCTTTGCCTTCTCGAACGATTCGCAGCGAAACCACCTCGCCGGGCAAGAGCACCGTGCGCATGGACTTGGCAAGCTCATGAAGATTGACGTGGTTGACCGATTGCAGCTCGGCAATTTTGCCCAGGTTATGATCGTTGGTGTAGAGCTTCGCGCGGAGGTTGCGCGCCAGGCGGACCAACTTTGCATCCACTTCCTTTTCATCGGGGAAATCGCCGTCGTGGATTTTGACTTCGTTGCGCGTGTTTCGCTGGATGCGGTTGAGCATCTCGAGGCCGCGCCGGCCGCGGGCGCGTTTGATGGGATCCGCCGAGTCGGCAATCTGCTGCAATTCTTTCAAGACGAACCGGGGCACGATGATCAGGCCCTCGACGAAATTGGCTTCAATCAAATCGGCAATGCGCCCGTCAATGATTGTGCTGGTGTCCAGCAGGAGAAGATTGTCGGGCTTGTTTTGCGGCGCGAACCGCACGTAAGGGATGATCAGCGAAAAATCCTCTTTGTTGCTGCGCATGGCCAGGATGATGCCGATGTAGCCGAAACTGAGGAATAGACTGAGACGGATCAACCAGCGGGTGGTTTCCTCCTGGACATGCTGAAACAAGCCGGAGCGATCGATGAGTTGGGCGACCACGGTCCCGAGGATCAAACCGAAGGTGGTTGCAGAAAAAGCGCGCAGCGAGAATCCCTTGAGCAACTCGTCGATCCCGATCATCAGCCATCCGAAGCCGAACCCGGCTGCCGCGCCGAACAGCGGACTTAAAGGGACGACGACAAACTCGGGCCT
>Ga0209062_1005162_pt1 | contig 12891 bp, 5 predicted proteins | sample Coa_R2_2_FD_187158 | JGI IMG/M metagenome (GOLD analysis project Ga0209062, IMG submission 187158) | Surface soil microbial communities from Centralia Pennsylvania, which are recovering from an underground coalmine fire - Coalmine... | ecosystem: Environmental > Terrestrial > Soil > Unclassified ... | reverse complement strand
CCGCAACGCCGCCGGCCAGCGGATCGACTGGCGCTTCACCACGGCCGATGCCCGGATCAAGCTCAAGCATCTCTACCCAGCGTTTCAGGTGTGACGGAGTACTAGTGCTCATCGTGTTGGGCGTCCAGGGGTGGGCCGGGGTGCTCTTCGGACAGCCGGGCGCTCACGTGCGCAGAGCGAGCACGACACTGAGAGGCCAATGGCCCGCGCTTGGATCCCTCTGGCTTCATCATGCTAAGGCTCCGCGTCGCTCGGCCCAGCACCATACCTCGCTCCGTAGCCGGCGCGTCGTGACCACATCCCATGTGATGCGCCTCCGGGCCGACGATGCGGGCCGAGTCGCTGTCAGTCATGCCCCGGGGGCGGATGCCTTCGACGCTACACAGCGCGAACGCGCTGCCGACAACCGCACTCCGGTCAGCATCCCCCTCCGCTGTTGAGTCAGGTCGCCGCGTAGCAGCAGATGCACGTCGCGGCACCAGCCTCCGGATGTCGAGACGTCCGCCTGGACAGTATCAGCGGCTCCGCATACTGCGCTGTTGAATCCGCGAGCCAGACACGCCATGCTACTGCGACGGGTACCCGATGCCGGATGCTGCCCGTAATCACTGCTCCGGACGCGCATTCTGCGCGCGGCGCCATACCTGCCCTTGCCAGTCTTGGCGCTCTATATGCGGGGTCGGCCTGGCTACCACGCGTCATGCACAAGCCCTGGCGCTGTCGTGCCCGGATAGTCCCGGTCACTCCGGAATCATAATCCTGAAACCCGGTGGGGGAAGCTCCATGCTCGTTCGAGATCATCCTTCGCGAGGCGTGGGGACGCGTCGTCACCGTCACCCGCAGAACGCTACACTTACCGCCGACGGGCAGCCGATTCGCGTCGTCATCGTAGATGACTATCCGCTCTTCCTAGAGTCGCTCCAGCAACGGCTCTCACATGCCCGGGGGATTGCGGTCGTCGGCGTTGGGACGACCGGGAGGGCAGCGTTCCGGCTGGTGCGCGAGCTGCGTCCGCGAGTGCTCGTCCTCGATCTAGAGCTGCCGGACATGAGCGGCGTGACGCTCGCGGAGCAGGTACGGGCCAGGCATCCTGACGTCGCTATCGTGGCGCAGGCTATTGGGCCAGGTACCGGAGCGCCCTTCTGGCGCTCGGGATCGAGGGCTACCTTGGTAAGACAGCGGACGGCCGGGAGGTAATCGCCGCCGTACGCGCCGCTGCCGGCGGCCGCGTCATGACAGTCGCGGACGCGCCTTACGCCGCCGACGCCGGCCTGCTGGCGCCACTCACGGCCCGAGAGCAAGAGGTGCTGCGACTCGTCATGCTGGGACATGGCAATGCCGACATCGCCGCTACGCTGAGCGTGACGCGGCGAACCGTCGAGGCGCACGTGACGCAGCTCCTACAGAAGCTCGGCGTCAAGTCGCGAGCGCAGGCCATTCTGCGCGCCCAAGAGCTTGGCCTTACCCTCCAGCCGCCGCGGGGTGTCCCTCGTCTAGCGTAGCCAGTCCCGTAGCCATTCGTCGGGCAGGGGAGGCGAGGCAACTACCACGTTGCCTCGCCTCCCCTGCCCGACGCGGTCTCTCCAGTAAACGGACGGTGGCTCTCTGCCGCATTTACTCGGCCCCTACTCTCGCTGCCTATTCACCCCTCGGTTTTCCGTAACGCCGTATTGCGGCGTTCCGCACCGCAAGTCTTCGGTTCTTACAGTTGGCGTGACGCTGTGCGCGTCGTAGAGTGGGTCCGCGCTTACAGGAAACTATCGCTCGTCGATCGCCCGGCGCCATGTCCGTCACCTCTCGAGTGACTCTCGGCCCGTGGCGGGAACCGCAACCGCGGTATTGGTGGAACAAGCCGGGTCGCGGAGAGGAGCAGGACCAAATGCAGGAGCACAACACCGGCCCGCGGCCCTGGCTGGTGCTCGTCGCGGGTCTCATTGCCGTCCTCGCCCTGGGCCGGCTGACGCTGGATCCGGCCCAGGCTCAGGGGCCCGGGAGCCCCACCAGTACGCCCATGCGCACCGCGGTGACGGCGATCGCCACGCCGCTCCTGAGCACCATCACCCCGACCGCGACGCGGACGGTCGGCTCGTCCGCCCCGACCCTGGGGGTGGCCACCGCCACGGCGGGCTTGCCGACGGTCCTCCCAACGAGCACGCCGAGCACGCCCACGAGCCTAACCACCACCCCAGCGGCGGCCGGCACGCCCACCGCCGGCCCGGCCGCCCCCGCGGCCAGCCCGTCTACGGCGCCGGCGACGCCTACGGCGAGCCCGTCCACGACGCCGACGGCCAGTCTCTCCAGCACCCCCGCGACCACGCCGGGGACGCCGCTGGCGATCCAGCCGGGGGAGACACCGCCCGCCATGCCCAAGACGCCGCTCGCCGTTTACCAGACGGCCGTGGCGCAGCCCGCTATCCCGGTGGGCGCCACGCCGCCGGCGGCGCCCAAGACGCCGCTAGCGGTGTATCAGACCGCCGTGGCGCAGCGGGCGATTCAACCCAACGAAACGCCGAATGCGGTGCCGCGCCCGCCGCCCGCCGCCACGCTGACCATGGTGGCCCAGCGGGCGATCCCGCTCAACTCGACGCCCAATGCCGTGCCCCGGGCCTCGGCGACGCCCAACCGGACGGCGACGGCCGCCGCGACCGCCGGCACGACGACGACCGCCACCGCGGGGGTGACCGTGACGCGGACCGCCACCCCGAGTCACTGAGCCCGGCCGCGCTCGGATCGCTCAGCGGACCCGGTCACGCGCCCGACCAGGGACCCCGAAGCGCTAGGACCCGGCTGGGCCGCACCCACGGCGCTCGATGGAGCCGAAGAAAGCGAGCGGACAGATGCAGCGATTGGCGTCGCGCCCCCTGGTGCTGCTAGCCCTCGTCGCGAGCCTCCTCGCGGTCACGACCGCGGTCACCGGCGCGGGGCCCACCCTGGACCTGCTGCGCCGGAGCGGCGGCCCGCCGGCACCGGCCGACAGCCCAACGGGCGCGGGGGGCGCGCGCGTGCCGCAGGCGCTGATCGCGTGGCTGGATAGCGGCCCCCCCGGGAGGCTGCTAGCGCAAGGGGGGCCGACGCTCAGCGCCTCCCCGCTCAGCATCGGGCCGGGCGGGATCGAGACGGCCATCTGGAGCGGCATCAGCAACCCGACGGCCGGCGACTGGATCGGCCTCTACGCCGCTGGGGCCGCCGACACCGACCGGGAGTACGGCTACATCCTCACCGGCGGCACGGCGAGCGGCTCGGCCGGCTATCAGCTCCCCAGCACTCTGGCCGCCGGCACCTATGAGCTGCGGCTCTTTGCCAACTACAGCTGGACCCGGCTGGCCGTGAGCAACAGCTTCACGGTCCCCACCCTGAGCGCGTCGCCGCTGAGCATGGGCCCGGGCGGGATCGAGACGGCGACCTGGAGCGGGATCAGCAATCCGCAGGCGGGCGACTGGATCGGCCTCTACGCGGCCGGGGCCCCGGACTCCCCCCAGACGTACGGCTACATCCTGACCGGCGGCACGGCCAGTGGCACGGCCGGCTATCAGCTCCCGAGCACCTTGCCCCCCGGCACCTATGAGCTGCGGCTGTTTGCCAACTCGAGCTGGCTGCGGCTGGCCGTGAGCAATGCCTTTACCGTCCCGAGTTTGAGCGCCAGCCCGACCGGCAATGTGCCAGGGGCGGTCGAGACGGCGACGTGGAGCGGGATCAGCAACCCCCAAGCCGGCGACTGGATTGGCCTCTATGCCACTGGAGCCGCGGACACCGACCGGGAGTACGGCTACATCCTGACCGGCGGCACCGCGAGCGGCTCGGCCGGCTACCAGCTCCCGCTCAACCTGGCGGGCGGCACGTACGAGCTGCGGCTGTTTGCCAACTACAGCTGGACCCGGCTGGCGGTCAGCAATGCGTTCACGATCGCGAGCCTCGCGGCCGCCCCGGCGACGGTGGATGCCGGCCAGATCGAGATCGCGAGCTGGAGCAACGTGCCCAACCCGCAGGCCGGCGACTGGATCGGCCTCTATGCGAGCGGGGCGGCCGATACCGACCGGGAGTACGGCTACATCTACACCGGCGGCACGGCGAGTGGCTCGGCCGGCTACCAGCTCCCCACCGACCTGCCGAGCGGCACGTACGAGCTGCGGCTGTTCGCCAACGGCACCTGGTCGCGCGTGGCCGTGAGCAACGCCTTCACGGTGACCGGCCTCCCCGTGGAGCCGCCGCCGGCGGGCACGGACCACAATCCGCCGCTCATCAACGCGGAGACGGGCGGCAGCGGCGTCAACACCTACACCGGCGCCTACAGCTACAGCCACACGGACGTCGCGATCGCGGGCCGGGGCCCGGCGCCGCAGTTCACCCGCGCCTACAACAGCAACGACACGCGCGTGGGCCCCCTGGGCCCCGGCTGGACGCACAGCTACGCCATGCGCCTCGTGCGGCCGGCGAGCGGGAGCACCAGCATCGTGCTGGTGGGCCCCCAGGGGCGCAGCGACACCTACACGCGGCAGGCGGACGGCAGCTACGCCCCGCCGGCGGGGGTGTTTGCGACGCTCGCGGCAAACACCAATGGCACCTACACGGTGACGGCGAAGGACCTGACGGTCTGGACGTTCGACCCGCTGGGCCACCTGGGCAGTATCAGCGACCGCTACGGCAACACCGCGTTCCTCGGCTACGACGGGAGCGGACATCTCACCTCGATCAGCGATCCCGCCGGCCGCGGCAGCCTCAGCCTGGACTACTATGCGAACGGCCGGCTCAAGACGGTGACGGACTGGGCGAGCCCCGCGCGAGTGGTGACCTACGGCTACGACGCGAACGGGCGCCTCAACAGCGTGCTCGATCGCCAAAACGCCCTGCTGCCGTCGCCGCAGCCGCTGACCAGCTACGGCTACGACGCGAGCGGCCGCCTGAGCGCGCTCACCAACCCGAACGGACACACCCTGCTCTCGATCACGTATGACCCGACCTCCGGGCGGGTGGCGAGCCAGTACGACGCGCTCGGCAGCAGCAACCTGACGACCTTCGGCTACAACAACGGCGTGACGACGGTCACCCAGCCGAGCACGACCTTCGACGGCGCGCACCCCACCACGACGGACACCTACAACGCGAGCGGCTGGCTCATCAGCCGCGTCGTGGCGCCGAGCGCCAACGCCAGCGAGACGATGACCACCAGTTATGGCTACGACGCCCTCGGCGACCGCACGGCGAGCACCGACAGCTTCGGCAACACGACGACCTACTGCTACGATGTGGACTACAGCGGCGCGGCCGTTGCCGGCAGCCGCGGCAACCTCACCCGCAAGATCCAGCCCACGGTCAGCGTACAGGCCAGCCCGAGTGCGCCCCTGGTGAGCATGCAGCCGACGACCCTCTACACGTACGACGCCAACAACAACCTCGTCGAGACCTACCCGCCCAAGGGCGTGACCACCGGCACCGGCGTGACCTGCACCACCGCGCTAAATGGCAGCCTGAATAGCACGTACCGCACGACCCGCACCTACGACGATCCGGTCCACGGCATCAAACTGCTAGCCACGACCCAGTCGTTCACGGACCCGGACCTCGGGGGCCAGACGGCGACGACGCAGTACCAGTACAACGACGCCGCTAATCCGGGGGCGGTGACGGGCATCGTCTCGCCCCGCGGCAACACCACGACCTACGCCTACTACCAAACGGGGTCCCAGGCGGGTCTGCAGCAGAGCAAGACCACCCCGCCGACGCCCGACCTGCCCAACGGCGCGACGACGAGCTACAGCTACGACGCCGTGGGGCGCCGGCTCACGCAGACCGATCCGCTCCAGCAGACCTGGACCTACAGCTACGACAACGAGGACCGGCAGCTGACGGTCACCAGCCCGCCGGTGGACCAGCCGACGCTGCCCTACACGGGGCTGGTGACGACCTACGGCTACGATCCGGCCGGCAACCGCACGAGCAGCACCGACGCGCGCAACCCGCAGCAGACCACGCGGTACCTCTACGACGGGCGGGAGCTGCTGCAGCAGGTCCGCCAGGCGGTCACGCCGGGCGCCGATCCGAGCATCGACAGCTACGCGATCTGGACGACGTACAGCTACGACAACCTGGGCGGGCTGCAGCACGCGGAGCGGGCCACGCTCGGCGAGGCGCAGGGGGGCACGGCCGAGCGCGCCTTCGACTACCACCGCGACGGGCTCGGCCGCGTCCGGGTGGAATACCAGTGGCCCAACTGGCCGTCGACCGCCGCCGTGCTCTTCACGCTGTACGGGTACGACGCCAACGGCAACCAGATCGGGGTCACACGGCCCAAGGACGTGCAACAACCGCCGGTGTATGCGATCACGTATAGCTATGATGCGCTCAACCGCCGGACGGGGATCACCTACGCCGACGGGGCGACGCCGAACGCCAGCTACACCTACGACGCCCACGGCAAGCGGGTCACGATGAGCGCGCCCGCGGCCAGCGTCACGACCTATCAGTACGACGAGCGCGACCAGCTTACCCTGGCCACCTTACCCGGCGGTCAGCAAGTCGGCTACCGCTACGACCTCGACGGGCACCGGCGTCAGCTCCTCTACCCGCTGCCGAGTGGGGGTGCCCCTGGCCTCCCGGTTACCTACACGATCGACGCGGCGGGGCGGCTGACCGCCCTGGACGATTGGGGCGCGCGCCACACGGCGTATCAGTACCGCGCCGATGGGAAATTGGCCCAGATCACCAATTTCAATGGGACGCTGGAGACCTTTGCCTACGACAACGCGGGCCGCACGACCAGCGTCACCAACGTGCACAGCGACGGCCGGACGATCACGCAGGACGTGTACACGCTCGACGGCCTGGGGAACCCGACCACCACCACCGTGTACGCCGAGTTCAACCCGACCTTCGACACGCTGACCTATCAGTATGACGGGCTGAACCGGCTGCAGCACTTCAACGCCGCGTACGGCCCGACCGGCACGCTCGACTACACCTATGACACCGCGAACAACCGCCAGACGCTGAACCAGAACGGCGTCGTGACCGTCTACAGCTACGACGGCGCCGACCGCCTGCTCACGATCAATGACCAGGCCACCGGCGCCGACAACGACGGCAACCTGCAGAATCGACCCGGGTTCAGCTACCAGTACGACCAGGCGGACCGCCTCACCCAGGTGACCGTGGGCAGCGGCAGCAACACCTGCACGGGGCACTCCATCTACGACGCCGACGGCCGCCGCATCAGCCGCACCAACACCGGTAGCTGCCTCGCCAACGGCCACACCTATGTGGACGACGTGAGCGGCTCGCTGCCGCAGCTCATCGAAGACGGCTCGCTCTACTACATCCGGGGGATGGGGCTGGCGTACACCGTCGACCTGACGAACAGCGTCGCGAGCGTCTTCCACACCGATAGCCGCGGCTCGGTGCGAGCGATCACCGACCAGAACGGGGTGCTGGCGCAGAGCTACCAGTACGATCCGTCGGGCATCCAGACCGGCTCGGGGACGAGCCAGCAGGTCTTGGGCTTCACGGGTGAGCCGCAGGACCCGGACAACGGCCTTGTCTACCTGCGCGCGCGGAGCTATGATCCGGCGATCGGACGGTTTCTGGAGCGGGACACCATGCTGCCGGACCCGACGAACCCAGATTCCTTCAACCGCTTTACATACGCGAGCAACAATCCATCATCGCATACCGATCACACAGGGCACTGCGTCGATCCTGACCCATTTGGTATCGGCCCTCGCTACTGTATCGAGAGCTTTATTCCGACACTATACAGTGGTCTATTCCCCGGAAATACTCCGTGGAATGGACCATTTAGTGGAGATTTTCGCGGTCCTTCGCCGTTTGGAGGTAGCTTTAGAATTCAACAACTTATCACGGCAAGTGGGGTGTATTTACCGACCTATGGCCCTAGTCAGTGCTGCTTCGGCCTGGCGCACTCGGGCATGGCGCCACTCGACTTCATCGTCCCAGCTTGCAATGCCTACATGGCTGGGGAACTGGGGTTCCGGACAATATCGACATATTGTTCAGGTGTTAACGGATTGCTACCGATAGCACCACCCATTGTCAGCAACATCACGATAAATGAGGACAACGGCGTTGCACCAGTACCATACGCCTATGGCACGCCATATCCATCGACGGAAGTATGGCAATATGGTGGACCCAGTGGTGACCCAAGTCTGATATTTTACCATGAAGCCTCGCCGTTCGGCCCAGGGGCACTATTCTTCCCTGGACCGCTTGACCCATCACCGTGGTCACCTGACGACGGTAATTGATTTGTGCGTAGCGTACCGCACACCGAATGCTTCTGCGGAGACTATCCGGGATGTTCTGCAATTGCTGCGTGTCCGCAAGGGTTATGAGTACTAATTCGACGATCGTGCTGGAGTAGACAGAGATGAAACTGATTATGAGCGGAATAATCACGATGTGCGTTATAGCGGCGCTAACTGCGGCGTTAGTGACCAGATTGGGCGCTGTCATGGAGCAAGCTGGATTCGTTCTGCTTTGGGAGATTCCATCCGATTACACAGGCTGGGTGTTCGTCCAATGGGCAACCCCAGACTGCCCAGCTTTAGATGTCCAAGGCATAATAGCGAGGATACCTATCAACACGGCCGGGTGCGGCTGCACATCAAGTCCATATCCCGCCGGATGGCGGTACAATATTTACGAACATGTGCATGATGATGGTAGTAGTGATAGATTATTCCCAACAGCTTATGGTGGCGGTGGCGCAATCTGGGCTCCCGCCTACACTCCTAGTCGACCAGGCTTCCCATTTACAAAGAGTATGTTTTTTGTGGGCACTGAGCAGGAATTGCAACAAAGTTGGCGCGATAGGCCACTACCAAGCGCTCCGGTACCATGTGCACCTATCGATGGAGACGCGCAGAGCGAGCAGGATCTCCGTGCGGGGATACGGTGGCGGACACTGACCCCTCGGCCCGTGGCGTAGGCCATTGATCAACGTGTTCGCCGGTTGCCTCGGCACATGCGGCCGGTTCTCATCCTACCTCACGCCACTCCTCAGCGCGTAGGGCGCGGGCCAGTTCACGGAGAGAGCGCTGCGCCTGAGCCCCCGCTGGCGAAAGCAGGACGCTTTTAGCTGCACGCGCGATATCTACCACCGGCCCGCCGCTGGCCCTACCTCCATAGAGACCGGGGTGCCGGAGCAGGACTGCTCCAACAACTGCTGCAGCCCATCACGAACAACATGCGTGCGGCCCTCGTAGTACCGCATAACATAATCGCATAAGATCCAATATCCGCACTATACGGGCGAGATACCTGTTTGGGCTGTCTTCCAAATCAGGCGATTATCCCGGCAAAGCTGAGTCGCATAATGTGGACAACAATCGCTGCCACCAAAGCTGCGCCTGCTCAACGCAGTGCGGCTCCTGGTGCGACTACGAGGTGCCAGGCGGGCGAGGGGGCGTGGCGGCTCCCGCGCTGTGAGCCGCGCCGAGCCGCAAGAGGGCGCCGAGCGCGGCCGGCTCGGCGCTGATCCTCGCAGCGATGGCCTGCACGTCGGCAGCCCAGTAGGCGGGCCGCGGGGGCTGGCAGAGGCGCAGCCGCACGACGCCGGCGAGCGGGGCAGCCGAGCTGCGCGGCGAGCGTCGCATCGTCGAACGCGACCTACACGTATGACGCTAACGGCAAGCGGGTCACCATGAGCCCGCCCGGCACCAGTGGGACCACCTACCAGTACGACGAGCGGGACCAGCTCACCCTCGTCACCTTCCCGGGCGGGCAGCAAGTCGGCTACCGCTATGACCTCGATGGCAACCGCCGCAAACTGATCTATCCGCCGGACGCGCGCGGCAACCCCGTATGGGTCACGTACACGCTCGACGCGGCGGGACGGCTGACAGCCCTGGACGACTGGAGCGCGCGGCACACCGCGTATCTGTACCGCGCGGACGGGAAGCTCAGTCAGATCACGAACTTCAACAACACGCTGCAGACCTTCGCCTACGACAACGCGGGGCGCACGACGAGCGTGAGCAACCAGCACAGCAGCGGCGGGATCATCAGCCAGGACGTGTACACGCTCGACGGCCTGGGGAACGCGACCAGCACCGCCGTGAACGCCGAGTTCAACCCGACCAGCGACACGTGGACGTACCAGTACGACGGGCTGAACCGGCTCCAGCACTTCAACGACACGAGCGGCACCCTCGGCACGCTCGACTACACCTATGACACCGCGAACAACCGGCAGACGCTGAACCAGAACGGCCTCCAATTCGTCTACACCTATGACGGCGCGGACCGCCTGCTCACGATCAACGAGCAGGCCACCGCCACCGACAACAACGGCAACCTGCTGAGCCGGCCGGGGATGCGCTATCAGTACGATCAAGCCGACCGCCTGACGCAAATCACCGCCGGTAGTGGCGGGAACCAGTGCATCGGGACCTCCGGTTATGATGGCGACGGCCGCCGCGTCAGCCACCTCACCACGGGCAGCTGCCTGGGCAGCAACCACACCTACGTGGACGACGTGAGCGGCGCGCTGCCGCAGCTGCTGGAAGACGGCGCGCTGTACTACGTGCGCGGGGCCGGCCTGGCGTACAGCGCGGACATCAACACCGGCGTGGCGAGCGTCTATCATACCGACAGCCACGGCTCCGTGCGCGCCATCACGGACCAGAACGGCACGCTGGTCCAGAACTACCGTTACGACCCCTCGGGCGTCCAGACCGCCGCGGGCACGAGCCCGCAGAGCCTGGGCTACACGGGTGAGCCGCAGGACCCGGACAACGGCCTTGTCTACCTGCGCGCCCGGAGCTATGATCCGGCTATCGGCCGCTTCCTGGAGCGGGACAGCCTGCTGCCGGATCCGAAGAACCCAGATTCATTGAATCGGTACACCTATGCGGGCAACAACCCAAGCAGCAATACCGACCCGAGCGGACATGACTTCGGTTGCCCAGTCTGTGGTCTCCCTGGCTTCGGTCGGCTGCTCATGCCATTCGGCTTCGGGTATGGGTGGGGCGGCTATACGCCGTTCGGTGGCTTTGGAATGGGCTCTGTGCTGCCTCCACTTGGCTACCTCCCCCAGGTCGGCTGTTCTGCCCCGGCTTACCCGAACTCTGGCTACTCGTACTACCAAGTTGGCCTCTGCCCCGCATTCGGTGTCGGCGGGCCGCAGCCGCCTCCTTGCATAGAATGTTTTGGCGGCTCATTCACGAGCTTACTCGGCGGCATCGGGGGCGGCCTGAGCAACTTTGGGGGTACGGTGGTGAATACATGGAACAACTTTTGGTCGCTGGGTAATGCAGGATGCGTCGCGGCCTGCAGCATAGGACTCGCAGCCCCTACGGCGCCAGCGGTAGCAGCCTGTACCGCAGGAACAGAAGGATTCGGAGCCTGGGCCTGTATCACAGGTGGCGCCGCGGCAGTAGGTGGTATATGTACTATAGGGTGTTCTCCCAACTTCTGGCAGTTCAACCAACCATCGTGTCTACCAGATCTCGGTAATCTTTTGAGTATGTACTGTGGTCTTCCTGTAACGGGACAGTAGGCTGATGACTGAGCAGTCGATACTGAGCAGTCGTCTTCGATCGCGCCCTTGGGCTTTCGAAGACGGCGCTGGAGCACTGGATCCGACGCGGATTGGTGCGTTCCAGTCCGGCGCTTGGCTCGCGAATATGGGCGGTTGTCCGGTACCGTCCGGGAGATCCTGTGAGATGTGATCCGAACGTAACACGATACTATCTCTACCACCAACGTAGTGCTACTCATTTCACTACAACTCTAGTTCACGTTTGGCCCTAATGTCGATGCAAACTATTCCTTTTGTAATCATCGGGCTATTCTGCATCCATTGGCTGGCAGTGATGCTATCATTCTGGCTGTACAGAGGCTGGTATGAGAAATATGAGCGACGCTGGGCAAGCCTGCCTTGGTGGTCCAGACTATTGATAATGGATATATCTACTGTAGCATTATTCCGATCCATCGACGTGCTGACCGGCTGGTATATTACCAGCAGTGTCATAATAGTGCTTGCGATCTGGACGTTGCTCCTATTTACGCGGCATCGCAAAGATCACACAAGAGGGGCCAATAACGCCTGCTGAGAACTTCGCACATCCTCACCTGCAAATCTGATGTCGGCGTGTAGGACGAGAAACTGGCCGAGTTGAACGCCGCGCCCGGGTGGCGCTGCTACAGCTCGGATCGGCAGTCGCGCTGGAGCGGATTGCCGACCTGGATATAGACTTGGCGCGCCGGAGGCGTACATCCGGAGACGCCTCAGAACTCCTCGACACGCCCGAGCAGGGGATGGTGATCGGAGCGGCCGGCTGAGAAGGGACACAGCCGCGGCCTGCCAGTCGGTCACTATGGCACAAATCGGCGGCCATACTTGACGCATAACACGGTGGCATAATATTCATTACGCGAATTGAGATAGCCCAGGTCCACAACTGACTAGTTGGCGGAACAGGGCGATTAGCACCCCATAGATGATTCGCATAACCCGCCCCGAAGAAGTTATGCTCTGGCGATGGTGGACCCTCGGACCAGCTCGGTAGCCTGAACCGGCACCCGCGGGGGTAATGAGCCCCGGCGCCTGCGCAGTCCTAAAGGTGCGCACGACGAGCGGACGCCCATCCGCCATTTCAATGGCACCATCTAGACGCACGACTACGACAACGCCGGCCGCACGACGAGCGTCACCAACCAGCACAGCGACGGCCGGACGATCACGCAGGACGTGTACACGCTCGACGGGCTGGGGAACCCGACTACCACCACGGTGAACGCCGAGTTCAACCCGACCTTCGACACGCTGACCTATCAGTATGACGGGCTGAACCGGCTGCAGCACTTCAACGCCGCGTACGGCCCGACCGGCACGCTCGACTACACCTATGACACCGGGAACAATCGCCAGAC
>Ga0209062_1005160_pt1 | contig 12892 bp, 9 predicted proteins | sample Coa_R2_2_FD_187158 | JGI IMG/M metagenome (GOLD analysis project Ga0209062, IMG submission 187158) | Surface soil microbial communities from Centralia Pennsylvania, which are recovering from an underground coalmine fire - Coalmine... | ecosystem: Environmental > Terrestrial > Soil > Unclassified ... | reverse complement strand
GGCCACCCGCTCGGCCAGCGCCGGTGCGATGGCCGCGGCCGGCGCCATCTTGTTCATCACGTAGCCGAAGGTGATGCGGCGATCCACGTCGATAATCACCGTCGAGCCGCCCGTGCCGCCCCAGGCACACACCCGGCCTTCCGGGGTCAGGCTATAACCGACGCCGAACTTGAACGGTATGCCTATCACGAGGTCGATCCCGTTGCTTTGCACTTCGAAGATCCGGTCGATCGTCTGCGGCGAGAGGAGTCGGACGCCATCGACCTCGCCGCCGCAGGCCACCGCCGACTGGAGGCGCGCCAGCGAGCGGGCATTGCCGTGGCCGTTGGCCGCGCCAATGTCGGCGCGCCGCCAGCGCTCGGTACAGCTGCATTCATGCAGCGGCGGCATGGTCGGGTTGGTCCAAGTCTTGAACGCCACGCTGTTGGGGTCGAGCTGCGTGGGGTCGAATACCGGCATCGTCGGGCTCGCCGGCGGCGGCACCACGTTGGCGACGCGATGGAACTCCGAGGGCGGCAGGCCGATGTGGAAGTCGGCGCCCAGCGGCCCCGCGAGGTGCGCGGCAAAGAACTCACCCAGGCGTTGGCCGGTGATGCGCCGGATCACTTCACCGATCAGGTGGCCGTAGTTCAACGCGTGGTAGCCCGAGGCCGTCCCCGGTTCCCACCAGGGCGCCTGCGCGGCCAGCAGGGCGGTCGATTTGTCCCAGTCGTACACGTCGTCGAGGGTGATTGGCTGCTCCCAGCCCGAGACGCCCGAGGTGTGCGACAGCAGATGGCGGACCTTGATCCCCGCCTTGCCCTGGGCCGCGAACTCGGGCCAGTACCGGGCGACGGTCGCGTCGAGGTCAAGTTCGCCGCGAGCGACCAGTGCCAGCGCGGCGAGCGCGGTCATCGTCTTGGTGGTGGAGAACACGTTGGCGATCGTGTTCTCGCCCCACGGCACGGTGCGGGCCTCATCGGCCCAGCCGCCCCACAGATCGACCACCATCTCACCGTCGATGTTGAGGGCCACCGAGGCGCCAAGGTCTTCCCCCGATTCGAGGTTGGAGACGAACAGTTCGCGCACGGACTCGAAGCGCGCGCTGCATGTGCCACCCAGCGGCGTCAGGTGATCGTTCATGAGGCCCCCGTTCAGAAGTCGCGGCGGAATTCGACGCCGCTGTGGCACGGCGGGTTGTGGCTGACCGTCCTGTTGACGAACAAGTTATTATCGAGTCTTGCGCGCTAGTCTACTCGTGTTCCCTGCCCTGGCCAAGCTCTTCTTCAGGAAAATCAAAAGTAACAGGAACCGTTGTTCGCACACGGGGAAAGACGTACCGCGATGTTTCTGTCAGGATGATCCGATCGACACAGCCTTGTCCCGTTACGATCATTGCATGGAACAGACGCACTTCGTTGCAACGATTTACGTATTGACAGTCCTGGACTTGTGCGGTTTCGTTGCCGTCGTTGCAACGGAGCGCCTGTCGTTGCAAGGGGTGCGGGACAGAGCGATGCAAAGACACCACCATCGAAGAAAAAGAGGTTTCTTTTTCGCTATGGCGCTTTGCAAATAAATGGAGCGGCTGCGGGTGCCGCTCGGCTCGCGGCACCTACTTTGCCCGCTCCGCCGTCCCGTCGCAATAGCGCGTCACCAGCTCGATCACGTCTTCAATCGCGCTTTGCAGCACACCGGGAGCATGATCCGCGGTTCCCTCGACGATCAGCAGCACGTTGCGCGTGTTCTCCGTTACTTTGCTGAACTCGGCCTGGCGCACATCGAGACGGCAGAGGAGACGATTCGTCGCGTCCACGTAGCCATATTCGCCGGAAGCTACAGGCGCCGATGCCGTTTCACCCAGTGGGGTGAACGACTCTCGGCCCGTCAACAAACGCAAAATTACCGGCAGTGCGATAATATCGAGATCGTGTGCTCCCAGCGAGCAGCCGGTCCGCAGGGAGACGAGATTGTAGGTATCGACCAGGTTGTTGATGACCGGCAGCTCGCCGCGCTTGAGGGCGAGCAGAAGCAAACGCTCGACCGAAGATTGCTCCTTGCGTGGATTGACGCCGGCGCGGCGGTGCAGCTGCTGGAACGCAGCCACTTCCGGGCAGGAGCGCACGGCCGAGGGATTGGCGAATCGGCTGCGCACCGTTTGAATTTCCCGATCGATGTCCGCTCGCAGCTCCGGCGGCGCGGGGGCGATGCGTAGATCGCGGAAGACGATCGCTCCCGCTCGCAGGCCCAGCTGGACGCACTCTTCGGCGACATGGAACGTCATAAATGCTCCTTCGCGGCGGCATCGGAAAATACTCCTTTCTTTGTAAGGACTTACGGCAATACCGGATATGTCCGCCGAGGCTCCGGCATGAACTTCGATTTTGTGAACATTTGCACCCCTGTTCTCATTAGGTCATACATACGTAAGTCCTTAATTTGCAAGCGATTACATAGCTACGATTGTGCTTGTGGAAGGGGGCGATTTTCGTTAGAATATCTCCAGCTGCAAACGAGAAACGAGACCCCCCTAAGCGGGTTCGCGAAAGCATGCAGACGTTCGCAAATTGGATCGCGTTGGCGGAGAACGAAGCGGCGCGGTTGGCCGCCGAGCGCGTGGCCGACTGCGTTTGCGGACGAGGGCCAAGACGAGCAATCAACCCACTCTTCCTCTACGGACCCGCCGGCGCCGGCAAAAGTCATCTCGTCTCCGCCCTGCTCGCCGATGTGACGCAACGTTCGCCGGATCTCCAGGTGGCGTTGCTGCCGGCGGGAGATTTCGAGGCGCTTCTTCTTCGCGAGGGCGCTCGGGAAGAGCTAAAAGCAGCCCGGCAGGCGGATTTGCTGATCGTCGAGGATGTGCAACATTTGCCGGCACGGGTTGAGGAACCGTTTGTTCACATGATGGATCGCGGTCTGGCACGCGGCCAGCAACTCGTTTTCACGGGTCTAACGGGTCCGGCTCAGCTGGACCATTTGCCGGCGCGCGTGACAAGCCGGCTCGGCAGCGGATTGGTGGTGGGACTGGGACCGTTGTCGCCGGAGAGCCGGCGCGTTTTCCTGCAAGATCGTGTCAATCGGCGCGGCCTGAACGTGGGCGCGGAGGTTGTCGCCTGGCTGGCCGGGCATCTGCCGGGCAGCGCTCGCCAACTGGAAGGAGCCGTCGCTCGCCTGGAGAAGCTGGCTCGGCTTGACGCGCAATCGCTGAGTGTGGAAACCCTGGCTGAGCAGTTCGCGGTCGAGGCGGCGGCGAATCGACCGAGCGTGGAACGCATCGCCCAGCGCGTCGGCCGTTATTTCCAGGTCGAGCCGCGCCAGCTGCAAGCGCGCAGTCGAGCACGAGGAACATTATTGCCGCGACAGATCGGCATGTATCTGGCCCGGCAGTTGACCGAGCTATCGCTGCAACAGATCGGCGCCTATTTCGGCGGCCGCGATCACAGCACGGTCCTGCATGCCTGCCGCAAGGTCGAAAAGGCCCTCGCCCGCGATGCCCGCCTGTCCGGGGCCGTGCGCCAGCTGCACGCGGACCTGGCATGAGTCAACATGGTGGAAAACCTGTTGTCGCCTCGACGAGAACGTGTCACGCCGCGATGTTAGTTGCCGGCCTTTGCTGTCTTGCTAGGAAGCGACGGTTTCTCTCAACAGCCATCGCTACGGGCGTGACAGGCGAGCAACGGGATTTCCACAACAGGGACATGAGTGCAAGTACAGCAGCAGCAAGAGGATGACGCGACAGGGTCGGGGTTTGTGATCCGTGAACGACGTTACTTCAATACTACTGCTGGGGAGATAGATAAGGAATGATTGATTGGACATATGGAGCGTGCAAAATCGCTCTCAGTTCAAGGAGGAGCGTATGAAGGCCATTTGTCATCGGGAAGGCTTGCTGTCCGCGTGCCAATTGGCAAGTGCGGCCATTCCGGCCCGCGATGTGAAACCGATTCTGAAGAACCTAAAGGCCATCGCCGGCGACGGCCGCTGCACGCTCATGGGCACCGACATGGAAGTGGGCATTCGCTTGGATGTGCAAGGCCTAACCATCCTGGAACCCGGTGAAGCGATTTTGCCCGCCGCCAAGCTGCTGGCCATCTTGCGAGAAACGCGCGACGGCGAATTGACCATCGAAGCCGACCCGAGCGCCTGTCTGATCAAAGGTCCGTCGCTGGAGTTTGAGATGCCCAGCGAGGATCCGGCACAGTTTCCCGATCTGCCGACGTTTGCCGAAGACAAATTCCATGAAATCACGGCCGGCAGTCTTCGCGAGATGATTCGCCGTACCGTGTTCGCCGCCGCCGACGAGACAGCCCGCTATTCGATGACCGGCGTGTTGTGGGAACTGGATGAGAACGTGGCGAAGCTGGTGGCTACGGACGGCCGGCGTCTGGCCCTGACTCAGGGAATCGCCACGGGCTACGGCGGCCATACGACAAAGGGGCAAGCTCCGGTTGTGCCGACCAAGGCGATGAACTTGCTGGAGCGCAATCTCCAGGACGACGAGGAAACCGTCAAGATTTGTCTGCGGCCCAACGAAGTATTGTTCCGCACCGAACGTTCCGTGATCTACAGCCGGCTCGTCGAGGGGCGCTTCCCCGATTACAAGCAGGTGATGCCGAAAAAACAAGGAACGCGGATTGTGCTGCAAGCGGCGTCGTTTCAGGCGGCGGTGCGGCAAGCGGCCATCATGACCGATGAAGACAGCAAGCGCGTCACCTTCCGCTTCAGCAAAAACAACCTGACGCTAAAAGCCCAGGGCGCCACGGCCGGACGATCGAAAGTTGAGCTGCCGATTGAGTACGACGGTAAGACACTTGAGATCGGCTTCAATCCGGCGTATCTGGTTGACATGCTCAAAGTGTTGCCGCAAGACGCGGAGCTAACGCTGGACCTGATCGACGCCGGCAGCCCGGCCTTGTACCGCTGCGGCGCGGAATATTCGTATTTGGTCATGCCGCTGACATAACTGCCAGGCGAACGGCCGGCGTCAGCCGGCTGGTACAAGCTCTCACCAGCCGGCTGACGCCGGCCGTTCGCCTGACCCCTGGGGTTATTATGGCTATTCGCCGCGATGTGCCCGAGCGAGGACCGGAACGGCTGGGTGAGATACTGAGCCGGCTGTTCGCGGCGCGCGGCTGGGGTCGGCGACAAGGCCGGCTGCATCTGGAGAAAGCGTGGGCCGAAGCCGCCGGACCCGACTTTGCCGCCCATACACGCCCCGCCGCGCTACGCCGGGGCGTGTTGGAAGTGATTGTTGATAATGCCGTGTTGTTGCAAGAGTTGGCCCACTTCCACAAGCGGCGCTTGCTGGAACAGCTGCGCCGTCAATTACCCGGCACTCCTTTGACCGACCTGCGCTTCCGCGCGGGAGTTCTGGAATGAACACGGTCTTCCGAGCCTGAAGCGTAAGCGAAGGCTGGTTGAGACCGAATTGTGAGGAAGCAACGATGAATGAAGAAAACATTGTCTTGGCTGAAAAGAATCTAACTGCCGATGAACGAGCGGCACTGGATGCGTCGGAGGAATACGGCGGCGATAACGTGCAGATTTTGCGCGACGCGGACCACATTCGCAAGCGCCCCGGCGTTTATATCGGCGATGTCTCCTCGGGCGGATTGCATCATTTAGTATATGAATTGGTCTATAACAGTGTCGATGAAGCAGTGGCAGGGCACTGTCATCATATTTTGGTCAAAATCAATGAGGACGGCAGCATCAGCGTCAAAGATGACGGCCGCGGCATTCCCGTGGACGAACATCCCGTGGCGAAACGGCCGACCTTGGAGGTTGTATTAACCACGGTCGGCGCTGGGGCCAAATTCGATAAAGGTTCCTATAAGGTATCGCTCGGCCTGCACGGCATGGGGGCGAAGGCAGTGACGGCCTTGAGCGAATGGACCGAGGCCGAAGTGCGGCGAAATGGCCGCGTTTACAAGCAGGAATACGCCCGCGGCAAGGCCGTCACCGAGGTCAAAGACATCGGCGCTGCCAAGGGCACCGGCACGCTTATTACTTTCAAACCCGATCCGGAAATATTCAAAGACACGCGCTTCGATTATGACACGTTGGAGACGCGCCTGCGCGAATTGGCGTTTCTCAACAAGGGATTGGTATTTCATCTGATCGACAAGCGGACAAACAAGGAAGAGGTCTTCAAATATGACGGCGGCATCGCCGAATTCGTCGCCTATTTGAACCGCTCCGAGGAAGTGTTGCACAAGCCGATTTACATTGAAAAGATGGTCGATAATGTACAGGTAGAAGTGGCCTTACAGTATACGACTGGCGACGAAGAGCGCGTGCGTTGTTATGCCAACAACGGCTACAATCCGGTCGGCGGCACGCACCTGAGCGGGTTCCGGGCGGCGCTCACGCGAACGCTTAACGCCTACGGAAGCAAGGAAGAGCTGTTCAAGAATGTTTCCCCCATCGGCGAGGACTTCCGCGAGGGCGTGACGGCCATCGTCAGCATCCAGCATCCCGATCCGCAATTCGAGTCGCAGAACAAGATCCGCCTTTTGAACGCCGAGGTCGAGGGCATTGTCATCAGCGTCGTCAACGAGGGACTATCGAAATATCTGGAAGAGAATCCCAAGGACGCGCAAAAGATCGTCAAGAAGGTGACGCTGGCGGCCGAGGCGCGCGAGGCGGCGGCCAAGGCTAAAAAGGCTTTGAAGGACCGCAAAAGCATTCTTTCCGGCGGCGGACTGCCGGGCAAACTGTTCGACTGCACCGAGCGCGATCCGGACGCTTCGGAGCTATTCCTGGTGGAGGGCGATTCAGCCGGCGGCTCGGCCGAGTCTGGCCGCAATCGCCGCTTTCAGGCCATCCTGCCCTTGCGCGGCAAGCCGCTCAACGTTGAGAAGGCCCGCATCGAAAATCTGCTCAACAACACCGAGATTTGCAGCCTCATCTCCGCCATCGGCATCGACATCGGCAATAATGAAGACGAGAATATCAAGAATTTGAGATACGACAAAGTTATTATCATGACCGATGCGGACGTTGATGGACAACACATCCGCACTTTGCTCTTGACGTTCTTTTATCGGCAGATGCCGCGCCTGGTGGCCGACGGGCACATTTATGTCGCTCGGCCCCCGTTATTTAAGGTGGCACAGAAAAAGCACGTGCGCTTCGTGCAGACGAACGAGGAGATGCAGCGCGAGCTGATCGAGCGCGGCATGAAAGACACGCGGCTGAACGTGCTGCCGTCGCCGGCTGAGGGCGCCGGCGCGGCTGCGCCGCGCGTGCTCCAAGGCAATGAGCTATCGGCACTGTTGCAAGTGCTGGGCCGTCTGGAAGGCGGACTGCAAACGCTGGAGCGGCGCGGCCTGAACCTGCGCGACTTCTTGGCCCGCCACACCGAGCGTGGTCTGCCGATCTTTCGCATACTGCTCGGCAACCGCGAGGAATGGCGTTATACCCAGGACGAGGTGGACGCCTACCGCCAGGAGCAGCAGGAGCGGCTGGGCCATGAGCTGGTCGTCGGCGACGAGACGCCGGGCCAGACGAACGGCAACGGCCACGCAGAAGTGCTGTACGTGCAGGAATTGCATGAAGTGCATGAAGTCAATCGCGGCGTGCGCGAATTGGCACGTTACGATCTGAAGCCCAGCGATTTGGTACCGGCGCCGCGCATCGCCGGCCGCGAGCCGCCGCCGCGATTGGTGCTGGAAAACGGCGATCAACGCCGCCATCTGGTCACGTTGCGCGAATTGATCGCCGAAGTGCGCAAGCTCGGCGAGCGCGGGCTATCGATCACGCGCTTCAAAGGTCTGGGCGAAATGGACGCCGAGGAGCTCTGGGAGACAACGCTCGATCCGGACAAGCGCATGCTCATGAAAGTGCAGCTGGACGACGCGCTGAAGGCCGATGAGATGTTCCGCATCCTAATGGGGGAGAAAGTCGAGCCACGCCGTGATTTCATCCAGAAATACGCGCTAGATGTCAAGGACATCGATTATCACGGAGCGTAAAAATCCCTGAACTTGGGCGAGACTCAGCATGTCCAAGAAGAAGGCTGGTAAAAAGAAGCGCGGGACGAAAGGCGGCATCAAGCACCAGCCGGGTCGAGGGCATGATACCAAAACCGGCCCAATCAAGAAGCGGCGGTACCGGAAAAAGGCGAAGAAACTGTGGCAACAGAAGCAAGAAGAAGCTAGGAGACAATGGGCGGTATGGGATAGTCTGAACGATGAAGCAAAGAAGATGCGAACGGATCTCAAACCAGAAGTGCCGAGGCCGAAAGATGAAGACTGACACTATCCCCACCCAACGCAAATTTCACGGCGCGTGGGATGAAATTGATTACTTGCGCATGAAAATTCTGGACTGGTTTTACGGCCGGGGGAACCGGCGAAAGGCAATGCCGTTTTGCGCTCGCTTGGAAGCGCTGCTGGAGAAGACGCCGGATGCTCATGAGGCGATCCTCGGAGAAGAATGTTGGTCCTTGATCTGCGAGGTCCGGGGTGATCTTGCTAGGGCCATCGCTTATCGCGAGCGTGAAATCGAGCTGATCAAACGCTTGCATCGGATCTCTGTCAACACGCCTGGCCGCGACTTCGTTTTGCGAGGTTACGACTACAGCGACCTGAGTGATCGTCTCGATTTGCTCGCCGGTCTCTACCACGATGCCGGCGATCTTGCCAAGGCCATTCGCATCTTGAAAGACTCGCGGCAACTGTGCCGGCGGCACGGAATTCCGTTCGATGGCGAGGATATGCTGCGCGAGTATCTCGCCGAGGCGGCTGCAGATAGTCGATCCTCACGCCGTCTCGCTTCGGAAAAAAATTGAGTTGTTCCGAAGCAAAATTTTCCTGTGCCGCGGAAGCAGTTTCGACGCATTACTGGTAAACTCCATCAATGTCTTGAGGGGAACCAGCAATGACCACTTCTGCTTTGGCGGCTGTGATCCATCATCTCGGCCATATGGCCGAGAACACCAGCGATGCCCGGCTGACCGACCGGCAACTGCTCGAAAACTACCTCACCTGTCGAGATGAATCCGCTTTCGCCGTCCTGGTCCGGCGCCATGGGCGATTGGTCCTGTCCGCTTGCCGTCGCGTGTTGACGGATGAATCGGACGTGGAAGATGCCTTTCAGGCGACGTTTCTCGTCCTGCACCGCAAGGCGTCGTCGGTGCGTTGGCAAGCTTCGATCGGCAATTGGCTGTTCGGCGTGGCGCATCGCATCGCCGTCCAGGCGCGGGGCAACGCCCTGCGGCGGCGTCGCCGTGAGTCCGAGGCGAGCCGGGAGTGTCAGCGACCGGAGCAAGAGCCCGCCGACCTGTCCTGGCGCGAAGCGCTGGGATTTCTGCACGAGGAGCTGAATCGGCTGCCGGACAAATATCGGCTGCCGCTCATGTTGTGCTATCTCGACGGCAAGACGCGCGAGGATGCCGCCCAAACCCTCAATTGTTCCACCGGCTCAATCAAGGGCCGGCTGGAACGCGGTCGGGAGCTGCTGCGCTCTCGGCTGATCCGCCGCGGCGTGACGCTGTCCGGCGCCCTCTTGGCCGCACTGGTGGATGCACCCCCGGCGCGGAGCGCGACGCCGGCCCTGGTGCGAGCCACGCTGAACGCGGCAAAGACGGGAGCCTATCGTTCTTCCGTGACCGCGTTGATGAACGCAGCCGCGCCGGCGCTGTGGACCGGCAAGGCACGGCTGGCCATCGGAGCGCTGCTGATGGTTAGCCTGCTGGCTGCCGGCGGTGGTTCGACACTGGACCCCTCAAATGCAGCGCCGGAGGTGCCCGCTGCTCCGCACGTAGAGCGCCACCAATCGCCACTTCATCGCGCCCCGGCGGAAACAATAGATGCGGTCGTTTACAATGGCCGCGTCCTCGGTCCGGACGACAAACCCATCGCGGGAGCAAAGGTCTATTACTGCTTCATCACACGTCAGGAAGAAGCCATCCCCGTCCGTGCTACTACCGATGCGCAGGGCCGTTTCGATTTCGCACTGAATCCGAAAGACATCCCGCTGTCAGCGGACGCGGAGCGAGGTGATCCACGAAAAATGGGTCACATTGTGGTCAAGGCCGCCCGCTTTGTCTTCGCCTGGCACAGCGTCGCCAAGCAACAGACGGATTTGACGTTGCGCGTCGCGGCCGACGATATGCCGCTGACGGGACGAATCATCGACTTGCAGGGCAAGCCGCTCGCCGGATTGCATGTGACGGCGTGGAGCGTATCCGCCCCGGAAACGGGCGATCTGACGCCGTTCGTCAAGGCGTTGCAATCGCATGAGTCCTTCTACGAGGCCCTCTCGAAGCATGTTCCGAATCGCCTTCAAAACCCGTTCAATTGGCGACCGCGCGTCCCCCTCCTGCCGGCCACCACGACAGATGCCAACGGAAGTTTTCGCTTGAACGGCTTCGCCAAGGAACAGCTCGTCGAGCTGCGCATCGAAGGACCGGCGATCGAGACGCAGAACGTAATTGTCATGACCCGCCCCGGTCCGCGCGATCGAGGGGGATTACTTTCTGCACCACTAATCAAGGATTCGATGTTCTCATACGGATCCAGGGAGCCCGTATTTGTGTTGCCCAACGGTTTCGATCATCCCATCCCTCCGGGGCAGGTTGTCGTCGGCACCGTGCGCGATGCGGACACGAACCGTCCTATTCCGAGGGCAATTGTAGAAAGCTACTCGTTGGCGGGATCCAACTTCGCGCAGAACACGATTTATCACACGGTCGCCGACGATCAGGGGCGCTATCGCTTCACCGGGCTGCCACGCGGCCAGGGCAATCGCATCCGCATCGGACCGCCCGCCGATCTGCCGTATGTGCCTGTCGTCAAGGAGGTGCCGGTGCCTGTCGTCAAGGACGTGCCGGCCGTGAAATCGTTCGCCGAGGCAACGGTGGACGTAGCTCTCACCCGCGGCGTGTGGGTGGATGTGACGGTTGCCGATAAGGCTACGGGCAAGCCTGTGGCTGGCTCCATCAGCTACTTCGTGCTGCCGGAGAAAAGATCGCTGGAACGGCCGTTCGAGCAGCCCTTCGCCGATTCTTACAACAATAACATGGCGGTCCGTAACGACGGCACCTTCCGGTTCGTGGCCGTTCCGCGGCGGGCCATCGTCGCGCTCCGGGCCGATTGGGACAAGTATCCGACCGCCCGCGAGGCCGAGACGATCTATTTCCCATTTGGGATTTCGTCGACGAACTTTCAGGCGTTCGCCGAGATCAATCCGAAGCCGGGCGATGCGCCGGTGAAGGTGAATTTCGTCCTCGATGCCGGGAGCATCGTCAAGGGCAAGCTCCTCGATCCCGAGGGCCGGCCGTTGTCCGGCGCCTTGGCCGGCGGGCTGCGCCACGATTGGTACTGGGGACAGGATATAGCGCTCAAGACGGCCGAATTCACCGCTCTGGGCTTGTCAACCGATCAGCCGCGGTTGCTATGCTTTGTCCACGAGGAGAAGAAACTGGCCGGCAGCGTCGTCGTTCGCGGCGGGGAACAGCAGCTGATTACGGTGAAGATGGAGCCGTGGGGGTCAGTATCCGGCCGCTTGCTGGATGCCAAGGGCAAGCCGATCTCGAATGCAACTCTGTGGTTCACGGAAATTCCCGTCCACAAGCCCGGCCAGCCGAGATCCCTCGATACCGGCCTGCACGTCATCACTCGCTGGGCCGGCAGACGAAACCTCAACCCGCGCACCGACGAGCAGGGCCGCTTCCGTGTCGATCATCTCGTACCGGGACTGAAATATAACCTGGCCCTGGTGGATGAACGCGGAGCGATCAGCATCGAGCAAGTCAAATGGGAGGGACTTGTCTTCGCCAAGCTAATCTTGAAAGCGGGCGAAACGAAAGAGCTGGGGGATGTGAGACTACAACCGTTTCCGAAATGATCAATCCGAGCCGTGCATGCAGCGCAGCGGAGTAAGCGGAGCAGGGACGGCCGCTTACTCCGCCGCGCTGCGTGCGCGGCTCGGATGCCCAAATAATTGAACACGGCAAAGCGCCGCGCGCCTCTCATGGTATAGAGTAACCACGACTCCATTCGAGCGAGGGGAAAGCCATGAGCGGCGCATCGGCGAATTTGCTTTGGCACGTCCATCAGTTGGTTGAAGTCCACCGCATCGGTTCGCTCAGCGATCATCAACTCCTTGAGCGCTTCGCTGCCGAGCGCGATGAAGCGGCGTTCGCGCTATTGGTGCGGCGGCATGGGCCGATGGTGCTGGGCGTGTGCCGCCGCGTGCTCGGCCACGAGCAAGACGCCGAGGACGTTTTCCAGGCGGCCTTCCAGATTTTGGCGCGCAGGGCCGGCTCTATTCGCCAATCGGACGTGGGCGGTTTCCTGTTTCGAGTGGCGTATCATCTTGCCATCCGCGCTCGTGGCGATTCGAGCAAACGTCGCTGCCGTGAGCAGCGAGCGGAAACATCACCCGCGCCGGACCTCATGACCGAAGTGACCTGGCGCGAAGTGCGTCAGGTGGTGGATGAGGAGCTACAGCGATTGTCGGAGGCGCTGCGCTCGGCGTTGGTGCTGTGCTATTTGGAAGGCAAATCACTGGAGGAAGCGGCCCGGCTTTTGGGTTGGAGCAAGAGCACGCTGCGGCGGCGTCTGAACCACGGCCGCGAGCTGCTGCGACGCCGGCTCTTGGCGCGCGGCCTGGCGCCGATGGCGGCGCTAACGGCGTCGCTCTTCGCCGAGGAAACCGCAGCGGCGCTGCCGGCGATGTTGGCCGGCGCAACCGTCCGCGCGGCCGTGTCGGGGACCGCATCTCCCGCCGTCGCCGCCCTGGTGGAAGCGGGCGGGGCAATCGTGTCTACCGGCAAGTTCAAAATGGCGACGGTGATTTTGTTGGCCGTGAGTGTGCTGAGCGGCGCGGGCGTGTATTTTCTTGCCAGCCTGCAGCGCCAGCAAGGGCCACCCTCGCCGGCGCTGCAGGCGGGCGGGGAAGCAGT
>Ga0209062_1005157_pt1 | contig 12895 bp, 12 predicted proteins | sample Coa_R2_2_FD_187158 | JGI IMG/M metagenome (GOLD analysis project Ga0209062, IMG submission 187158) | Surface soil microbial communities from Centralia Pennsylvania, which are recovering from an underground coalmine fire - Coalmine... | ecosystem: Environmental > Terrestrial > Soil > Unclassified... | reverse complement strand
TGCACGCAGCATGGCCGCGCCCCACACTCGCCGCCATGCCGGCCATTGCGTTGCGTCTGGCGCTGCTCTACGCGGCGATCTTCTTCGTCTCCGGCGTGCAATTGCCGTTCGGGCCCGTGTGGCTCGCCGCGCGCGGGCTTTCGCCGGCAGAGATCGGCGCCGTCCTGGGCATGGCGCAATGGATCAAGGTGGCGGCCAACCCGCTCGCGGGGCTTGCGGCCGATCGCGGGCGCGATCAGCGGCGCCTGATGGTGGCGCTGGGCGCCGCAGCCCTGGCCGGGTTTCTCCTGCTGCTGCCGGCGGGCGGGTTTGCCGTACTGCTTCTCCTCTACACCGCCACCGCCGCCTGCTTCGCGCCGTTGCTGCCGTTGAGCGATGGCGTGACGCTCGCCGCGGCTTACGCGGGAAAGCTCGATTACGGCCGCGTGCGCCTCTGGGGATCCCTCGGCTTCATCGGCGCGACGATGCTCGCCGGCCGCCTGCTGGCGGGAGGCGATGCCGACATCGTGCTTTACCTGCTGATCGCCGGCGCGCTTGCCGTCGTCGCCAGCGCCTTCCTGCTGCCGGTGCTGCGCCCGGCGGCGCCGCGGCCGGCGCGGGCGGCATGGCGGCAGTTGCTGACGCCGCGCTTTCTCGCCTTTCTGGGAACCGCTACCGCCATTCAAGGCAGCCACGGCATCTATTACGCTTTTGGCACGCTCTATTGGCGGCATTTAGGCCTTTCCGACGCGACGATCGGCTTCCTGTGGGCCGAGGGCGTCGTCGCCGAGATCGCGCTCTTCTATTGGGGCGTGCCCCTTTTGCGCCGTCTTGGGCCGCTGGGGCTGCTGGCACTCGGCGGCGGCAGCGGCGTGCTGCGCTGGACGATGACGCCGCTGGTCGCCGCGGTGCCGCTCCTGGCACTGCTGCAGCTCTTGCACGCTTTCACCTTCGGTGCCGCTCATCTCGGCGCCATGCACCATCTCGCGCGCAGCATCGCAAGCGAACGGACCGCGACGGCACAAGCGATCTACAGCGCCACGACCGGCGGCATCGGACCGGGCTTCATCATGCTCGGCGCCGGCGCACTCTATGGCGCCATGGGCGGCACGGCCTATCTCGCCATGGCCATGCTCGCCGCCATCGGCACCGCCGCCGCGCTGATGCTGTCGGCCACCAAATCTTAAGCCTTTCCCGGCACGATGCGCGCGGAGGGAGATCCGATGACCAGGCGGTTGGTAGCGCCGCGGCGCCGCATGAGACGCGCCGCCCGCATGGCGCGCAGCATGGGCGAGCCGCGTTTCGATCTCGCGGCGGTCGCGGCGCGGAGCGCCGGCGAGCCCGGAATGCCGCCACCACCCTGGCCCAGCGGCGACATCGCCTTTCTTGCCGCCGTGCTCGACGCGCATCACGTGCCGCGGCCGGTGATCGATCGCCTTGCCGAGACGGCAGCGACACTGCCGATCACCGCGCTTCTCTTCGACCGCTTGAATGCCGCGCTGGGCGAGCATATCCGCTTCTCCTCGCTTGCCGAGTTTCTGCGCGCGCCCGTGATCCTGCTGCTTGGTCCGCCGGGAGCGGGGAAGACGACGCTCGCGGCAAAGCTCGCGGCCCGCCTGGGCGAGCGCCGCGCGCTTCTCGTCAGCACCGATACGAGCCGCGCCGGCAGCATCGCTCAGCTCGAAGAGTATGGCGCCGTGCTCGGCCTCAAGGTCGCACCGGCGAGCGATGCGGATCAATTGCGCCATCTCATGGCGCGCGCCCATGGGCGCAGCCTCGTGATCGACACGGCCGGCATCGCGCCCGGCGACGGCGAGGACGATGAAAAGCTCGCCGCGCTGATCGAGGCGAGTGGCGCCGAGCCGCTACTCGCCCTCCCCGCGGACAGCGCCGCGGCCGAGGCGGCAGCGATGGTGCGGCTCTTCGCGCCCTTAGGCACGCGCACGCTCATCCCGACGCGCCTCGATCTCATCCAACGGTGGGGCGGGGTCTTGGCGGCGGCCGCAGCCAGCGCCTTCTCGCTTCCCGCCGCCGGCATCACCCCCCATTTCGCTTACGGCCTCCGCCCGCTCACCCCGGCGATGATGGCACGCCGGCTGCTGGCCCACGCGCTCACCGGCATGCGCGCGCAAGTCTCGGCCGCCTGAGACGGTTGGGCCGATCCGCATCTAAATTCCGAGATTCTGCGCAAGCCTTTGCCTGAGCGCCGCGATGTCGATTTGGTGCACCGAGCCCGCGCCGGCGAGATCGAGGGCATGCGCGGCGGCCGCGCCCATGGCGATGCAAGGGCCCATGACGCGCACCGAGGAGAGCGCTTCTGGATCGGCGTCGATGCAGCGTCCGACCGCAATGAGATTGTCGGTCTCGGGCGGCATGAGGCTCCTCAGCGGCACGAAATGCATATGCGCGTCGTCGAACGCCTCCCAATGCGCCGAATCCGGGCGGTCATGCAATTCGATCGGCCAGGCGCAGCGCAGGATCGCGTCGTCGAAGGCGCGGCCGCTTCGCACATCGTCGGCGGTGAGCTGATAGGATCCTACGATCGAGCGCGTCTGGCGGATGCCGGGCATGCCATAGCTGCGGATGCGCGATGACGCAAAGGCCGCGGGGAACTCCTCCTTGAGAAACGCGAGGAGACGGTCGGCGAGCGCATGGCCTTCGAGCACCATGGCGGAAGCCGCGAGCGGATCGAGCGGCGTGTCGAGATGGGTCAGATTGACGAGCGCCACGCCGCGCCCGGGGAAGGCGAAGACGAAGCCGTCGCGCCGATGCAAGCCCTGCGCCGGCCCCTTTGCCGCCAACCGCGCGAGAAGTTCGCTGCGATCGAGCGCCGCGAGCGCCGCCTCATCGATCGCTTCGAGCAGCACCATCTGCGTGCCCTGGATATTGACGCCCACCGCTTCGCGCACCGGCAAGCCCGCCTGCCAGGCGAGCGCCGCATCGCCGGAGGCATCGACGAAGCCCGAAGCCGTCACACGCACCTCGCCGTAGCGCGTCAGGAGATCGAGCGACGCGATGCGCTTGCCCGCGCGCCCGACCTCGCGCAGCAACGCGCCGAGGATCACCGTGATGCCGGCGCGCCGTACCCTCTCCTCGATCCAACGCGCCAAGGCGTCGATGCCGTATTGCACGATGACGGTGTTGCGCCGGCCGGCGATGTAGTGGAGCTCGCCCTGAGCGCCGAGATCGCGCAGGATGTCGTCGGCAATGCCGTGGGTCAGGCGGATGGGATCGGGGCCATTGCCGAAGAGCCCGCAGAAGGTGCCGATCTGTGCGCCCACCGCCTGCCCGCCAAGCGCCGGCGCGCCATCGACCAGCACGACGCGCTTGCCGAGCCGCGCCGCCTCGAGCGCCGCCGAGATGCCGCCGATACCGGCGCCCAGCACGCAGAGATCGCCCGCGGCTTCGACAGGCGGGCCGTCGCCGCGCCGGAGAATGCGCGTCTCGTTGGTCAGCGTCATCGGCGGAGCCGTCTTTTGCGGAGCGCAAATGCGCCGCCGATCGGTAGGGCGAGGCAAGCGATGCCGCGCGCGCGAAACCCCATGGCCTCAATGCTCGCCCGTCATGCCGGCGAGCGAGGCATCGATGATCGCATCGGCATCGACCGATTTGTCGACCAAGCCTTGCGCCTGATACCACGCGACCTGCCGATGAATGTCGCCCGGCAGGAGCCGCGCTTCGGGGTCGATATAGGGAATGCCGTTGCGGATCTGAGACGCCGCCTGCCCGGTATATTTGGCGATGATGGCGAGGAGCGCCACCGCTTGCGGCCCCTCCTCGGCTCGACCATCGGCATTTCGCTTCAGGAAGGCGTCGTAGAAATCGCGCGCGCCACGCCGATAGGCCCTGAGAAAGGCCTCGGCCGCGGCGCGGTCGCGCTCGAGGCGATGCGCATTGGCAAAGATCGCGCCCAATTGCCAGGGCGTCTCGTCGCCGACCCAGCCCAGAAGATGCGCATCGCCGCGCGCCACCATCGGCACGGCGAGCGTCGCCGGGATGAGCGCGGCATCGACCTGACCACCTTGCAGCGCCGATGCCATGTTTGGCATCGATTGCAGCGGGACGAGCCGCAATCGCGCAAGGGGGAAGCCGAGCTTCGCCGCGAGGAGTCCGATGCTGTAGTGGAAGGTCGAACCCACCTGAGTGATGGCGACGGAATGGCCGGGGAGATCGGCGAGGCCGTGCAGCCCGGCGGCGAACGCCCGACGCGAGGCGAGATAGGCGACGAGGTGATAGCCCGGCTCCTCGCGGCTCTGCGCGCCGATGATGCGAAGCGCGCCCTTGCCGGCGAGATTATAGAAGCCGGCGGTGAGCCCGGTGACGCCGATATCGACATCGCCCGCCACCGCCGCCACCGCGATGGGCTGCGCCGCTTCGAAAAAGCGAAGCTCGACGGCAAGTCCTTCGGCCGTGAAGTAGCCGCGCTCCGCCGCGATGAAGACCGGGCCGGAGGAGGCAAGCTTCAAGACGCCGACGCGCAGCGCTTCCGCCGCTTCGCCTGGCCGCACCAGCAAGAGGAGGATGAGTGCCGCGAGCACCCCTCTCCATCGCCGGACCATGGCACCTCCCGCGTCATTGCCGTGCCGCGGGAGGATGCGGCCCGGCGCCCGCCTTGGCAAGCGCCGGCCGCGCTCGGGTGCTCTCAGTTGTTGTCGCTGGTGCTCGTGCAGCGGCGATCGGCGACCCGATGCTCGGCCGCGCGATCGGCGATGTAGCGGCGGAATTCGTCCTTGCCCAACGTGTCCGCGGTGGCCAGGAACTCCGCTGCGTCCTGGCAGACCGAGGCCACGGGGCGCGCACCGGCGCGCAGCGAGACCTCGTTGGCAAGCCTGGTCAGATACGTGTCGAAGCGCGCCTCGGCGCGCGCCGTGCCGTTGCGCCGGAAGCGTTCGATCATCTCGTGCTGATATTCAACGAGCACGTCGCGATTGCGCTTGGCGAAGCGGATATAGGTCTGCTGGCCGCAGGTATCGCTGATCACCATAAGCTCCGCCTGGAAGCGGATCGCTTGCTCGGCCTCGATCTCGGCCGGCTTGAGGCATTGCGGCGTCGCGGCGCCTGCCGCAACGACGGATCCGAGAAGCAGGACAACACCGGTAAAATGCTTGATCATTTCTCACTCCGATGGTGCTTTGCCCCTCATGACCCTCGTAGATCAACTCCGGCAATTTCACAACGGGCAAAAATAGGTCAGAGCGACGAGCGCCAGGACGGCGAGGCCGCTTCCGCGCCATGCCGCCGCCGCAGCCGATGCACGATGCTGATGGCTACCAGCACCGCCGCGAAGACGCCGAGCAGAATATAGCCGAACTGATCGAAATATTGACCGATCATGCGCTGGAGCGCGCGTTCGCAGAAATAGCCGGCGCCGACGAAGACGAGCGCCCAGAGCAGCGCGGCAATGAGGTTAAGGAACATGAATCGACGCCAGCCGATGCCGCTGATGCCGAGCGCGAAGGAAGAGAAATTGCGAATGCCATAAATGAAGCGAAAACTCAGGACGAACCATTTGTCGAAGCGCTGGACCCAACCGAGCGCCGCATCGACGCGTGCGCGCCAGCGTGGACGGCGCGACAGGAGGCGCAAGCCATAGCGCCGCCCGATCCAGAAATAGCATTGATCGCCGGCAAAGCTGCCCGACCATGCCGCCAGCAACAGCAAGGGCGCGCTGAGCAGGCCCTGCGCCGCGGCGAATCCGGCAAAGAGTACGAAGGTCTCGCCCTCGAAGAAGGTCCAGCCGAAGGTGACGAGATAGAACCAGCCGCCATACTCGCGAATGAGCCGGGGCACGTCCGCATTCGCCAGGAAATGGCGGAGGAGGAGCAAAATCGCTCCGAGCGCCGCCAGTCCGAGGACGGCGCCGAAAAACGCGAAGCGGTTGGACCAGAAGGAATGCGCCACGGCAGATGGGCCTGTTTTGGTTCTCATTGCCCCAGGGAACGGCGATCTTAGGCGGGGGAGGCAGCCGCGGTCGAGTAGAGAATGTCGCGCCGTCCCGCCGAGGGATGCTGCGGTGCAGCAGGCGCCGGGCGGCCGGCGCTTGACGGATGGCGGCGAGCCGTCATGCTGCCGCCGCTCCGGCAACGCAGGGGGAAGACATTGTGGAAGCTCATGAAGTCGGCGACACGATAACCGAGACGGCGCATAAGGCTCATCGTGACGAGCGCTTTCGCCGCGGGGCGGCGGTCTTTCTCGGCGTGCTCGGCATGCTGCTGGCGATCGCGAGCCTGGCCGGCGAGAACGCCATGAAGGAGACGATCAACGCCAACATCCTCGCTTCCGATACCTATGGTTTCTATCAAGCGCGCTATTTGCGACAGACGAGCTATCAGCTCGCCGCCGATTCGCTCGACGCGCTTCTGACGGCGCATGCGGATCTGCCCGCCGAATTGAAGGCACCGCTCGCCAAACGCGTTGCCGAGTATCGCGCGACGGCGGCGCGCCACGACAAGGAGACCAGCGCCGATCAGCAAGGGCTGCTCGCCAAGGCGCGCGGCTATGAGGCGCAGCGCGAGGTCGCGCAACGCCGCGATGTCAGCTTCGATTACAGCCGCGCGCTCTATCAAATCGCCATCGTGCTGGGCTCGGTCAGCATCGTCGCGACCTCGCGCCCGCTCCTGTGGCTCGCCGGTCTTTTGGGTCTCGCCGCCACCCTCCTCGCCGCGAACGGCTTTCTCCTGCTGGTGGATCTGCCGGTCGGATAGGTGCGGCTCATTCGACCTGCGCGCCCTCGGCCGCGCCGGCATAGCGTGCATTGGGGCCGCGATGCAGCCACCATCCCTGCTCGTTGATCGAATAATAGGGCTGATAGTGGAGAACGCTGGCCGCTGGCACGACCGCGGCGAGCTGGTTGTCGAGCAGCAGTGCCGTGCCGTCGACATAGGCCACGGTCACGGCGTGATCGAGGCCAAGATGCGTATCGCGCAGCACGACCAAGCGAAGCTGAGCCGCCGGCACGCCGGCCGCGCGCAGCAGCATGTATTTGGTGATGGCGTAGTCCTGGCACTGCCCGCTCTTGCGGAAGAACTCGAACGGTGTTTCCCAGTGGTTGCTCTCGCCCCAATTCACCATCGAGGGAATATAGGGATGTCGATTGACCGCATCGTTGACGCGCACGATCTTCTCGCGCAACGACAGGCCGCGCAGCTCGCCGATGAGTTGCCGCCATTCCGCGGGCTCGCAATTCTCGAACACGCCGATACCGCACGGGCCGCGTGAGCGCCGCTGCTCCGCCGCGAAGCGCGCCAGCATGCCCGTCCATTTGAAAAAGGCGGAATTGTCGGGCGAGAAGGCCTCGCGCGTCCCGAAGAGCGCCGGGTAAAGGCGCGGCACGCTCGCGGCCGCGATCGCTCCCGATGCCCGATCCTCCGAAGCCACACCCGGCGGGACGGCGGAGAGGCCGAACGCCAGCACCAGGATCGCGCAAACCGGTAACCGCATGACGGGCCCCATTCGGAAGCCCCGCTATCTCCTGGAGACCGGAGGCTTTGCGTCCCCGGGTCGCCCCGGGTTTGCCGTTTCGTGATGGCGCCCGCACCGCGGCGTCATCCGTGACGAGGAAGGAGAACACGCCGCCGATTAAGCGGAAATGAATGGACGAATTTTCCTAAAATCCGCTCTATCGTCGCGATACCTCAACCGGCGCGTGATCGCGTGAACGTTGGTGCCTCGCCGATGTTCTGAGAGCGAACGGCGCAGGATGGGGAAATGCGCACGACCAGGATCGTCGGCGTCGTTCTCGCGGTCATCGTCCTGATCCTGACAGCGGTCGGCGGCGTGATGGCGCTTGCCGGCGGGCGCGTCCTCGTCTGGGCGGTCGAGCATCCGCTGAGCCGCTATGTCGGCCGGCAGATCAGCATTCGCGGGCCGGTGACCATCGCTTGGGGCGAGCCCATCCGCATCCTGGCCGAGGACGTCCACATCGCGAACGCCGCCTGGGGCATGGATCCCGAAATGGTCGCCGCGCAGCGCGTGGAGGTCGATGTCTCCCGTCGCCACCTTTTCGCGGGACCGCGGCATTTTCCGCGAATCGCTCTCGATCGCGCCCTGCTGCTGCTCGAGACCTCGCGCAGCAATCAAGCGAATTGGGACTTCCTGCGGCCGCTGGTCGGGCCCGCGGGGCATCGAGGCTTCCCCGAGATCGGCCATATCGCGCTCGGCGGCGGCAGTCGGCTCATCTACCGAAACGGGCTCACCGGTGCCGCGGCAGGGATCGACATCGCGATGCTCGATCTCGACGCGCCCGATCCCGCCGGTCTTGTCAGCCTCACGCTCGTGGGGAGCTTCCGCCGGCATCCGCTGCAGCTTGCCGGAACGATCGGACCCCTCGCCGAGATCGCCCATCCGTCGCAGCCCTATGCCGTCGATCTCCAGGGGACGCTCGGCGATGGCCGCCTCGATGCCCGCGGCACGCTTGCCGAGCCCCTCGCCTTCAACGGCGTGCATCTCCGCCTTTCCGCTGCCGGCCGTGCTTTCGACGAACTCGCCAACGCGGCGGGGCTGCCGCTGCCGAGCCTGGGCCCCACGGAAGTGGCGGGAGAACTCATCGGCGGCGACGGCTTGTGGCACGTCAAGGCGCTCGCGATCAAACACGGCCGGAGCGATGTCTCGGGAACGCTCGACCTCGACATGCGCGCTGACAAGCCAAAGCTCAAAGCCGCGTTATCGTCGAATTTCCTCGACCTCGCCGGCCTCGACGGTCTGATCGCGGATCGCGGCTCGGGTTCCTCCATGCCGCCGCCGAGCCTCGGACCCAGGAGCAAGCGCGTCATCCCGGCGATGGCGCTCACCCCGAACATGCTCCCGCCCATGGGCGCCGAGGTGACTTATGACGCCACCCGGCTCATGACGAGCGGGGGGCTCGCGATCGAGCACGGAGCCGTCGAGTTCAAGCTCGAAGGCGGCGCGCTGACAATGAAGGCGCGAGATCTCGGCATCGCCGGCGGCAGCGCGGCGATCGATCTCACTCTCGACGCTGCGGCGGAGGAGCAAGCGCGGCTGGCGCTCGATCTCGAGATCCGGCAGGTCGATCTCGGCGAGATCGTCTCCCGTCTCCCCGTTCCTCCCGCCATCCGCGAAACACGCGGCACCGCCGGCGGCTTCGTTCATCTCAGCAGCATCGGCCTGTCGCTGCGCGACGTCCTCGCGCATATGGCGGGCGACGCCGCGCTCTTCGCCGAGCACGGACGGTTCGACGGGCTTCTGACGGAGATCGCGACGCCCAATCTCCTCGAGAGCGCCGGTCTCGTCGAGAAGGACCATCGGCCCGTGCCGGTCGATTGCCTGATCTCGCGCTTCGACATCAAGGATGGCGTCGCCACGGCAGGCAGCTTGCTGATCGACACGCCGGACGCGACGCTGGTCGGCCGCGGCGATGTCAATTTCGGCGCGGAGACGATGTATCTCGACTTTACGCCGCATCATAAGCATTTCGACCCTTCGACCCCGCACGCGCCCTTTGGCCTGCGTGGCACCTTCGCCGAGCCGGAGGTGATCATCGACGAGGCCGGACTGATGGAACGCCTCACCCCGGCGATCGGGCTCGGGGTCCTGCGCCCGCCGATGGCCATCCTGCCGCTCCTCGATGTCGATCTGGGCGAGAACAATGCGTGCGCGCGCGCCTTCGGCGTGCGAAAGCTGGAGCCGCCGGGCGAAGGCGGCATAGAGCCGGTGGCGAAAAAGCGGCGCTGAGGCAAACTGGGCGAAGGCTCGGCCATCGTGTATGGTGCGCCGCGATCGCAATCGCCGAGGCATCATGACGAAGCTGCCGCTCTCCCGTTTCAAGGTCGTCGATCTGACGCGCGTGCGCGCCGGTCCCACTTGCGTGCGCCAGCTCGCGGATTGGGGCGCCGATGTCATCAAGGTCGAAGCGGTCGAGGGCGATGGCGGGCTCGGCGGCGCGCGGCACGGCCCCGATTTCCAGAATCTCCACCGCAACAAGCGCAGCATCACGCTCGACCTCAAGAAGCCGGAAGGCCTCGAGGTGCTGCATCGGCTCGTCAAGGGCGCCGACGTTCTCGTCGAGAATTTCCGTCCCGACGTCAAATTCCGCCTCAAGATCGACTATGAGAGCCTGAAGGCGATCAATCCGCGGCTCGTCTATGGCAGCATCTCGGGCTTCGGCCAGGACGGTCCCTATCGCGACCGCCCGGGCTTCGACCAGATCGCGCAGGGCATGGGCGGGCTCATGTCGATCACCGGGCTCCCCGGCCAGGGACCGGTGCGCGTCGGCATTCCCGTGGCCGATCTCACCGCCGGCATCTTCTGCGCCATGGGGATTCTCGTAGCACTCCTGGAGCGCGAAGAATCGGGCGAAGGGCAATGGGTGCAGTCCTCGCTGCTCGCGGCGCAGATCGCCATGCTCGACTTCCAGGCGGCGCGCTGGCTCGTCGCGAAGGAGGTGCCGGGCCAGGCCGGCAACAACCATCCGACGAGCATCCCGACCGGCGTCTTCAAAACGGCCGATGGTCATATCAACATCGCGGCGGCCGGCAACGAGATCTATCGCCGCCTTTGCGTGGCGCTTGGCGTCGATCATCTCGCCAACGATCCGGATTATGCCACCGACAAGGCGCGGCTCAAGAACCGCGACAAGCTCAACGCGGCGATCGAGGCGGTCACCAAGAGCAAGCGCTCGGCCGAGTGGATCGAGATCATCAATCGCGCCGGCGTCCCCTGCGGCCCCATCTACAAGATGGACGAGGTCTTCGCCGACCCGCAGGTGAAGCATATCGGCATCGCGCAGCCCGTCGACCACCCGACGCTCGGCCGCATCGAGCTGGTGGGGCAAGCCGTGAGCCTGAGCCGCACGCCCTCGGCGCTGCGCACAGCCACGCCCGAGCGCGGCGCGCATACCGATGCCGTGCTGCGCGAGCTCGGATATGACGAGACGGCGATCGCCGCCTTGCGCGCTGCGGGCGCCGTTTGATCGACAGATCGTGAGAGGAGCGAGCAGATGATTTCCCCGACCGAACGCATGATCGCCGAGATCGACGGCGCGATCGGCTGGATGGTGTTCAACAACCCGGCGCGGCGCAATGCCATCTCGGTCGATATGTGGGCGGCGATCCCGACGATCCTCGACCATTTCGAGAGCGACCCCAGGGTTCGCGTCGTCGTCCTCAAAGGCGCGGGCGACAAGGCTTTCATCTCCGGCGCGGACATCTCGCAATTCGAGCAGCAGCGCTCCTCGCCGGAGACGGTGAAGCAGTATGACGAGGTCGCCGAGCGGGCGATGACGCGTCTTCAGGCGACGCGGTTTCCGACCATCGCCATGATCCACGGCTTCTGCATCGGCGGCGGCGTCGGCACGGCGCTCTGCTGCGACCTCCGCATCGCCGCGGAGAATGCCCGTTTCGCCGTGCCCGCGGCGCGGCTCGGCTTGGGTTATCGCTGGGGCGGCGTCAAGAAGCTCGTCGAGATCGTCGGCCCTTCCTTCGCCAAGGAGATCTTCTTCACCGCGCGCCAGTTCAGCGCGGCTGAAGCGCTCGCCATGGGCCTCGTCAACCGCGTGCTGCCCGAGGCCGAGCTTGAGGCTTACGTGCGGAACTACTGCGCACTCATGGCCGAGAATGCGCCGCTCACCATGGAAGCGGTCAAAGGCGTCATCGCCGAGCTCAACAAGCCCGGCGCCGAGATCGACCGCGCCCGCTGCGAAGCCCTCGTCGCACGCTGCTTTGCGAGCGAGGACTATATCGAAGGCCGCCGCGCCTTCATGGAGAAGCGGAAGCCGGTGTTCCGGGGGAAGTGACGAGCATCGTCGCCGACAAGTCCTTCTCCGCCCATTGGGCGGAGAAGGATTTAGGATGAGGTGGGCGGCCGAGTTAGCTGGGCAAGCGCTCTGGAATCCTCCACCTCACCTAACCTCTCCGCCCCCCGGGGCGGAGAGGAATATGCGGTACGCGATGACGCTTTCATCGAGACGGCTTCCAGTTCTTGCCATAGACGACTGTTATCTGCGTCATCGTTTCAATGCACGCGAACTTGTCGTCGGGCGGTGATCCCGGCGGGACGGGGCATACCTCGAAATTTCCCGACACGGACGCAAGAATATCCTCCGAGAGAATATCGCCCAGTTTAGCGGGCATGTCCTTGTCACTACCTCGTCCCTCTCGAATGACGATCGCGATTCTCATCGGTATTGCCTATTGGGATAATGTTCTTGCTAGTGCCCGCTCAGCTCCCCGGACACGCGATGCCCGTGCCGCCAAGCCCGCAATAGCCGCCGGGGTTCTTGGCGAGATATTGCTGGTGGTAGTCCTCGGCATAAAAGAATTCCGGCGCCTCGCGGATCTCCGTGGTGATTTGGCCGCGCCCGGCGGCGGCAAGCGCTTTTTGATAGGTGCCGCGCGAGGCTTCGGCCGCCTTCTTCTGCGCGGGTGTCGTCCAGTAGATCGCCGAGCGGTATTGCGTGCCGACATCGTTGCCCTGGCGCATGCCCTGCGTCGGATCATGGCTCTCCCAGAAGGTCTTGAGCAGGATCTCGTAGCTCACCTGCTTGGGGTCGTAGACGACGAGCACGGCCTCGGTATGACCGGTGCGGCCCGAGCACACTTCCTCATAGGTGGGGTTGGGGGTGTAGCCGCCGGCATATCCGACGGCCGTCGTCCAGACGCCGGGCAGCCGCCAGAAGCAGCGCTCCGCGCCCCAGAAGCAGCCGAGACCAAACACCGCGGTCTCGAGCCCCGCGGGGAAGGGCGGCTTGAGCGGGCGGCCGTTTACGAAATGCTCCTCGGGCACCGGCATCTCGTGCGCGCGCCCGGGCAGCGCATCCGCCGCGCTCGGCATCTCGAGCTTCTTACGCATTAGAGACCACATCGCCCTTCTCCTCGTCCGCCATGCGGGGAATCTAGGGATTGCCCTGCCCCTTTCGCAACCGGGGCCGGCGGGAAAGCGAGCGAAGTTGCACACCACGCGC
>Ga0209062_1005156_pt1 | contig 12896 bp, 8 predicted proteins | sample Coa_R2_2_FD_187158 | JGI IMG/M metagenome (GOLD analysis project Ga0209062, IMG submission 187158) | Surface soil microbial communities from Centralia Pennsylvania, which are recovering from an underground coalmine fire - Coalmine... | ecosystem: Environmental > Terrestrial > Soil > Unclassified ... | reverse complement strand
ATCTTCTGGGCGATCTCCATCCTGATCTTCATCCTGATGGTGACGCTCGGGTTCATCCTGTTCCGCGAGCTGGCGCGGCTCTACATCGCCCGGCAGGCCAACCAGCACGGATCGCGCATTCGCACCAAGCTGGTGCTGGGCGCGCTGGCCCTGAGTTGCGTCCCGGTCTTTTGCCTGGTGCTGTTCAGCTTCGAGGTGCTGAGCCGCAGCGTGGAGCGCTGGTTCACCAATCCGGCCGAGCACGGGGTCAGCGTCCTGGTCGATGCCGCGAAGCTGCTCCGCCGGGAGATGCAGGACGAAGTCGACGCCCAGACCGCACTGCTCGCCGCCAAGCCGGAGATCATCCGGTATCTCGAGACCGGCGCGGCGCCGCCCGCGACCTTCCTGAGGGATTTCGCGCGCGCCAAGGAGGCGCAGCACGCCGCCATCCTCGGCACGGACCGCTCGACGGTCCTGCTCTCCTGGGACGAGCCCGACCCCGGACGCCGCAGCCCGCAACCGATCCGCGCGCGCTTTCCGGTGCTCGATGGAGCCCGTACGCTCGGCTACGCCGAGCTGGCCTCGCCGGTCCCGCTCGATGTCGCCCGGCAGGTCGCCCTCATGGACGGCTACAACCAGCAGTGGATCGTGCTGCACGACGGGCTGCGGAACGCCAAGCGGCTCTACACGATGGTGATGATCCTCATCACGCTGTTTGTCCTCTTTTTCGCCACGTGGATCGCGCTTTTTCTGGCAAAACAGATCAGTATTCCGATCGCCGCGCTGCTCGACGCCGCCAGCCAGGTGCGCCGGGGCAACCTGAAGCATCGCGTGGAGGTGCGCGCCGTGGATGAGCTCGCCTCGCTGGTGCGCGGCTTTAACGAAATGACGCAGGAGCTCGAATCCGGAAGCCGCGAGCTCGACCTGCGCCGCCGCTTCACCGAGGCGATCCTCGAAAGCATCCCCACGGGCGTGATTTCGATCGCCGCCGACGGGTCGATCCAGCGGGTGAACCGCGCGCTCTCCCGCATTCTGCCGCCCGCCGCGGTCGAGAAGGCCACGCGCCTCGAGGACCTGTTCTCGCGCGAGGATACGGCCGAGTTGAAATATCTCATGAAGCGCGCGCGGCGCACAGGCAGCGCCTCGCGACAGATCGAGATGCGGACCGAGAGCCGCAAGCTGCAGCTCGCGGTCACGGTTTCGGCGCTCGAAGAGAAGCTCACCTCGGGGTTCGTCGTGGTGCTGGAGGACACGAGCGAGCTGCTGCGCGCGCAGAAGGCCGCGGCTTGGCACGAGGTGGCGCGGCGCGTGGCACATGAAATCAAAAATCCGCTCACGCCGATCGCGCTTTCCGCCGAGCGCATCGCGCGCCAGCTCGACCGGCTGGAACTGCCGCCGGCTTCCGCGCGGGTTCTGCAGGAGTGCGCCGGGGCGATTTCGCAATCGGTCGAATCCGTCAAGACGCTGGTCGATGAGTTCTCGCGGTTCGCGCGCTTCCCGGCGGCACAGCCGGTGCGGTGCGATTTGAACGAGGTCGTGGCGCAGGCCCTGGTGGTCTTCCAGGGGCGGCTGGACGGGATCGAGATGCAGACCGACCTCTGCCCTGCCCTGCCGCCCGTGCACCTCGACCGCGAGCAGTTCCAGCGCGTGGTGGTCAACCTGGTGGACAACGCGGCCGAGGCGATGCAGGATTCGCTTGTCCGCAAGCTCTATATCGGCACGCGAGCCGGGGCGGCCGACAGCGTGGAGCTGGTGATCGCCGATTCGGGCTGCGGCATCGGCCCGGACGACAAGGAGAAACTGTTTCTGCCCTACTTTTCGACCAAGAATCGCGGCACCGGACTGGGCCTCGCAATCGTGAGCCATATCGTGGCCGACCACAATGCCCAGATCCGCGTGGAGGATAACCAGCCTGCCGGCGCGCGGTTCATCATCGAAATTCCGGCGCTCGTCGAAGCCGAAGGCGGCGTCGAGAGCGCGATGGCGCGGCCCGCGTCCCTCAGCTTATGAGGCAGCACCGGATCCTGCTGGTGGATGACGAGCCCGGCATTCGCCAATCGCTCCGCGGCGTGCTCGAGGACGAAGGCTACGCGGTGGAATCGGCCGGAAGCGGCGAGGCCTGCCTGGCCGCGCTGCCCGGCGGCGGCTTCGAGCTAGTGCTGCTCGATATCTGGCTGCCCGGCATGGACGGCATGGAGGTGCTGGCGCGGATCCAGGAAATCCCCTTCCCGGACCGGCCGGTGGTGGTCATGATCTCCGGCCATGGCAGCATTGAAGCGGCGGTCAAGGCCACCAAACTCGGCGCGTTCGATTTTCTCGAAAAGCCGCTCTCGATCGATAAGGTTTCGGTGGTGGTGAAGAACGCCCTCGCGAACCGGGAATTGCAGATCGAAAACAGCCGGTTGAAGGCGGACCGCAGCGCGCGCTACCGCATCATCGGGGAGAGCGTGCCCATGAAGGCGCTGCGGCAACAGATGGCGCTGATGGCGGGCACCAACGGCCGCGTGCTCATCTATGGCGAAAGCGGCACCGGCAAGGAGTTGGTGGCGCATGCGATCCACGACCTCAGCCCGCGCGCGAACGAGCCGTTCGTCGAAGTCAACTGCGCGGCGATCCCGGAGGAGATGATCGAGAGCGAGATGTTCGGCTACCGGCGCGGGCCGGGCATGCCCGGCACTTACAACCCGGCTGACGGGAAGGCGGGCAAGTTTCAGAAGGCCGACGGCGGCACGCTGTTCTTGGACGAGGTCGCCGACATGAGCCTGCGGACGCAGGCCAAGGTGCTGCGGGCGATCGAAGAGCAGCGCTTCGAGCCGGTCGGGGCGGCGGAATCGGCGCAGGTCGATGTGCGGGTGATTGCCTCGACCAATCGCAAGCTCGAAGAGGAGATCGAGCGCGGTAACTTCCGGGAGGACCTGTTTTACCGCCTGAACGTGATTCCGTTCTTTGTGCCGCCGCTCCGCGACCGGCGCGAAGATATCCCGCTGCTCGCCGATTACTTTCTCGCCGAGTTCACGACGGCTTACGGCCGCAAGCCGAAGGAACTGACGCCGGAGGCTTATCGCATGCTCGTGGAGCATCACTGGCCAGGCAATGTGCGGGAGCTGAAGAACCTGATCGAACGCATCGTGATTCTGAACCCGCAGGTGCGCGTGGATGCGCGGCACATCCCGCTGCACTCGGCGCGCCGCGGGGCGGACCGGTCGCTCGACCGGTTCGCCAGTTTGCAGGAGGTCCGGGAGGCGGCCGAGCGCGAATATATCCTCAAGAAACTCGAAGAGACCGGCGGGAATGTGAGCCGGACCGCGGAGTTACTGGGGCTCGAGCGCAGTAATCTTTACCGGAAGATGAAGGCGCTGGGGATCGGGCCGGCCGAGCCGCGGGTGTAAGCGTTCTCAGATAATTCCGTCGGGGAAACCCCTGAGTCGAAATATTTCTTGCATTCCCCCCCCCCCCGAGAGTTTAGTATCTAGCCTTACACCAAAGTTGTGGACTTGGACACTTAGCATTCCCGGAGGTTGAATTTCGATGAGTTATCTTGCGCGCTGGGGCCATTGCCCGGCGTGGCGGAGCGTCGCCCTGATCGTTGCGATCGCCGGCGGGATGGTGGCGCAGAATACGGCCGCAATCCAAGGCTCGGTGGTGGATGCGAAGACCGGGAAGCCAGTTTCCGCCGCGTGGGTGATCGCCAATCGGGCAGGCGCCCCGCCGTTTTCGAAGCACACCAAGTCGGGCGGCGACGGCACGTTTGCGATCCAGGGCCTGGCAGCCGGGAAGTATTCCATTTGCGTGCAGGCGGCGGGCGACGCTTATCTTGACCCGTGCCAGTGGAGCGGGAATCCAGTGACGGTGACGCTCGCGGCCGGACAGACTTCGACAGGCGCCGGCTAATGGTGTCCAGTTGGTCATGGGTACGGGGGACATTGTCAAGGTTCACGTAAATGATGCCAATGGGAAGGTGAGTTCGGGAGCCAGGCTGTCCATTGGTTTTAAGGCGGACAATGGACGATATGGTTTCGCAAAGAATACCGGACATAACGGGAACGTCGTTGAATACGAGCTTACTATTCCGAAGGGCAGGATATCGCGGTTGCTGATCGATACGGCTCTCCAGATCACCGATGCCCAAGGCGCCGCCGTTCCTCCCGGGAAGGCGGGCCCAGCAGTAGCCGGTCCGTCGGAAGTCACGATTACGGTGCGGTGAAGAGTATGCGTGAGGCAATGGAATCGAAATTGTCGAAGGTAGGAGGGCGGTATGATCGGAATTGCTGCATTGGCGTTGTCAGTGCCCTTGTATTTTGAGGCGAATCGCGGACAGACTGGACCGGATGGGCGTTATGTAGCCGTGGCCCACGGCTACACGGTCTTGCTTTCCGACACAGGGATCAAGATCCAGCAACTGGCAGGAGAAGAAGTCGAGATGATCCTCCCGCGGACCGTCGCGGTTGCCGAAGACCGGCTACGCGGGATATCGAATTACTACCCACCCTCCGGCCCGGCCCAAGCGGATATCCCCCATTTCGGCCGGATTCACTACCGTTCCGTCTTTCCGGGTATCGATCTCGTGGTCTATGGCTCCCAAAGCGGAGTGGAATATGACTGGCTGGTTAGCCCCGACGTTGATCCGGGCTTGATTCGTTTTTCGTTTCGCGGGTCATCGCGCCCACGTTTGACGGCGGATGGCGACTTGATATTGGAAACTGGCGCCGGACAAATCCGGCACCGGCGCCCTTCGATTTACCAGACGACGAACGGCAAAAGGGTGCCGATAACCGGTGGTTACCAAATTGACAGAGCAGGCGAGATTCGGTTCCGGGTCGGCCGCTACGATCGGCGCCACGCGCTCACGATCGACCCTCAGATTGTATTCGGTACCGGATTTGGCGGTCGCGGCAAACTCGTACCGCCTAATGGATGGGTTGACGACGTCGGTACAAGCATCGCGGTGGATCGCGCCGGCAACGTCTACATCGGCGGCATTTCCTATTCCGGCGATATTGCGCAGGTAAACGGCTTGGGTGTCACAGGAACCGCATTTGCTGCCAAACTCAGTCCCGATGGGAAGACGCTGCTCTATCTGACGATTGTCGGAGGCAGCGACCCGTATGCAACACCGCTCGGCAGCCTCACTGCGGATCCTGCCGGAAATGTCTACATGGCCCTGGCCGGCGCGCAGCTTGTCAAACTCGACACAAATGGTCACCTCCTGGCGTCGGTGCATCTGGGTGGATCGGGCCTCGACGAAGGGACAGCAGTGGCGCTCGGGCCTGATGGCTCACTCTACGTCACCGGGACAACTCAATCCACTGATTTCCCTACTACCGCTAATGCATACCGGACTACGGCTCCCATCGCCAGCACTAATGGCGTTCAGGCTAATAACGTGTTCCTCGTGAAGCTCAATCCGGCCGCGCTCAGCGGGACTCAACTCCCGGCAAGCGCAATCATCTATTCCACCTACCTCGGACCAGCCGACGGTCCGGTCGTCGCCGCTGACGCGTCCGGCAATGCCTACGTGGCCGCCTCGACGACCTTCTCGCATGCCTGGGACACGACCCCTGGTGCTTTCCAGCAGCAGTGCCCCGAAAATTTCTCCACCAACCAGCTCTGCGCTAGCGTCGTTCTCGTCAAGGTCAACCCATCCGGCTCGAAGCTGAGCTATGGAACCTACTACGGTGCACTCACAGAGTACGTGCCTGGCTCCGGAACAGTCGGCGCCTCCTACGCCGGTGGAATCGCCGTCGATTTCTCGGGCTCCGCGTATGTCAGCGGAGTGACCTCATCAAACCAGCTTCCTACCACGACAGGCGCGTTCCAGACAAGCACTCAGATTGGCGGAGCGTTCGTTGCGAAATTCAGTCCCGACGGCAGCAAACTGTCATATGCAACCTACCTCAGCGGCGGCGGGCTCGGGATCGCCATCGACAGCGGCGGCAATGCCTACGTCGGCGGCTACGGCGGTTTGCCTATTCGCAACGGAATTCAAATGGGCGCGGCCACGTGGCTTTGCAGCGTCTTCACGGTATCGGGCGTCCAGCCAGTTGGGGCCACGTATTGCGGCGGCGCTGGAACTCTCGCTGTTCTGAACGCAAGCGGATCTGACTTACTGTGGTCCACATATGTTGGAAGCGGTTCTGTATACGCAATCGCGCTCGATCCTCCAGGCAACGTCTATGCGACCGGCAGCGACACATTGCTATTCGTCGATGCGCGATCGTATTCAGGGCCTGGCAAGAAGAGTGTCGGCGTGATAAAGATCGCGACTGGGCAACCTTCCGGGCTTCAGTTTTCTCCGACTGGTTTGACCAATGCCGCTTCATTCCACTCCGGCCTTCCCGGACCGGGCGGTTTGGCGAGCCTCTTTGTGCACGGCTTCAAGATCAACGGAATTATCCAGGCTACCAGCGTTCCGCTTCCAACCGAAATGGCCGGCATCTCCATAGTGGTGGATGGCACTTCGGCTCCCATTTTGGCGGTGGCAGCGTTGGGTGCGGCGAACGGAGTCGATACGGAGCAGATCAACTTCCAGGTCCCGTTTGAGGTCAGCGTGACGGATACAATGCACGTCTTGGAGGTGCGGTATGGTGGGGCATCCACGTTTGTCTCGCCTGCAATCGTGGGGCCCGGGATTTTCGTGCTTTCGGACGGGGCGCCAGCCATCCAGCACGCCTCCGATTACAGCCTCGTGAATCCTTCCAACCCAGTTACAAAAGGAGAAACGATCATCATCTATGCCACCGGTTTGGGCCAGGTCCAGGGAGGCCCTCCGACCGGAGCGCCCGCCTCCGGACCGGCTCCACTGAGCCCGTGCCAGGGAGATCAACCAATCGTAGGCATCCCGGACCCCGAGAACCCGCCCAAGCCAATTGGTGATGTCCTCTACGCGGGATTGGTGCCAGGTACGGTTGGGCTTTATCAGTTGAACGTACATACGTCCACGGGTCTAGGTTCCGGCCTCGTCGATCTCGAGATCTATTACCACCAATGCTGGCCGTGGACGGGGTTTCCATTAACTACCTGTCCAGTGACACCATGGCGTATTGAGGACGGCCAACCTGAGGACCCCATCACGCCGCCGCCTCCTTCTTCCGGATCTGAACCATCTTCTTGGCCTTGTCCGTCCGCTCCTGGATGCGCCGCGTCGTATCCGTCTGACGCTCGATGTCCACAAACGGTCGGCCCGACGATGAAAATGTTCTCGTGCCGCTGAACCCACGAGGAATCCTGCGCCAGCCCGCGGACCATGGTTTTGTCGATGCCGCGCTGCGCCCGGTAATCGATATCCTCGACGCAGGCGTTGCCACGCAGCCGGGCGCGCTTGAGCCGCTGCTGGAAAGCCAAGTTCTGCCGCCACGTGTACTGCCGGTCCACAATCAGCACCAGCTTGTCTTCGAAGGCGAGATCGCGCGCCGCCTCATCCTGCTCGATGGCTTCCAGGCCGTCCACCATGCCTTGCAGCCGCATGTTGATCAGGTTCTCTATGGTTGGTTGGTGCAGCATGGCTTTCTCCTATTGGTAGTAACCGGCGCCGCGAATGTTATCGTGCCCGCCGGACCGCGGCGGGTCCGAATCAGGCGGTACGGGTTGCAGATCCAGCGAGTGCGCCAGAATCGATTTCACGCTTTTGTCACTGGCCGCGCCGGTAACCAGCGCCCGTTCACAGGCGGCCTCCAGCCGCTTCGGTCCATACTTCTCTCCCAAGCGCAACAGCCCCAGACACGACCGGTAACCCATCTCCGGGTGCGGATACCGATCCAGGATGTGCTGAAAGAGCTGCGCCGCAAAGCGTCCCGTCTTCCGCGCCCAATCCACTAGCCGTGAGCGGCCATTCCAGATGCGCCTGGTGCGCCTTGGGCCGGTGTTCGGCGAACGTGACGGGCGTATACGGCTTCCGCGCCCGCACGTGCGAAGCCACGCGGGCGCCCTGGTAAAGATCTCCACCGTGGCCGGCGTCGTCCGCACTTCCACTGCCTTGCGCGCCAGTGTGTATGGCACGCTGTAAAAGCTGCCGTCCACCTGCACGTGGTAATCGATATTGACGATGGCCTTGGACCAGACCGATAGATCGTAGCGTTCGGCGGGAAGCGGACGCAGGGCCGGCCAGTCGATTTCGTCGAATAAGCTGCGCCGGCAGCCATCGCGTTTTTTGAACGGCCGCTGGTTCAGTTTTTCCAGCAGCTCGCGGATGGCCGCATTGAGTTCCCCGACGGAGAAGAACTTGCGGTGCCGAAGCGCGGCGACGATCCAGCGCTGGGCAATCTGCACACCCACTTCCACCTTGGCCTTGTCGCGCGGTTTGCGCACGCGCGCCGGCGTGGCGCGGATGTGCGCGAAGTCCGGCAGTGGCCGTGGCGGAGTCGGGCGACCGGCGCCGAAGAGTTCTTCTTGCAGACGCCGGTCATCATAGCCCTGCGGCACAGGCCAGCCCAGCCCCGACTGCTGGAAGCGGCTCAGGTACTCGTTGACCGTGCTCTGGCTGACTTTGATGCTGCGAGCAATTTGTCGCTGCGGCAGATTCAAATCGAAATGCAGCCGCAATAGTTCGTGGACCTTTCGCATGGACGCTCTCTTTCTGGGCAACTCCACCCCCTGGGGGGGAAGCTGCCCGATTGTCGTCCAGCGCCGCCGGTTTTCCACAGGCCGTTTTCAAGATTCCGATGCCGCGGCCCTACAACGGCGGTACGTACAACCAGACCCGCACCTTCACCTGGAGCGGCACCGACCTCGCGAGCGAAACCACGCCTGAAGCCGGTCAGGTCCAGTATCAATACGACGGCGCTCACCGTGTGACGCAGCGGACCAACGCCGCCGGCCAGCAGACGCAGTACAGCTACGATCCCTACGGCCGGCTCACCGAAGTCCGCCGCTATACGCCGGGCCAATTCGGGACGTTGATGGAGCAGGTCAACCAACGGGTGGACTACTACTACGATGTGAATCCCTTCGACACCACGGGTTTCTCCCAAAACACCTGGGGGCGATTGGCGGCCAGCGCGTGGCACAACGAGCAGCCGAACAGTCCGGAGACCTTCAACTACCAATACAGCTACAACACCGCCGGCCGCGTCCTCAAGCAGCGCCTCAACGTGCAGCCGGCCATCGATCCCGGCTTCGGGACCACCTCGACAACAACCGCCACCATCGCAACCAGCGGATATCCACTCCAGTTCACCGTAGGCTCCGGCTTGGCCTACCAGCCAGGCCTCCGGGTGCGGATCATCTCCGCCTACAGCCCCAACAACTACATGGAGGGCAACTGCTATGCTTACTCGGGAACGTCCTTATCGGTGACCGTGGACACGGTCGTCGGCTCCGGGGCATTCTCCGCCTGGATCATCAATATTCCCCAGAACCTCATCGCCATCAACCTCGACGCCACCTACGCGTGGGACAATGAGGGCAGAATGACGTCGCTCGGCTACCCCGCCGACCAGAACGGCAACGCCGGCTCGACCGACACGTACACGTACGACGCGATGGGCCGGCTGAGTTCGATGGGCGCCACCTGGAACCCGGACGGCACGCTGGCCACCTTCAATGGCCAGACCCGGAGCTACAACTCGCTCGGTCAGCTCACGCAAATCACGGGCCAGATGTTCAACGGCCAGAACTACTTCACGGCGATCAACATGCAGTATAACTACGTCGCCGGCCAGAACAACGGGCGCATTTCCAGCACGGTCGATGGCGTCACGGGCGAAACCGTCAATTACACGTACGACAGCCTGAACCGCTTGGCGACGGCGGCTTCGACCAACGGCGCCTGGGGCAACGCCTACACCTACGACGGCTGGGGGAACCTGACCGCGAAGACGATCACGCAGGGGACTGCGCCGACCTACAGCGCGAATCCCGACCCGTCGCGGAACGGCGGGCCGGACCCGACGGTGGTGGACCCGCAGTTGGACGTGGAGGGGCGGCCGATCACGATCTCTCCTTCGTATTCCACGCCGCCGGCGTGGACGTACGATCCGGCGGGGAAGATGGTGTTCTACCTGAGCGGGCAGGGGAACACGACGACTGACCGAACGGGAAGTACAACAACCAGCGAGGCCTGCGAGTTCCGGTTCTACGGCATCACGGGACAGCGCCTGGGGCGGTACACGTGCAGCTATTCAAGCTGGAACGGCAATCCGAACCAGTTCAACTACACGAAGGTGGAAGAGGAGCACAAGACGGCCGGCATCCTGACCGGGTGGGGCGGGAAGGCCGTCACGACGGACCGGCTAGGCTCGATTCGCGCCGACGGCAGCGGCGGGACGTACAGCTACTATCCGTACGGCGAGGTGAAGACGGCGCCGTCGGGGCAGACGGGGCTGTATGCGGATTTGGAAGACCCGGTGAGGGTGTACGACAGCAACGGGGCGCGGTTCACGAGACCGGACCCCTCGTATTTGAATGTCGACCTCACGAACCCAGTCAGCTGGAACCGCTTCGCGTATGTAAACGGCGACCCCATAAACTTTAACGACCCCAGCGGGCTGCTCGCCTCGATTTGCGATCTTTATCCGTTGTTGCCCCGGTGTCCGGGTGTTCCAGGTGGCGGAGGGCCTCCCAGTGGCCAGCGTACTTGCACATTAATCGCGGGTGACCCCTGCTCGGGCGGCTCGGGTGGCGGCGGACCAGAACCAGATCCGACCTCGCCGCATCAGACCCTTTTTGCCGCGTTCGGCAAGATCTCTTCGGCCCTGTCCGACGCGGCCAAAGGTGGCAACCTGAGCGTCAGTGTTGTAGACTGCTGGGCTGGAATGGAGAGTGCTTTCGACCCTAACGCTGTTACGGGTACTCACTTGGGCCTGTTCCAGCTGAACCAGCAAGCCTGGAATCAATCCGGAATTGGTGTTCCGTTCAACAAAGCGAATGCGTTTGACGCAGCGACGAACGCCACAGCAGCAGTCGACTACCTCGGCTGGATCCTGACCAATTATGTGGTTGGAAGTTCGGCATATAACTCTGGCGATTTTTCTCTGGATGACGTCGCTATTGCCCTTACAGATTATCGTTGGGGTCCCAACTCCAAGAAAAAGAGCGCGACGTATGCGAACAAGATCATGGACTGTGCCAAGGCGCTAGATGCGGGGAACTGGGACGCGGCTATGACGGCACTGGGGAAGTAGGGAGGTGGAATCTCATGCTGTCCTTGAATACGATCACCAGCCTGCTAGTTGGTGTCAATGCCCTGCTGGGGCAGACCGATGGGGGGCAATCTCAAAGGCCGATTGAGCTTTGTCCCGAGATAGCCACAAGGATGGTCCTTGGAGTTCGGCGGTCGACGAGCATCGACTTGGCGCCACGCGTCGAGATTAGGCGCTGCGGAAGTTCGGGAGGACTACAACTTGCTGCGTGGGACGCGGGCAAGCATCGGCCTGACCTTCTTCTTGACCTGTATCTCACAAACGTCAGCAGATTCGTAGCAGCTGGGAACATTGTCGTCTTGGTTGCTCCAGGCGGTTACGACCTCGTCATGGTTCTTCAGTACCTCAAAGGCCATGCCACTGTGGCCTTCACCGATTCTACGCACGGAGAGATATCGATCTCGACCGCAGAGAATCGACTGACCACCACGATCGGCCCGTGGGCTGACAATCCCGCGAAGAGCAGGACATTCGCGGTGAAAGAGGACGAGTTGCTCCCAGCGAACACTGTTCCGCCAAAGTAGTTGGATGACACAAGTGGCCACGCAGCGGTTCCAGTTCACGCCCAGAAACAACGGATTGACGGGCTAGCCGCAGGCGCCGGTGAATTTCGATGTGGGATACACGTGGGATAATGAGGGTCGAATGACGGCGATGTAGTATCCGGGCGACGCCGCGGCGGGGTATGGGACGAACATCACGTACGATGCCATGGGGCGGCAGCTCGATGACCTCCAGGGGACCGACTGGTTACGCGAATCCTTCCGCGACGTGGGGGCCGGCGGGCGAGCTGCTGACGTTCGGGAGCCAATTCCAGGGGTACTGTTGCAACGCACCAGTCTGGCCGGGTATTTCGGAAACGCGGACTTACAACCCGCTGGGGCAGTTGACGCGGATCACGGCGACGTCCTGGAGCGGGCCGACCCTGATGGACGTGCAATACCTCTACACGTCGGGGCAGAACAACGGGCGGATCTCGCAGATGGCCGACGGAGTGACAGGCGAGCAAGTGAGTTACACGTACGATGCACTGAACCGGCTGGCGGGGGCGCAGACGGCGGACAGCCTGTGGGGTGAGCAGTACAGGTACGACGGGTGGGGAAACCTGGTCGTGAAGGCCGTGACGAAGGGGACGGCGCCGGTGTACAGCCAGATGTTCGATCCGTCGCTGAACCGGCCGGTGGGGACGGCGCCGCCGACGGCGGCGGTGGATCCGGGCGGGCTGGATTATGCCGTGCAGCCGTATTACAACAGCGCGATGGGGAGTTTTACTGCGCCGGACCCATCATACGCAAATGTAGACCTTGAGAATCCGACTAGCTGGAACCGCTTTCCGTATGCAAATGGCGATCCCATAAACTTCAATGATCCTGAAGCAAAGAACGCGATGTCGCCGGATTCCGGTGGCAGCGGTCTTTGCTGGGGGACCGCGGTGTACGTTGACGGCATGTACTACGGCTGCACCGGCTGTGTCGGAGGCATGCCAGGTGGCGGCGGAGGCCCTCTGTGCCAACATGACTGAGACACCTTCCCCGCCGTCAATTACTGTAGAGGGCGGAGAAAGATTCAGGTTTCAGTGCTCAAGTCGAATCTCAAGCAGTTGCCGGTCAAACAGGCGGAGTTGGCGGCTCCGCAGCGCAGGGAGGGCGAGCGTAGCGAGCCCGACCGGAGCGGAGGAGCTGCCAACTCCGGCGGCGCCGCGCTGGTCCCGATCCCCGACCCGGAGGTTCCGGAGAAGCCCAAACGCCGCCAGTTCACCGCCGCGTACAAGCGCTCGATAGT
>Ga0209062_1005154_pt1 | contig 12901 bp, 10 predicted proteins | sample Coa_R2_2_FD_187158 | JGI IMG/M metagenome (GOLD analysis project Ga0209062, IMG submission 187158) | Surface soil microbial communities from Centralia Pennsylvania, which are recovering from an underground coalmine fire - Coalmine... | ecosystem: Environmental > Terrestrial > Soil > Unclassified... | reverse complement strand
AGCACAGGTGGCCGTCGGCGATTTCGAAAAAGTATATCACGGCGATGGCACTATCCGCGATTGGATCGGTAAGGCCTCCTTTAGAATCTCAGCAAACAGCTTCTTCCAATCGAACACACCACAAGCCGAGCGATTATACGAAATAGCTGCAGAATTCGCTGAGCTAAAACCGGACGATCGCGTTTGGGACCTCTATTGTGGCACCGGCACCATATCGCTCTTTGTCGCAGACAAAGTAAAGTCCGTGCTCGGCATAGAACTCGTGGAAGCGGCTATTGCCGATGCGCGCTCCAATGCCAAAGCGAACGGAATAAAGAACGTCGAGTTCATAGCGAGCGATCTAAAAAAGGCGGTCACGTCTCCCCCTCCTTTAGAAGGAGGGGGCGGGGGGTGGTCATCACCGAATGTTCTCATAATCGATCCACCCCGGAGCGGCATGCACCCGGATGTCATTCGAGAGATATTAAAGCTGGCACCCGAACGCATCTCCTACATTAGCTGCAACCCTGCGACACAGGCGCGAGACGTAGCCTTACTTTCGGAAGGCTACGAGTTGCTCGATCTCCAGCCTGTCGATATGTTCCCACAAACGTATCATATCGAGTGTGTAGCGAAATTGAGAAGGAAATAGCTAAGCGATTAATACTACGTATTTTTGTAATAATGACCCAATTCGAAACTGCACAGAAGCACAACGCCGAGCTTAACGCCTTTCTCGAGATCTTTGACGAGAATCCATTCCCATCGCACGAAGGTCCGCTCTCTAATATGACCGTCGCAGTGAAGGATGTGCTCGCTCTGAAAGATGCACGACTCACCTGTGGCTCTAAATTCCTGGAGAATTTTCATTCCCTGTATACGGCAACCTGCGTTGAACGCCTCATCGGAGCAGGCGCTCGCATCGTCGGCAAAACGAACATGGACGAATTTGCAATGGGATCGTCCAACGAAAATTCGGCCTATGGATTAGTAAAGAATCCGTGGGATAAAACGCGGGTGCCGGGTGGCTCCAGCGGTGGTAGTGCTGTTGCAGCAGCGATCGGCGCATGTAATGTTGCCCTCGGGACTGATACCGGAGGCTCTATCCGACAGCCGGCGGCTTTCTGTGGAGTGGTGGGACATAAGCCGACCTACGGTCGCATTTCACGGTACGGACTAACGGCATTCGCATCGTCGTTCGATACCGTCGGTACCTTTTCACGCACGTTGGAAGATGCAGCGAAGTCGCTTGAAGTGATGTCCGGCTTCGACGAGATGGACTCGACCAGCGCGAAAATAGATGTGCCGAAATTCTCTCAGGCTCTTTCGCGCAGTGTAAAAGGACTTCGCATCGGAATCCCAAAAGAATACTTCGGTGAAGGTATCGAGCCCGATGTTCGGAAGCTCATTGAAGACGCAAAAAAGAAATTGCAAGCAAAAGGCTGCGAGATCGTGGACATCTCATTGCCGCACACCAAATACTGCGTTGCCGATTATTACATCCTCACCACTGCAGAGGCATCGAGCAATCTTGCTCGCTTTGATGGCATTAGATATGGTCGCCGCGCAATTCCCCCTCCTTTAGAAGGAGGGGGCAAGGGGGTGGTTTCCCTTGAAGATACCTATCGGCATTCCCGTTCAGAAGGTTTTGGTCGCGAAGTCAAGCGGCGGATAATGCTGGGTACGTACGTACTCTCGGCCGGATATTATGATGCGTATTACAAGCGCGCTCAGAAGGTGCGTCGGCTCATCACACAGGATTTTATCGCCGCATTCGAGAAGTGTGATGCTCTGCTTACTCCCACGACGCCGACCACCGCGTTTAAGATCGGAGAAAAGCTGAGCGATCCTCTTGCCATGTATCTTAACGACATTTTTACCGTAAGCGCGAATATTGCTGGTGTACCGGCGATGAGCGTTCCGGTCGGCCTCGACAGTACGGGCCTGCCGGTCGGCGCTCAACTAATCGCTAAGCACTTCGATGAAGAAACATTATTCGCGCTCGGTAAAGAGATCATGGAGCAACTGCCCTACTCTTCTATCGAATAGCACAAGATCATAAAGGAGTCACCCATGTCGCCTGACTCCGCTCAATTTTCTCTTCCACACGTCGTCATTCTTGGCGCGGGCTTCGGCGGAATGAACGCTGCGTTCAAGCTGCGCCATGCACAATGCCGCGTTACGATCATCGACCGCAGCAACCACCATCTCTTTCAGCCGCTCCTCTATCAGGTAGCCACCGCCGGGCTTTCGCCAGGCGAAATTGCTGCACCGATCCGGCATATTCTTCGCGGCAAGAATATCGAAGTCCTCATGGCTGAGGTCCAAGGGGTCGATACAGAAAAGAAACGGGTTCTGCTCGAAGCCAATCGAACGGTTGAATATGATTATCTCATCGTCGCAACCGGTTCACGGCACAGCTATTTTGGCCATAATGAATGGGAAGAATTCGCGCCGGGCTTAAAGTCCATTGCGGATGCGACGAAGATCCGTAAGCAGTTACTGTGTGCTTACGAAGAAGCAGAGCTGGAAACGGATGCAAATCGTAGAACCGAACTTTTAACAGTCGTTATCATTGGCGCAGGACCTACGGGTGTTGAAATGGCCGGCTCTATCGCTGAACTTGCCAAAAAGGGATTGCATCGGGAATTCCAAAATTTCAATCCGGAGCGGACGCGGGTCATTCTTATTGAAGCCGGATCTCGAGTATTAGCTCCCTTTCCTGAAAGTCTATCGGAATCTGCAGCTAAGGAATTGCAGACGTTAGGCGTCGAGATCAGAGTTAATTCTCGGGTGCAATCTGTGACCAACAATGAGGTAAGTCTCGATGGTGAACACATTCGGGCCGCCACCATTATCTGGGCGGCTGGAGTACAAGCATCGCGTGCCGCCAAATGGTTGAATGTAGACACAAATGATAAGGCAGGACGTGTACCGGTTGACAAATTCTTAAATATTGCCGGTCATCCAGAGATATTTGTGATCGGTGATACGGCGCTCGCCTTAGACAAAGATGGCAAACCACTTCCTGGCGTTGCTCCGGTGGCGATCCAACAAGGGAAGTATGTTGGGAAGCGCATTACGGGAATGTTACAAGGTAAAGCACAAGACAAGGCATTCCATTATTTCGACAAAGGTCTTCTTGCCGCTATCGGTCGAACCTACGCCGTGGCACATGTTGGAAAGCTAAAGATCTCCGGCTGGCCGGCATGGCTTGTTTGGGTATTCGTCCACATTGCTTATCTTATCGGCTTTCGTAATCGCGTACTCGTGCTAACCGAGTGGGCCTGGGCTTACACAACGTATCAGCGAGGCGTGAGGCTGATCGTGGAGCAAAAAGAATAATGAGCGGAGAGTGATGGGTAAAGGATTAGCCCAGAAAGTGCACCTTCACCATATTCGTATGGCTCACCTGGAAAATAGGATGACCGGCAGTAATAACGATCCAGCCGCTGTTACCGACTAGGCCTTCGCGTTGAACGTCGCGGACCATGTTCTCCAGCGTTTGGTCGAAGCTAAGCACCTGCTCGAGCTTCAGCGGGACGATACCGTGATAGAATGCCATCCTCCGAAGCACCGCCTCTTCCGTTGACATTCCGACCACTAATTTCGAGAACCGATATTTTGCAACGGCACGTGCACTACGTCCCGAAAGGGTAGCACAAATGATCGCCTGAGCGTTCACTTCTTCCGCAAGAACACAAGCCGCGCGCGCTACGGAGTCCGTGGCATATTCTGCTTCTTCGTGCGGTAGAACAAAATCGCGTTCAACTCGAACATAGCCGCTCCGCTCCGCAGAAAGTACGATCTCTCGCATAGTAGTCACCGCTTCCACCGGATACGCACCAGCACCCGTTTCGGCAGAAAGCATCACACAGTCCGATCCATCGAACACGGCATTAGCAACGTCACTCGCCTCGGCGCGGGTTGGCCGAGGATGCGAGATCATCGATTCCAGCATCTGTGTCGCTGTAATGACAGGAATACCACGAGCATTCGCGAGATCGACCAACCGCTTTTGGATCGGCGGTACCCGTTCGAGCGGCATTTCAACGCCAAGATCGCCGCGAGCGACCATGATCATATCCGTCTCGGCAAGAATATCCTTGATGTTCTCTACCGCTTCCGGCTTTTCGATCTTCGCAATGATCGGCGTGGAAGAATCATTAAGTTCTGTCAGGAGGAATTGCCGTAGTTCACGAATATCCTCGGCTCGGCGCACAAAGCTCAGCGCTAACGCATCGACTCCGATCTTCTGTACCGCAAAACGAACGATCTCTTTGTCATGATCGGTGAGCGTAGGAATGCGCAGGACCGTTGCCGGAAAGTTAATACCCTTATGGCTCTTGAGTATTCCCCCGGTTTTTACGGTTGCGACAATTTCGGTCGGAGAAACGATCGACTTAACGACGAGTTCGATCGAGCCATCGTCCAGTAAGACCGGATGACCTGGCCGTACATCGACACCCATATATTGATAGGAGGTCGTAATGCGCTCGGTCGTAGTGTGCACTTCTGGGTCGTAGGCGAGCACGACATCGCTGCCAGCGACGAGCAATACACCGTTCGGGTCGGCAACATCGCCGGTGCGGATCTTCGGGCCGGGTAGATCGGCAAAGATGGCGATATGCTCGCCCAGCCGTTCGCTTGCCGCACGGACCTTCATCGCGACGTCGAGGTGAACCTCGGGCGTGGCATGCGAAAAATTCAGCCGCGCGATATCCATCCCGGCTAAAATGAGTTTTTCGATGATCTCTTCGGTCGCGCTGGAGGGGCCGAGGGTGGCGACGATCTTAGTCTTCGGTTGAAGCATGGGAAAGTGCTAAGTGCGGCGTGCTAAGTGATGAGAGCTAACGGATCGGTGAGATCCAGAACGTAGCACTAAGCACTTAGTACTCAGCACTGTGAGTGTGGGCAATACAGGATTCGAACCTGTGACCTTTTCCATGTCAAGGAAACGCGCTAACCAACTGCGCCAATTGCCCCTGGTTTTGCTCGTTTGAGCGCCGTGTCAACAGAGAGGTATCCGATAGCGGTTCCGACCGGTATTCGATAAAACAAAACAGCCGGCGCATCTGCACCGGCTGTTCCAATTCTCTCACTTCACAACAATTATGAATGTTGCCGCAAAGTTATTCAAATGCTGCCGCTACGTTACTTAAATGCAGCCGCTAAGTGGCTTGCTTCGTCGAGAACGCTGTACGCCTTTTGGTACTGGCGGTCATTCTCGAGAAGGATACGATAACGAACTTCATTACCAAAGATCTGGCGTCCGATATCCGCACGGAGTACGACCGCGATCCATGGACGATCGATATTGAACTGGGCCATATCGACATCGACCTTCTTATCCTTCGCGCGGCGAAGAATATCGTTGAACATCGCATCCGTGATATGGAAGTTCTTCACGAAATAGTCCGCATCGCCCTGCTTTTTGATCTGCTCGATGTGCTGGGCGACATAATCTTCCGAGAAATCGCTGAGCACGCCTGCTGCCCAGATCTTCTTCGTCGCCTGCTGGATCGTATCATTACGGACAATGAAATCCGGCGTGATACCGCCACCGCCATAGATCGTGCGGCCTGCCGCTGTTTTATACTTCGGTCGCGAGGTATCCGTTGAATTCACGTCATAGGAATGTGAATAATTATCCTCGTCCTCATCAGCGGCGGCGCTGGCCATTGCATTATTCTTCAGGTAATGGCCACCTTCGTACGGCTTCTGGATCGAGCGGCCGCTCGGCGTATAATAACGCGAGATCGTAAGACGAACGGCGCTCCCATCAGGAAGCGGATACTGGCGCTGCACGAGGCCTTTACCGAACGTCGTCTGTCCGACGATAAGAGCGCGATCGAGATCCTGGAATGCACCGGATACGATCTCACTGGCGCTGGCCGAACCATTATCCACGAGCACGACCAGTGGCGTCTTCTCATACTGGTCACCCGGATGCGACGTTAAGTTATCATCGAATTGAGATGCACGACCCTTCGTGTATACGATCGTCTTATTGCCACCGATAAACTCATCGGCGATACGGACGGCTTGCTCGAGATACCCACCGGGGTTGCCGCGAAGGTCAAGGATAAGACGCTGCATACCTCTCGAACGAAGGTCGTTCAATGCTTCCATTAACTCGTCGTAGGTCGTGCCGGCAAAGCGGCCCACATCGACATAACCGGTCGTCGGATCGACCATAAAGTGCGCCATGACACTCACGATCGGAATGACATCACGCGTGATCGTAAAGTCGATCGGCTGCGCCTCACCGTAGCGCACTACACCAACCGTAACTTTTGTACCCTTCGCACCACGAAGTTCTTTACGAACATCATCTTCTTTAAGCTTTACAGCATTATGTCCGTCGATCGATACGATCTTATCGCCCGCGCGAATACCAAGCTGATCGCTGGGGCCCCCAGGAATGGGCGCATCGACTGTGATCGTATCATGAACGATCGTGAATGTTACGCCGATACCTTCGAACTTGCCCTGGAATTGCTCGTCCTGTTCCTTGACATTTTTCGGCGGCATATACACCGAGTGCGGATCGAGTTTGCCGAGCAAACCGGTGATAGCTGCATCGTTAAGATCGTTGAGATCGACCTTATCAACATAATATGACTGGACCAAACGCATGACATCGCTGTACTTCTGGACCTGCTCCAGAACATTGTCATCGCTAAAGGCACGCTCGATACGAGTGCCCATGAGTGCACTTACGACAACAAGGACGGCTCCGGCAAGCGCGAGGCGACGTGGGTTATAGAAGAGTTTTTGCATAGAACGGAGTGATAAACTTAACTGGGCTTTCCTTCGGTTCGGGCGGCTGGCTCTCGCTCCCTCATACGCAACGGACCGCTGGTGCTGGTTATGGTTACTGTTTGCTCTGTGGTACGCTATTTAATAATTACAGGTTTCGTGCAAGGCGTATGCCGAACCTTACATCCGATTCATTCGCAACATATTAAATGTGCCCTACAGCTATAGCAACATGGCCCACTTTTGCGAAAGTTCGGAGACGTACCGACGACTGATAGAATCAACCGCATTTTGCGCAGGAAGAGTGCGGTTCTCTGCCGTTAATTCTTACTAACCCTCTCGGGGTAACGTCGTTCGGTCTGTAGTATGGAGCAAAAGTCCCGTCAGGCACGCAGCTTGCACCTTTCTTAAGACACAACCAGAGAGGCCCAATATGCCACAGACAGCACCTTCAACACCCTACCCCAATCCCGGGCATCCGACACCAGATAATCCCAGCCATCCACAGCCTCGGCCGGCAGCACCACCCGATCAACCCGGCACCGTGCCACAACCATCACCCAATCCGGGGCCGGTCAATCCGATGCCACAGCCGCAACCCGCACCGCCACCGATGCAGGGATTTCAGAACCGGGATTACACTGACTGAACCTGGATTACACGGATTAGATGGATTTGTTGGATAAGAAAAAGAGCGGACACGACCTAGTCATTCGTTGCCACGGCGTTTTCCATCGTCGACAATCCTAAAAACTCCAGCCAAGATTTAAATTTAGCAATAATCCAAGTGTACTGCCACTTACTGTTGCGGAATTAGAATTATTATCGGTCGCAGTGGCCGAGACGAATTCTGGTCCGGCGCCGATCGCAAGGTCGAGGGTCAATCCATAATCCGCAATGTACTTATAACCGATAAACGGCGCGATCATAAGTCCTCTGCCTGCGGCCGAGACATTCGAACCCTGCACGTTACTCGATCCGAGATGCGCATAGTATAATTCAACGCCGGTCTGAAGTGCATGCTCAAATGAGCCAATCAGATAATATCTCCAACTCCCTCCAATCGTGAACGCAAAAAAGCCATCGTATGAACCGACCCCTGCAATCCCTTCGAGTCCGATCTTATTTGTCATTCGTTTTTCAAACGTCCCTTCGACGATCGGAGAAATGAGTTTGATCGGTGCGATCGTGATCGAAAAATCGTGAGTAATTTCTGACGAAGAGTGGTGCGGTTGAGCGAAGATACGCGATACTGAAACGATGGAAATAACAACCGCAACCAGTATGGACTTGGACATCATAACATAAATTGTTAAAGACAGGGACCGAAAGATGAGAGCAAAGATGATTTTTCATCTTTTCGTCGTTCATCCCTCCTCACTCAAATTGTCGGGGCGACACGATTCGAACGTGCGACCCCCTGCTCCCAAAGCAGGTGCGCTACCAGCTGCGCCACGCCCCGTGGTAGGACAGGCTTTAGCCTGTCACCGCCTTCGAAGAAGGCGAGACCAAAACGCTACTTAAGACAAATCGTTTCGAAGAATTTCGGGCAGCAGATATCCTTCTTCCCCATCCCATTCTAAGTGATGAATAGCCACGATGGCATCGCGATTCACCGGACCAAAAACGTGGGGATAGAAGCGGCCGTTTTGCATTGCATCCTCATACTTTACTTCGGGTACCAGCCGGGCTTCATCGATCTCGAGGAGCTGCATCTCCTCACTATAGGGCTCGAGGAAATTCGCCACATCGAGCACCTGATCGAGTGTCGAGCAGTGGATGAAGCCCTCGCTTTCGAGCGTGGGCAACACAAGTGCATCCCCGCCGAGATACTGATCCAAATTCGATTGAGTGATGAAATGATAAATGTGAGCCATATCAAACTTAAACAGCAACCTCGACTTCGTATGTAGGAAGGAACAATTGATAGCCCAGTCCTTTGCGGGTTTCAACACAACCTTTAATTGCGTCCTGGATCATAGAGAGAGCTTCCTCGAAACTATCCGCTCCAGTCACACACCCGGGAATACTCGGACATTCAGCCGCATAAGCATCATCCTCATCCTGATAAACTTGCACTTGGAATTTCATACTTTATACCTCATACTTCTTACTTTATAAAGGTATATTCCCGTGCTTCTTCCACGGATTGGAATCCTGCTTCGTAGCGAGCATCTTGAGCGCGCGAATAAGGCGGATGCGAGTTTCAGCCGGTTCGATCACATCGTCGATGTATCCGCGCTCGGCCGCCACGAATGGATTTGCGAACCGTTCGCGATACTCGTTCGTAAGCTCCTCTTCTCGCGCCCTAGGGTCCGTGGCCTCCCCTATTTCCTTCTTAAAGATGATCTCGACCGCACCTTTCGGTCCCATCACAGCGATCTCAGCACTCGGCCATGCATAATTAACATCGCCACGAATGTGCTTCGAATTCATAACGTCATACGCTCCGCCGTATGCTTTGCGCGTAATAACAGTGACTTTCGGTACCGTCGCTTCCGCGAAGGCATAAAGCAGTTTTGCGCCGTGGCGAATAATACCGCGCCACTCCTGATCGGTACCCGGTAAAAATCCCGGCACGTCTTCGAATACCACGAGCGGAATATTGAAGGCATCGCAGAAGCGGACGAAACGCGCGCCTTTTGTACTGGAGTCGATATCGAGTACACCCGCCATGGAAAGCGGCTGGTTTGCAATTATGCCGATCGACTCGCCATCCAATCGCGCGAATCCGACGATAATATTCGTCGCAAAATGCTCGTGCACTTCGAAGAAGCTTCCCTGATCGACCACTTCGCCGATGACCGTGTGCATATCATAGGGTTTGTTCGCCGAATCCGGGATCACTTCATTCAGCGCCGGACACAGCCTCGCCGCCTGATCTTCCGTAGTCAACGAAGGCGCTTTCTCTCGGTTATTCTGAGGAATATAGGTAACGAGTTTTCGTATCCCTTCCAAACACTCGAGCTCGTTGGGCATTGCAAAGTGCGCCACACCCGATTTTTGTGCGTGGGTATCGGCGCCGCCAAGTTCTTCGCTCGTCACATCTTCGTGAGTAACCGTCTTTACGACGTTCGGTCCGGTCACGAACATGTAGCTGGTGCCTTCCACCATAAATACAAAATCGGTAATAGCGGGAGAATAGACTGCCCCGCCGGCACACGGACCAAGCACCGCAGAGATCTGCGGCACAACGCCGGAGGCAAGCGTATTGAGAAGGAAGATATCCGCATACCCCCCGAGCGATACAACGCCTTCCTGTATTCGTGCACCACCGGAATCGTTAAGGCCAATAACTGGAGCGCCGGTCTTCATCGCAAGCTCCATGACCTTCACGATCTTTTCGGCATGAGCTTCCGAAAGTGAACCACCAAAGACGGTGAAATCCTGGCTGAAGACGTACACGAACCGGCCATGAATGCGACCGCATCCCGTTACAACGCCATCGCCAAGCGGACGCTGCTTATCGAGGCCGAACTCGTTCGAGCGATGCCGAACGAACATATCGAACTCCTCGAAGGAATCTTCGTCCAACAGCAGCGCGATACGCTCGCGAGCCGTAAGCTTGCCTTTATTATGTTGATCTTCGAGGCGTTTCTTGCCGCCGCCGAGCAGGGCCTCCTGGCGGTACTGGGAGAGAAGGTCTTTTGAATTCATGCCGGATACTAAACGCTGTCCGGCTCCTAAAAGCTCACCCGTAATGGGTGCTAAAATGTCGCGTTGAATTCGCCGCCATTAAACGTGCGAACGCTATCGGTGACCGTGCGGCAGACGGTCCGCGCAGTAAATGCTCCGATCACATTCGTCGTGGTGATCTCATTGACCGTAATATTGCAACTGCCTTCGGCCATGTTGCCCGCATAATTATTACCGGTAGTGTATTCGTAATACGTAACCTGAACGGTCGGGTCGGAAAGCGAACCTACGCTATAGGGAATATTGGCTCCTTTCGGAATTACCAGAGTGATCTCGTCCTGATAATGCTCGCCGCGCTGATCGTCCGTCGCAAAGACGGTGTATTTCGCGCCATCATCGGTAACGTGCACACTCGAACTCGTAAATGCTGTTCCATCCGGGAAATTAACATACAGTGTCGCATCGGCAAGTTGCGTCGGATCGCTGATGCCTCCACAACCAGCTAAAAACACCACAACGACCATCGACGCAAAAAGGGAAATCTTCTTTACTCTCATCTCGGACTCTTCAATTATTCGATTATTCCACCGCCAACGAGATCGTCATTTTCGTAGAACACGACGGACTGTCCTGGAGTGATCGCACGGCGCGGCTCATCGAACGTGACGCGAACGCGGTCCCTATCGATCGGCTGAATGAACGCCGGTGCACCCTCATCTTTATAACGGATCTTGGCAATAATACGCATTCCTTCCTGAGGTAAAGAATCGTATTTAATAAGATTCACACTATTGGCAATAAGTTCGTTCGCGAAAAGATCTTCATCATCGCCGAGTTCGACCAGGTTATTGATAATGTCGAGCCCGGTCACATAGAGCGGCGCAGGATGAGATGGTATGCTTAGCCCCAATCCTTTCCTCTGACCGATGGTATAGAACGGAACACCATCATGGCGCCCAACGACTTCCCCATTGAGAACAAAATCGCCCGAGTGTGGACTAACGTTGCTGGTAATACTGGACTCTTCCGCCAGACGATCTCTTAAGAATCGGCGATAATCGTTATCGGTCACAAAACAGATCTCATAACTCTCATGCTTGTGCGCGACCGGCAAGCCCAACTGTTTTGCCATCTCGCGCACCACTGGCTTTGTGTAGCCCTGCAATGGAAAGAGCGTTCGCTTGAGGTGCTCTTGCCTCACAGCCCAAAGAGCGTAGGTTTGGTCTTTCGCGGAATCCGCGGCTCGCGAAATCACTATTCGTCCCTGCTCCTCTCGTAACCTCGCGTAATGTCCCGTCGCAATGTACTCGCAGCCAAGCGCATCGGCTTTGCGGAGCATTGCAGCCCATTTGATCTCGCGATTACACTTTACGCACGGGTTTGGCGTCTGTCCGTGAAGATAGGTATCGGTAAAGTAATCGATGATCTCACGGCCAAATTCTTCCGTCATATCGGTGACGTAATGCTTAATGCCGAGCATCGCCGCAACTCGCCTGGCATCGTTGATACCATCGAGCGAGCAACAGGAGGTATCGTTCGCCGTGTTGCCACCAACATCTTCGTATTTGTAGGTCTTAATGGTCATACCGATAACGTCATGGCCTTCCTGCCGGAGCAGCGCCGCCGCTACCGAGGAATCCAATCCGCCCGACATACCAAGAAGAACTTTCGCCATAGTTTGGGCCGAACAGCGACAAGCGGTGAGCGGTGCCAGACCGAGAGACAACCACGTTTTTCGGAACCAACCACGCAAACTTTGCCTCTTTGTGCCATCTGTTTTTATTTCAATCTCGCATGAAATATCTCCGCTCTCTCATTATTGCGTCCGTCATCGCGGTAAGTGTGTATGGGATCGTAGGATGTTCTAATTCTACATCCACCAACACCGTTTATGTGCATGACACCCTCGTACACCACGACATGCTTCCCGATTGGGATGATTCGCTCTGGATCCTGCGGAACAGCAATACGAGTGCGGGCCTCGTCACCATGCAGTTTCTCGATAGCAATGTCGGGTTTGCAGCCGGCACCAATGGCGCCGTCATTCGCACCACTGATGCGGGTCTTACCTGGACGGCCCTTAGTCCCGCGCCAACGACCGGCAACTCAGGCGGCGGTAATACGTGCTATGGTATCTGGTTCTTTAATAAGACGAATGGTATCGCCGTCGGCGATGCGAACGGAGTCATCCACACAACGGATGGCGGGACTACATGGTATGGTACAACCATCAATACAAGTTATTTCCTGCGTTCGATATTCTTTATCAATCCACTCACCGGCTTCATCGGCACGAGCGATCCCAATACGGCTGGTGCTGCCGGAGAGATATGGAGAACGACCGATGCTGGCGTTACCTGGGGCAAAGTATCATCGAACAACACGGGCGGTATTTACTCGATCCGGTTCGGCTCTTCGACGAATGGCGTCGCACTTGGTGGCTTCGGCACGGCCTACTGGACTTCCGATGGCGGCTCTTCGTGGCATGCAGGCACAAGCGGGTTCAGTGATAAGCAGATCATCG
>Ga0209062_1005153_pt1 | contig 12904 bp, 10 predicted proteins | sample Coa_R2_2_FD_187158 | JGI IMG/M metagenome (GOLD analysis project Ga0209062, IMG submission 187158) | Surface soil microbial communities from Centralia Pennsylvania, which are recovering from an underground coalmine fire - Coalmine... | ecosystem: Environmental > Terrestrial > Soil > Unclassified... | reverse complement strand
AGATCTTCTCGATCTTGTCGGTGACGGTGGCGGGCGAGCCGATGATCCAGTTGTGACGGGCGCAATAGTCGACATTGACGTCGGAATCGGCGACGTCAGGCGCGGCCTTCAGGTAGTCCTTGAAGCCGAAATGGCCGAGCAGCGGCAGGAAATACTCGCTCATCATGCGGCCCATCATGTCGCCGACCGAAAGCCGCCACGCCTCGTCGTCGGTATCGGCGACGAACACCTCGCGCACCAGCCGCCAATCGCGCCGGCTCGGCTTGCGGCCGGTCTTCGCGGCCCCCGCTTCGACCGAGTCCCAGTGGCTGCCGACATAGGCCGGGTTGAGGTTGAGGCTCATCGGAATGAAGCCGCGCTCGCCGGCGAGCTTGAGGGTGTCGGAGTTCTTCGACAGGCCCGCGACCCCGATCGGCGGATGCGGCGCCTGCAGCGGCTTGATGTGAGGCTTGAGGAAATCGAACATCACGTCCGGCTTGCTCACCGTCCAGTATTTGCCGTGATGGGTGAACGGCGCAGGCTCGCTCCAGAGTTTCAGGATGATCTCCAGCGCTTCCCGCGTCATGTCGCGGTTCTGCCCGCTCATGCCGTCGACATTGAACATCGCCCAGTCGCTCGGCAGGCCCGACGCCGCGACGCCGAAGTTCAAACGGCCCTGCGACAGATGGTCGAGCATGGCGACGCGGTTCGCGAGCTCGGCGGGATGATGATAGGGCAGAAGAAAGCCGCCGGGACCAATGCGCAGGTTCTTGGTCTGGCGAAAGCCCTCGACCACCAGAAGGTCGGGCGCCGGATGCGGCTCCCAGGGGGCAGTGTGATGCTCGCCGATCCAGGCTTCCTGGTAGCCGAGCTCATCCAGCCAGCGCAGCACCTGCAGGTCCCAGTCGTGGCCTTCCTTCAAGCCACATTCCGGCGGATGCGACGGCATCGCGAAATAACCGAGTTCCATGGCCGTTTCCTCATCTGTTGTTTTGTTATGCGCCGACTTCGTTGCCGGCGCTTTTTCATGAGTGGCGGAAATACTCGCCTCGGTTTTGGCGGAATGATGGCTCCCCGGACGGCCGACAGCCGATTTCGGCTCAGCCTTCCCGTACCGACGCACAAGCGAGGTCAGCGCAAACGGCAGCTTTACGCGGCACAGTTGTTGCCTCCCTGCAAGCCGGCAAGGAGCCTTGCCGATGATTAAGTCATTCCACCGCCGTGAATTTTTCGGCCTTCTCACAGCAGCGGGAGCCGGCCTGGTCGGCCCCGCGACATCGCAAGCGGCAGCTCGTCCTGCGCGAAGGCGCGAGCGGGGCGCTGGCGCAGCACCCGCCTGAGCTGGTCGCCATCGTTCCGCCAATCGCCGTCGAGCAGCCAGAGCGCGCAGTCGAGCAGCAGGCGACGAAAACGGGGGGCATCGATCGAGGCGCGAGCGAGCGCAAATCCGGCGCGGCGTGAGAAATCAGGCCCGTGCCCGCGCAATCGCGCCGGCGATAATCTGCATGGCAACCCCGACCGTCCACCCCGCCATGATCAGATAGGTCCAGGCGATGTGCGGCTCCTGGCGCAGAATGATGATGCCAACGGCGAAGAAGGCTGTGAGGGTTGCGAGGAAGGTGCCGAAGGCGCTCAAGAATTCCGCCGAATCCACCTTGGGCTCCGCCACGTCACCCTCATGGAACGGCAGTGGGGGCGTGTCGATGCCGAGATAGAAGCCGATCGCGCCGACGATCATCATGATCAGCAGGAAACCCTGTGAGGTCAGCACGCTGATGCTCGAACCGACATGGGCGGCAACGAACAGGCCGCAGGCCGCCCCCGCCATCGCTAGCCCAAGCCGCTCCAACAGATGAGCAAATCTTCTGACACGAGTCCGCATGGCACGACGTGGATGATGGGACCTGGCTCTTTACGGAGCCAAGCTTAGTCCTTTTCCTTCCGGTGCGGAACCGTCTTCCCGCGCGGCCGCGACCGCACTGCGGAACAGGAACTATCTTACCGCGCGCCAAAGCTTGTGGTGCCGAACAAGTCCTTGTGCTCGTGTGGCGGTGCGCGCCAATAGGCCGGTGGCGCGGTTACATGAGCTCCGAGTGCGGCGGCGGCATGCCAGCCCCAGCGGGGGTCGTAAAGCATGCCGCGGGCGAGCGCGACCATGTCGGCCTTGCCGGAAGCGATGATGTCTTCCGCCTGGCGCGGCTCTGTGATCAGGCCGACCGCGATGGTCGCGAGCCCGGTTGCGTTCCTGATCGCCTCCGCCAGCGGCACCTGGTAGCCGGGACCGAGCGGGATCTTCTGCTTGGGCGACACCCCGCCGGACGACACGTCGATCCAGTCGAGCCCGCGCTTTTTCAGCTCGGTGGCGAACTCGATGCTCTGCGGCAGGTCCCAGCCACCCTCGACCCAGTCGGTCGCGGAGAGCTTGATCCCGACCGGCTTGTCGGCCGGCACCTCTGCGCGCACCGCATCGTAGACGTCGAGCGGGAAGCGCATACGGTTCGATAGCGAGCCGCCATATCGATCAGTGCGCTGGTTTGAGATCGGCGACAGGAACTGGTGGAGCAGATAGCCATGGGCGCAATGCAGCTCGATGGCATCGATCCCGAGCCGCATCGCGCGCTGGGCTGCGGCGACAAAGGCTTCGCGGATGCGCGCAAGTCCCGCTTCGTCGAGCGCCAGCGGCGGCGTCTCGTCCTCTTTATGCGGAACGGCGGATGGCCCCACGGGCTGCCAACCGCCTTGTGCCACCGAGATCAGCTGCCCGCCGTCCCATGGCCGCGCGCTGGAGGCCTTGCGACCGGCATGCGCGAGCTGGATGGCGATGGCTGCTTTGGAATGTTTGCGGACCGAGGCGAGGATCGGCTTGAGCGCCGCCTCGGTCGCATCGTTCCACAGCCCGAGACAGCCAGGCGTAATCCGGCCGATTGCCTCTACGCCCGTGGCCTCGATGCAGAACATCGCGGCTCCGGAGAGCGCCAGTGAATTGATATGGGTGAAATGCCAGTCGGTGGCCTCGCCATTGTCAGCCGAGTACTGGCACATCGGTGCGACCATGATGCGGTTCGCAAGCGTCAGGCCACGCAGCTGGATGGGATTGAACAGGGCGCTCATGAGCTATCCGGGGATTGTGGAATGAGGGTGCAGATAACATAGAGCGGTCCTGCAACATTACCAGTCGGGCGGCTGCCCGGGATTTGCAGGCCAGCCCGCGGATCGACGCTTACGCAACAAGCGTGAACTGCAGCAGCAGCGTGCGCTGGATCAACGAAAAATTATCGTCGGAGACCATGGTCAGCACGGTGTCACCCTCCTCTGTCACATGGGCATCGATCCCCTCCATATTGTCGATCTCCTGGCCGAGATCGGCATTGAAGATCGCAGGACCGTCGACCAGTACGCCGGGGGTGATCGCGGCAAGCGGAATGCGGCGGATGCGGATGCCAACGCCTGCGACCAGCGAGAACTTCCGCTCCAGCACCAACAGATCGCCTGACGGCAGCAGCACCGCGTCGCTGATATCGAAATTCTCGGTGCGGCGGATGCTGAATTGACCGGGCGACGGCCCGCCGACCAGAAATGCAATCAGATTGCCGTCCCTGTCGAGCCCGCGCTCCGACATCGCGATCAACGTACCCGCCAGCGGCAAGCCCTTCGGCACGAAGACCAGCGCCTCGAGCCCCTTGTTGTTGGGAAGCTTCTTGACGGCCGGCGGCATCGGCACCACCTCGCCGCGGGCGCTGGTGAAGCCGTTGGAGAAATCGAAGCGCAGCACCTGATTGACGCGTTCGAGTCCGACATAGACCATGGAGCCGTCGAGCGCGATGGATTCGGAATCGTACCAGCCGCGCGCAGTGAGCGGCCGGCCGTCGGGGCCCAGCATCGGCGCGGCCTCGACATCATCGAGCCCGACCATGACGCGGCCGGAATAGAGGATGCGGCCGGTGAACCAGCTGCCCTTGTCGCTGAGCGCAATGAAGCGCTCGCCCTTGGCCTCGAGGCGAATGCCGGACAGGCCGCCGAAGCCGGGAAAGGACGAGGTCAGCACCAGTCCGCTGCGGTATTCCAGTGAGCCAAAGCGCACATGCGAACGATCGCGCGGCTCGAAGGAGGCAATCGGCCGCGCCTTCACCGCGATCGCGACGGGCTCGGTAACGGAATGCTCGTCGATGGCAGCCGATTTGGCCGGCAGCTGGGTCGCGGCTTGCGCAAGCGCCAAGCCGGGTCCCGACACCGCCGAAAGCCCCGCCGCCAATATTTCGAGAAATCGGCGGCGAGAGAGCCTGCTGCTCACCTGTTTACGAATGCAGCCGGCGCGGCCGCGCTGGCGACGATCTGGGCGGTGGGGCTGTATGCGTCTCGCTGAACAGCTCAGCGAGCTTTTCAGTGATGGCGCCGCCGAGCTCCTCGGCATCCACGATCGTGACCGCGCGGCGATAATAGCGCGTGACATCATGACCAATGCCGATCGCGATCAACTCGACAGGAGAGCGCGTCTCGATCTCCTCGATGATATGGCGCAGGTGCCGCTCGAGATAGTTGCCGGGATTGACCGATAGCGTGGAATCATCGACCGGCGCACCGTCCGAGATCATCATCAGGATCTTGCGCTGCTCAGGCCGCGCTAGCAGGCGCTTGTGCGCCCAGTCCAGCGCCTCGCCGTCGATATTCTCCTTGAGCAGCCCTTCGCGCATCATCAGGCCAAGATTCTTGCGCGAACGCCGCCAGGGCGCATCCGCCGCCTTGTAGATGATGTGACGCAGGTCGTTGAGCCGTCCCGGATTCGGCGGCTTGCCGGCGGCAAGCCAGGCTTCGCGCGACTGCCCGCCCTTCCAGGCGCGGGTGGTGAAGCCGAGAATTTCGACCTTCACGCCGCAACGCTCGAGCGTGCGGGCGAGAATGTCGGCGCAGGTCGCGGCGACCGTGATCGGACGTCCGCGCATCGAGCCGGAATTGTCGAGCAGCAGCGTCACCACGGTGTCGCGGAAGGTCGCCTCCTTCTCATGCATGAAGGACAGCGGGTGATAGGGATCGACCACCACGCGCGACAGTCGCGCCGGATCCAGGATGCCTTCCTCGAGGTCGAACTCCCAGGCGCGGTTCTGCTGCGCCATCAGCCGCCGCTGCAGCCGGTTGGCGAGCCGCGCCACAATGCCTTGCAGATGTGCGAGCTGCTTGTCGAGATAGGAGCGCAGCCGCTCCAATTCGTCGTGATCGCACAGGTCCTCGGCCGCGATGACCTCGTCGAATTTCGGTGCGAAGGCGTGATATTCCGGCCCGCGCGGCTCGTTAGCGCCGGCCCTGTTCGGCCGCGTCGCCTCGCCTGGTGTCTCGTCGTCGCCGAGTTCGCCGTCGTCGAACGTATCGCTGGTGGAGGCTTGCGCGCTCTCCATCGCGCTTTCCGACATGTCCTCCGTGGTTGACTGCGCCTGGTCCGCGCTCATCTCCTGCGCGGCGTCGCTGTCCGGCGAGCCTTCAGCGCCAGATTGATCGCTCTCGCCGTCGCGATTGTCGTCCTGATCGTCATCCTCATCGGTATCGGCATTGCGCTCGTCGCCGAGCTCGAGCGCCGAGAGCAGATCATGGACGAGATCGCCAAACTTGGCCTGGTCCTCGGTGAAACGACTGAGCTTGTCGAGCCGCGTGCCGATCTTGTCTTCCAGGATCGGCCGCCAGAGATCGACCATCTTCTTTGCGGCCGCGGGCGGCGCGAGCCCGGTCAGACGCTCGCGCACCATCATGGCCAGCGCATCCGACAGTGGGGCGTCCGCGCGGTCCGTGATCTCATCGAACTTGCCGCGATGGAAATGATCGTCGAGCATCGCAGTGAGGTTCTTTGCAACACCCGACATGCGCCGTGCACCGATTGCCTCGACACGGGCCTGCTCGACCGCCTCGAACACGCCGCGGGCCTGCGGATTGCCCGGCATCAGCTTGCGGTGCACCTTGGGATCGTGACAGGCAAGCTTGAGCGCGATCGAATCGGCGTGGCCGCGCACGATCGCCGCATCGCGCCGCGTCATCTTGCGCGCGGGCTCCGGCAGGCGCGCTTTGCCCGGCGCCAGGCCCGGCCGCTCGGCGGCAAAGCTCACGTCAAGCTCAGGCGTCTTTGCAATCGCACGGAGGCAGGCGGTGACCGCGCGCTTGAACGGCTCGGTCGGCGCTTCCTTTGATCCGGTGCGGAATTTGCTGTTGGAGGTTGTCATCTTTGTCGTCGTCCCAGCGAAAGCTGGGACCCATAACCACCGGCTGGAGTTGGTTGAAGGGCTGGCAGCATCACTCTATTGCGAGATTCCGCGGTATGGGTCCCGGCTCGCGCTCGCTTTCGCTCACTTGGCCGGGACGACATGTCCTACGACAGCGCCACGTTGACCGCAGATTCTGCCAGTTCTGCATTGAAGCAGCGCTGATAGAATTCGGCCACCAGCGGCCGCTCCAGCTCGTCGCATTTGTTGAGGAAGGTGACGCGGAAGGCGAAGCCGATATCGCCGAAGATGTCGGCGTTCTCGGCCCAGGTGATCACCGTGCGCGGGCTCATCACGGTCGACAGATCGCCATTGGCGAAGGCGTTGCGTGTGAGATCAGCAAGCCGCACCATCTTGTTGACGATGTCGCGTCCCTCCTGGGTGCGATAGTGATGCGCCTTGGCCAGCACGATCTCCACTTCCTCGTCATGGGCGAGATAGTTGAGCGTGGTGACAATCGACCAGCGGTCCATCTGGCCCTGGTTGATCTGCTGGGTGCCGTGATAGAGGCCCGAGGTGTCGCCGAGGCCGACGGTGTTGGCGGTGGAGAACAGGCGGAACGCCGGGTGAGGCTTGATCACCTTGTTCTGGTCGAGCAGCGTCAGACGGCCGGACACCTCCAGCACGCGCTGGATCACGAACATCACGTCAGGGCGGCCGGCGTCATACTCGTCGAACACCAGGGCGATGTTGTGTTGCAGCGCCCAGGGCAGGATGCCGTCACGGAATTCGGTAACCTGCTTGCCGTCCTTGACGACAATCGCGTCTTTGCCGACGAGGTCGATACGGCTGATGTGGCTGTCGAGGTTGACGCGCACGCAAGGCCAGTTCAGCCGCGCCGCGACCTGCTCGATATGAGTAGACTTCCCGGTGCCGTGATAGCCGGTCACCATGACGCGGCGGTTCTTGGCAAAGCCGGCGAGAATGGCAAGCGTGGTGGCACGGTCGAAGCGATAATCGGCGTCAACCTCAGGCACATGCGGGTCGACTTCCGAATAGGCGGGCACCTCCAGGTCGGTGTCGATGCCGAAGACCTGCCGGACCGACACCTTCATGTCGGGCATTCCGACGGGCTCTTCAATCTTGGTCATGGCGGCGGTCGTCATTCATCCTCCGAGGTCTCGGGCATTCCCGAAACCAGATCTAGCAGGTGGCTGCGGTTGGGTGCTTTGAGCAAGCCTATCAGACGGCACGGGTTCGCAGAAGCCCAGGCGCGAAGCAAAGTTCCTTTGTTTTTTCATTGAGATATGCACGGAACGCGGTTTTGGGAGGGCTGCCCTGCGAATCGGGACGGGTTTTTCCGCAAGGGAATCAAACCAGGGCGAGCCATCGAGGACCCATCAATGGCACTTTCGCCGCCTGATCCTACTTGTGGTACGTCCTTGGTCTAATGGGACGTTGACTCATCACGGGAATTTTTGTGGCTTCCTACATCGATCCACTGATCGCGTTCGTCTCGGCGCATGCCTGGCTCGCCTACCTGACGCTGTTCCTTGCCGCGCTGTTGGAAGCGGTTCCGGTGGTCGGCTCCGTCATCCCGGGCTCGACCATCATCCTGGCGCTCAGCGCGCTGGTGCCGGGCGGCCAGCTCACGCTGCAATGGGTGCTGCTGGCGGCGATCGCCGGCGCCCTGATCGGCGACGGCTCGGCCTACATCGTCGGCCATCGCTCACAGCGCGAAATCCTGAGCACCTGGCCTTTGAGCAAATATCCGGCTGTGATCGCCCAGAGCGAGGCATTCTTCCGGCGTTGGGGCATCTGGGCAGTGTTCTTCGCCCGCTTCGTGCCGCCGATCCGCGCCTTTGTGCCGGTTACGGCGGGCGCACTCGGCATGGCGCAGATGAAGTTTTTCGCAGCCAATATTCCAGCCGTCCTGCTCTGGGCTCCGGCGCATGTGCTGCCAGGGGTGTTGGCCATCCACGCCCTGCATCGCTATGCCGGAATCCCGCACCATGTCGGCCTCAAGCATTATTGGATCCTGGCAGTCGTGGTCGGCGCCATGCTTGTCGCGCTTGTGACGTGGGTCATGCGCCGCCGCCAGAATGGCGCGGTCCAACCTGTTGCGGAACGGGTGAGAGGTCCGCGCTAGCGCTCGCGCGCGGCAGGCGAGGCTGCGCGCCCCGGGACCGGACCGACATAGCGCGCCCGGGGACGGATCAGGCCGCCCGTCTGCAACTGCTCGCTGGCATGTGCGATCCAGCCGACGGCCCGCGCCATCGCAAACAACGTCAATTCACTGCCCGGCGAGAGCCGCAGACTGTGCGCCATCACCGCCAGCGCATAATCGATGTTGACGAGTTCGCCGGTCGCCTCCGCGATGCGCTCCGGCACCTCCCTGGTGAATTTTCGTGGAGCGCCGGCACGCGTCAGCGCATTGAGCAGCGACAGCGCGCGCGGATCGCCATGCTTGTAGACGCCATGCCCGAATCCGGCAAAGCGCTCGCCCAGTGCCACGCGCTCCCGGATCACGGGCGCCACATCATTGTCGACGAGTGTCTTCACCAACCGGGACGCCAGCACGCCGGCACCGCCATGTTTGGGGCCTTTCAGGGCCACGAGGCCCGCGATGATGGCGTCATACAGGTTGAGCCCGGTGGAGGCCGCACAGCGCACCGTGAAGGTCGACGCGTTGAGTTCGTGATCGGCAAGCAGCACCAGCGCGCGGCGAATGATATCGGCGGCATGCTTGTTATCCGGCGCCCAGGCCCGGGCGATCTGCAGGTGCAAAGGCTCTGCCGACGGCGCGCTGTTGAGCATGGTCGCGACCATCAGCCGCAGAATGCGCGAGCCGACCATCGCGCGGCCGTCGTGGGCGCGGGTGAACGCGCCGGGATCGGCGCTCGTCGCAAGCGCGAGCACGGCAATTGTCCGATCGATCGGCGCGGCGCGACGTGCCGCCTCGGCGACCGCGCGCATCTCGTCCGACACCAGCGGGCAGTTGTCGGCAGCGAACGGATCGACCCCCGTCACATCCCAGAGGAGCGTCGCGGTGTGCTCGAGCGTGTCCGTTTCCGCGAGCTCCACGCAGTTCACGCCGCGGTAGATCGGCCCGTTCTCGGTGATGGTCGAAATCGCGGAATCCAGCACCGGCAGATCCGGATCGAAGCTGCGCAGTCCCCGCGGCTCCGGCGACGGCACGCGGCGCTCCTTCAGGCCGCGGACGTCCTCGGCGCGGTAGCGGTGGCTGCGCGAGTCCGGTGAGGGCTCGGAGCGGACCAGCCCGCGGCTGACATAGGCGTAGAGCGTGGCCGGCGAAATCGCGAGTTCCGCGGCGGCTTCCCTCGCCGAAAGGTACAGCGCATCGGATTTTTTCATATTGATTAGTATAATCAAGATTGATCAACGTGTCGAGTGACCGCACCTTTCGATTCCTGAAAGGAGAACGGCCATGAACATCCATCTCACCAAGAGCGCGATCGGGCTGGACGGCATTCCAGCTGCCGAGACCGTGTTGAGCCATGTCGATGGCGAGCGCGGCGAGCTCATCATCGCCGGCGAGCGCGTCGCGGACCTCGTGGCAGAATCGAGCTTCGAGGGTGTTACGGCCAGGCTGTGGAACGGAGCAACAGGACACCGCCTGAGCGAAGCCGACGTCCGCTCCAGCCTGGGCGCCGCCCGTGTGCGCGCTTTTGCAAGGCTTCCCGAGCTGCTTGGCGCAACACGCGGATTATCGATCGTTGACGGCTTTCGCGCAGCCATCGCCGGCCTGCGCGCTGAAAGCGGGCTTGAGCATGAGGCGACCATCGTCGGCGCCTTTCCTGTGATTGCCGGTGCCCTGGTGCAGCGGGCGAATGGAGCCGCGCCGGTCGCGCCCGACCCGACCGCGGGCCATGCCGCCGACACGCTGTCGATGCTGCTCGGCCGCAAGGCCGCGACCCGCGAGGCTGCGGCACTCGATGCCTATCTCGTCACGGTGTGTGACCACGGCATGAACGCCTCGACCTTCACCACGCGTGTGGTCGCCTCAACCCAGGCCGACCTGTTCGCGGCCATTACCGCGGGCTATTGCGCGTTGACCGGGCCGCTGCATGGCGGCGCGCCGGAACCGGTGCTGGAAATGCTGGATGCGATCGGTACCCGCGAGCGCATCCAACCCTGGGTCGATGCGGCGCTTGCCCGCGGCGAGCGCATGATGGGTTTCGGCCATCGCATCTACCGGGTGCGCGATCCCCGCGCCGATGTGCTCAAAGGCGCGATCGAGCGTCTCGCCGCCAACGGCACCAATCTGCCCTTCGCGGGCGAGGTCGAGGCCTACATTCGCGAGGCGTTGCGGCGCAAGAATCCGGAGCGAGCGTTGGAGACCAATGTCGAGTTCTTCACCGCGATCCTGCTCGACGCGCTGAACATTCCGCGGCAGGCCTTCACGCCGATCTTTGCGGTCGCGCGCGCCGCCGGCTGGACTGCGCATGCACGGGAGCAGCAGCGCACTGGACGGCTGATCCGGCCAAGCTCGTCCTATGTCGGACCGATGCCGTCGTAGCGCGAACTGCAATGCGGCGGTGGAGCACGATCTCCATCGCCGCTGCTAGCCTTCCCGCACCACCGTCTTGAGGTAATTGTAGGCCTTGATGATCTCGATCAGGCGATCCTCGGTCGAGCGGTCGCCACCATTGGCGTCGGGATGGTGCTGTTTGACCAGCGCCTTGTACTTCGCCTTGACGTCGCCGAGCGTCGCATCGGCATCGAGCCCCATGACCTGCAGCGCCTTCCGCTCGGCGTTGAAGATCTTCCGTGTCTCGGGCTTGGCCTCGGCGCGCGGCCGCGCTCCGGCGCGGCCGTTCAATTCGCCGAACACGCTGAAGGGGTCGGAGGCACCCTCGAAGTCGGCGGCGCCGCCGGTCATTTTGCGGGCGCTGGTGTTCTCGCCCATCTTCCAGGTCGGACGGTGGCCGGTCAGCGCGTCCTTCTGGTAACGCGCGACGGCGTCCGCGTTCATCCCGGAGAAGAAATTGTAGGACTGGTTGTATTCACGAACATGGTCGAGGCAGAAGTGCCAATATTCGCGCGCATTGTCGCGGCCCTTGGGCGCGCGATGGGTACCCTTGTTCTTGCAATCAGGCCATTCGCACGGCGCCGCGGTCTGGCGCACCTGCGTTTCCTGCTTCGCACTCCGCTTGTTGATGCGAATGGAGTCGAAGAATTTGGATGTGTCGATTGGCATGGTGGACTTTGACTACGCAATGCAAAAAGCTTCAAGTCTTGACATTGCGAATCCTTCGACTCCCGACATGATTGACGAAACGAACCTGCCGATTTAATCCCCAGGCATGACCACAAGAGATACTATCACCAACAAGTTGCGCGAAGCTTTCTCACCGGAAAGCCTCGAGGTTCAGGACGAATCACATCTGCATGAGGGCCACGCCGGCCACCACCCCGGCGGCGAGACGCATTTCCGGGTTTATATTGTGTCGGACGCCTTCAAAGGGAAGAGCCGCGTCGAGCGCCACCGCATGATTAATGCGGCACTCGCGGCGGAACTTGCAGGCTCCGTGCATGCGCTTGCCCTCCACGCCAAGGCGCCGGAAGAGACTTGAGCGGAGACTTGAGCTGAGACTTTAGCTGAGACTTGGCCGGCTGCGGTATTTCTCGGCTCAGCGGGCATGACAGCAATATTAAGCGGCGCGATCAAAATGAGCTGCCGGCACGCTTCGGCCGCGGCTCCTCGAGCTCGCCGTCGCGCGGCACCGGGACAATACGGAGTGCAGTGATCCGGTTGCGCTCACGGCGGAGCACGCGAAAGCGGAAGCCGTGGAAAGTGAAGCTCTGGCCGCGTTCCGGAATCGACCGCGCCTCGTGGATCACGAGCCCGGCGACCGTGGTCGCCTCCTCGTCCGGCAAATTCCAGTCCATCGCGCGATTGAGATCGCGGATCGGCACCGAGCCGTCGACCACCACGGACCCGTCGGGCTGCGCCCGCACGCCGGCCACCACCACGTCCTGCTCGTCGGCGATATCGCCGACGATCTCCTCCAGAATGTCCTCCAGCGTGACGATCCCCTCGACCTCGCCATACTCGTCGACCACGAGCGCGAAGTGAGTCTTGCGACGGCGGAACGCCTTCAGCTGCTCGGAGACGGGGCGCATTTCCGGCACGAACCACGGCGGCAGCGCAATCGTCGACACGTCGATCCGCGAGGTGTCGCCTTCGGAGGCGCGGATGGCGCGGAGCAGGTCCTTGGCATGCAGCACGCCGATGATGTTCTCCGGCTTGTCGCGCCAGAGCGGAATGCGCGTATATTCTGACGCCAGCACCTCGCGCACCAGTTCCTCGGCCGGCAGATCGGCATTGATGGTGACCATCTCGGTGCGATGGACCATCACGTCGGAGACCTGCAGCTCGCGCAGGTCCAGGAGGCCGCCGAACATGTCGCGGTCGATCTTCTCCACCTTGCCTTCGCTGTGCAGCAGATCGACTGCGCCGCGCAGCCGCTCGATCGGCGACAGTATCGGCTGGTTGGCGCCGACCTTGAAGCCCAGCATGCGCATCAGAACACGCACCACCACCTCGATCACGGTCAGCAGGGGTCCCAGCACGGCGATCGTGAGACGCATCGGACGCGCCACCCGCAGAGCGAACCGGTCGGGCGCGTTGAACGCCATGGTCTTCGGCAGCACTTCCGCGAAGATCACCACGACCGCAGTCATGCCTGCAGTCGCATAGAGCACGCCGACCTCGCCGA
>Ga0209062_1005148_pt1 | contig 12915 bp, 7 predicted proteins | sample Coa_R2_2_FD_187158 | JGI IMG/M metagenome (GOLD analysis project Ga0209062, IMG submission 187158) | Surface soil microbial communities from Centralia Pennsylvania, which are recovering from an underground coalmine fire - Coalmine... | ecosystem: Environmental > Terrestrial > Soil > Unclassified ... | reverse complement strand
CGTGATCCCCGTTCCCTGAAGAGCGACGGTGTGCGGACCGCCGTCGGCGTCATCGTTGATGGTGAGCGTGCCGGCGCGCGCTCCGGCGGCTGTAGGATGAAAGGTAACGGCGATCGTGCAATTGGCACCGGGGCCGACTGTGCTGCCGCAGGTGGTGACCTCGGCGAAGTCGCCACTGGTGGCGATATTGCTCACAGCAAGCGCCGTTGATCCGTTGTTAGTCATCACCACGTTCTGGGCGGAGCTGGTCGATCCCACGGTCTGGTTTGGGAAGGTCAGCGAGCCCGGTGCAAGAGTTGGTGCTTGCGGAGTTGGCCCCAGGGTGATCACCATGGGATCCAGTGGGGCGATATCGATGAGGTCGAGCCCGCCCTCCTGGCCCGTGGTCGCATACAGCCTGAGCCGCGGCCCGAGTGGACTGAGGGCCGAGAACGGCAGCGTCAGGGTAAAGCTGCCCGGCTGGCTGGCGTTATCTGTGGTCGCAACATTCAAGAGTGCATCGTGGACGGTGATGTCCCCGTCGGGATGCACGATGTCCGCATAGTATTCCGGGGCACCCCCACCATCGATCGAGTAGACGCGTATGATAGTGTCACCGCCGATAGCCTGGCCGTGGGCGCCCTGAACAGGGCCGTTGGTTGCCGTATCGTTTGGTGCGCTCGTCCACGTCTGACTGTTCCAGTCAGTATCCAGGAATATGTGGAAGAGATTGTTGATGTCGGTGTTGGACCAGGTGTTGAGCACGCCTTTGAGCACGAGGTTGTTGTCGATGATCTCGGCGTCAAGCTCGATGAATTGCTGTCCAGACTGGCCGCTGAAGGCGGGATTGGGCGGGTCGGTCACGATTTGCTTGTCCGTGCCCCACTGATAGGCGTACGCGATGGCGCCGGTGCGTGTGTCCACCACGCCAGGAACTCCCGCGGAGTCATCAGGGAGCACGTCGCCGTACGTGATGCCATCGGAGTTTAGCGTGAAGAGCCTGACGTTCATGCGGCCGTCGGTGCGCACGCGCGTGGCCGTCCCATTCCCGTGCAGGACAAAGGCGTCAAACAGGCTGAGGGAGCCCGAGATTTGCAGGTCGGTCGGCAGGCCCTGCTGATTGTCGCGGACCAGCCATGTGCCGTCATTCTGGTCCATGCCCAGGGGTACCGGGTCGCCGTGAGGGCCGAATTGCAGGGTGAATTGGGGCGCCGTGATGGCATCGTAGCTCAGGTCGAAGCAGAGTTTCACATCGCCGCCCCAGGTCGCGATATCCTTGCCCATGAAGAGGCCGCCGGTGAGCAAGTTGCGATCGGTATCCATGACGACGCAGCCGTTGGGGCCGGGAAAGTAGAGCTGCCGGCTCGGGTCGAAGGGCTGTGCAAACGAGAGGACCATGGCGAATTGATCGCCCACGGTTGTGAAGGTCGCCGAGCGTATATCGGCGGCCTGCCCGTTGTCCCCGGCCGGGTCGGTCATGATCAGCCCTTGCGTCGGAGCCGGGTCGCGGACAACAACCTGTCCGGTCGCACTATCGATCGTGCCGTAGAGCGGCAAGCGGGAGCCCAGGCCGGCGGTGCCGTAGGTATTGGTGCCGTTCTGGCTTGTCGCGAACACGTCAACCGCCCGCGCGATACCCAGATCGCTGAGCGGGATGGAGACCAGCGCCAGATTACCTTGCTGGCCGACAGTGCCCATGGCGATGGCTGTTTCCCTGTCCGTTTCCTGATAGACCGTGTACATTCCAGCGAGGCCGGTGTTGAGCTCCACCCGATACTCGATGCCGCCGACATGGGCGGCTTGGGTATTACCGGTCAGGGGGTTCTGGTCGGCATCGATCCACAACTCGACATTGGTGCCGACAATCGACGAGGTGTTGTAGACGCCGATGGCTACATTGAGGGTGGTCGCCGTCGAGGCGGCCGCCAGGTACGTCAACTGCGGGGCGATGGGATATCCGCTCGGATCGACACGCTCCTGTGCCCACACGCCGGGATAGCCGGGTTGATAGTCGTCCTTGATCGTTATTGTTGCGCTGCCCGGGCTGCCCACGGTGTAGCCCGCTCCACCGTTGAGGGTGAGGGCGACCGTGAGATCGCCCGTGCTATGGTCCAGGTTGCGCGGCAAGATCGCGACGTACGTAGTGGCTTCGCCCGCCACAAAGCTTGCCGAGGCGTCCAGAAGCTGATAATCGCTGCCCTGCGCGGCTGAGCCGCTTGGGGTGAAGGAAACAGTCAGGGGTTGCGAGATATCGCCCGTACGCGTGACTGCGAAGATGGCCGGCACCGGTCCCTGTCTATATGCGTAGGGGGCCTCATATGCAATCGTCACTGTCGGGGTATCCGCGGGTGCAGCGTTCACGATAGTTCCAGGGGAACCCGCGGACGGCGCCGGCGCGCTGCAGGCCGCAATGCTAATGGCGAGCGCCGCTGCGATAAGGCGAGATCGGTATCCACGCTTCATGGTCAATCCTCCTCCAACCGGCTCAAGCCGAACGGTCTATGGTCAGATCCCCGACTTCCACGCTGTCACCGTCTGTGTGTCTTTGGCGGCGTGATGGTCAGGTGTGTTGCCGCCATTATGGCGGCGCGGCGCCCACCCACTGACACGGTCAGACGTGCTTGATACGGCTTCCTGGGGTGGAACGCGACCCGCAGGCGCGCGCTCAGGCGACCCTCAGCATCGGTGGTGCCGCGTGTGATGAGATAGTAGAGCCTCACGACCCGCACAGCGTGATGGCGCTTCTTGCCCGTGCCCAAGGTTACCGTACGGCGCTCATTAACCTCCAGTGTCACCGTCACGGGCCGCCTGGGAGGCGCGGTCAGATGAACGATCAGGGTACTGCCTGAAGCCACGCTACGCGGGAGAGAACCCAGGATAAGCGACTTGCCGGCCCCAGCGATCGACGCTGTTGGTCTTGCCGCCGTCACAGCCGTTGGCTTGGTCGCGGTCGGAGAAGGCTGTGTCGCCGTCGCCACGGGCGGCGCAGCGGAGAGCGGCGCGCTGGTCGGAGCGTTTGGGTGCGGCACCGCGGTGTTGGTCGGCGGGACGCGCGTGCTGGTTGGTGGTATCGTGGTGTCCGTGGGTGGAACCGGAGTATTGCTCGGTGGGAGCGACGTTGGCGTGCTTGTTGAATGTGCCGGGGCGTTGCTGGGGACCGGCGCTGGTGTGTTTGTTGAATCCGCCGGGGTGTTGCTCGGGATCAGCGTGCTAGAGGGCGAAATAACGGTCGGCGTCATCGTAGCGCTTGGTTGCGGCGTCGGTGTGTTTGGCGACCCTGGCGTGTGGGCATAGACCATCGCCCCCATCCCGAAGAGGGCGGTATTGCCATCGCCGTTCAGTGCTACGGAAAAGCCCCATTGGGAGTAGCAACCGCCACCAACATTACATGAAGGAGTCAGCGCCTGTTGCTGGCTCCAACTTGAGCTGCTCCAGGTGAACGCATACACCGCACCGTTCTGGGCGCCCGCCTTGGGTGCCCCGATGAGGCCGGTGCGGCCGTCGCCAGACAGGGCCACGGACAAACCAAACTCGTTACCTCCGGCGCCGAGGCCGCCGAGACTGTCGTCGGGGTTGGCCAGTTCCTGCTGCTGGCTCCAACTTGTGCCGCTGCGCACGAAGGCGTAGGCCGCCCCGACATTCCCCAGGCCGTTCGCCGCCTTGTTTGGCGCTCCCACCAGGGCGGTATCGCCACTCTCATTGAGCGCTACGGATGACCCGAGGTGGTCGAGGTTGGCGTGGTCGCCGGCCAAAAGAGCCGTCTGGTTGCTCCAGGCTGTACCAGTGCGCACGAATACGTATGCCGTGCCGGCGCCGGTAAGCACTGCTGGAGCCCCGATGAGGGCGGTACTGCCATCTCCGTTCAGCGCCACAGCGTAGCCCGCCTCAATGCTTGCCTGAGCATATACCTGGCTCTGCTGGCTCCAACTCGTGTTGGTGCGCACGAACCAGTACGCCGCACCGTAGCCGTTGTTCTTGTCCGGGGCACCGACGAGAGCCGTGGTGCCGTCCCCGCTCAGGGCCACTGAAGAGCCGAATTGATCACTGGTCGCGGCGTCATTGGCGGTCATTTCCGCCTGTTGGCTCCAGGTTGCGCCACTGCGCACAAACAGGTACGCCGCCCCGGTGTTGCTGCTTGACCCTGGCGCCCCGATGAGGGCGGTATTGCCATCTCCGCTCAACGCCACGGACTGCCCAAAGAGGTTGCTTCCTTTGCCGTCACTGGCCGACAGCGCTCCTTGCTGGGTCCAACTCGCGCCACTAAGCACGAACACATACACCGTTCCCGGGGAGTTTGGCGTCCCCGGCGCCCCGACGAGGGCGGTGGTGCCGTCCCCGCTCAGCGCCACTGACGTGCCGAATCTGTCGAGGAGTTGCCCGCTGCTGTCGGGCAAGCCCGCCTGCTGCGTGTAGTACGAGTCATCGCCCGAGAGCCGCGGACTCATAGCGGTGAAAACCCTCTGCACCCCATGGGCTGACATCGACGGGTAGTGAACACTTCCGCTGGCACAGACCAGGATCAACAGGATGCTGCCCCAATGCCGTACCCGGCGCTGGTTCTGCGGGTAATCAACTAGCGCTCGCTTCATCGTCTTCCCCCTTTTCCTCAGCAGATATTGCCGCGCTACCCGGATGTTTGGCGCTCTGATTAGACGCACCCTCCCAGTGGGTGGCGATCCACTCTACCGCCCCTGCTTACGTGGTGACCTGGGCCTCCTGGCCTGACTGGATGTGTTCTACCTTGATGCGGTGCACGTCTGCCTCGAGGTGCCAGCATCGGATCAGGAACGAGCTGTACTGTCTGTCGCCCATCTGCCCATCCGTCACGTGCTGAATTTCCAATAACACCGCTAACGTAGGCCACCCTTCTTACCGCGCTCTTATCGCGTGTGCGCGTCCGGCCATACGTATACGTAGCTCCCACTACTGCGCGGCTGGTCGCCGGGCGGGAGACGGTAGCGCATGCTCATGCATGGCTCCTCTGTTCGGCCGTGGCGGCCAGGCGCTCTGCCACCTGGGCACGGCTCTCGCAACCCAGCTTGGCTAGAATGCGGCTCACATGCGTGTCGACCGTGCGCGGAGACAGGTGCAACTCGGCGGCGATCTGCCGGTTGGTGGACCCTGACGCGATCGAACGTGCGATAGCCAATTCGCGTTCGGTAAGGGCCTTCTGTGGCGGCTCAACCCGCGCCGAGAAGACCGGCTCCGCGGCCGGGGGCCCGGACGATGCGAGGGTTGCCAGCACGTCGAGCGCCCGCGCCGCGGCCTGGTCCAGATCCAGGCTCTGCCCCTCAGCCCAGGCCTCCGAGAACGCCGAAGCAGTGAGGCGGGCGCGTGCCGCGTCGAGGGCGCCGTTCACGGCAGGAGCGTCGGCTGGCGGCAGGGGCGCCTCGATCGCCTCGCGGCTGGTGGCGGCCGCGCACAGCAACGCCGCCGCATCTGCCGCGCGGCCATGCCTCACGGCGAGGCCGGCGATCCCTTCTAGTGACTCGATGATGCCGACTTTGCTGCCCATGTCCCGGTAGATCGCCAGGCTCTCGGCGCAGTGCTGGCCGGCCCGCTGCCAGTCTTGCTGGTGCTGCGCCGCTTCGGCCAGGGTGGCCAGCACCGCCGCGACAGCCTGCCGGAGATCCAACTCGCGGTGCATAGCGAGGCTTTGCGCACATAGGGAGACGGCCTCCTGCACATCGCCCCGCTCAAGCGCCACGCGGCCAAGCGCTCCCATTACGGAGGCATTGCTCCAGGGATCTTCGACCTCGCGGCTCAGTCGGAGCGCCTCGTCGAGCAGCGCCGCGGCCCGCCCCAACTCGCCCTGACAGCGGGCGATGCGCGCCAGCAGTTCCAGGCATTCGATGACGTGTGTCTTGTCGCCAAGTTCACGAAACGTGAGCAGGCTCTCCGTTGCTGCCCTCGCAGCGTCCGCATAGCGACCGCGTAGGCAGGCCACATCGGCCAGGTTTTCCTGTAGCCCCGCGACATAGAGCCTGTTGCCCTCAGCCCGAAACAGTGCCAGACTCTCTTCATACAGGGGGACGGCCTGCGTGTGATCGCCGCTATCTTTGCGCAGCGTGGCCAGTTCGTTCAGCGTCGCAGCCAGGTTTGCGCGATCGCCCGTCTCGCGGATCAGGGGCAGCGCTTCTTCCAGGTAGCGAGCGGCTTGTTGGTAGTCGCCGGCATAGTGCGCGACCATGCCAAGATTCGCCAATAGTTGGGCGATGCCGCGCCGATCATCCAGGGCCCGCCAGATGCCCAAGGCCGCCTGGTAGTGCTCCACAGCGTTATCGTTCTGGCCCAACAGATAAGCCAGGATGCCGGCGTAGTTGAGGACCCGCGCTCGACGCGGCCACAGGTCGCGCAGCACCGCCACCGAGTCGGCGATGATCTCGCTCAGCCAGCGGGAGCCCTCCCGTAGATAGCCCTGCTCGTGCCAGTAATAGCCGAGATCGCCGGCCAGGTCAAGGGCTGTCGACATCTCACGATGATCAATGGCCCAGCGCAGCGCAGCGCGCAGGTTATCGTGCTCGCGGTCCAGCCGGTGCATCCATACCTCCTGATCCGGGCCCTTCAGGCTTGAGTAGGCGTGTGAGGAGAAGGTGACGCTCCACGCGGCGTGGCGCGCTTGCAGTGCCTCCAGTTCACCCGAGGCGGAGAGCTTTTCCGCGGCATACTGACGGATGCTCTCCAGGAAGCGGTGGCGGCCCTCGCCGGCGTGCTCCGTGAACTGCACCAGCGACGCGTCGACCAGGGCGGACAGTCCATCGAGTATCTCGTCTTGATTGAGAAGCGGATCCGCGCAGACGGCCTCGGCGGCCTCGCTCGACCAGCCATTGGCGAAGACGCCCAGGCGGCGAAAGAGCGTCTGTTCTCGCTCGCCCAACAGGGCATGGCTCCAGTCGATGGCCGCCGTTAGCGTGCGATGGTGCGGCACCAGGGGTGCGCGGTGCGCCGGCAGGACCGCAAACGTCCCCTCCAGCCGCGTGGCGATCTCCTCGGCGGTCAGCACATTGGCCCGCGCGGCTCCCAGCTCGATGGCCAGGGGGATGCCCTCAAGTCGCCGGCAGATGCGGACAACAGCCGTTGCGTTCTGCGCGCTCAGGGCAAAGCCGGGCCTGACCAGGCGAGCGCGGTCCACGAACAGGTGGACCGCGTCATAGGCGCCCATCTGCTCGGGGTTAAGCTCAGCAGGCTCTCCCCTGAGGTCGGGCGGTAAGGCCATGGCCGGCAATGGCCAGACCGCCTCCCCGCGCGCGCCCAGCGGCAAGCGACTCGTGGCGAGCAGGCGCAGGCGCGAGCAATGTCGCAGCAGCGTCTCGGCCAGGATGGAACTCGCCGCGACCACGTGCTCGCAGTTGTCCAGGATGAGCAGCGAGCTGCGCGTCCGCAAGGCCGCGACGACGGTCTCGGTCGGCGTGCGGCTTTGCTCATCGCGCAGGCGCAGCGCCGCGGCCACGGCCTGGATAACCGTATCGCTGTCGGTCGCGTGGGCCAGTTCCACAAAACACACGCCGTCCGGGTAGGCGTGATAGAGGGCCGCCGCTACCTGCATGGCGAGGCGCGTTTTGCCGGTGCCGCCGGCGCCCGTCAGCGTGAGCAGACGCGCGTTGCCGAGCAGCGCGATCGCCCGGGCCATCTCCTGGCCGCGGCCTATAAACGGCGTGGGCGGCACGGGCAGCGCGTCGGGCCACCGGCCGGCCGGCGCAGGTGGGACGGATACCGGGCCTTGAGCCGGCGCGGCCGGAGCCTGCAGGCGGCCCGCGGCGATGGCCCGGTACAGGTCGCGCGTCGATGTCGCGGGCTGGACGTCCAACTCCTCGCGCAGGGCCGCCTCGAGTTGTTGGTATTGGCGCAGAGCTTGAGCCGGGCGGCCGGTCAGGGCATAAAGGCGCATCAGGCTGGCCTGTGCTTCCTCATGCGTCGGGTCAAGGCCGGCTATGCGCTCCAGGGCCTGGGCGGCGCCCAGATGATCGCCCCGCTCTTCAAGGAGTTGGGCGACCTCCAGGAGAAGGGTCTGGTAGCGGCCGCGCGCCTCCTCCCGGCGCCCGGTCGCCCAGTCCTCGTAGCGGTCGCCGGGCAGGACGTCACCGTGGTAGAGAGCGATAGCCGCGTTGTACGCGCCCACACTACGTGCCCGGCGGGCGGTATCGGCCACGGCCAGGAAGGTGTCAAGATCAACCTCTAGCTCATCCGGCGAGGCGAGTTCGATCACGTCGCCCTGCAGACGCAGATAGTCGAACGACCTGGAAGGCGCCACACCCTGCCCCAGCGTGCGGCGCGCCACGTAGAGGGCCTGATGGAGATTGTTGCTCGCGGTCTCGGGGTTGCTATCCGGCCACAGCGCCTCCAATACTTCCTCCCGATGGACGCGATGTCCCGGCGTGATGGCGAGCAGCTTGACCAGGCTTGCAGCACGGCGGCGCCACGAGGTTGCAGCGATGGGGCCGGAGGAAACCGACACCCTGAACGTGCCCAGTACCCGAATAGATAAGGATGCTGCCTTGCCTTGCATCATGCACACAATCCGATCAGTCGGCTGATCAACGAGAGCCGGTTGATACACCGATGCCAGCGGGACACGCCGCGTGTACAAACGCTATACCGCGCTTAGGTCGGTCTTTGGCTGAGCCGGTTCTATCGGGCAGTGAGGCTGTTAGCTCTTATAGTAGCATAGAATGATGCTACCATGCCATAACAAATAGGGTTGACATCACATTCTATGCGGGTGTTGAATCGATGCGTCGAGCGAACGCATTGTGCCGCAAAACCGCGATAGCCGAACGGCACCAGTGGCCATGTCGGGGCGCTTCGAGGCAGGCAAACAAATCGGGCGCATTGAGGAGACGGATATCCGGCATCGAGACAGCCGAATAGAGATACCATCACGATGGCGCCCATGGGCATGTGGGTGACCGTGCCCTCTTGCGATGTGATACAGTTGCCGGAGAGGGGCATGTGACTCATCAATTGAGCGGTGTTCAGGAGGACGACCATGATTGAAGAGAAGGCTCCCGTGGGGATCACGGGTCTGGATGGCCGGGAAGCCGGCGGGGATCTGTCGCGCTACGCCTCGCCGGAGATGCTGCGCCATATGGTGCTCGACCTGCGGCAGATGAAGAGCTTCATCGCCGACCCGCTGGTGATGGCCCGCGCCGAGGGTGTCTGGTATTGGGACGTCAACGGCAAGCGCTACCTGGACGGTATCTCGGGCATCTTCGTGGTCAACGTCGGCCACGCCAACCCGCGCGTGCTGGAAGCCCTGCACCGCCAGCTCGATACCATCTGCTTCGCCCCGCCCCTGCACGCCACCAACGTGCCGGCCGTCGAGCTGGCCAACCTCGTCTCCTCGATCATGCCCGGCGACCTCAAGACCATCAAGCTGCTCTCCGGCGGCTCGGAGGCCACCGAGGCGGCCATCAAGCTGGTGCGGCAGTACCACCGCCAGAGCGGCAATCCGCTCAAGTACAAGATCATCGGCCTCTACCGGGGCTTCCACGGCGCCACGTTGGGCGCCCTCTCGGCCACCGGCACCGCCCGCCGCAAGGCCATCTTCGAGCCCGCGCTGACCGGTTTCCTGCACGTGATGCCCCCCACCTGCTACGCCTGTCCCTTCGGCCTGCGCTATCCCTCCTGCCACGTCACCTGCGTCGACCAGATCGAGCACACCATTCGCATGGAGGGGCCGGAGACGGTGGCCGCGGTGATCGTCGAGCCGATCAGCAATACCGGCGGCGTCAACACCCCGGTGCCCGAGTATCTGCCGCGCCTGCGCGAGATCTGCGACCGCCACAACGTGCTGCTGATCTTCGACGAGATCATCACCGGCTTCGGTCGCACCGGCCAGATGTTCGCGGCCCAGACCTTCGGCGTGCTGCCGGATGTGCTGTGCATGGGCAAGGGCATGGGCTCGGGCTACGGCCCGCTGGCCGCGATCGCCTTCCGCGACAAGATCGCGGCGGCCTTCTGGGGCGAGGACGCGGATAACGTGGAGTTCTCGCACGGCCACACCTTCGGCGGCAACCCGCTCTCCAGCGCGGCCGGCATCGCCTCCATCCGCGAGATCATCGACCGCGATCTGTGCGCCAACGCGCGGGCCATCGGCGACCACCTGCGCGGGCGCCTGGGCGAGCTGTCCGACCTCAACGTCATCACCGACGTGCGCGGCAAGGGCCTGCTGATCGGCCTAGGCCTGGCGCGCGACGCCGCGCGCGGCGTGCCCTTCGATCCGGCGCTGCGCTTCGGCCAGCGCGTGGGCAAGCGCGCCATACAGAACGGGCTGATCCTGCGCGCCGATCCCGATTGGATCGCCATGGCCCCGCCGCTGACTATCACGCGCGAGGAGGCCGACGTGCTGTTCGATACCTTCGCCAAGAGCCTTCGCCAGGAACTCGACGTGCTCGATCGGGACGCATAGACATGGCCGACCTTCAAGCATCTATCGAGCGGGTCTGGGCGCAGATATCGCCCGCGCGGCTGCTGCAGACGACCTATGACTTCGTCTCCGTGGCCAGCCCGACCGGGGACGAGCGGGCCTTTTCGCTGGCCTATGCCGGCTACCTGCGCTCGATCGGCCTCGACGTGGAGATGGACGAGGAGTTCCCGGACAGCCCCAGCGTCATCGCGCGTCTGCGCGGTCGCCGCGAACATCCGCTGCTGCAATTCGACGGGCATACCGATACCATCCCCACGCCCCACGCCGCGCCGTCCCTGGACCTGGGCGCCGGCATCGTGCGCGGCCGCGGCACGGCCGATATGAAAGGCGGCCTGGCCGCGGTGGCCGAGGCCCTGCGCGCGGTGCGGGCGGTGGACGTGGCGCTGGAGGGCAGCGTGCTGGTGACGGCTCACGGCATGCACGAGGCCCCGCTGGGCGACCAGCGCACCATCCGCTCGCTGATCCGCAAGGGGATCAAGGGTGATGCCGCGATCGTGGCCGAGATCGGCGAGAACTTCCTGACCCTGGCTGCCAAGGGTATGGCCCTGTTCACCATCGACATCAGCCGCGAGGGCGAGCCAATGCACGAGCTGGAGGCGCCCGCCGCCCTGCCGCACCCGCTGTGGGCCGCGGGCCGCCTGCTGGCCCTGCTGGACGAGCGTCGCCGCGAGCTGGCGCGCCAGGATCTGCCGCTGGTCGGACCGGAGACGCTCTTCGTGGGCGAGGTGCACGGCGGCGACTTCTACAACCGCGTCCCCACCACCGCCCGCGTCGTCGGCACCCGCCGCTTCGTGGCGCCGCGCACCTTCGACGACATCGAGGCCGAGTTCGCGTCCTTCTGCCGCACGGTCGAGCAGGAGACCGGCACCACGGTGCGCTGCCACCTCAAACACGTCGGCTACCCGTTCAGCATCTCCGCCGACGAGCCGATTGTGCGCTGCGTGCGGCAGGCCTACCGTTCCGCGACGGGGCAGGATTTGCCGACGCGCGGCATCAATATGGTGGGCAACGCCTCTGACTTGGTCGGGCTTGGCGGTGTGCCGGCCGTCTACCACGGCGTCAACCAGAGCACGGCACACTCCGACGACGAGTACGTGGTGGCCGGCGACCTGGTACGCGCGGCGCGTGTCTACGCGGCCAGCCTGCTCCTGTATCTCAACGGCTCCGCCGCGTAGGCCGGGCAGGATAGGGGAGTGATGGCAAAAGAAAGCGCAACGCCGCCAGGTAGTGCGCCGTCCCGTCCCTCGTGGGAGCGCACGCGGCTCTTCATGCGCCGACCGTGGCTGGAGGATCTGCCCGTGCTGCCCGTGCCCGAGGGTTGTGTCGTGCGCGCCTATCAGCCCGGCGACCTGCCCGCGCTGTGTGCCCTGCTGACCCGCGCCTTCGGCGAGACCGAGCCGTGGGACGAGGGGCGCGTGCGCCGCACGCTGATCGAGGCCGATGATGTGGAGGAGACTTACGTGGTGGCCGAGGGCGACCGCCTGCTGGCCACGGCCTCGGCGCGCGTGATGGCCAGGTACCCGGGCTCAGGCTATCTGCATTGGGTGGCCGCCGACCCGGAGGTGCAGGGCAAGGGTCTGGGCACGCTGATCAGCGTGCGCGTCCTGCAGCACTTTCGCGAGCATGGCCTGCGCGATGCCGTGCTGGAGACGCACAACTTCCGCCTGCCGGCGATACGCTCCTACCTGCGCCTGGGTTTTGTGCCCGAGTATCAATACGACGACCCGGACGAGCGCATGCGCTGGGCACGTGTGCTGCCGCGATTGGTGCATTGAGGAGGACATAGAGCATGGCCGATCGACTCGCCGGGCGTGTGGCCCTGATTACCGGAGGTTGCGGAGATATCGGCCGTGCCATCTCGGCGGCCTTTGCGCGCGAGGGCGCCACGGTCGTCGCCGTCGATCTGCTGGCGCCCGAGGATGCACAGCAGGCCCTCGGACAAGCCGGCTACGCCTACGTCAGATGCGACGTTGCCGACCGTGCCGCCGTCCGGGAGATGATCGCCGAGGTCGAGGCGCGCCACGGTGCGCCGGAGATCGTGGTCGCCAACGCCGGCATCGTGCAGTCCGCGCCAATCCTGGAGGTCGGCCTTCAGAACTGGCAGCAGACGCTCGACGTGAACCTGGGCGGCGCCTTTCACGTGGCCCAGGAAGCCGCAAGCGCGCTGGTGCGCCTGGAACGCCCCGGCGTGCTGCTCTTCACCGGTTCGTGGGTGGGTGAGGTGCCGTCGCGAGGGCTGCTGCCCTATTGCGTCTCCAAGGCCGGGGTGCAGATGCTGGCGCGCTGCCTGGCCCTGGAGCTGGCGCCGCGGCGCATTCGCGCCAACGTGGTGGCCCCGGGCATCCTGGATGCCGGCCTGTCGGCGCAGATCTTCCGGCAGTTTCCCGAGCGGCGTGCGCCGTTCGAGCGCATCGTCCCGCTGGGGGAGCTTGGCACCGCCGAGCAGGTGGCGGATGCCATGGTCTTCCTGGCCTCCGACGAGGCGGCTTATATCACCGGTACCACGCTGG
>Ga0209062_1005147_pt1 | contig 12920 bp, 8 predicted proteins | sample Coa_R2_2_FD_187158 | JGI IMG/M metagenome (GOLD analysis project Ga0209062, IMG submission 187158) | Surface soil microbial communities from Centralia Pennsylvania, which are recovering from an underground coalmine fire - Coalmine... | ecosystem: Environmental > Terrestrial > Soil > Unclassified ... | reverse complement strand
AAGTTCGAGCATAGCAGGCTTTTGCGGCAGGAGCCAGCGAATGACAGCGAGCAGCAAGGGAAGGGCGAGACCGGCAGCGCGATACTCAGGAGCAACGCCAGGGGCATCGATCAGAGCAGTGCGTGTAGTATCTTCTGTATTGAAGTTTGCGCGGCAGGTTCCGGCGGCGCGGCCATCGGGGGCGAAGAGCAGGAAGATTCCAGCGGAGTTCAGGCGCAACAGAAATGCGGCGACCTCTTCCTCAGTCACGTGCAGGTGGCCCCACTGGCCTTCATAGCCGCGATTCGAGGCTTCGGTGTACAGGTCAACGCGCTTAAGCTGATCGTAGCTACGGATGGTAAAACCGTCAGGCAGAACCGGGTCAGGGAAAGTTTGCCCCGCCGGGACACGCAGGCGGGTATATGTCGAAATGGGTTCAAAGCCATGCTTACGCACAAAAAGAGCGGCTCCCTCGTTCCGCGCATTGACATAGACGCGCAGGGCGCGTGCATTAAGTTCACCGGCGCGCGCGAGCAGACGGGCGAAAAGCTGGCTACCAATGCCACAACGCCGGTACGAGGGAGAAACGGCAATATACATATCAGCATTCTCATCGTTGGGCGTTTTCTGGAAGAGGCCACAGCCGATAATGGATGAGGCGTCAGGCAGCGTGACAACCCGGTTATTGAGCGCCGGGTCTTGCCCCGACCAGGTAAGCTGTTCATGCAGAGCGGCTTCAGACACGTCCTCGCCAACTTGATCTGTCTGTTCAACATCTTTGAGCATACTGACAAGGGCGGGTAAATCCTGATGAATATCCAGATTGCGATAGATAAAGGTACTGGCAAATTGTTGCATAGACATACTCCGTTGCTCAGAATTTGAGATAGATACACAACAAACTATATGTACGTTCTCCAGGACACGGTAGCTCACAACAGATATTTTCTTTTGCGATGTAACTTTTCGCCATTGCTATTCGTATGATCTATGTAGCTCATCAATACGTACTACTGGAGAGGAAGCTATGACCATAGGGTACGATACGGAAGGAGAATAACGAAGACATGGAGAAGAACACTTTATCCCCCCAGAAACGCAAGGGATTCGCTTCGATGTCGCCGGAGAGGCGGCGAGAAGTTGCCTCGCGCGGCGGCAAAGAGGCCCATCGCAAAGGCACCGCACACGAGTGGACACCCGAAACGGCTCAACTGGCAGGCAGGAAAGGCCGGGCAGTAGCCAGGAAGCGGAAAGAACAGCCGAAGTAATCGCCATTTCGCCAGGCGTTGGGGGTTCATTCCGCTAGAACAGCCAGAACCTCACAACGCCAATCGCCGACCCCGCCAGGATGAGCCACACGGAATTGAGCTTAAAACGGAAGAGAATGGCAAAAGCGATGAGCGCGATAGCCCACGTTAGCACATCGCTCAGGGCGTTCTGGCCCAGTTGCAGCAACACTCCGGCCATCAGGGCCAGAGCAGCAACATTGACGCCATCGAGCAGTGCAGCCGTCCATGGCGAGCGTCGCAGGCGCGCCGCGATGGGGTGAATGATGGGAATAAAGGCAAAGGAAGGCAGGAAAATGCCCAGCGTTGCCACCAGCGCCCCCTGCCAGCCGCCCAGCAGGTAGCCAATGAAGGTCGCCGTTGACGAAACCGGCCCCGGCGTAAACTGCCCGATGGAGACCGCATCAAGCAACTGGCGATCCGTCAGCCAGCGCAGATTCAGCACAAAATCGGTACGCAGGAAGGCCAGCAGGACATAGCCACTGCCATAAAGCACCGCCCCGATCTTGAGAAAGGTCAGGAACAACGTCAGCAGACTGAAAGGCGCGGCAGGGGCCAGTATCCCCATATTCAGGGCGGTCGGCGCAACTCGCTGCCATACTCCTGTTATGCCCTTCATGGCCCCCGCGCCGCTCAACGCAAAGGGCAGCGCCAGGCTTGCCGCCGTCTCTTTGCCGCGCCTGCGCCATAGCTCCAGCCAGCGCACCATGCCGAAGAGCAGCGCGCCGCCGAAGAGCAGGATCAGCACATTCACACCCAGCAAATAGAGCGCCACCACCAGCAGAGCCAGCGCGACCTGCTGCCAGCCCTTCAGCACGGTGCGGCACAGACCCCACAGGGCATAGGCGATAATGGCGATGATGACGGGCTTGATGCCATAAAATAACCACCCCACCTGCGGCAGCGTCCCGAAGCGCACATATGCCCACGCCAGCGCCAGCACGATCAGCATGGCCGGACCAATAAAGCAGGCACCGGCCAGAACCAGCCCCAACCAGCCAGCGCGCACATAGCCCAGATAAATCGCCAGTTCCGTCGAACTTGGCCCCGGAATAAGATTCACCTCTCCCATCAGGTCAATAAAGTATTGATCGCTGATCCATTTGCGCCGCTGCACAATCTCCTGGCGCATCATGGCAATATGCGCTGCCGGGCCGCCAAAGGCCGTGAAGCCCAGGCGCAAAAACACGCCCACTACCTCCCACAACCTCTCTGCCCGCGCTCCCACCTCCTTCGCTTCAGCCCCACCTGCCGCCACATTCGTTTTCTCGTCCATAATTCCGTCTTGCGTTCCTTCTTTCCATGAATTCCTTCAAGTATACAACTTCGCCCAACCTTTCTTCTTATCAAAGCAGAAAGCGAGACCTTACAGATTCAGCCTTCCCCGAAGCGTATCAGCAAAAAAAGGATACATTTTGACCGCATTTTGTGCTAGACTGGTGAAGACCGAACACACGAACGAAGACAGATCACGAAAGGGAACTATCACCATGACCACAGGATTGCCTGCCTTTTTCCAGTATAACCTCTGGGCCAATCAGCGTCTGCTCGATGCCTGCGAGCAATTGTCCAATGTGCAACTGGACGCGACCATGACAGGGACGTATGGCAGCATACGAGAGACCCTTATTCACCTGCTCGGAGCTGAAGAAGGCTACGTGGCCGCGCTGACCGGCAAAATCCCTGACCCCCGGCTGCGAGACCTTCCTACGTTTCCCGGCTTCGTCGAACTGCGACGGCGCGCGGAGCAATCAGGCAGCGAACTGATTGCCTACGCAGAGCAGGGAGATCCCGGCAAGGTTCTCTATCTTGACGGGGGAACCTATGAGGCTACCACTACCATCGTTTTGATTCAGGCCATCGACCACGCCATCGATCACCGCTCGCAGATCTGCACATTGCTGAGCCAGCAGGGCATCGAGCCGCCCGAACTGGACGCCTGGGCATACAACGATTCCATGCATTGAAAGTTAGCAGAGCGGTTTTGTGCTTCCAGCAAAGAGGGAACACAGTATGAATGATCGTCACGCCGAAAGCATGCAGCATATGATCGACGCTATACTGATCATGCCAGAAAAATCATGACACAAGGTGTCAGGTTTTGTAATGTATGCTAGAAGTGACAGGCAGAGGAACGCTAGTGCATATCGAACAGACAGGGAAGGGAGCATAGGAAATAAAGCCTATGGGCTGAGGTGTTGTAATGGCTGGATATATGTTCTCTACCCGTTTCACCGTTCCCATACCTCTTGACGATGAGAGTATAGTGTAGTATGAGAGTTGAACGTTTGTATCAACGCAAGCGGGTAGGGAGAGACGCTATTTCTGATGAGCCTGTCAGTTTGATTGATTGTTTGCACTGATGTTGTTTCTATGGATGGTTTTGCCGTATGCCTCAAGATAAAATTGTTATTCGCGGCGCTCGCGAACATAATTTGAAGAATATCGATGTGACGATCCCCCGCGATAAGCTGGTGGTCATCACGGGCCTCTCCGGGTCGGGCAAGAGCAGCCTGGCCTTTGACACCATTTTCGCCGAGGGGCAGCGCCGCTATATCGAGTCGCTTTCCGCCTATGCCCGCCAGTTCCTGGACAAGATGGAGAAACCGGACGTCGACCATATCGATGGCCTCTCCCCCGCGATCTCGATTGATCAGAAGGGAGCGACGCACAACCCGCGCTCGACGGTCGGCACGGTGACGGAGATTCATGACTATTTGCGCCTGCTCTATGCGCGCATCGGCCACCAGCATTGCCCACAGTGCGGGCGCGAGGTGAGCCAGCAAACCATCCAGCAAATCGTTGATGCTATCCTCACTCTGCCCGAAGGCACGCGCATCATGCTGCTGGCACCGTTGATACAGGGGCGCAAGGGCGAATATAAGAATGTCTTCGACGAGATGCGCCGCTCCGGCTACATCCGTATGCGCGTTGATGGCAACATTGTTGATCTGAGCGATGAAATCGAACTGGATAAGCAGAAGAAACACACGCTGGAAGTTGTGGTTGATCGCCTGTCGATACGCAAGGAGCGGCGGCAGCGCGAAGAACGTCCCTCTCCCTTCCCGCTCAGCCAGCGCCCGCAACTCAAGGCAGTGGCCGAACGCCCGGCGCTGTACGATGTGAATACAGATCGTCACGCGGGCGCGAATGGCGCGACGCCGGAAGCAGAACCAGAGCCAGACGTATTGCCGCAGGCACAGGATGACGTTGATCCGGCCTTCAGACAGCGATTGACAGATTCGCTGGAGACGACGTTGAAGCTGGGCAACGGCGTGGTGCTGGTCAAAGTGGTGGATGGCGAGGAAATTCTCTTTTCGGAAAAGGCGGCCTGCGTCTATTGCGGCATCAGCCTGCCAGAGATCGCGCCGCGCACCTTCAGCTTCAACAGCCCGCACGGCGCCTGCCCGACCTGCACCGGCCTGGGAACGCAGCAGGAGATCGACGCCGAACTGGTCGTAACTCACCCCGAACTGAGTCTGAGCCAGGGCGCGATTGCCCCGTGGAGCAAGGTGGTCAACGGCAGCCAGTGGCATGCCTCTATCCTGGCCGCGCTGGCGAAGCGATACAATTTCAGCCTTGATACGCCCTGGCGCGAATTGACAGAAGAGCAGCAGCATGTGGTGCTATACGGCAGCGAGGAGCCGCTGACGATTCGCTACACGCCGCAGCACGGCCATACGCGCAGCTACACCATCCATTTTGAGGGCGTCATCCCCAACCTCGACCGGCGCTATAAACAGACCGATAGCGATATGATTCGCGAGGAGATTGAAGGCTACATGTCGGCGCGCATCTGCCCCGACTGTCACGGCGCTCGCTACAAACCAGAGGCGCTGGCCGTCACCGTCGGCGGGCGCAACATCTTCCAGGTCTCGCGGCTCTCCATCGTGCTGGCGCAGCGATTCTTTCAGGAGCTTGAGGCGGAAACGCTGTCTATGACGTCACACCTGCCGGTCAGCGGCAATGGCAACGGGCATAACGCCCACGGCGAACCTGAGGCACCCGATCCGCTGGCAAAGATCGATCCCAACGGGCCGCTGGTGCAGGTGACGCTGACCGAGCGCGAGCGTTTCATCGCCCGGCAGGTGCTGAAAGAGATTCGCGCCCGCCTGCAATTTCTGGTCGACGTGGGACTGGATTACCTGACGCTGGACCGGGCAGCCGCCAGCCTCTCCGGCGGCGAGGCGCAGCGCATCCGGCTGGCAACGCAGATCGGTTCTGGCCTGATGGGCGTCCTCTACATTCTGGACGAGCCGAGCATCGGCCTGCACCAGCGCGATAATGGACGGCTGATTAAGACGCTGCTACGCATGCGCGACCTGGGTAACACGCTGCTGGTGGTCGAACATGACGAAGATACCATGCGCGCCGCCGACCATATCATCGATATCGGGCCGGGCGCGGGCGAACACGGCGGGCGCGTGGTGGCCGAGGGCAACTATCAGCAGATCGTCGCCAACACAAACTCGCTGACGGGCGATTACCTGTCGCGGCGCAAGCATATTCCCATTCCAGAGCAACGGCGCGCAGGCAACGGCAATTCGCTGCTCATCAAGGGCGCGCGCGAGAACAACCTGAAAAACATCGATGTCGAGATTCCACTGGGCAAGTTCATCGTCGTCACCGGTGTCTCCGGCTCCGGCAAGAGTACGCTGGTCACGGATGTTCTCTATCGCAAGCTGGCGCACACTTTCTCCCGCGCTCACGAGAAGCCGGGCCTGCATGACAGCATCGAGGGCATGGAGCATCTGGACAAGGTGATTGATATCGACCAGTCGCCAATCGGGCGCACGCCGCGCTCGAATCCGGCTACCTATACCAATGCCTTCACGGGCATTCGCGAACTCTTCGCCCAGGTGCCGGAGGCGCGCATTCGCGGCTACCTGCCGGGCCGTTTCTCGTTCAATGTCAAGGGCGGACGCTGCGAAGCCTGTAAGGGCGAAGGCATCGTCAAAATCGAGATGAACTTCCTGCCGGATGTCTACGTCCCGTGCGAGGTCTGTAAGGGCAAACGTTACAACCGCGAGGCGCTGGAAATCCACTACAAGGGCAAAAGTATTGCCGATGTGCTGGATATGACAGTGGAAGAGGCCAGAGACTTCTTCGCCAACGTGCCTTCGATCTACAACAAGATGAAGACGCTCTATGATGTCGGTCTCGGCTATATGAAGCTCGGACAGCCCGCGACCACCCTCTCCGGCGGCGAGGCGCAGCGCGTCAAACTGGCAACGGAACTCTCCCGCCGCGCCACCGGTCGCACGATGTACATTCTGGACGAGCCAACAACGGGCCTGCACTTCGCCGATGTGGATCGCCTGCTGCAAGTCCTGCAGCGACTCGTAGACGCGGGCAACACCATCGTCGTGATCGAACACAATCTGGAAGTTATCAAAAGCGCCGACTGGCTGATTGATCTGGGGCCGGAGGGCGGCGATGCCGGCGGCTACGTGATCGCGGTAGGTACGCCCGAAATGGTAGCCGAAAACGAACAATCCTACACCGGCCATTTCCTGAAGCGCATGTTCAGCGAGGAAGCCGCGCATCAGCACGCCAACGCAGAACCCGCTCAGGTCGCTACACCCGCGCTGTACGGGCTTTAATACAATCTTGCACAGCAGCCTGTGAGAATCGTCCCCTGACGTGTCATGCTAAGCGACCGCGAAGCATCCACTCGTGCCATGCTGGACAAACGCTGGCCTCGGATGCTTCGCGGTCGCTTAGCATGACACATCGGCGCGTTTTTTTATGGCAGCCACTCCTTACGGATAGCCTGTCTCGCTGGAAACACTACTGATTAGACTTTTTCTATAGATTTTTTATAACTCTGGCTTTATCTATTTATTGAAACGTCACAGTTATATCATACGTGCCAGAATACAACTGGAATGTTTGTCTGAATATCCCGTGCGGAGAAGAGGGTAGTTTGCTGGTAGTTCTGAGGAAGAAACTGAAAAGGGGTTATGGAGATGGAAGGAAATAAGGAGATTCTGATGAGCGAGGATATACTGCCTGAGCTTCGCCCATATCTGGAAGATATTCTGGATGAGGCGCTAGCACACAGGGGCATGACAATGTGTAATGTCCATAGAAGAGAACGCATCATCCACTGGCTGCACAGGCAATTTGAACATTTCATGGTCTACCGACTGCTCATGGCTATGCCTGCCAGCGCGCGGCGGCGCTTTGCCTACCTCATTGAGCAGAATGCATCAGATGAAATACTCAAAGTCTTTGCCAGGCGTCACATCCGGGATATTCCGGCATTAGTGCAACAGACGTTTGTGGATTTTCGCCTGCGCTTTGTGAAACCGGGGCAAATGCCCGGGCTATAAAAGCTTTTGCGCTTCCTGCGTGTCCGGCTCGTGCTGTGGCGCGCCCGGCTTACCGGCGTCAGGGCCAGGGTTCCGTTTGCTCTGCTGCCGTTGTCGGTAGTCGATCCAGGCGATAAGGCCAATCATGGTAAGGACAACGAGAGCGATGCCGGCCAGTTTGTAGATGAGATGGAGATTGAGGGCCAGCACGCCGAAGATGAGGGTGAGGGCATAGAAGACATAGCAGATTTGCCTGACGCTCAGGCCCGTCTTCAGCAGGCGATAGTGCAGGTGCGTGCGGTCATAGTGCAGGGGATTTTGCCCGCGCCGCACGCGGTTCATCATCACGATAGCGACATCGAGGATGGGCAGGCCGATGACCATCAGGGCCAGCGCGACCTTTGCCCCACCAACAATGGAGAGAACGGCCAGCGTCAGACCCAGAAACTGCGAGCCGCTATCGCCCATGAAGATGCGCGCCGGGTTCCAGTTGTGCGGCAGGAAGCCGAGGACGGCGCCCGTGAAGATGGCGGAGAGGACGGCGATACTGTCCTGCCCAAGCTGCCAGCTAATGATGGTGATGAACAGCCCGCTGATCATCACCACGCCCGTCGCCAGCCCATCCAGGCCATCGATGAGGTTCACAGTATTCATCATGCCCACAATCCAGAACCAGGTGAACAGTACGGCGGGAATCGCCATCCATGACATGGCCGTGTTCTGGATGAAAAGATGGAACTGCGGGTCTTGCGACCAGGGCAGGCCACTATGGTAGAAGGGATTGTTGAAGGTGTAGAGCAACATGCCATGAAACATGGTGCGGCCAGGAGCGAGAATAATAATGACGGCCAGCGTCTGCGCCAGCAATTTCAGCCAGGGATTGAGTCCTTTGACATCATCGTAGGCATGCACCGCGACGATCAACGTAGCCGCAGCGATCAACAGGCAGTAATCGACCAGTTCTGAGGAGATGTGCAGGCCAAAAAGCAACTGAGACTTATCATTGGGGCCGTAGCCCGGCGTGTAAAAGAGCAGTGAGGCCAGCAAGAAGGCCAGAAACATGGCAACGCCGCCCAGGCGAGGCACCGCCTTCGTGTGTACCCTGCGCTCGGCTGGTTGATCGAGCCAGCCCTTTTTGAGGCAGACAGCGCGCACAACAAAGGTAAGCAGGTAGGAAAAGAGAAAAGCGCACGCGGCCCCGATGAACAGGGTGGCGATATCGGGCAGCAGGGGGAGCAACAACAGGAATGGAATATGCATGATGCCCGTCTCTATCATAAACCTGCCCTTCTACGATAACAATGGACGCGCGGTTTCCCCTCACCCGGCGGTCGAGTCCGCTCCTTTGCCCTCGATTATAGCCCTCCCTTCAAGAAAACGCAACCCATCCATGTCATTCTATTTTTATCAGAGATGTGAAAGAAGTTCCTCCTGAGATTCTTCGCTTCGCTCAGAATGACAGAGAAGTTCCTCCTGAGATTCTTCGCTTCGCTCAGAATGACATGGATAAGGGACCTCTTTCTGGCATGCAAGAGGACGTTTGTTATGGTACTTTACAGGGCAATCTGTAACAGGCGATCCCAGCCCGTGTAGTCTTTCTGGAAGGTGATGCTGGCGTGGGGCCAGAGGGCGCGGGCGAGGCGGGACAGGGCTTCTCGTTGCCGGTAGCCGATTTCGAGCAGCAGGACGGCGTGTTCTTTGAGGATGCCGGGGCGTTGGACTTCAGCAAAGAAACGATTGAGCAAGTCCAGGCCGTTGGGGCCGCTGAAGAGGGCCAGGTGGGGTTCGTAGGCGCGCACATCAGGGGCCAGCCCGCTCATTTCCCCTGTACCGATATAGGGGAGATTGGCGGTGATAATATCTACGGCTTCGGGCAGGGGCGCGAGCAGGTCGCCCTGCAGGAAGCGAATACGCGACTCGACATGGTGGCGTTCGGCGTTGAGCCGGGCAACGGCGAGCGCGTCCACGGAGATGTCGGTCGCGTAGAGATAGGGCAGGCGCGGCTCCTGCACGGCCAGCGTGACGGGAATGGCGCCAGAGCCGGTGCCGATATCGGCGATAATGGGAACATATCCGCGCGCAAGCATCTCACGCCCGGCGGCCAGCGCGGCCTCTACCAGCAATTCGGTCTCAGGACGTGGGATCAGCACGCGGTTATCGACAAAGAAATCGAGGCCATAGAATTCTTTGTGGCCGGTGAGGTAGGCAACGGGTTCGCCCTGCATGCGGCGCTCGATGAGAGAAAGGTAGTGTTGGGCCTGTTCTGCCGTCACCTCTCGTTCAGGATAGGCATAAAGCAGCGGGCGTTCGATGCCCAGCGCGTGACTCAGCAGCACCTGCGCTTCCAGCCTCGCGCTTTCTCGACCGCTTTTCGTTAAACGCTGCACCCCCTGCGCCAGCACCTCCTGAATGGTTAGCATATCGCTCCTGCCTCTACAGGGGCTGGCGACCGGCAAAACCGGTATGGAGATAGTGCCAGTAGTTGATACGCTCCTCGCCCAGATACCAGCAGAGGTAGATTTCCTGGCCGTCACGCAGGCTGAGGAAGTCGATCAGACCCATATCGGGGTCTTTCAGTTCGCAGCCAAATTCATCTAGCTCGGCAGCCAGGCTCTGCAAGGTGCGTACCTGTCCGGCTACCTGCTCTTGCAGCCTGGCCATGCGCGCGTGCAGGTGATGCCCGTTGCCCATCGCCTGCACGCGCAACCCATCCAGTTCCTCTTCAGCACGTTGCAGCGCCTTCCGGCTCTCCTGAATATTGCGCAGGATAACCGAAATTTGCGGCAAGAGAGCTTCGGCCTCTTCACGGGTAAAATAATGCGCCATATCCCATCTCTCTTTCGCCTGTTGATGTGCCTGCTCAATCATATCATATACCATGAAAAACTGGTTTTGTGAGAAAGTAGACATCTCCCATAAACGCCGATTTGAGCGTGCGCACCGCCAATTTATTGGCCCTGGCTGGCCTGTCAAGCCACGTTTTGCCAGTAAATTAGCGGTGCGCGCGCTCAAATCGGTACCTACGGAGTTATGGTCCGGGTGTTGCCGTTGCTGTTGGCGTCACCGCAGGGGTAGGCGTGGGCGTCAAGGTGCCGGGAGTCGGACCGCCCAGCTTGATGCTCAGGTCATCGAAAGTGGTGAAGTTTTCGACGGTGCCGCCGGTGTTCAGGTAGGTACCGGTGACGACATCGCCCGGCTGCACAAGTGGCAGTTTGGGCGAGAGCGTGAGATTGGCCGTAAAGATCACATTCTGGCCCGCAATCTGGATATAGTAGACGGTGGTGGTACTCTGCTGCACGGAAGAGATGCGCAACACCTTACCCGTAACGGTCTGTGTCGTCCCGCCGGTGGGGGCGCCAGATGCGTTATTTCCCTGCGCAGTCAGCCATTGCTGGTAGTCCTGCAGCGCCTGCCCCAGCGTCGGCTCAAATTGCACATTGCTGCCGTTCAGGTTGCGCGCATCGACGATGCCCACATCCTGGAAGATGTCGCCGCTGCTGGTACTCTGCACAAAGATGGCTACCCAGGTGGGTGTGTTGTAAATCTGGTACAACTGGATGCTCGCCACATTATAGCCGCGAATATTGGCGCGTGTCGATTGGATGGTATCCTGCACGTTACTGCCGATGCCCAGCCCGGAGAGCGGATAGAAAACTCCCCGATTTTTGTGGGTATCGAAGAGAAAGACGCCTGTGCTGGAATTATCGTTTGACGACGCGGAAGTCATGGGTACCAGCCAGACCGGCTGATCGACATTGTTGTAGAGCAACTGCGGGTCGCTGGCGGGACTCTGCTGGCCCGCGCCGGACGGGTTGAACCAGGGGGCGGCGTGGTAAAGGCCCCACCACGTCAGGTACTGTGTCACCGTGCTGGCCGGCATCACGCGATCTACCCAGGAGGGAACGTCCTGCGGCCTGTAGACCTGGATCGCGCCGGTGTGGGCATCAACGAGCAGCACCTGGCTCAGCACGTTGCCGGTATAGCCGCGCGTCGGCTGCATGATGGAGATGGTCCAGTAGGGGTGAAGCTGGTCGTTCAGTTCCAGCGTGGGATCAACCAGGTTACCATAGGTGAAGCCGCTCAGGTAGACGTGGCGCAGCAGGTCCTGATTCAGAATAGCCCCCGGCAGGTAGGCAAGGGAGGAGCCGGGCAGATTCTGATTGGTGTACAACTGCGGCACCGCCTGCGGATTCTCGGCATCGACGACGACAAAGCCGGGTGTGGAAGAGTTGCTCAAATTGACAAAGATGTTGTTGTAGATCAGCGGGGCCACGTAGTAGAGGTGATGGTTGATCGATTGCAGCGTATAGCTGGAAGGGTCAATGCTGTAGGCCGAACCCAGGTTCTGCCCGTTGGAGCCGAGTATCTGCTGCCCCTTATAAGATGCCACGCTCTGACTGACCAGCACGATATGGCCGGGGTCGGTCGGCGGCAGCGTGGGAGATTTCTCCATCGTGATATTGGGAATGGCGGCCAGCGCCTTCGCGTTGCTATCAAACCAGGTCGTGAAAACGACAATCAGGCCGCTGACAACGATGGCGATAACACCCACGAAAATCAGACCGAAGATGCCAGCCGCGATGGCCCCGCGCGAGGCCCGCGGAGAAACCGAAAGATCAGGACGGCTTCCGCGTGAGCGTCCCTGGCTCGCGGCGGAAGCTTCCTCTAACGCCTGCAAAGCCGGTCGCGCAAAGGCGAAGAGATTCGCGATACTGCTGATTGCCAGCGGCCAGAGCAGCCATTGCCAGCCGCCGAAGGGACCGGTCAGGGCAGGCTCCGCAAAGTAGAGGATGGCGAGACAGAGGATGAAGTTGAAGACAAAGTACCAGGCAAACCACCTGAAAAACTTTTGCGCCACAAACTTCTCCCGCCTGCCAAAACCAAGCCGCCCGATAGTCAGGATCGCCATGACGATGATTGCTCCAATCAACGCCAGCAAGACGATAATCATGATGCCTCTCCTGAGATGTATTTTTAAAGGATCAATGCAACGATGCCAACTTTTGAAGCCTGGTCGCTTTCGACTAAATGCAATCAGACCCCGGCTTCCACAGAGCGCGTATTGTTCCTGTTTTTGACCATCACCATACCCGCTCTCTTTTCTCGCTCTATTGTAGTGTACGCAGGAAGTCTTGACAAGCAAAAAATTATCCGGGGATGTCTGATCCTGGACACGTGTCATGCTTCACGGCGACGAAGCATGACACGTGTTCGGGCGGATTTTCAAAGGCAGCAGATGGCAAAGAAGACAGAACTACCCTGACGTGAGCTGGTAGCGTTTCAGGCCCTTTTTCTTGTCGAGTTCAAAGAGAGCGCCGTGCAGGATACCTTCCCCATAGGC
>Ga0209062_1005146_pt1 | contig 12922 bp, 11 predicted proteins | sample Coa_R2_2_FD_187158 | JGI IMG/M metagenome (GOLD analysis project Ga0209062, IMG submission 187158) | Surface soil microbial communities from Centralia Pennsylvania, which are recovering from an underground coalmine fire - Coalmine... | ecosystem: Environmental > Terrestrial > Soil > Unclassified... | reverse complement strand
GAGCAAGCGACAGAGCTGGCAGGACCTGCTGGCGATCGACAAGAAGCTGAAGGAGCTGGCTTCTCTGTCGTCCTGAGCGCAGCGAAGGATCTAGGGGATCGACCAGCGACCCTGTCGCGGCTCTAGGTCCTTCGCTGCGCCCGGGACGACAGGCTACAGCTTCTTCCTCAGGAAGAACTTCTTGTGTCCCTTGGGATAGTCGTCGAGCGTGCCGAACACCTCGTAGCCGCGCGCTTCGTAGAATGGGCGGGCCTGGAAGGAGTGGGTGTCCAGTGTCACCGAATGGCAGTGGCGCTCGCGCCCATAGGCCTCGGCAAGGTCCATCAGCCGCGTACCCCAATCCTGGCCGCGCACCGATTCGTCGACCCAGAGGTAGGTGATGTGCAACCAGCCGCCCCAGGCGCTGCCCAACACGCCGCCCAGCGTCTCGCCCCGCCTGTTCTGCAGGAGGTAGTTCATCGGATAGTAGGTCGACACGCCGGTGACGCCGACATTGTACAGGTCGAGGCGGTCGCGCACGATCTGCGCGGACACACCGGGCGTCTGCTCGAAGACGATCGTCAGGTCGGGCATAGCCCCGGAGCTATAGCACGACGGAGGTCTTTCAGCCCCTGCGCCGTGCGGGCTTCAGGATGAACAGGGCGGCGAGCACCACCGCGAAGTTCACCACCGCCGCAGTCATGAACACCGCGTGCCAACTGCCGGTGCTCGCCTTCGACAGGTTGGCGAGGGGCACCAGCAGCGCCGAGGTGCCCTTGGCGGTGTAGAGCATCATGGCGTTGGTGGTGGCGTACTTGTTGCCGAACAGGTCGGTGCAGGTCGACGGGAACAGGCTGAAGATCTCGCCCCAGGTGAAGAAGATCAGGGCGGCGCAGAGCACGAAGGTCCATGGATGGTTGCCGAAGTAACCGAGCGACATGTAGGCGAGACCGCCCAGGGTGAAGGCGATCGCCATGGTGTTCTCGCGACCGATATTGTCCGACACCCAGCCGAAGAAGGGCCGCGCCATGCCGTTCATCACGCTGTCGACGATCAGCGCGACCGACAGCACCGAAGCGCCCAGGAACAGCGTCTGCTTGGAGAGGCCGAAGTCGTTGGCGATGGGCGCGATCTGCGCGGTCACGATCAGGCCGCTCGCCGAGACCGCCACCAGCATCACATAGAGCAGCCAGAACAGCGGGCTGCGCAGCACCTCGCCGGGAGTCGAATCGTGCGACGATTGCAGCACCTTGGGCGGTGCCGTCGCCGGCATCTCGCCCGAGAGGGGGCCGCGCATCACGGGCGCGATCAGCAGCAGCACGACACCCTGGCCCAGACCGAACCAGAAGAACGTGTCGGCATAGCCCAGGCTCTCGATCATCATGCGGATCGGGATGACCGTCAGTGCCGCGCCCGCGCCGAAACCGCCGGCCGTCAGGCCGACCGCGAGGCCGCGCCGGTCGGGAAACCACTTCACCGCGTTGCCCACGCAGGTCGCGTAGATCGCGCCGGCGCCGGTGCCCGAGATCGCGGCGCCGACATAGAGAACCGTGAGGGATCCCGCGTATGCGTTGATGATCCAGGCGACGCCGACCAGGAAGCCGCCCGCCCCGATCATCAGCGGCGGGCCGCGGCGCGGGCCGAGGCGATCGACGATCCAGCCCTCGAAGGGCGTCAGCCAGGTCTCGGTCGCGATGAAGATCGAGAACGCGACCTGGATGGCGCCGAGGCTCCAGCCGTGGGTCTTGCTCATCGGATTGACAAAGAGCGTCCAGCCGTACTGCAAATTGGCGATCAGCACCATGCAGACGACGCCCAGCCAAAGCTGCGACCAGCGATTGGCGCGTGCTGCGACAGTCGGAATCGACACCGTCATCGTAGGCTCCCATCCCTAGTTCCGCCTTTTGCGCTGGCGGTTCCCACGGCCGTTGCCCGGTCCGTGGCATTATGAATAAAGTATCTTAGAAGCGATCGACTGTCGATGCGTACCCACTGCAATCGGCAGGCACTTTTTTGCAAGGGAGGCCGACATTTCCGTGAGCGAGACGCGGCTCGTCGTGGCGCCGATCGGCAGCCGCGAAACCTTCAAGGACAAGGCTTATGCAGCCCTGCGGGACGTCATCGTCTCGTCAGGCGTCTATCGCTCGCGCACCGACATCCGGCTCGATGAGCGCCAGCTGGCGCAGGATTTCGGCATCTCGCGCACCCCCGTCCGCGAGGCCATGGCCCAGCTCGAGCGCGAGGGCTTCGTCCGCTCGATCCCCCGTCGCGGCATCTACGTGGTGCGCAAGACCAAGCAGGAAGTGATCGAGATGATCACGGCGTGGGCCGCGCTCGAGAGCATGGCGGCGCGGCTGGTCACCCAGCATGCGAGCGACGAGCAGATCGCCGGCCTGCGCCGCATGTTCGCACGGTTCGACGGCACCACGCCGCACGCCAAGCTCGACGAATACTCGGAAGTGAACATCGCCTTCCACCAGACCATCATCGAGCTCTCGGGCAACCAGGTGCTGACCAAGCTGGCCGAGAACCTGTTCACCCACATGCGGATGATCCGCGGCCAGACGATCGGCGAGGACGATCGCGCCGACCGCTCGATCCACGACCACATGAACATCATCCAGGCGCTCGAGGCGCGCGACACCGAGCGCGCTGAGGACCTGGTGCGTCAGCACGCGCTCGGCCTCGCCGAACACGTCGCCAAGCACGTCGATTATCTGGACTGAGGAATGAGCAACCCCGTCGTCCCGACTCGCGCGGATGCAATCCGCGCTGTAGCGAAGCGGAGCGGAGGGACCTTCTCTCCTGCAAATCGTGGAGAGAAGCGCCTCGCTTCGCTCGGCTTCGGTCGGGACGATGGACATAGGGAGAAACGCCATGGCTGAAGCAGCATTGAAAACCGCGCCGGAGAAAGACGAGGAGCTGACCGACGGCTTCAACCTCATCATCGACGCCATGAAGCTGAACGGCATCCAGACCATCTACGGCGTGCCGGGCATTCCGATCACCGACTTCGGCCGTATGGCGCAGGCCGCGGGCATCCGCGTGCTGTCGTTCAGGCACGAGCAGAACGCGGGCTACGCCGCGGCGATCGCGGGCTTCCTGACCAAGAAGCCCGGCATCTGCCTCACCGTGTCGGCGCCGGGCTTCCTCAACGGGCTGACCGCGCTCGCCCACGCCACCACCAACTGCTTCCCGATGATCCTGATCTCGGGCTCGTCGGAGCGCGAGATCGTCGACCTGCAGCAGGGCGACTACGAGGAGATGGACCAGCTCGCCGTCGCCAAGACGATGTGCAAGGCGGCCTATCGCGTGCTGCATGCGCAGGACATCGGCATCGGCCTGGCGCGCGCGATCCGCGCCGCCGTGTCGGGCCGTCCGGGCGGCGTCTATCTCGACCTGCCGGCCAAGCTGTTCGGACAGGTGATGAATGCCGAGGCGGGCAGGAAGTCCCTGGTGAAGGTGATCGACGCCGCTCCGGCGCAACTCCCCTCGCCTGCCTCGATCACCCGCGCGCTCGACCTGCTGAAGTCGGCAAGGAAGCCGCTGATCATCCTCGGCAAGGGCGCGGCCTACGCCCAGGCCGACGACGCCATCAAGGCCCTGGTCGAGACGTCGGGCGTGCCGTTCCTGCCGATGAGCATGGCCAAGGGGCTGCTGCCCGACACCCATCCGCAGTGCGCCGGCGCCGCGCGCTCGACGGTCCTGAAGGACTCCGACGTCGTGATGATGATCGGCGCCCGCCTGAACTGGCTGCTGAGCCACGGCAAGGGCCGCGCCTGGGGCGATGCACCGAAGAAGTTCATCCAGATCGACATCGAGCCCAAGGAGATGGACTCCAATGTCGAGATCGCAGCACCCGTGGTGGGCGATATCGGCTCGTGCGTCGCCGCGCTCCTGGAGGGCATGGGCAGCAACTGGACCAAGGCGCCATCGGACTGGGTCGGCGCGGTCAGGGCAAAGCGCGAGGAAAACGTCGCCAAAATGGCGCCGCGCCTGATGAACAACAACAACCCGATGGACTATCACGGCGCGCTGGGCGTGCTGCGCACCATCATCAAGGAGCGGCCCGACGCGATCCTGGTCAATGAGGGCGCCAATACGCTCGACCTGACGCGCGGCGTGATCGACATGTACAAGCCGCGCAAGCGCCTGGACGTCGGCACCTGGGGCGTGATGGGCATCGGCATGGGCCAGGCGATCGCCGCCACGGTCGAGACCGGCCATCCGGTGCTCGCGATCGAGGGCGACAGCGCGTTCGGCTTCTCCGGCATGGAGGTCGAGACGATCTGCCGGTACAACCTCCCGGTCTGCATCGTCGTGTTCAACAACGACGGCATCTATCGCGGCACCGACACCAACAAGGCCGGCAACGACCCGGCCACCACGGTGTTCGTGAAGGGCGCGCGCTACGACAAGATGATGGAGGCGTTCGGCGGCACCGGCGTCAACGCCACGACGCCCGACGAGCTGAAACGCGCCGTCAACGCCGCGATGGATTCCGGCAAGCCCACGCTGATCAACGCAGTGATCGATCCGGCCGCCGGCAGCGAGAGCGGCCGCATCGGCAATCTCAACCCGCAGTCCAAGCTGAAGAAGAAGTAAGAGGCACACGATGGCGAAGAAGATCGCGAAGAAGGGCAAGGCCAAGGCTGCGGCCTCCAAGGTCAAGGCAAAGGCCAAAACCAAGATGGCGAAGAAGCCGGCGCTCAAGGTTGTCGGCAAGAAGCTCGCTGGCGGCTCCCATGTCGGCGGTGGCTTGCTGCCGAGGGTTTCGAAGAAGCCTTGGGGCCAGGACGGCAAGGCACTCGACGGCGTCAAGATCCTCGACTTCACCCACGTCCAGTCGGGCCCGACCTGCACCCAGCTGCTGGCGTGGTTCGGCGCCGACGTAATCAAGGTCGAGCGGCCGGGCCAGGGCGACATCACGCGCGGCCAGCTGGTCGACGTCCCGGGCGCGGACAGCCTCTATTTCACGATGCTGAATCACAACAAGCGCTCGATCACGCTCGATTCCAAGAGCAAGGAAGGCATGCGGGTGCTCGAGCGCCTGGTGAAGACCTGCGACGTGCTGGTCGAGAACTTCGCGCCCGGCGCCCTCGATCGCATGGGGCTGACCTGGGAGCGCATCCACTCCTGGAACCCGCGCATGATCGTCGCCTCGGTGAAGGGCTTCGGCCCCGGCGCCTACGAGGACTGCAAGGTCTACGAGAACATCGCCCAGTGCGCCGGCGGTTCGGCCTCGACCACCGGCTTCCATGACGGCATCCCGCTGGTCACCGGCGCCCAGATCGGCGACAGCGGCACCGGCCTGCATCTGGCGCTCGGCATCGTCTGCGCGCTGATGCAGCGCAACCGCACCGGCCGCGGCCAGCGCGTGCTGGCGGCGATGCAGGACGGCGTGCTGAACCTGTGCCGGGTGAAGCTGCGCGACCAGCAGCGCCTCAAGGCCGGCCCGCTCAAGGAGTACACGCAGTACGGTCTGGGCATCCCGTTCGGCGAGGCGACGCCCCGCGCCGGCAACGATTCCGGCGGCGGCCAGCCCGGCGTGATCCTGAAGTGCAAGGGCTGGGAGACCGATCCCAACGCCTACATCTACTTCATCACGCAGGCGCCGGTGTGGGGAAAGATCTGTGACGTGATCGGTGAGCCGGAGTGGAAGACGCATCCGGACTACGCGACGCCGCCGGCGCGCCTGCCGCGGCTGAAGCAGATCTTCGAGCGCATCGAGCAATGGACCATGACCAAGACCAAGTTCGAGGTCATGGACATCTGCAACCCGCTCGACATTCCGGTCGGGCCGATCCTGTCGATGAAGGAGATCGCCGAGGATCCGTCGCTGCGCAAGACCGGCACCGTGGTCGAGGTCGATCACCCGACGCGCGGCAAGTACCTGTCGGTCGGCAACCCGATCAAGCTCTCGGACTCGATCACCGAGGTGAAGCGCTCGCCGCTCCTGGGCGAGCACACCGACGAGATCCTGTCGAAGGTGCTGAAGTTCACGCCGCGCGAGATCGCCGAGATCAAGGCATCCGGCGCGATCGGTGAAGTGCCCAAGGCGCCCTCTCAAAAGGCAATGGCGGCGGAGTAACGACCCATGAGAATCGTGGTCCACGGACAGCAGGCCTTCGGCAAGGCCGTGCTGGAAGCACTGCTGAAACGCGGCGACGAAGTCGTTGCCGTGTACGTCGCGCCCGAGAAGCCAGGTGCGAAGGCCGATCCCCTCAAGGAGGCGGCATTGGCGGCCAAGCTGCCGGTCTACCAGCCGGCGTCGTACCGCAAGCCCGAGGTATGGGAGGAGTTCAAGGCGTTGAAGCCCGACCTGCAGGTCATGGCCTTCGTCACGCTGTTCGTGCCCGAGGAGTTCCTGAACATCCCGACACACGGCTCGATCCAGTACCACCCGTCCCTCCTCCCGGCGTACCGCGGGGCGTCGGCGATCAACTGGCCGATCATCCTCGGCGAGAAGGAAACGGGCCTGTCGATCTTCTGGCCCGACAACGGCCTCGATACCGGCGACGTGCTCCTGCAGAAGAAGACGCCGATCGGCCCGAAGGACACGCTCGGCACCGTCTACTTCGACCGCCTGTTCCCGATGGGCGTCGAGGCGATGCTGGAGGCGGTCGACCTGGTGAAGGCCGGCAAGGCGCCGCGCATCAAGCAGGACGAGTCGAAGGCGACATACGAAGGCCGCGCCACCGCCGACATCGCCCGCATCGACTGGGGCAAGTCGTGGCGCCAGATCGATCCTCTGGTGCGCGGCTGCAATCCCGCGCCCGGCGCCTGGACCACGCTCGACGGCAAGACGCTGCAGATCTTCGACGTGACGCCGCTGCCGGCCAAGGACCCCAAGGGCATCGGCGGCAAGTACGGCGAAGTGGTCGCGGTGGAAGCCGACGGCTTCACCGTCGTCTGCCCCGACGGCCGCATCAAGGTCACCCGCGTCAAGCCTGCCGACGGCCCCAAGGTCGCCGCCGGCGACTGGGCCAAGTCCGCCAATCTTGCCGTCGGCGCACGCTTCACATGATCCAGCGTCCTGAACGTCTTCCTCCTCTCCCCCGCTAGGGGGAGAGGTTGGGAGAGGGGGTGACGCATGTCGCCTGTAACCCCCTCTCCTAACCTCTCCCCCTAGCGGGGGAGAGGAATATGAGGGAAGAAGCCATGCCCGCGTCGCAGCACACCAATCCGAAGACCGACATCCAGATCGCGCAGGAGGCCAAGAAGCGGCCGATTCTCGACATCGCCCGCGAGAAGCTCGGCATCGCGCCCGAGAACCTCGAGCCCTACGGCCACTACAAGGCCAAAATCTCGATGGACTTCATCAAGTCGCTGCAGGGCAAGCCCAACGGCAAGCTGATCCTTGTCTCCGCGATCTCACCGACGCCCGCCGGCGAGGGCAAGACCACCACCACGGTCGGCCTGACCGACGCGCTGAACCACATTGGCAAGAAGGCAATGCTTTGCCTGCGCGAGCCCTCGCTCGGGCCGTCGTTCGGCATGAAGGGCGGCGCGGCCGGCGGCGGCTACGCCCAAGTCGTGCCCATGGAAGACATCAACCTCCACTTCACCGGCGACTTCCATGCGATCGGCGCCGCACACAACCTACTGTGTGCGCTGCTCGACAACCACATCTACTGGGGCAACAGCCTGGGCATCGATGGTCGCCGCGTCGCCATCCGCCGCGCGATCGACATGAACGACCGGGCGCTGCGCCAGATCGTGACGTCGCTGGGCGGCGTCGCCAACGGCTTCCCGCGCGAGGACGGTTTCGACATCACCGTCGCCTCGGAAGTGATGGCGATCTTCTGCCTCGCCAAGGACATCAACGACCTCAAGGAACGGCTGGGCAACATCATCGTCGCCTACACCCGCGACCGGAAGCCGGTGCGTGCCAAGGACGTCAAGGCGCAGGGTCCGATGGCCGTGCTGCTGAAGGACGCGCTGTCGCCCAACCTGGTGCAGACGCTGGAAGGCACGCCCGCCTTCATCCACGGCGGCCCGTTCGCCAACATCGCCCATGGCTGCAACTCGGTGCTGGCCACCACGACGGCGCTCAAGCTCGCCGACTACGTCGTCACCGAGGCGGGCTTCGGCGCCGACTTGGGCGGCGAGAAGTTCATCGACATCAAGTGCCGCAAGACGGGTCTGAAGCCCGACGCGGTCGTGCTGGTCGCCACCATCCGCGCGCTGAAGATGCATGGCGGCGTGAAGAAGGAAGACCTCAAGACCGAGAACCTGAAGGCGCTCGAGGCGGGCATGTCGAACCTCAAGCGCCACGTCGAGAACGTGCGCAAGTTCGGCCTCGAGCCGGTGATCTCGATCAACCGCTTCAGCGCCGACACCGACGCCGAGATCGCGCTCGTCAAGTCGGCCTGCGCCAAATTGGGCGTCGAGGCGGTAATGGCCGACCACTGGGCCGAGGGCGGCAAGGGTGCGGCGGACGTGGCGCGCGCCGTGGTCAAGGTGGTCGAGAGCGGCAAGAGCAACCTGAAGCTGCTCTACCCCGACGACATGCCGCTGTACGACAAGATCCGCACCATCGCCCGCGAGATCTACGGCGCGGCCGACATTTCCGCGCCCAAGCCGGTGCGTGACCAGCTCGCCTCGTTCGAGGCGATGGGCTACGGCAAGGTGCCGGTCTGCATCGCCAAGACGCAGTACAGCTTCTCGACCAACCCCGACCTCAAGGGTGCGCCCGAGGGCCACACGATCGCCGTGCGCGAGGTCCGGCTGTCGGCGGGTGCCGAGTTCGTCGTGGTGATCTGCGGCGAGATCATGACCATGCCTGGCCTGCCGCGCGTGCCATCGGCGGACAGCATCGACATCAACGCCGAAGGCAAGATCGTCGGGTTGTTTTAGTTTTGCCGGGCTGCGGGCGTCCCGACCGGTTCATGATCGAGCGCATTCAGATGCGCGCATGAGCGGGCGGGATGCCGCGGTCCCGGAAGATTATTCCGCCGCCGACGCCTCGCGCTTCAACCGGGTCTCGTGCACGACGTAGCCGGCGCGCGGCGAGCCTTCGATGATCTTCTGGCGGAGCCAGCCGCCCAGCGTGCGGCTCACGCTCTCGCGCGCCACGCCGGCCATGGCGGCGAGATCGCTCTGGGTGACCTTGTGCCGGATGCGGAGGCGGCCCGGCTCGACCTCCTCGCCGAGATGGCGGGCGAAGGCGAGCAGTGCGCGGGCGACGCGGGCGCGCACGGTCAGGAAGCTCGACGCCACCATGTCCTCGTCGGACTGGCGCAGGCGCGCCGCGAGCGTCATGACGATGTCGCGATGCAGCTCCGGATGCCGGTTCATCACTTCGGTGAAGGCCGCGCGGCTCACGAAGGTGAGTTCGCACTTGCGCACCGCCTGGACCGTCGCCGAGCGTGGCAGCCCGTCGATCATGGCGATCTCGCCCACCAGCTCGCCGGGCCCGAGCACGGCCAGGATGCGCTGCTCGCCATTGGCGGACGCGACCGAGACCGTCAGCACGCCGTGCCGCAGCCAGTAGCAGCCATCGCCCGCGTCGCCGCGCTCGAACAGGGTCTCGCCCTCGTTGAGCGTGATGGTGCGCTCGCCGGCCAGCAGCTTGGCCGAGAGCTCGACCGGCAACCGGCCCAGCACATTGTCCGGACGGATTCGTTCCGCCGTGGTCTCCGATGACCTCAGGCTCTCCCCCTGCCGTTCGAATGGACCCAAAAAAGCAGCTTGCGTGTGACAAACCGACTCGGATGCGGTCCCGCAGCACATCATAGTCACAGCATGAGCGGGGATGCCACTGAGGGGCAAAGCGGCAGGCAATCCAGGCGGGCGGAGCTGGTCCAGCGCATCACGGTCCTTCTTGGGGAGATCGAGGCGCTGGGCCAGCGGGCCGACGACGTGCCGTTGCCCATCCTGAACGAGATGCGCGCGATCCTCGAGAAGGCCCACCAGGTCCTCGAGAAATGCGCCCAGCGGCGGAAGAGCGCCGAGAGCGACGGCGATCCCCAGCCCGACATCGACCAGGAGATCCTGGAGCGGATGTACCGCGCCCTCGGCACCGGCCGCGCGTCGAAGCGCTAGTTCAGCACCGTCCCTGAAAGGCCGGACAAGCGGGCAGGGGCCTGGCTATTGTCGCGCCATGCCCAGCGTGACCGAGACGACGATCATCCCTTCGCCCGCCGACCGGGTCTGGCCCTTGCTGCGCGATCCGGCGCTGGTGGCGTCGTGCATTCCCGGCGCCACGCTGTCGCCGGACCAGGGCGACGGTCTTTGGCACGGCTCGATCCGCGTGAAGTTCGGGCCCACGGTCGCGGTATTCCGCGGCGAGGCACGTCTGGCCTTCGACGATGCGGCCAGGACCTGCACCATCGAGGGCCGCGGCATCGACGGCCGCGGCGCCTCGCGGGCGCTGGCGTCGGGCCTGGTCAAGGTCTCGGGCAGCGACACGACCGAGCTGGCGGTCGACGGCACGTTCTCGGTGAGCGGCCCGCTCGAGACCTTCGCCAATGCCGGCGGCATCCACGTGGCGCGCGCCCTGCTCGCCGAGTTCTCGGCCAACATGGCGAAGAAACTCGCCGCGCAGAGCCTTGCCGTTTCGCCAGTTGAGGCCGCACCGCTTGCCGCGCCGCCAACCTCAACGGCACCATCGCCGCCTTCCGCGCCTCCACAAGCGGCCGAGATCGGCGGCTTCGGTCTTTTGTGGCGGGCGTTCCTGTCCTGGTTGCGAGGAATGTCGTCGCGATGAGCACCAAGCTGAAGGTTTCCGACATGCTGGCCCGTGCCTTCGCGGCCGAGGGCGTCGATCACCTGTTCACCCTGATGGGCGACGCCAACATGTACTGGTCGACGGCGATGGCCGAGCTGCCGGGCATGAAGGTGGTGCACGCCCGCCACGAGCACTGCGCCGTGGCGATGGCCGACGGCTATGCCCGCGCCACCGGCAAGGTCGGCGTCGCGTCGACCACCTGCGGCCCGGGCTTCACCCAGATCATGACCGCCCTCACGATCGCGGCGCGCGGCAACGTGCCGATCGTGGTATTCGCGGGCGATTCGCCGCTCGCCGCGTCGTGGTACATCCAGCAGCTCGACATGGCGCCGCTGGCGCTGGCCTGCGGCGCGCACTACGTCGCGGTGAAGCACATGGACCGCGTGCTCGACAATGTACGCGAGGCCTTCCAGGTGGCGCAGAACGAGCAGCGGCCGGTGGTGCTCTCGGTGCCGATGGACCTGCAGAAGCAGCCCTGGCCGCACCTCACCGACTACACGCCCTCCTCCGAGCTGGTGCCGATCGCCCAGCGGCCGTTGCCCGACCCGATGGTGGTCGACAGGGCGATCGACATGATCGCGGAGGCCGAGCGGCCGATTCTCATTGCCGGCCGCGGCGCGATCCTGTCGGGTGCGGCACAGGCGCTCGAGGCGCTGGCCAGCGAGGCGGGCGCGCTGACCGCGACCTCGCTGCTGGGCAAGGGCCTGTTCGACGGCAATCCCTACGCCCTCGACATCGCCGGCGCCTTCGCCAGCGACTTTGCCCGCGAGCGCTTCGCCGAATCGGACCTTGTGATCGGCGCGGGCGCAGCACTCGGCCACTACACGACCGAAGGCGGCTACCTCTACCCCGGCGCGCGCACCATCCAGATCGACACCAACCCGCGCGGCCTGTGGCAGGGCCTGCGCACCGCCGACCTGCACATCCGGGCCGACGCGCGCGCGGCCGCCGAGGCGATCGTGGCGCGCATGAAGCAGCGCGGCGTGAAGCGCACCGGCTTTCGGACCCAGGACATGGCGAAGCAGGTCGCGGCAGACTCCCCCGACAGCAAGGAATTCCCGGTGCAGCCCAACACCGTCGATCCGCGCAAGGCCGTCATCGAGCTCGACAATGTCGTGCCGAAGGACTGGGAGGTCGTGGTCGGCGCCGGCCACTATTTCAGCATGGTGATGACCCACATGAAGGGCCGGCCGGCCGAGCGCTATCACGTGGTCAACGATTTCGGCGCCATCGGCTCGGCGCTGCCCGCCGCGATCGGCATCGCCGCCGCCAAGGGCGACGGCAAGGTGCTGCTGGTCGAGGGCGACGGCAGCCTGATGATGCACGTGCAGGAGCTGGAGACCGTCCGCCGCCAGGGCATCCGCATGCTGATGGCGATCATGAACGACGGCGGCTACGGCGCCGAGGTCCACAAGTTCCGCGCCAACGGCATCACGGCGAAGGAGGCGGTGCACGGCCGCGGCGATCTCGCCGCCGCCGCGACCGGCTTCGGGCTGCGCGGCGCCTCGGTGACGCAGCCCGGCCGATTCGCGCCGCTGTTCAAGGAGCACCAGGGCGCCAACATCGGCACGCTGTGGGACGTGCACATCGACGACCTGATCCCCTCCCGCGCCTATCGCCGGGTGCACTACGGCGAGGCGTAGAACGGCCAGGAGTCCACGGGAGTCCACTCGGGTGTGGACCGGTTGGATGCCGATGGCACAAGGGTTTTGGGCCCGGAGTCCACGAATCCACCCATTCTGTCCCAACTGAGAAACACCCCTATCCAGTCCTTGGTGTGAGAGCAGGCACAGCATGGTCATCATCATGCGCGCGACACTGCATGATCCCGCGCCGAACACCTATTAAGGGCAATGGCCGGCGGAAAAAGCCGCTGTTTGCGGGCGTCGAATCGCCCTCCATTGCCCATCATGAGCTCATTGCGAGCGCCAGATTCGTGACCTTTGACGCTCCGGCGCGAGATTCCCCAATGAATCGCCCGCTGCCGCGTTGAAAATTTCCGTGCCGACGAGAAAGAAAAATCTGCTCGTCTTTGCTGGGAGCGCGGCTCTCCAGAGCCGCTCATGGTCATCAGTCCGATGAGAAGAGCGGCTCTGGAGAGCCGTTGGGGTGGACGGCCCCCGACGGCATCTGAGTGCCAGAATGTGGTCGTTAGGTCACATTCGAGGGAGCCGTCCATGAGCAAGATATCACGACTTGGCATCGATACGT